>Ga0210059_1004433_pt1 | contig 22652 bp, 15 predicted proteins | sample Ectturendosymbi2_FD_188042 | JGI IMG/M metagenome (GOLD analysis project Ga0210059, IMG submission 188042) | Ecteinascidia turbinata endosymbiont from Florida, USA - Sample 2 (SPAdes) (version 2) | ecosystem: Host-associated > Tunicates > Ascidians > Unclassified | place: Key West, Florida...
GCAAAACACGCAGGAATGAAGAAAGCTGCTTCAATATTTCTCAAATCTCGAAAATTCATAACCGCTTGGTTTGATAACGAATGTGTTGCTACGCCTGTGGTACTGCCAAAGAACATTTTGCAATGCACCCATCTCGACTTACAGTACAATGTTGGTGAAAAACTAAGAAAATAAACATCAATATCCTGATCGCTAAGGGGGGGGGCTTGAGCCCGTTCAGCCCCCCCCCTGGCTGCGCCTTGGAATGTGCGATTCGCTACGAACCGGGTGTGCATGAAGACTTACACCCACATATATGTGGGGCGAACATGCGAAGGTTAAAACCTATATACATGTAATATATGTGCATTTTTAGGAACCAATTGTTGCATTCCCAAACGGTGGGCAACGGGCCCCCTTCAGCAAAGTTTGCCACCTGGATCGAACCTCTAGTTACGCCACTGAATCTAATATGAAAAGCTCTTCACACAAAACGTGACAAACGCCAGTTTATTTTTGAAACCTTGCCACATACAAAATCTAATGATTAAAATGTTGGGGGACATCGCATATTATATCCCAACCGTCTGAAAAAAGTGGTGGGGACACATCCCCCGTTTTCCCCACCTAATTGCACCCATGAACCCAAAGTCCACGTATGATTCTAGTTAAGTTATCTCCTTCGACATATTAAAACTGAGGATGTTGAAACCTGCAATTGTTGACTCATGAATAACTCATTTACTAAAAGGTACTCCACTGTGCTGGCTGTCCACTGTTCAGTCTATAGCATGCTACGAAAAGAAAGAGATAAATGGGGCTACAGTCTGACAATTGCGAAACCAGTTAAATGTATTTGTACGATGATTTTCAATTCTGACAGAGTTACAATCTCCTTTTACATACAAAGGCCAAATGACGCCGTGAACAGGACCAGTGTTGTGCATAGCTGATCAAGTGAATCGGGTAGCCTACATGTGTAAAGATGAACTAAAAACAGAATAGGTTACTTATCACCAAGACAGACAGACAATTCTAGTTTATTTTGCATGGCCAACGAAAAGACCCGGAGGTCATCAAAGTCAGCTGACCATGGATGGGTCAGTCATTATATGCTTACTCAGCTGTAACAGCAGCGATACGCAAGCATAACTCTGAATCATAATCCAGGGTGCAACATACCCAGTTTGTGTGATATATCCATAAACTTATTTCGTAACAATGCTCTGTGACGCCTGACATGGAGTCTCTCACCAATCTATGGACAAAACAATGTCGAGTGTGCATTTGTGTTTTGTCCTGCAAGTAACTAGCCTAATAATCCAGTATACAATATTTTATAAATTAATAAAAATTTACGTTGGTTATAATTTATGATTCAGTACATTTACCCCTAGGAAGATGAAAGTTACCCCTGGGGCTAAATTTGCCCCAGGTTAAGAACCACTGCCCTCCACCTTCCTCGCCAGACAAAGCTATCTCAGTCAAAAGTCTTTGAACAAAGGAAAGAGGCGGCATTCCACGGAAACTAGCAAATATTAGGGCTCCGGTTGCTCGTGGTTTATACTGCCCATCCTCGCAGAATCTGATAAAAAAGGCTTTGCATGATATCACGGTGAATTGTAAAGGCTAACTTAATATTTTTTCTCCTATGGTTGGTTCTTTAGTAATGCCCCAACGGCACATCATAACATCACGTGACACCTAGGCAATCGCGGCGAAGATATCGCTGGGGCAGCGTTAACACAATGATAGAGTGACCACCTCTCAAGTGGAAGGTTGGGTGTTCGATTCACCGACAGTGAGTGAATCGCCGTAGCGCTTCTTGGGCAAGAGCATTCACCTCGATTGCCCTGGCAAGAAACATATTCCAAGCGTTGGCATGCCGTTAACTGCCGCTGCCAAAATTATAAAGAAACATTTCTTGGCACATCTCATGCTACTTCTAAATTTTCAGTGGGATATTTTCAATAAGTGCCATGAGCTGTAGGCTGGACATTAGGTGGGGTTATCAGTTATCAACATCACAGTTTGGCGGTTGAAATGAAAAACTCTGCAAAGGCAACGTTGCTCAGTTTTGCTAAAACGGCTGCTTTTTGCATGACATAATGATGTCGGAAAATGACGTTCTTAAAGCGGGATTGTGCAGTTTGCGTGGATAACTTTGAGCTGAAATTGCCGGTTTGAACTGCAAGTAGTGTGAATCTGAGCTAGCTCATAGGCAGTGTGAGTTTCGTAAATGTCTTTGTTCAGCGGTATACTTAACATTTGTAGTCATAGAAAAATTCATTTCGACAAGAAAAGCTTAGAAAAGGTGTTGCTCTCGTTTTGATGATTTTGAGCAAAGAACCTTAGTCTGTACACCTAACGCAAGGGCACACGATATGCTTAGATACGATTGTGGTGAGGGCTTTTATTAAAAAGGGCGTTAATAGAAACGGTTGTACAGCTTGGCAATGGCTGTACTGAATAAACTTGATCAACGCAATTACCGTCGAACGTAAGACGTTGTAATCAGTGTTGAGCATCCAAAAGGCCTACGTCTCACTTGGTATGGTTTGGTAATACGGTGTTCGAAATATACGTCAGTTGGTAACCAGTCCTATCGCTACGGGGGTCTTTGGTGGGCTTAGTCCTCCAAACAAAGCTCCATGCCCCCCAATGTGAAATGTGAAACACTATAAATCAGTGTTTTTCTTGTCAAATTTTAGAATATCAATCCCCTTGTACAAACGTAAAGTCCCCCAACTGAAGACCTTCTGGCGATGGTTCTGTGATAACGAACAAAGGCAATGAATAGCACTATGTACGTGTAATTGGAAGAGGTTCAACCCAACAGCTAGACCAAGTGCGCAAATCACGATGAAGACTGTAAGCCAGCGCTTCTCAACCACAGCCGGTTTTAAACCTGTTTAACATATTTTTTCAAAATAGGTCCCCGCACCTATATAGAACCCGCGCAAGTGCCGACAGAGTGAACATTTGAAGCTTTGCACATATTATATATATGCCGAATATATATTCTAAGAGTGTTTCCGCCGGCTCCAATGCCTTGAAAAACGTTCTGTTTTGTCTGTTTTTATCAACCTGCGTTATGCTGAGTGTGTGCGGTTATACCAGGGGTTCCCAACCTGGGGCACATGTACTCCCAGGGGTACATTTAAGGTTATCAATATAAGAGCAAAATATATTTGCATATGATTTATTTCAAAATATTTACACATATGTTAGTGAATATTTTTTCAAAAATCATTATGCGCTTATTGTTAAATATATCAATGAATAATCATGATAAAATGTATTGTCATAGGATATCTTAGGACTACATGTACATCTGCCGAAATGATGAAAGGGTACATGCTTACCTGTGGAAATGCTGAAGGGGTACATGCTCATCTGTGGAAATGCTGAAGAGGTACATGCTTACCTATCGGAATGCTGAAGGGGTACATAGTAAGAAAAAGGTTGGGAACCCCTGGGTTATACTTTAGACTTCGTGTCTGCTAAATAAATTAAAATTAAATCAAGATAAATAAACCACTACTGAAACGCGAAGTGAAGAATGAAACTTTCTTTAAATCACTGAGATCCAGGGCCGGATTTGCCTATAGGCTATATAGGCTTAAGCCTAGGGCCTCAAGATCCAAGGGGGCCTCCAACAAACTGTGGTGCGCATAGAGTCAATGGCCGGTCTATGATCATTTAGATTAAAACTCGTCAATAATTTATGTCTTAATCATTATTAACGAAGTTTCGTTTTGTTCAACTTTCGTGGTGATAACGTCAGAACCTTCCAACGAGTTTTCATGAATCTCAATATGACGGTTGGTCAAGCCGCATGCAAACTATTGTGTCGATATACTCAAAGCAAGCTGGCTGCGTCCTGCGTTTGCTGAATCCTACGGATTGTTACGTGTGACTCTATCCAAAGAACTTGTGGCCGTTTATGTTTGAGATGCACCTGATCAGTGGCGTACCTGACGGTGGCAAGGGTGCGAACCGCCCCCCCTGCCAAGTTAAATGTAAAAACCGGGCCCGCCACTACCCAGCTTGTATTTTGGTATTTACTACTCTTTTGGTTTCAGTAGATTGTTGTTTTTTTGCGTTTTTCGGAGTGTTTTCCAGTGATTTCGGGAATTTTTATAGCCGTTGAATACCAGATTTGCTATTGTTTCTCAACCATTTTCTGAGTGTTGGCCAGTGGGCTCCGTTCATCTAAGTTTCCCCCTGGCTCAAACCTCTAGTTACGTCACTGCACCTGATCAAAGCAAGCTTGTACTGCAGATAATAGCTATGTGTGGGGCTATCAGCAGTGTCCTACAATAAAAGCATAGTTGTTTCCTAGGTGACTGAGCAATACAGTAGTTTTGACAGCGTTTGTATCGCGCAAAGCTCGATTGGTATTTTCAGATGTGATTTTTTCCATTTGGATTTTCTTCAGGAAAGTCATTCAGAAATCAAATTTGCTATTGAGTTCTTGCGCAAGTTTGTATTGCTCCCATGCTAAGCAAATCAGAGAAGATCTTGATGACCTTGAATAGCAAGCAAAGCCACTTTGCCCACTGGCAACCGCAGAGCTCTTTCCCAACGAGACAGGGATACAGCAAAAAAATGACAAAAGCGCCTTTGGGTCTGATTCCGTAGGTTAGCGGTTCTTAGTTTATGCAACCACGCGAAACCTTATTTCTTAGCTTGATGGTCACTAACTGGTCAGGCTAAAGGTTCTTTTCAAGATTCAAAAGAATGAAAAATGAATTAAAGGGTCGCAGTGTTCCAGGAGAGGTTGCCCACACTAAGCATTCAGTATATTAAAAGGTGACAAACTTAGTCAAAAAATTGCAATGAATTCTTAGACAATTTTGTCATGAAAAAGGCAGGACAAAAACTTTTCAACTGTTTACCGTGTTATGTTCAGCCTTACTTGATTCGATGATTGTAGCTTTTTATTTCTTTATACGTATTTCAATAATGACTGCATAAGCGAAATTTAAACCAGTCCAATCGCCACGGTGGGCACTGGTGAACACAGCCCTTCCAAATTTAAATATGAAACACTACAAATCAGTAAAGCTTTTATCAAATTTTCAGAATGTCAAGTCCTCTTGCGCAAATTCAAATCCCCTATTCAAGACTTTCTGGAGACGGTTCTGGTTTTTAAACCTCACATATTTTCACGCGACAGTTTAGTTACGTTCGATTCTTACCAGTCTGAAAAAGTAAAAAATATGCGAATCGTGAACCTAACCGTTACAACCATTTGGGTGCGTTTAACGTGACGTGTTTTGCTCGTATGTGTGATAATTTTATAGCCGTGGTAAGCGCGTTGCAATGTGGTCCTCATGTTGTGCTTTAAAGTCGTTACGCCGCCACACATACTATATAAGTGCAGTGTGTTTTTGTTTTTTTCAACAGAGATGAGAAAAAACGTGTGATTCTTATAAAAAACGTAGGCCGTGTGTTTTGTCAAATATTTCAATTATGGCGATTTCGGCTGGATTGCTTGTGGCAGTTAATAATCCTGTTCCCGCCAGCCAAGTAGGATTTCAGCAATTCCGTGCAATTGAACGCTTTTGCATCGAAGGCAGCAACAAACGCAGTGATCGTGGGCACTCCAATTATGATTTAGAATTTTTATTGACCATGCTTTCAGAGCGTCATTTTTGAATTTTCGCAAATTGATCAACGCTTTCCATTTTTTTCCGCGCAAACATAGGAGAGGGGGCCTCACAAGTGGATTAGCCTAGGGCCTCGCATCAGTTAAATCCGGCCCTGCTGAGATCATATTATCAGATTTATTTATTATAGCGTGCTATATGCAGTATACATACATTTGTTAGTTAGACGGGGATACTACACGAAATTTTAACTTTCATAAATGTTTACATCTGTAAAGCAAGTAGGGGAAGGTGGGGTACAGTCGACACTTCTTTGCATTTTAAAACCACTGCTACTTTATTTCAGGTCCAAACAAGCTAAAAATTTGTCACACAATAAAGCAACTCTATATACACAATATCATGCCAAAACATAAAAACAACGCCTTTCAGAAAAATTTTAAAATCAATTTAAAAAGAGTACTTTTTCTGTCGAGTGTGCCCCATGCATGGGGCACACTCGACATGAACATGGGGTACACCTGACCGGTCAATAAAAAGTTGGGTTGCATGCATTGCATAATGTTCAGGTGATATCCAGGGTTGATAAAAATCATGATTTAAAAAAAATCAAATAAATCAGATTTTTTTGAGTTAAATTGGATTTTTTGATTTAAATCAGATTTTTTTTATTATTATGAGTTTTTGATTTAATGTGTAGAGGGTGGCCACCTAACACTTGCAATTTTTAATTTTAAAAAGTCTGCTTTAATATAACTTTTGCTGAGATTTGTTTCTTCTAGTACAGCAACTAGAATTCATCTGAATTATCATTCAAACTTACTTTGCACTTATACCTCACGCTTAAAGCAAACCAGTTTATAACACCAGTGTATAAAACCAAATATTTATTTGAATGACAACACGCAAACCATCTGTTCATCAACTTCATTAACACCTATGGCATGTTAAGAAGCTTGTGGAAAAATACCAGCTTGCCAGTCTTTGGTGTGAAGTCCGTTGCTAAAATTGATCTCTAGTTCAGCTTCTGCAAAAGTATAACTTACATGCATAAAATGGTAAAAACCTAGAACATGTGAGTTAATGTGAATCTGAATCAAAAATATGTTCTGAAACTACTATTTCTACAGTCAGCAACCTACATATTTGCTGGAATTTAGATGAAACTTTACTTTATTCCAGGCCCATAGCCATAGGGACATTCAGGGGCAGTGTCCCTAATTTTTTTGTGCACCCCAAATTTTGTTGTGCCCAGAAAAGTTTGTTTTAAACATATACCGTAATAAAACCAAAAATCTTGCCCCACTAACGGTTTATTTTGCCCTTTAAACCTCAAAACCTGGCTACAGGCTTGCTTTATGCCAACCTACACTTTCAAACTTGTGGCATTCTGAACAGTTCTGACTTCTGAGTCTGCAAATATTAGTGATTTCAGTCCACATATCATTTTGCACTTAAGTAACATAGAGGATGTGACCTCACAGTTGCCATGATTGACAAACCTTCAATTGCTTTTGTAACTTGTGTGGTCATAAGAAGTCTCTGACTTCTTTAATAATAAGTGAAATTGATTAAAATACCAATTGAATGTGTCATACAAATCACAGCAAGCTTCAAAACTGCATATGATTTTCACCTAAAACGACTTGATTTTTTAAATTTTTATTGCTTGATTTAAATCGTGATTTTTCTTGCTTGATTTAAATCAATCAACCCTGGTGATATCCCGTGTAAAACAAGCACTTGCTGACTGCCTCTCCACTTTTTTTGCATTCTAATTACCCACTATCACGGCATGGCAAAATAATTTTGTATGATTACCAAACATTAAATGAAACCAATGCAGTATGCAGAAATTCATGCCTTACCATACAAATATAATGTGCCTCTAAGCACTTGAACTTAAAAATGCTCATAGATTAAAATTTTTCTGTAGTGCATTCCCATATAACTACTCAAGCTTTACCTTGTTAAGAGTGACCTAGTGGCAATGTATCGAGTGTGCCCCATTTCTTTTTGTCAGATGTGCCCCATGCCTATATAAAAAATAAAATGAAGTACCAACTCAACTTTAAAAAAATTAAATATCTGGCATTATCGAATGATGCAGCAGTGCCCTGATTACAACGTCACAAAAACTCAGAACAGAAGATGCTGATTAACGTCGGCAAAACCCAAATCTAAATGCGATTCTATAAATTACTTTTGGGTTGCAAAAACACAACTTGTTCTGTAACTCGTAACAACGGCGGCCTATCAAGAAAAAATTCACTTTAGTACTACGGTTGGTATGAGACTAAATCACCATGGAAACTTTAAAGTCCAACGTTTTCAACTTTTTGAATAAATCAAAAAAGACGACTGTGCCCCTAATCCCACTGTGCCCCACCTTCCCCTATGCCGCCATCACATCTCCAAATTTTTTCGTTTGATCCCCTGGAATGAGTAAACTATTAAAAAGACATGCGATGGGCTCACCGGAGAATAAAAACCAACAGGGAAGAAAATTTGACGGAATATGTCGGGTTTGTGTATCCATATGGACAGAAAGCGAAAAATTGAAACATTATTTGTGAGAAAGGTGGCGACAAGCAGAAAAAGCAAGACTCATAATCGACAATAAAAATCAAGACCCATTTCAGTTTGTAAGTGTTTGATTGTGATTTTCAAGATGCTCTATTAATCCTTATATCTGCAAATAAGCACGAAATATGATCTTATTCATGTTAAATTTTTGTAAGCAAATTTCAGGGGTGGAAAGGGCGGCACTTACATGGTTGGCCCCGGGCACCACTTAGCCTCGCAAAGCCACTGGAGCCAGATCCGCCTCCACTCCAGATTCGAAACATTTAGAACAGGAGCGGAGTCGGAGTCTTAATACGTGATTCCGGCCTTCCCTGGCTGTCAGTTATTGGGCAGCATTTCTGAAAGTACATATTTTTCACTTTTTTATTGAAATGAGTTGAACGAAAGCTATTTGGACCAATTTGTTGTAAGCTAAACATGTTGGTATTTACAAACGAAGCAACGTACGAACGTAGGGACATTTTCTGATCGAAAATCGAATCAAAAATCACTATTGTGCCTTTCGTGGTCTTGCCGCGTATCACAATGCCTTCAGTAAAACAAGCGCTCCACCGAACCGTTGCATCAAATCGGGATTAAAGAAGGAAAAAAGACTCTTCCAGACGCGAACCACGTTGTGCAACGTTAACGAGGCACTCGGACTAGACTTACCATAATTTCTTAGGCTTAAACCGAGACAAATCCAAAACCATGAATGAAATACCCCGACGAACGGCCGAAGGCCTGAGCTTGGCAAATTTCATACCTTATTTATTTGTTTTAAGATTGTCTGAGAACACATATAAAGTATTGTGCTTAGATCAAAAGGGAAACTTTGAAAGTTATCTTGCCTTTTCAAAGCATACAAAATGGCTTCTAACTGCAGCAGTTGCTGTAGTTCCATTGAAGACAATGGAAAAATGATGCAACAATACTCCCCAGTACAAACGGCCATTGAGCGGAATTATTTCACAACAATGCATCATCAGGTTGGAGTTCATTTTGAAAATTTCACTGAAGTGAAATTCCGGGACATTTTGCTAACCGGGAGGGAACACCGGGACAGACGTTTAAATCGGGACAGTCCCGGCCAAACCGGGACGTATGGTAGGTCTAACTCGGAAGATCCAGATCGTTCTTACAATGCGAAACGGGTTAGGATGGAATTTTTCGTAAGAAAAAAGTGAAGTAGGCTACATATTCGAACGCAGCATGGCGCCCTGCAAACAAGTACGTTCTGGATCGAATCTTGAAACTTGATGGGTGATGTTAGTTTGTGTAAACTTCACGTTTAAGCATAATGCCAATATCCTGCCCTGTTCCTTCAATAATTTTTTTTCAAAACTGTGAAGCATACAGTATATGATCATGGCACAAGGCAACAAGTTTCAGAAAGTTATCACTAGGGCAAGTTTTTGCAACTTTTGCAACTTTTTTTTACAGCTTCCAACAGCTTCCTAAATACTCAAGATATATATAATTCAATGTTGTGAGCTGTTTCCAGGAATTTTATATTGCAACTTTTTGCAACTTTTTCGATTTTTGCATGCAACTTTTGCAACTTTTTCGATTTTTGCATGTTACTTTTCGCAACTTTTTCGATTTTTGCATGCAAAATAGGTTGTTTCAAGTCTTTCACAGTCAAATGTGCGCATAAATGCAACTTACAGCGCATAAATGCAACTTTCGCTGAAAATAAATGCAACTTTCTCGCTTTGTTACTGCAACAAAAACTTGCCCTAGTTATCACCATAATAGTGTTAGAGCTGATTGTGGCAAAGAATTTGGGTAATATGTAGGAAGTGCTGTATTTGTAATTTGTATGGGATTTTATATCAAATAGGATTACAATTTTTCCCTTACGTATGTTGTCGTGTTCAGTGAAATCGCAACTACTTGCTGGGTATTGAATCTCATTTGAGATATGTAGGTGATATGCAAAATGTTTTTGAATCGTTTAACTTGATTTGAGCATTTTTTGTTTTTATATTTGTTTTGAATTCATGATTTCTGCCTCACCTGCGCCACTGCAATTTGGCAGTCATTATAGGCTGGGCTTGATTCAGTGACTGCTTTGACCATCTGGAACCCAACCAGTGCGGTTCGTTTCGGAGCCGGAGTCAAAAATATTTGAAAAACCGGAAACAGTGTCAAGCGAAATTTCTGACTGCACACCATGTACGCATGCACAGAGTAATATTGTACATACCAGATACGCTGATAAAACTGATTATTAGGGCCTGGGAATTCGTGTTTAGGTAAGTGTGTCGGGTTAGGGTTTGGTTTAGGGTGAGAAATAGAAAAATAATGAGGTCAACGACAAAGTCCGAAGATTTTTAATGGTTAAAGTTATTCCCGTGCAATAGCTTGTTGTGGGTACCTGACATCAAACCAAAATGTTTTAATTTACACAACACATATCAAAGAAGAATTGTCAGACTTTATTTCTTTATTTTCAGAAGTAAAATAACTGAAAAACAATAATAAAACACCGGATCTGGAGTCACTTTTCAATTTCGCCAGTAGCAGGTGTTTGTGTGGTCATTTCTAAAGTTTAAAGTAGAGGTGGACGGAGTCATTTTTTCAGACACCGACTCCTCTCCTGTTCCAAAATTTTGGAATCCTGGTGCGGAACCGGGTCCGGCTATTCTTCAAATTTGAGAATCCGACTCCTGTTCAGACTCTGGCTACAATCATCGATCCAACCGTTATTACCCGTGTTTTTACCTAAGAAATATAAGCACAGACTCCTGCAACTGCCGAAATGGCAAAGTGACTCCGGGTCCGGTTTTTCAAAAATTTTTGACCCCGTGTCTGAAAGAAAAACGCAGAATCCTGCCGGATTCGACTCCGGTAATCCGGTGCCGGTCCCACCTCTGGTGAAAAGATGGGTTAATTTCGGTTGGATCGATGATACTAACCGGAGTCTGAACAGGACTCGGATTCTCATATTTGAAAACTTTCTGGAACTGGATTAATAAATTTTGGAACAGGTGCGGAGTCAGAAATAGTTACTCCGGCCAGTCCCAGGCCCCCATTTCACTTCCCTCTCCATTACCTCGAAGTTCCATCACTTTTAATATCCATTCTTTAACTTTTATCAATTTTTACAAGTGCGATCTGTACCCTTTGTGCGAAAACGGTCTTCAACGGAGGATGTCACTGAGAGGGGCTGATGGCTTTTCTCCCAGGTCACTTAACGGGAGCCTTTTGTTACAGTTGACTGCATCGGCTTGAATTACTCAGGCAAGCACCAGGGAAAGATGGCAGTTTGGGGCATTAAACTTCCAGGAAAGCCCAGCAGCAGTAGAGCTCAGCCGACGAGATCACTCTATTGATACTATGTTGCATTATCATTATATAGGGATAAGTGAATCACGATAATTCGTTTGTGATGACTGTCACAGTGACTCGTTACTATGGGCACCATCTACCGGTGACCATTCCTTTGCATGTGGCGCCATCTCCAGGCCGCCTGTTGCAGTTGACTGCATCGCCTTGAACTACTGAGGGAAGCACAAGAGAAAGATGGCAGTTCGGGCCATAAACTAACAGGAAAGCAACCAGCAGCAACAGAGATCCATCACTGACTTCAATCTTTGCTTCCTCTAGTCACCACGTTCAACTATAGCAATTGCAACCGCAGTAACAGTAGATCACCTAGCGACTTCACTCTACTACTACTAGGTTGCACTATCATTATATAGTGATAACTGAACTACGATATTTCGCTTGTGGTGGCTATCACAGTGACTTGCTACTCTTGGGCACCGTCTAGCGGTGACCATTTATTTTCATGTGACGCCATCTCCAGGCCGCCACATCACTTCCCTCTCCATTAACTTGAAGTTCTATCATTTTTATCATCCATACTTTAACTCTCAATTCACAAGTTCTCTTTGGTTCATGACGATCTTCAACGGAGGTGTTACTGAGAGGGGCTTATGGCCTTTCTCTCAGGTCCCTTATCGGGCGCCATTTGTTGCAGTTAACTGCATCGCCTTGAACTACTGAGACAAGCACAATCGAAAGATGGCAATTCGGGGCATTAACTAACAGGAAAGCAACCAACAGCAATAGAGATCCATCACTGACTTCACTCTACTATTAATAGGTTGCACTATCATTATATAGGGATAAGTGAACTACGACAAATCACTTGTGGTGGCTATCACAGTGACTTGTTACTCGTGGGCACCATCTAGAGGTGACCATTTATTTTCATGTGGCGCCATTTCCAGGCCGCCACACGCCACAATGCCTCGATTCTGACATTACTCGAAAAATTTTAGATGAACATTACGCGACTCAGAATGGAAGGGCTTGTGACTCGAGTGGTTACTCGATAATTATGACTCGAGTAGATCACTGGCGAGAAGTACAGAGTGAAGTTGTTTTAATAAAATAATTTGGCAAAAACCAAGTAGTTGAATTGAAAAGCGTAATTGGCTGATATTTGCTCCTGCATGCTGTTGGTGCAATTTATACTCCAGCCACCAGTCATTTGCTTTTTAATTCAGTCAATGTGAATGAAAGAAACAAAGGTGTACCATGAATTATACTACTAAAGTGTACGTGTCTCATTAATATTGTTTTTGCATAACAACTAAAAGCTCCCGTGAACTGCTTTAAAAATTAGGAATATTAATTGGTTGCTTCAAAACGTAGGAAGTATATTTAGCTGTCGATCTCACGATAAATGCGTTGTGAACAGGGTCGGATTAAAGGGGGGGGCAACTGCCCCGGGCCCTCCGCTCCAAAGGGAGCCCTCCGTGATGACAAACATTTGTTTCAAATAAAATACTCGTTTGAAAGATTGTGATTCACAAGCGATACAAGAATGCAAATCTATATTCTGATGTTGCATTTAGTATATCAGTGTGGTCCATCTGTAGGCCTGCGGGCCGCATGTGGCCCGCCACAGCGTTTTAAGTGTCCCGCGGAAGCATGAAAGAAAAATCTTCAAATCTGAAATTTGTTCAAAATCGTGTGAGGTTACATTTGTCTTACTGAATTGCTTGCGCTGGATAAAGTGCATTTGCAATAGAACAATATATTTTCTGTTGAAAACTGTTTTATTTATTAATTTTACGATCGAATTAAAAGGCAGGTGTTGCAGCTGACTGCATCGCCTTGAACTAATGAGGCAAGCACAAGAGAAAGATGGCAATTAGGGGCAGTAACTAACAGGAAAGCAACCAGCAGCAATAGAGCTCCCTCGACGAGTTCACTCTACTACTACTAGGTTGCACTATCATTATATAGGGATAAGTGAACTATGATAATTCGCTTGACTATCACAGTGACTTGTAACTTATGGGCACCATCTCGAGGTGACCATTTATTTACATGTGGCGCCATCTACCTGTCGCCACACAGGGCCGCAGCTAACCCTGCGCTGGGGCACATGTCTGGATAACCTCTGTGTTTTTTCGGTGCCCCAGCGTTTGTTGTCGTGAAGAGTACATCTGGCACAATGAACTCAGTACCGCTAAATAAATCTGTCTCTCTATCAGCTAAACACGGCCTGCTCAAAGTGGCTCTCCGGCCAAATTGATTGCCTATCCCTGCAATAGGTCATTTTAATTGGAACAGGCGTAACATCTTTCAGTAAAAATGTACAATACAAACGTTGTTGGAGACTGCAGAGAGCTTCTGAAAATTAGTCAGCGAAGAAAGATTTTTCAAAGTGAAAGATTCGCACTAAAACTGCCTCGATGTTTACACATACGTGTGCATGAGTAAACGTTCTACGATGAGGCAAGTCAAATCTGAAAACAGAAATCCAATGGCAGATGAAACACTGGACGATACCACTAGCACTGGTAGTGATAAGGGAACGATAATATCAGGGAAGTCTCGACCAAAGGCATCCCACTGATAGAGATTTGTAGTAAATTGCTATGGACTATCGTGTAATAATTTCTATGACACACTCACTTATCTTCCCTGATGCTGCGCTGTTGTTTTACACATCATTTTATTGGTAGTGGACCGCGAGTTGTCACATGTTTGTAAAATGGCCCAAAAGTAGTTGGACCACGTTGAAGTATACAGGGTTGTCCATGGGACATATTTGTCTGTCCCATTCTCATCCCACAGCAATTTATGCCTGTCCCGTCCCATCCCATGGGACGTTTCCCATGGGATTCCCATATGAATGACATTCCCATGGATAAGCCTGGAAGTATATCTATGGATTTCTCCACAAGTTTGACTTTCTGCCAGTTTTCGTAATCACTACTGAATGTAAATATTTTCGGCTTTGTTCAATGCATGTATATTTGAATTTTGCTTGCAACATTTTCCTAATAATCGTTTTTTTGGCATGGGTATTACCTACTCGTGCATCAAGCCGACTGCACAATGTCGCGAACACGATACTATTTGCGTGCTAAAGCAGTCCTGCTGTGGTTGCTGTTTAGTGTATTGCAGTAGTTCAGTAATTGTCCTTTGTTTCAAGCTCCCCTGTCTGTAAAAACAGATGTAGTTGTTGGTAAATTTGTTGATCAAACTTTCCACATGGTAGGGCGCGTGAGACTCGCGCCACCCTGGAAATTTACTGACGCCCCCTTGGGGTGGCGTGTCCCCCGGTTAAGAACCACTGGTGCATAATATCAATGCTCCCGTAACTTCTTGTGCCGTCCTGAGCAGTACTTCGCAATCTTTCTTCACTCACGGCACACTTAACAACTTCCCAGAATTTTGCGGCACACCTCTACCACTATGTAAAAAATACACTTCGTGATTCATTGTTTGTAAAAACTACGATTCTGACATCACAAAACCACCATAAACGTTTAGTGGAAGTCTATCTAGGGTTTAAGTTAGCGAAATGTAGTGCTCATAATTTCAGATAAAGTTATTCCGCGGCACACCTAGCATCGTCTCGAGGCACACCGGTGTGCCGCGTCACGCTGGATGTGGAGCATTGGTCTATAGCAGGGGTGGGAAAATAGCGGCCCGCAGGCCTAATGTGGCCCGCCACAACGTTTTCAGTGGCCCGCACAAGCATTCAGGAAAATCGTTAAATCTGAAATTTCCTCCAAGTTCTCATAGTAAAGCTATAAATCGAAACTTGCTTCTATTTCCATAAGAAGGTTTGACCCTCCGCTAACGCAGCCTTCTCAAAGTGGCCCCCCAGCAAAATTACTTACCCAACCCTGGTCTAGCGGTAGCCCAAACGAACAGCGACCTTTGTTTCGTCACAAAGGGCAACGTATTGAGGAAATGCACTTTTCTTCCGATAGCTACTATCGTTGTGTTACATCAAAAAACATATGAAGCTAGCCAAGTCATTTACACCAAATGCTATTGCGTAGTCCGTCAGAAGGTTTTAATCAGTCGATTTGTAGAACGAAAGAGCAGAAAACATGATTGCAGTGTTTAGCTAGCGCGGTGCCGAAATTTGTAATGCCTTCAGGAGCTACAAAGTGCAAAGTTTCTAAGAAGGAAATGCGCAACAATTTGGCAGTGTTGATCATGTTTGTTTTCCGGTGTTTTTTTGTATTTCTGGTTCCTGCTTATTGTTCGGGTGAATGTTGTTTCTTGCCAAGTCAGTTTCTAGCCTGTGAAATGTTTTTAATATTAAGAACACACTCCAGTGTTTAAATTCTCTTCACGCAGCTAGCTGCATGTACAGTTGAGCAAGTACATTCTTGACTACCGGAAAAAGCAAAGGAGAACGTTGCAAATCAACGAAAACGTAATTTTTACAAAATATGACGTCATGAGATACGTCATAAGGGCCCTACAGTGAAAATTGCCACGGGTCCCCCTATCCTTTAATCTGGCTCTGGTTGTGAAGCATTTGAAACTTTGATTGGAACAGTTGCATCTATCTGTGCGCCAATGTGCACCCTCATCAGACTCACTTCTTCACTTCTTGCTCCTTAAATGGATAGCTGTTTGCCTCAAGGTTTTAATGTAATAAAATAATGCTTTTATTTCTCTCATGTTATGGTTGGTGTATGAAGCTGCAATTGGGGTGATGTTAAAATTTTCTTTCTCCTATCCGTGTGATCATGTGGAAACATCAATTCCACAGTGATTTATGGCGAACCATTTTTTTGTGTTCATGCATTGTTTACTGTGTTTGCAACATGGACCAAGTGTCTGCGACAGAGATGAGTGGACTGTGAAATTTTTCAGTCCGAGTCCAGTCCTGATCCGATAAAATTGAATCCGATCAGGTCCTGTCTGCAAAATTTTTGAAAATCATCAGTCCGATCCAGTCCTGATCCGCTAATGTAAAATCATGTATTTTTATTTTGCCTCATGAGGCAAAAGAACTACTCGAGCTATTTTGCCTTTCACCAATTACGATTGGTTGAAGGCAAAATACTTCCAGTATTGTCTTTGCCTCATGAGGCAAAATAGACACAACCTTTCGGCATTTCCGAAATTTAACAATGAACTGTCTATTAGGCATCAGAGGCAAAAGCACTGCTGGAGTTATTTTGCTGTTAGGACAATTGTTTGGATTGGTCAAGTGACAAGGACGATACACTTGGATTAGTGTAAGGTCCTTGTTACATGACCGAAAACCCCAAACCAAAACTTGAACCCAAAACCTAAACCCAAAACCTAAACCAAAGACCTGAACCAAAAACCTAAATCCAAAACCTAAACCCAAAACTTGAACGTAAACCCAAAACCTAAACCTAAAAGTTGAACTTAAAACCTAAACCTAAAGGTAAACCCGAAACAGACACTCATACATTCAGCCCAAACGTAAACCCTAAACTTTTTGTAAAAGTACATTAAAAGCACTCCTATCAAAGGTGTAACCTCTACAAGCTAAGCCAAAGGAAATGGTGAGAGCAGAATCAACGGACAATCGCACAGCAGGCATAGACACTAACCATTCAACTTTGTTAACGTTGCTACTAAAACTGAACGTTATGTGTGAACAACGGTGAATACAGTTCCAATTGCAAAATAGTCCCAGGAGAGTTTTTGCATTTGATGGCAAAATATACACTACCATTTAGCAAACCTGTGAAATTGGTTCACAACTAAAATTTTGGATATTTTCAGAATAATCACATTAAACAACAAAAATTTTCTCAGTCCGATCCAGTCCTGATCCGGTGAAAGTTGGCTTCAGTTCTGACCCTGATCCAGTCCTGTCCGTGTTCATCTCTGAGTCTCCGATAAATTGTCATTGCTAAATTGAACTACTGATATTATTATGTTGTATTAGGGGATATCCCAAAGACGGAAGGACGCTTTCGCTATGGGTGCAACAGGGTTCTCACTTTTGGTAAACTTATCCCTTGATTGGGAATATTTCAGCAACTTCGGGGAAAAATTTGGGGATTTGAGGTATCTTCTGGGGACTTTTTAGGGAAATTGCACTTAGTGGGGACAGGGAAACTGTGTGGTCACGCGAAATTGCACTTAGTGGGGACAGGGAAACTGTGTGGTCACAAAACAGGGAACTGTGTGGTCACGCGTTTCCATCTAATCTAAGTCTAAATGTGATAATCAGATTGTCATTTGAAATGAATGTCAGTTCCAGGATGTTGATGTTGTCTGTCTGTTGTATCTAAACGGGCCTTATCTCTACGATCAAATGCAACCAACCAGGTCTTCGATATAGTGTTGCTGAAATTGGATGAACTCAGTTGGCAGTGGTTTTATGTGGGGTTTATTTGTGATAGTGGTTGCAAAGATACTGACCATAAACAGTCATTTGGCCAATACTAGAAAGGACTGTGCAAGTCTGCGAGAAGTGGTTGTTAATTTAAAGGATTGTGAACATGAAAAAAGAATAGCAGGTGCTCTTGCAATACTCTACGATGGTAGCGGTGATTGAAAGACTTAAAGTGAAGTTACAGTGGAGACAGTTTCTTAATATCTCCTCAGGCAGAATCAGCAGAACATATCTTGATGTTAAATGTTGACTATAGTCATAGTGTACTGGTATGCATGGGTGTAAGATGTTTTTTTGGCAGTGGCTACAGATATGCCTGTGGATCTTGAAAGAAGAAAACTTATTAATACGCCACCTGTGACGTAACAGTTACGCACGATGAGAGTCAGAGTGCAGTAGGTTTGGTTGGTAGAAACGAAGTAAATGTAAAAGATAAACCTTAACCCTAACCGTAGCCTTACGTAAGCCTAATCCTAACCTAATGCTAACCTAACACTAACCTAACCCTAAGCTAACCTAACCTTAATCAAACGCTAACCTAACACTAACCTTATAATAAATACTACGGCCAAAGAAAACGATACAACTGACATCTTGCAAACGTTTCGATAACAACTGTTATCATCTTCTGTGCATAGCAATAGGCTATGCTAGGCTATTGCTATGCACAGAAGATGATAACAGTTGTTATCGAAACGTTTGCAAGATGTCAGTTGTAACACTAACCTAATCCTAAGCTAACCTAACCCTCAACTAACCTAACACTAATCCTTACATAACCTTAAGCTAACCTAACCTTATCCTATCCGTAACCTAACACTAACCCGTAAACGTAAAACATAAGCCTTAAAAAAAGTAAAGAAAAAAAACAAAACGAAAATCGAAAGAAAATAAACAGTGGAAGTTGGCAAGGTGAGATTCTAACCAAAAACCATAGGCGTAGAAGGCATAGCACATAACCATTACACTATACGATCCACGCAGTTTGAATGACAAACTGACACTTTTAAGTTTTATTTGAATTGCGTCAGGACTGGCGTATCCCTAATCACTTCCTTTTTTTCCGCTGAAACATTTCAGTCATTTTTTGCTAAGACATTTTTGTCACTGAAACATTTCATTCATTTGTCTCACAGTTGTATCAAAACTCACCATAACAGTGTTTTTTTAGCTTATGTTTCAAACATTCTTACAAAAATGACTTAATTTTTTTTGGTCATTTCAGCAACATTTTGGTCTATGATAAAAAAAAAACAGGGTGTAAGATGGGTGGAGAGCTTAGCCTCGTGTATGTTTTGATTTAATATTTGTTTCTTAACTTTATAGTAAAAAAATGCTTTTCTCTTACTTAGTTTTTTGTTAAAAAAATCAAATTTCACCACTTTTGCCCCCCTCATATAATTTTTTTAGGCATCCCATGGAAAAATTTATTATTGCCCCAACCCCTACAAAATAATATCTGATGCCCATGCTGGAATGTGCTGAAATCATTGTAGGCCTATGCTATTACTGATGTAATATAAATGGTTGCTGCAAATGAGACATCATCAGCTTTAGCTGAACCTTCACCAAAAATCCAGTTTCACAGTGAATGGTTTTGTTGCCACCTCTTGGCATGACGTTGATTGTGGGGTTAACCATGAACCATGGATGTGCGCAAAGAATTGCATCCATATGTAAGTGGTGTGAACACACAATAATAGAGTGACCCTGCGTGGGCTTTATACGCTTGTTCGGGCTCTCTGACAGCAGCAGCTACATTCGTCTGAAGTACAAACTGTTTGGTCAGCCCTTTGCCATGCGCCAGAAATCCAGGAAGTCCAGTATCCATGCAAATGTTGTAGATCACACCACTACAGCACAGAAACAGGTAATCAAACGCAGTTACCTAGTTTTATAGCAAAGTATAACTTGCCTTTCAGGTTTTCACTCTGACCAAACCATTGTTTTCTCTTGTTTGGTCAAGAGCACCTCAAGAATCATCCCAAAATGCTCTTAAGCACATTAGTCAACAGAGTGACACTAAGTTTTCAAATGCAATAAGCCACGAAGCTGGTTTATGGGGATGTTGGAATAACGGTGCGGCAGTAAAAAAATTCAGGGCAATGGAAAATTGTATAAACATATGTTTGCTTCTGTTCAGCTACAATATCGACCTCAAAAAGAATAACAGAAATATATGTTGCAGTCAACATGTTGCATCACCATGAGTCGACCAAAGAGAGAGTCGAACCAACGACCATCTGCATAACAGAAATAGAGATCACCACTTGACTAGGTTTATTCTGCTATTACTGATACAAATTCAACATTAAATTTGGCATGTAATCACCACACACCAACCATTTTGAATTTTCTTATTGCGCGAATAGCTGCAATGAACTTGTTTCAATTCGATTTTAACAAATCATGAAATTACCCCTGATACTGTTATGAAAAATGCACTTGTGCCCTCGTTGCCCCCTTTTTGAAAGGGTAAGCTAGGCAATGCCCTTGTCGTTTTCTCGCTCTCCAGCATCCCTGCTGGTTTATACTGTATTTTGATATGCTAAAAATTAGGTGAGAATTACAACTGTATTTCAGACTTTTTTTTATTCTGTGCAATTGTAATTTCCTAAAAATTCTTGCTAATACTGTGGCCTAGTAGGTCTAATTACATTAAATTCCACAAGAGCATATCTGTTTCAGTTAAATTCAACCGCTATGAAGACACTGTGGCCATCTGTTAAAAGTTTCAATGACTTGTACAAACAAACACAAGCGTTGCTGCTATCTCTCATTTTCTTCGTCTCTGGTTTACAAAGAGTTCTGCAATCGCAATGTCTTTGTTTGCATTGCAACACGTTTTTTTCTGGCCATTTTCATTGTGTGTATGTTTGCCTTTTGCTTTTCTTTTACAACTAACTTTCATTGAATTATTATAGAAAGCTAATCAAAAGTTTGTAATCTAGTGATTTTTTATGAATCGTTGTGTTTCTTATCATGAAATCTAGTACTTTTTCATAACAACAGAGTTGTACCACTGACTTTCACCCTTGGTTGATGCAGACATAAAAAAACAGAGATGTAGCCTTTGATGTTCTAACATTAGATTTGTCATTTTCATAAATTTTTTAGATGTTTATGTTAAAAATTTGTTGTTGAAAGCCAGTGTTGTCGTAAGCTTTGATTTTCCTATTTTTAAACATTTTTTGCAAATTCTAAAAGGCTGCTGGGGCATCTGGGATGAGTCAATGTGGAGTTTGTAAGGAAATCGTCACCGACTTTGATGAAGGCCTGGAGTGTGATGGAGGGTTGCACGAAATGGTACCACTGTATCTGTGTCTGAATGACATGAGATCAATACATCATGTACTGCGAAGACAATTCCAGGGATAACAAATTGAAATGGTTCTGTGATAGCTGCTAGGACCAAGGTAAGGAAATCCCCCAGAAAGAAACACCTATAGCATGGGGCAAGATGAAAGACATAAAAGTTAATTGACTGCCTTGGCTTTTGTTCACATCAACATGGTCATTTATATGCAAATGACAAAATCATCAAAGTATACAAAAGTAGCGGAAGGAAGCAAGCGTACACAAATGTTGAATCATATAAACAACTTTCATTTTTATAATATGGTAGTCAAAGGAATCTTTAAGTGAACCTTGGTTTGAACTGCCAGTAGAGTGAATCAATGCCAGCCAATATGCAGTGTGTTTTGTAAAAGGTTTGACTCCATTTTCAGAGCAACACTTAACATTTTCAGTCACAGAAAAAGTCATTTCAACATGAAAAGCTTGGGAAAGGTCCATTTAAATTTGAGGCAACATAGCTTAGTCTGAAAACCTAATATAAGGGCAAACAATTTGTTAGTTATGACAAACGATATTTAGTCATGATTGTGGTGAAGTCTTTTAATAGAAGGGACTGTAGTCAAAACAGTTGCACAACTTGGCAATGACTTTAGGAAACTGGATAAAGTTTTTCAGTGGGATTGCCTTCACACTTAGGATATTGTATTCACTTTTGAGCATTGAAAAGGCAGATGTCCTACATGGCAAGATTTGGAGTACAGTTTTCGAAACACTTTATGCATCTGTTGCTAATGGATAAATGTTAAGAATAAAACTATGCACACGTAAGTGGAAGAAGCCCAGCCTAACAGCTAGACCAAGTTTGCAGGTCACAATGTCATTCAATGGAGACTCCAACAGAACACAGCAGAACCACAGCCGATTTTGAGCTCATTTGACAATTTGATCAAAATGAGTTAAAGCGACCCCGCGACAAAGTTAACATTTAAAATCTTTTGTACATTCTAAGAGAAATAAGCCACTCTTGAAACCAGGGATGTGGAAGTGGTCCTTTTTCTGTGGAAGTGATAGCGGAAGCACGAAAATTCTACCGGTTCCGCTTCCACATAGGTTATTTGACTTGGAGAGTAACTTGGCAAAAAAGTTTTGTCCATTTCCCAATGTGGATTTAAGCAGTGAAGTTGCACTATAAGTCTGAATGAACATGCGATATCAGTAGCATGAGAGAACGAGATAAAGCATAACTAGCATCCATGGCATTCTTCATAGAAGGCCCAGTCATCGTGTAACTTACCGATTTTATCGGAGGCTGACTTTTCAAACCTAGCTGCTGTCTACTACAATGGTAACAGTTTGAAAGCACAGCAATCTCACGGTTATGTTTGCAACTTGAATCTGAGTTGTTTGTGCGAACTTATGTGGTAGGTGCGAACTTAGCAGTTGTGCTTTTAACTGCCTTAGCAAACAGATGTTGATCATTAGGGCTAATGTTTGGAGACTGATTGATGCTTTGACTGAAGCTAACTATTCTTTTCAGC
>Ga0210059_1004434_pt1 | contig 22648 bp, 14 predicted proteins | sample Ectturendosymbi2_FD_188042 | JGI IMG/M metagenome (GOLD analysis project Ga0210059, IMG submission 188042) | Ecteinascidia turbinata endosymbiont from Florida, USA - Sample 2 (SPAdes) (version 2) | ecosystem: Host-associated > Tunicates > Ascidians > Unclassified | place: Key West, Florida...
GGGCAGTGGCCCCCAAATTTTTGATGTGCCCAGAAAAATTTGTTTTAAACATATAATGAAAACAAATCTTTCCCCTTAAAGCATATTTTTCACCCCCGAACCTTAAAACTGGCTGCGGGTCTACAATAAACACAGGGCTTGTTACCGCGCTGGGCGAAAAGTTGTTAGTCCATTCGGGGCTGAAGACCCGACTTTAGGTCAGCGTTACGCAGACTGCTGTTAGCTCTCCGTTGCTTCTGCTCTGTGGGCATGGCAATTAGGCTACAGCGCGAATGTTTTATGTCGGTAAATTTACCACGAAGTAAAGGTACGAATGTTTAGCATTTAACACGCTGACTGGAAACACTGCCCAAGGTACTAAAGCATGATTACGGCGTCAAAGCTCGTTCCATTTCATGACAGTACTGTATAGTGTCAGAAATTGTTATGATGCAGATTTTTCTAACATCGCTCACAAGGCACGGTGGAAAAGGTCAGCAGCACGTAGTGGAATTGCCGAATACCTGGGTGAAAATGCGTAAAGTTCCACGAATCACAGTCATGAGCCGCCACTGATAAATAATTGCAGTTGTGTGATCTTGCACTGATTCACTATTCGACCTCAGCACAAGCATGTTATTCAGTACGCGCCAGCTATGGCTTAGCTAGCTGATGCAGAGTGCTATGAGGTATTCTAAAGCACTGTTACATTCTATTCTGACGTTTCTATTGAAACCCTGTGCACTTATAACTTCTAGTCCTGCGATTCTCTTAACGACTTTGGCTGCGATTTTTTTCTAGATTTTACTTTTGCAAATCAGCAGCTGCCGTTACAATTTTATAAACTTGCATGTGGCCTTATCTGGGTAGAATCTTCTTTAAAGCTAGGGGAAGTGCAAACAGATTTTTGTCAATGTCAGCATCTTTTCAGTAAATGATAAACAGGTCATGTAAACGACTCAAGGCTGGTTAACATGATAAATTATTATTCAAGCTGAAAGCGAGTTGAGTGACAACTCGGTGCATATTTAAAGGAATTAGCTGTTGGTTTTCAGGGCATCGACGATTATTCATTTCAGTTCATAAAACCATCCTTACGTGCTGTGTTTCATTTCAGAAAAGCAACGACGAGAAAGTGGATGTTGTGATATGCGACGCGGCCACGAAAGCCACAATATCGGCTGAACAAGACCATCTGTCGCTTGTCAGGCTCATCTTGGCGGGGTCTTCGTTTGTGCTGAAGGTTTGTGAACAGTGTTTCCTTCCTTGTTTTTGGAATTTTCACACGTAACAGCCGAACATACTAATCATTCTGCAGATTGGGCTGCAAGGGTGACAACACGGTGCGAGGTCCGATCGAGCCGCTGAAACGCAATTGAAAATCATTATCAGACGCTTTTTGTTACCTGCATTAAACGTCATCAAAGCCTGCGCGGTCGCATGGTGTAGAGATATTGTGAGTTGACGCGCTTGGTGGAGCCAGACCCGTAGCCACGGGGGGCATTCGGGGACAGTGCCCCCCAAATTGTTGTGCCCAGAAAATTGTTTTAAACATACAATAAAAAGATCTTGTCCCCCTAAAAATGTGTTTTGTACCCCCCCAAACATTAAAACCTGGCTACGGGCCTGGGTGGAACCAGTGGGTCACGTTGTGCTCTTGCGTCAAACTAGACAGCATCTACTTCAAAATCTATCGTTTTTATTCGCAGGTTCTACGACCGGGCGGGATTTTTCTTTTCAAAATGAGAAACGGGAGAGAAGTTGTTCGTCTGAAAAAAACTTTCTCGAAGTTTTTCGGCAGCGTTGAACTGTTGAAACCGGCCGCCAGCCGCAAAGCTTCCACGGAAATATATTATTTGTGCAAAAACTTCCGCAACAGATGACGCGCTTCGCAATCAAGAAAATGCTACGTGTGGCAGTATGTCGTAAGGTGGTGGAAGTTGCACCGGCTATTCATCAAAAGATCTCCGGGGAATTGTCCCCCTCGTTACGCCTCTGGCATTGGCGCAATGAACCTTACCTGCAAACATGGCAAGGAATTGGTGCATGATGATGTGCTGTCCCCGCATGCCACCACCACTTGCTACAGTTGTTGCACGTTTGTTTCAGTCTTAGTTCGAAATTTTACAGCCTCTGGCCGCCGTTAACGTTTTGCAAGCTCGGATCCAATTGTAAACCCATCAACAAAAATAACCTCCGCTTCGCCTTTGTTTCGTTTCTGGAAAGCCTCGAGCTGGAATATGTATCGCAACATAGTCGATCAATTTTGGATTCAATAGTCCCGCTCTTATTTCGTAATCTGCGCAGTGGTTTTCGCGCATTGACTTATTTCTAGACGCTTCATATTTACTGTTATGACAACTGTGGCTCCGAAAAATATATCATATACTGTATTATATGAAGTACTATATTACTCAGTAAGTGGCGGTTGGAGGTATTGATTAGAAGCGGACGGTGGTTGCAGTTTTCCGTCGTTATCAAAATCCAAGAATTTTTCAGATCATCCCCAAGAGCTCATGACAGCTGTTTTGCAGATGAAGACTCAACCTTGGAAGCTCTTAAATCTTACTTAAAAGTACAGTATAATCAGGGTTTTTTTAAGGCGTTTTAGGGACCCGAATCGGGTCCCTAGAATCAGAGAAAATTATCATCGGATTCTTAAAATCAGATAAAATCGGGTCCCTACAGACCCATACCGGGTACCTAACATTTTCCTTAAAAAAAATCCTGGTATAATCAAAGCAGCTGTTTAGAAGAATTAGTGCAGATGTGTGTGGTTTAGAAGTACGACGTCCTATGCAATTGTCAGTTTCATTTATAAATCTGTCTCCGTTCTCCACGTATCAGTAACACATGACCGCACATCTCCGAAAACGAACACATTTCTAGTATTGTATGGATACTCTTTCATTTTCACCGGACGTTCCTTAGTAATGTTCATGTTTTTGTCTCCAAGCTGACTTTACGCTTGGTGGTGGTACAGTACTTACGCGAAATGGGCAACAATCAAAGACGGCTGAGCGAGCTCTTGACAGAAACATTCATTCTGAACAAAATATGACAAAGTGAATGAATTCATGGTTTAATCTTGTCGAGGTAATTATTGCTCCGGAAAAAATGAACTACATCAGGGTGAAACAAAACACATTGCACGAGCACGCAGTAAACATGCCATCGCTAATGCTGGGCGATGTTATTAGGCAGAGCTCTGGGAAAGATCTGAACAGCGCATTTGGGTTTAATTAAAAGCAGCAAAAATCAACGGTGACAAACCCGTGCTCCTTGCAATAAGTAATAATCAGCAACGTTTTATATTGAAAGCTTATATTTTCATTTATATGTGAAACTGCGTAACGATTGACGTCAGGATGCAGATTTTTATGCAGTCGAGTTTGCATGCATTCTCGTAAATCATGAACTTGCCTAGTCTTGAAACGTTGCGACAATTTAACTTTTCACAAAAGAAAAACTTGTCGCCAGACGAATTTTGCACAGTTGAGCATGAACTGTTCGCATATTCTCTGCTCATCAACATTTCGCTGCAGATGCCATCTTCAAATACGTAGCCTAGTGCAAACGTTCCGTCGAAGCTGGGAAGACAAAGCAAAAACTTAGTTCTTGAAGCTACTGACTGTTGGGTATCACAGTGTCAGGGCCGTCGCCAGCGGGGGGGGCCAGTGGTCCCCGGCTCCCCCATTTGAAAGCTGTGCCCCCCCACATCACGGTTGGCCTCCTGGTTGCTGCATACATCCAATACAGTATTTTAAAAATGTGGGCCCCCCCTGCTGTTAAATCCTGGCGACGGGCCTGCACAGTGTTGCTCAGTTCATGTATTTTGGCATTGCGTGGCACGTGTGACGGTCATCTCCAAGCGATGCCCGCTCCATAGCAGAAGCCGCACAAGCAAGGAAAAGAACGTCTAGGCATAACATCCCCAGTGGAACGTTCCTATAGCCAAGTTGGAAAGCGCGGTGAAAGTTCGCATTCATTCATTTCTTTGTCCGAAACCCAAATTTTCCGAGTTAGGCACCAGTGACGCGACCGGTTCACACGGTCATTTACCGTTCTTTGTTTTCTTCGCTGAGCTGCCGATGAAATTTTCCTGCAACAAGAGTTTTCGGGCGACGTTGTTGATATGTTTGAACCTGTCCGGGCCCAGCTGTATGCCACCGTACCATCTGCTGACAACAACAACCACGTCCTTCGCTCCCACGATCTCGAGCAAATGCAGCAAACGTCCCCCGGCAGCCGACTCCCCGTCGTCGTCGCAATCTTGCAAGAAACCAGATGTGGCTTCGTTTGAAATCCTATAGGCCATGATATTGTGCGTGGCGTTGGCTATTTTGCGATTTTCCAACAAAACCGACCTGACAGCATTCACCTCTTTCAGGTTCGTTGCTTTCGCGAGATGCGCTTGAAACGTGCTTTTGCGATCGACGAAAGGTTCCCCGTGACTTATTTTCGGCGCTGGATCGAACGCTGGACTTTCAACTCGGGACGCTACGGGCAATGGGTCGTCTGCGCACGTCACAACCCGTGTGTCTTCTTGCTTGTTCTCTACGAATTGTCGAACCGCTTCTGTCCACAGAAACAAAATGCATTCTCCATTGTTGTCACGCGCGATCTCGCTCAGATTCTCGTTCAAACACTTGCGATCTTCAGCCTTGAGCCACGGTGCGAAAACTTCAAAAAATGGTGTTTCAGAGGATGGGTAGCTGTCGGGAAGAGTGATGTGAAAATGCATTTCAAACTGAGTGCCCTTGCAAAGGACCAGTTCGTACTTTCTTGAGTGCTCACTGACAGTTTGCCACTCATTTTCATAAATAGACGAAAGAGCTTCGATCTCCTCTACCTGACGACTCAGATCATCCATGACTCATTGCTTACGTCATACTATATGCCCGCCGAACTATTTCTGTAAATGTTCAACAACACGCTTTGTAATAGCTGATTAGCAGTTAGCAGCTGTTTTTTTTCCCCTGAAACATTTCAGTCATTTTTGCTGAAACATTGTTGTCACTGAGACATGTCGGTTATTTGTCTCACAGTTGCATCAAACCTCATCATAACAGTGTTCATTAGACTAATTTTCAGACAGTCTGACAGAAATGACCTAATTTTTTTCGGTCTTTCAAAAACGTTTTGGTCCATGACCGAAGAAAAACACCCTGGCAGGAACTACCTCAACTGACGTAAAGTCATATTACGATGTGCTGTTTTTCACTTGGACTTGCCCACTGTTTGTATTGGGGCTGCAGCATGCATTGATGTTATCAGCTGCCCACATTACGTCCTCAAGTGGTTGCAAGTCTTCGAAGAAATGTGTTTGATTAAGCTTGATGTGTTTCTGAAACAAGCTTGCTGATAACACAATACTCGTTATCATCTTAATGTAGTTCAGGACTGAAAATTGCAAACTTACAATATTTTTGAAGCTTTTTGCTTATGAGACTTTTTGAATTGGAAAGAAGTTGTTAGTCAAATGTTTCACACAAAACATTGAAAAAGTTCAGATATAAAAATTTCAAAGATTATTCAAACAATAAAATTATTTACGTCAGAAAATGCCAACATACAAATTTGAAAGATGACCTGTCATTTGTCTTAAAAGCATTAAGACCAAGCTTTTTGTAAAAGCCTATGCAGTGCATCAGTTTAATGGACAAATTCAACAGTTCATATTTCTAACCATATAGCAAATTATGAAACTGAGAAGAAACTGGTGTTACAATTATCAAGTTGCACAATTACCTGGTGCTTGGAACTGAAACACCTTAAAAAGCAGGCAACATGTCAAACATACTTTGCTGTTTGTTTTGCAACCTCTTTAACTCTTCCAAAATTGTAACCCAAAGGTGCACAAAACATTAGCTGTCAGAAAATCTTATGTGTCCTCATGGCCACATGGATATAAGCTTTTTGATCTATTTAAACAATCCAGCCAGTTTTGAAATGTAGAGCATAGAACGGAGAGTTTCATCATACCTTGTCTTACATACTTTGGAACACCGGTTTCTCAAAACTCATGGTTGTTTTTTACTGTTTTGAAATAGTGACTCAGCACTGAGCCAAGATATGTATGAATAAGCACCTTCAGTTTGTTCAGGTTCATAGATTTTAATAATAGTTTTATTACAGTCACTTTTCCAAAGTCATGAATTTTTTGATGCTTTTACAATATTTTGACCCACATTCTTTAATTGGCAGTTCCCTTACAAAACTGAAGTGTCACTACAATGAATTTGTGTTTCATAGGATTAATTAAAAAACATTAAACATTACAAAAACATCTGCTTATGTAACTATAACAAAAACGATGAATGACTTTCAAATGTTTTTTAATTACAGTGCATGCTTATCAATTGTAAAATATAACAGCATGTCCAACAATAACTGTATTTTCGAGAAAAACAAAATGGCCAAGTGAATTAGCTCATTCAAATGAGTGCAAAGATCACTGAAAAGAAGAACAACTGCTGTCCATGAAAGCACTGCCAACTTCACACAATTAAAGTTCTCTCATATACAAGACACTACGTATATTCATTTAAAATCTTGCATAGTATGCTTAGGTGAGTGTTATTGCTACCTAACGATCAAAATCTGCTGTTAGCTCACAAACTCATACATGCATCTAAAAATGTTTCCCAGCATGAATAATAGATACACTCAGACATCAGAAAATTATTGCCAAAAACACCAAGAAAGTTGTGTTTATGGACTTGAAGACAAAAGCAGACTTTTCTAACCAGTAAAACCTGGTAACACAATCTGTTCCATGAGTGTCCAGCACAGGCAAAAACAAAATCAAAATGAATAGTGCTAGCATTCTTTATTACCTGATTTTATTTATTTATTATGCATTTTGTCACAGACTTGTACTCCATATCGCACATTCAAATAACACAAGAGCACAAAAATGGTTAGCCATAGCAGACTACAGAATAAGTGCTAGCACACGATCAACATTGAGAGGAGCAAAACACTTGAACACCTGCCAAATTTTTTCCTTCAAATGGTATAAATTGCCCATATTGGCCAAGCCTTTGCAACTCCATAACTTGCCATTCGACTGTGCTGGAGAGCTGTCCAAACCCTCAAAAGACTCGGCGAGACTTCAAAGTTTTTAGGTTTTGGTTTTCAGTTTTTTTGTGGGTGATGTCATAAGTGGAGTAGGTTTAGGCCTTTTTAGCTGACGTTTTCGGGATCTAGGCCCCAACCGCTAGATGGATTTTTTTAGTGCAAACTAGGCTAAAACCCAAGTCTTTTGAGTCTTTCATTGGCTTTCTGGCGTTTTTGGTTCAAAAGTTACGGTCTTATGGTCAAAAACCATAAAACTGACAATTTTACCGAAAAAATATTTTACCTTAACAAGAGACAGGTTTATAGTTACCAGCATCACTTGTGTCCCCAAATGTGTTTTTACAAATAGGTACATGACAGTTTGAATGCAATCCTGGGGAATTTTTCTATGCATTAAAACACATATTGAAGACTACTCAGGTAACTGCGCACACTTGAATCAGCATAAAAAATGTTTTCAGCAAAAAATGCCATTTTGCCAGTGGCATGATCAGTGGTAGTTTGTGCAATAAAGATTTATTATATTCTTTTGTTGAAAGACTTTGAATATTTACATTTGAGTTTATCAACTTGATTTAATGAAACCTTAAAATGTGAGTAATATCTTAACTTATCATGGATAACAAAACATTGGGCGAATGACACCAAGCAGACTTCAACCAAACAATCTTTAATATCATCAAATGTAATATGATTGGAAGGATTCATTTCAAAAACTGCTTGGCAATTATACAGTTTTTACCACAGTCATAGTGTTAAAGCAGATGGCCTTCAGTACAAATGAAAAAAAGACTTGCCAAACGGTTGAGACAATTTAGACCTTAGGTGATACCTATTTGCTGTTGACCTTGATAAACTCAATATATATATATATTGAGTCAGACTCATGGCCCATATCGCAAGGATAGTTGAATAACACAACACAAAATGTTTAGTCATAGCACAATGCAGATTAGGTGTCAGCTGATCAACACAGAAAGGAGCCAAACACTGAAACAACACCTTAGCATCAATTCACCTGGGCACAGCCAGAGTGTGATGCACTGTGGGCATGGGCGCAATTTGGTGGGGGACACGGTGGACATGTCCCTCCCACTTTTTAAGGTGGGGGGGATATAATATGCCATGTCCTCCCTACTTTTTCTCTTCAGGTTTTGTATTTGGAGAGGTTCCAAAAATAAGTGACGTTTGCCATGTTTTGCGTGAAGTGCTTTTTATATTAAGATGTTACACATAGCCAAGTGCATGATGAAACAGAGTTTCAAGTATCGCTGGATACTTGTGTAGTATCACTGCCAGTGATATCACTGGATTCTCTTAGTTTATAAATTTTAGCTTCAATAAAATGATATTTAGCATTTTTCAAGTTTCTAGAGATCGTGAAAGATGGTTTACTGCTTCTGTCCGACATTATACCCCATGTAGTATACTGTTAGAAAGGTTACTTCCTTGAAACAGTGATAGTTTTACAGCTGCATATGTGAAGGACCACAGTATAGCATGGATTTGGTTCGCGTATAAATGTATCTGGTTTTGCTGTAACGTTGGTTGTCACATATTCAGAAACAGACAGCGTAAAATTTAATGATGCTAGTGTATATAGGCATACCATATTTTTTTGTGATTGAACACTGGGACGCTTCAGGACAATGAGCCTTAGCCTTAGGAGGAAATCAACCAAGTTCTGGTATAAAATAAATCCTTTCAATAACCTGTAATTGCAAAAAGAACACCCCCTCCTGCTAGCCAACTTTACTGAACTGGCCAATGTGCTAACAATCAACCCGTTACTGGGCCAGTTACCCACTACAATGACGTATCAATTACCTTTAGATCTAAAACAATGAAACCAGATCATGCATCATTCTTCAGCAAGTTGGTTAAATAGACTAATCATAGCATGTTAATATTTGTGTAGGGTTATGCTGCCTGACTGAATGCCTAACAGGGACTTTTTGGTTGATCAACCGGGACACTGGGACAAAGCCGTTAAACCAGGTCTTTCACGGTTAAAACAGGATGTCTTGTAACCCAAATGTATATATTGTTAGAAAGTTAAATTTTCAGGCAAATGTCTGCAAAGCTTTTGCTGAAGACAAAAGCAGCACAATTGTGGAGACTTAGTTTTACGATGGGCTGTTTTGCAAAAGCGCCTGTCTTCAACCATTAGTAAATAGGATTTCAATCAAAACGTTGGAGAACTATTTACCTAGCTATATATTGACCTATAGCTCAAAACATAAGGACTTGGCTAGGAATCACAGATAAAATATATATTTATCCTCTTCTTATAATGTCGCGACAATGGTGACCAACAAAAACAAACTATATTTTTTCATGGCTAATACACTTTGTGCTTGTTCTGAATGCATTGGTTCGTAAGTCATCTGGTTTACTTGAGTTTAACCAAAAACATAATGCAGCAATATTTTCATCCAAGTGTGTAACTTTTGCTTTACAGGTAGGCACATAGCCAAGGGGGGCATTCAAGGGCAGTACTCCCCAATTTTATTGTGCCCAGAAAAATTTGTCTTAAACATCTATTAAAAAACTAAAATCTTGTCCCCGTAAAAATTTATTTCCTCCCAAACTTAATACCTGATCACACCAAGTTTTGCGGGATGTTTTTTCATGTTAATCAGGTTAAACTTGTACAAATTAACAGTTGTGCGTTTTTATTTCTGTTTAATCTCAAATCTATTTTCCTGTCATTATGCAAGTAGAACTCTTATAATTGAACTTTTCACATTAGTTTCATCCTTCAAAATCTGATGTTCAACCTGAAAATTTGATTGTGGAAAAACTGGGCTAAGTTGCATCACATAAAAAGTCACAAGACAACAGCCACTAAGCGATCAAATATGCAGAAATAACAACGTAGGCTAGATGATGAGTATGTATGCAGAGGCCAACAAGAGGAGATTGAAAGGATGCATCCACCACCTGGTAAGAGAATACCAATGGAGATTTTGGTAGGGGTGGGGCTGCAGGCATGATTCACGGTAGCAATGAAAAGATTTGTAGCTTTTACTTAGGGCAGAAATGTGCAAGAAAAATATTTATCGCCTTTGTAACATTAACACGTTCCATTCCGGGGTACGAGATACTCGTATTTGCAATCCTTGCATGCCAACGCTTGCCTGCCAGTGTATGAGTATACTCACACTTGCAATCCCAAGACTGCAGTTACCTCCCGGAGCGCCAACTCCTGCTTGCACAGTGGGGTGCCAGAGATTGCCTCCAGCGAACTCGCGTTTGGCAGAGCGGGACGCCAGAGGTTGATCAAAATCACAAACATAACTTTCATCATTGGTATTCATAGCCAAATTGGCCAATAAAAGTAAATTTGGCCAAAAATGTCCATAAAAAACAAAAACTTTCACCATTGGTAACCTTGGCCAAAAATGACCAAGACCAAGCAAAAGTTTCACCGTTGCTATCCTTGGCCAAAAATGAGCAAGAAAAAACAAAAGTTTCACCATTGGTAACCTTGGCCAAAAATGACCAAGAAAAAACAAAGCTTTCTCTGTTGGTATCCTTGGCCAAAAATGACAAAAAAAAACAAAAACTTATTACCATTGGTATCCTTGGCCAAAAATGCTCAAAACCCTTCACCGTTGTTATCCTTAGCCAAAAATAACCAAGATTATTTTTTGAAAACAAGTGAAATTCGCATGGGGTCAGTGTTCGTGTGACATACCAACAACGTTAGCATTCCAGGTTCAAGCAATGAACATTGCACGAATGTTTTTACTTGCTTCAACTTGTTGCTTGTGTGCGCAAGAAATTTGGCAAAAAAAATATCGCGAAAAGGTGGCTCCACTAAGATAATTGATATTTTTCCTCGAAAAAAAAACTTTAGGGACCACAGAAGCCGATATATTGACATTACTGCATGGTTTTTGCAATAACTCGCAAACTGCTAAAGCTACGTCCACCAGGAAGGTATTGCAAGAAAAGTTTTTCACCGCGCATATTTTTAGGTATTGGCGATAGCTTTGTGGCATCATTGGCAAACTCAAACATAGGAAAAACTGAAAAAGCAAAGTAATCAAAACAAAAGCAGTGGGTATGTTCAAAAACCTGTATAGAAATCTACAAACACGTTAGAAAAATTCATTCGGCACAGAAAATGTCGGCCAGGACCCAAAGTTTGCAAAATATTTATACAAGAATTGTGCAAATTTTTTGGGAAGTACAAAAATAAATCAGTTGATTTTTTAGGGGAGTTTTGGTCATTTTTCACATGTAAAATATCACACCTCCAGTACCAAACACAAAAAATCTGAAAGTTGAAGTACATTTTCACATCTGCGTCCTACAAAATCCTACCAAATTTGAAGCAGAAGTAATGAGAATAAAAAAAGTTATGCCAATGATCAAAAAAATTTTCTGACAAGCGTCTGAAACTTGAAGAGAAGTGGCAAAAAGTGCAATGATGCATTTTGAAAAGTTTTGACCTTTTGTTACTGGTTGTATTTTGCGTTGTTCCAATGCTGCACTCTGAAATCCAGTATCAGCAGTGATTTCGGCGTAAAACCTAAAAAATCGCTTTTTTCAAATTGCCTTTTTTGCACCAGTTTGTTTTTTTGTCGCAACGTTGTATTCCCCAACCCTAAAATAATGGCAAGTGACTTGGTGTAATCTGAGAAAGCACTCGAGGCCAGGTATAGTCTCTGCAAAAAAGCTAAAATGGTGACAAGAAATTTTTTTGAAAATCATCAAGAACTTTCCCAAAAAAGCAAGAAACAAAGCAAAAAGCGGATTTTCTCAGAAATTTCGAGTGCAAACATAACTTGCTGTTAGACCCATCTGAAAGATCTCATGAAAAACTTTCGGGCAATCTTTTACCTATCGACATACCTTCAGTGGTTCGCGAGTTATCGCTGAAAAACTGACGAGCAGAACGATAAATTGGCTTTTGCGGTCCCTAAAGGGCCATTCCGTGTCAATTCTTAACAAGTGGTCAAGGCACTCGCTCCAATTTTCCTGAAATTTTACTAATTGTCATTACCCCATATGATGAACATCTGCAAAATTTAAATGAAATCTGTCAGGAAATGGCATGATTATAAAGCTTTTTAGTTGGGGGGTGTAGCCTTGGGGCACAGATTTCTCATATTTGGCCATGTTTAAAGCCTTATTACTGCCAAACTACGTTATTGAACAACCCCAATATTTCAGGGATGCTAGTAACACGGCCAAATATTGAAAAAATAACATTATCTATATTGTGACTTTCAAAGGTCATGGCCCCCCGATTTGACTGTTTCTAGCTCTTGCTTTATATTTTTGAAAATTTTTAAACCTTGCCACGGTTTTATTTCATGATATTTTTTGCTCATATTTGGAAGAATTGTTGCTGAAAAAATTATCTTTGACCTAAGAAAATTTTATTGCAAAATATTGAAAGGTTTGCAAGATCAAAAGGTTTACCCATGACTGGTACCCCACTTTTCTAGTTTTTTCATTTCGTGCCAAGTTTGACCCAAGATATCACACAAACCTAATGATATTTTGCCACAAAATTTTCTAAGGTTAAAGAAAATTTTATCAGCAACAATTCTTCCAAATATTAGCGAAAACTATCAAGAAATAAAACCGTGGCGAAGTTTGAAAATTTTCGAAAATTTGTAGCAAGAGCTAGAAACAGTCAACTTTGGGGGATCATGACCTTTGACCTTGGAAAGTCACAATATAGATAATGTTATTTTTTCAATATTTGGCAAAGTTACTAGCATCCTAGAAATATTGAGGTTATTCACTATGTAGTTCGGCTTTAATAAGGCTTTAAACATGGCCAAATATGAATAATTTGCGTCCTCCAAACTACGCCCCCCCAACTAAACAGCTTTAAAAAATCATGCCATTTCTTGACAGATTTCTTTCAAATATTGCAGATGTTCAACATATGGGGTGATGACAATTTGAGTAAAATTTCAGGAAAAATTCAGAGGGTGCCCTGACCACTTGTCGAGAATTGACACAGAATGGCCCCAAAAGGGTTTTGAAACTTTTCAAGCTATGAACATTGAACCAGTGTCTTTGTTTTTTCAACTTTGTGCTTATTTGTGCATGAAATTTGGCAACGTTGAAGCAGTTGGTAGGATACAAATAGGAAAGAAAAAGCATCTCACAAAGAGGCAGCTTCATTAACAACATTGGTAGGTTTGGTTTTTGCAAGGAACAAACTTTTGCAGTAATTACAGCATCAGCCAAGGCACTGATGGGTTTATATCTTTCCAAGCAATAAAGATTGTATCAATGTTTGTAATTTTTCGAGTTGTTGCTTGTTTGCACACAAAATTTGGCAACATTGAAGCGGTTGATAGGCTACAAATTCGAAAGAAACAATATCTTGCGAAAAGGCACCTCCATCGAGAACATTGGTAGGTTTGAATTCTGAAAAGAAGAAAAAATGCAGTGAATACAGCATAAACCAAGGTGCTGATGGGTTGGAAACTTTCCAAGCAAAGAATCAGTGCCCCAATTACTTTAGATTTTCAACTTATTGATTATTTGCACATGAAATCTGGCAAATTGATGTGGTTGGCAGGCCACAAATCGAAAGAAAAAAGCTCATGAAAACGCAACTCCACTGAGACCGTTGTTTGGTTTAGTTTTTGCATGCATCATGAATCGCAATGAATGCAGCGTAATTGGAAAGAATGTTATCTTTAAAACTTTTATCAATATTTGAAGCACTGCAGATTGCATGAGGGAAGGGAATAGGCAAATCGGCAAGCTGACGTTTGATCTGCCACAAGCGCTAGACCGACTCTGGCGCTCACACGTGCCTCAGGCGATGGTGGTGCGAATTTTTGCGCTTTGGTGACTTTTCAAAGGTGTCCCGTTAAGGTGTGAAACTTCTGAGGACAATTGCCAAAAAACATACCGGTAGGGAACGTTTGGCAAATCAGCAAACCAATTCTCAAACCTGGAATGGAACGTGTTAAGCAACTTGAAAAAGACTTCAAATTGCTCTGTAAGCCACACTTCTCATACAATGCATGAAAACTGATATTTTCTGCTATAATAGTGATATGCATGTGCGATCAATGCGATTCAGCATTTTGTGCACTCTAACTGACAGATCTGATAGAACCAAATTGTGTAGCGTAATTAGTCTTGCTTTTAAAACACCTCTATAAACAAGATTGGAAATCTGTATTTATAAAACTTCTGCATCGACCCGATGACTTCATTGATTTCACACTAGACTGTCCTCCCAAATTTTACAACAAAATTGCACTTATGACTGTGGGACACATGATTGTAACCCAAATCTGTTTGATCCCAGTCTCATTGATCTACGTTTTCTGAATATTTGTTGTGATTATGCTGCTGCACATGAAATTGTTTTCAACTGTAACAAGATAGTAAAAGTAGTTATTCTTCCTAAAAATTATAAACAGCCAGCAACACTAGTTTCCCTGAATAGCAGAAGTGTGTGCAAAACAAGTGAAATATCTTGGTGTGATATTTCATGCCCCATTGATTGATGACACACAGAGGCAGGTGAAATCCCTTTATTGCACAGCAAACAAGCTCAGAGGCACCTTTGTTGAGTGCTCTACTGCAGTTACAAACACTGTTTTGTGCCTAGTAACTGCTAATGTATCTCTCAAAATTGTGGAGCCCAAGTATGCAGAATATAGCCTTCGAGTTGCCTAATCAATACCTATCAAATTTTACATATCGTTCCCAGCTGCAACCAATTTTAGTGACTTTTATTTGTATGGATCCTACAGAGTACAGCGTTTCTGGACATGTTTTTATCAGCTTCTTAACTTTTCATGATGCTAACTGCAACAGTGGGAGCTGCATATTTTATTTTTTATTTATTTGTTTGTAAGCAGACACGAAGTCCATAGTATGAACACATAGCATTCATCATTATTGTCATATTATAGTCTGGGAACCAATGTAGAATGCTTGTGACACCCATAAAGTTTTGTAGATCCACTGTTGATTTAAACATATTCCGAAACTAAAAAAATTGTTACATCAGTCTAGCAGTAAATGCATCAAGCACTGTTCTTGTCTACCAGATAAGCAACCTGTAATTTTAAGTTGTCCAGCCAAACCAACTATATCAAGAAGCTTTCTCACCAAATGAAGTATCACCAATTCAATTTACAGCGTGTTTTGTCAGACTACCACTTCATTAAGACAAATTACAAATGCTGCCTACACGCAAGTAAAATCCCCTTGCAATTATAATCATGGTCAAATTTTTACAAATTCATGCACAAGCAAGAATTAGAAATGTGAACCTTCAAAATATATGAAGTCGTATGTTGCATTAGCTGATGGACATCAATTATGACTTGTGCAGAAAAGCCTAATAAAAAACTACAACATGCACACAAGCTGTGTACACAAAACTGCAAAATTACTTATACAGCCATCATATCAGGAGAGGGTTTGGAATGTGCAAAGTTTTTCTGTGATTGGAATTGTTTGTTAAGAATCTACAAAGTTTGTATCTGATTTTTTGTAACAAGTATTGTGTATTTTATACTCAGTAAAAACGCAAGTCAGAATCTAAACGTTCTGTCATGAGCTACTATGACCTTGAAATATTCAACTTTCAAGCTGATTGCTATCATTGAGTCCCTTTATAACAGAGCACATAAACATAAGCTAAGACTTACTCAGACATTTTTTCATAGCTACTATTGACAAACTCTACAAATATGTTTATTCAACTATAGCTGCTAAGCTTTTGAGTATGAATCACTCAAAGGCAATGAAAAACTACGACGGTTACTTTTATATTGATTTTTTTCTGTTGGCCGTTTAACTCAAAACCAGATGTTAGAATATCTTTGTCTCTCCCACTGCCAGTTCCTTGTGTGACGATGGGTGAAAGAGTTTATAGCTGGGGCACTGTTCAAGTGTTTTGCTCTTCTCTCAGTGTTCATTTTGTTTAACTAATACCTACTCTGTAATGCACTATGATTATCCAACCATATTTTTGCTCTTATTTTATTTCAATACTTTTGTGATATGAACCATGATTCTGCAAAAAAAATAACTAAAGTAAGTCTGAACATGCTTTCTGTTAAATCTAAACATGCACTGAATCATATGGTTTCCAGCTATCTAGCAATCATGTGACCACTTTAACCAATCATGTTTGGCTAAAGGTAAAATAGCTCCAGCAAGGCTTCTGCTTCATGAGGCAAAATAGACCTTCAAATTTTTCAGAACTATAGATTAATACAATCAATCATATTTAGATCAAGACCACAGTATACAACAGTTTTGAAAAAGGGCTGCCAATAATGAACATTTATACCCTGGGCCAAAAATAAAATCATTCAGCACAAACTGTGGCAGAGAATGTCATGAAGGTACAATCTCTTCTAAATTCTAAGCAAAACTTCATGAAACCCTGAATGAGTTAGGCATAACAACAGGAGGCTCTTAAACCGTAACAGTTTTTTACTGTTTTTCACAGCTGTGTATTTGTTTATAATTTTCAATGCTACTACAGTATGAGATCTACCACATCATAGCGTGAGACCTACCTCCTGTTAGTTCTATAGTGTGAGGTCTACCACTGCATTATAGGAAGGTAAAAATAAAACATGTCCTCGTAATTTCCATACATTTATTCTAGCACTAAACACTTTGTACATCTTGTAACTAAGAATCACACAAATAAATCATTGGAATATTTCTCATCACTTTCCAGCAAACATCATCAAGATGAGAATGATCTGCATCACTATCCGTGGAGACAGGAGCATTGTCTCCATTCAGCATCATTGGTTGTGCTTGCGTCGACCAGCAAATCTTGTCCCATCAATTTGGATGGGGTTATTGTTCCAAACATCTTTCCCGATCATTGGTGAGAAAGTATAGCTGCACATACCTCTCGCCACATGCTGAACCAGTAAATTACAGTATTGGAAGATTTTCCTTCTGTGAGAGCTCTTATCGTGGACATTTATATGTCCAACACAAAGAAAAATGTTAATTTGAATGTATCGACTGGCTGAGGTTGCATCGCATATTGTTGACCACGTGGTTTGACACCCTTTTGAGGGCAACGTTACACAGATGTGAATTAACAATCCTCATCATCATGCATGTGTTACCGGGTACCTCCAGAGGAAAAGTGCCTTTCTTCAACCGCTGCCAAATGCTAGTTTTCTTAAGAGTGGCTGGTGTATGAGGCTCTGGAAAGGTCAGCCTTATAGCTTCGCAAATTTTCAAAGTGTTTTCAAGTGCCAACATTTCACCTGTAAGATCTGTCTTACATTTACAAGACTGATGATGTGTTGAAAAACACAAAACTAGTTTCCCTGTTAATTAACTGTCATTGATTTACTTGCCGCCATCTTTGTGGTTTATAACTATGAAAAACAGATACACTTGCAAGTTTTAATCATCACAGAAAAATGAAAGCAAGAAGCAAGCAGATTCCTTAGAAGCTTGCTGCCAGGATAAAGTTTTTTTGTTATCCTATGGCCTGTAAACGCATTGTGTGAAACAATGTTACCTTCCTCTGTTACACTTTCTTTTTTCTGCATTACAGAACCACATTTATGGCACGGATCTCCTTCTTGAACTATAACCAAAAGATTGTGCTCTCTTAAAATGGTGAGTGCTGCTTCTTCTGTCAGATTATATTGCTCTTCGGTAAAAATTTTTCAGCAACATCTTGAAGTACCCCCAATCAACAATTTAAAGTACCCTATTTTAGGCAGAGGACGAATCTGATTTAGTAGGAGCTCTATTTGCTTTGTAATATGGGCAGAGGTCACATGGATGAGTAACATCACACATGTTAAGTGAAAACTGACTAATGAGGGTAGTCCTTGAATCTGCAGCATGTTTGAATGTTGAAGATTGATCTCACCTCAGGCTGCACCTGGGTAGGCGACATACAGCAGTAGACCTCACTATATACTAATACCAAATTTTCTTTACTCAGTTCAAATTTCTCAATGGATAGTGGAAGTCCTAATGACTGCCATCATCTACTTCAGGGGTAAGCAACTTAAGGCACATGTGCCAAACTTGCCATGCTAAGCAATTTTGAATGGAACACAGAAGTTCCAAGTTTTATATGTCAGTTATGTTGTGATTCACACAGAAGATATATTGACCTTGACTTGTATAAAAATATGTATCTTGTTGAAACACTGAATGATTTGAAACCTTGAGTCAGCACATAGTTAGCAAAAGGTTGCCAACCCCTGATCTACTGTGAACTGGTGCAGAAGGTTTTCCAGACCTTTTTTGCCAATGGGCCTAATCTAGTCCAGAAAACAGCCAAATTCTAATACTATGGGCCAAAAAAGGAGTCAAGCATTTTTTCCAAATTTATCAGCAGTTACAAATCATATGATGAACCCATACTTAGTTAGATGGCAATGTTCTTCCATCACAATTGTAGCTCAACAGCATGAAAAGTAATGATGAAAGATCAAAAGATAACAGAACAACTTAATTTCCATGAAAGCTAACAAACCAACTCAATTTCCATGTGTCGCCATAAAGCAAAGGTAGCAGTTACGTAATCACCTTGCATGACATGGTTCGAATAAAACGCTGAGTTCATCACTCAAGTAGCACCGACATGGTAGCATTTACGTCTGCTATGCCTATCGTTTTCAGTTCAGCACTCACCTTGGCAACTTTTATTTTAGTAATGGTGGTTGCACGTTTCAATTCATGGGACTACTTCTTCATTACTTTTTTCAAAAGTTTCCAGTTTAGGTTAAGGGTTTGGTTTAGGGGTTAGGATTAGTTTTAGCGTTAGCATTAAGGTTACAGTTAGATTGCAGGTATAAGGTTTACCTTTGACATTTAGTACGTTTCTACCAAGCCTACCGCACTCTTGTCATGCGTTACTGTCACATTACAGGTGGCAGTTGAATAAGGTTTCAAATATGAAGAACTACAGGCAGTTTTATAGCCACTGCCTAAAGTTAAACTGAGCCAAATTTACCATCCTTGATAAGTGCTGAAGCGATCAAGAACAATCTGAACAAAAGCAACAAACACCTGCACCACATAAATAACAGTAAGTTAGGTAACGCAACAGTTCTCACTGCTACTTCTCAGTCTTCTGCAATTGCAGCAAGTAACACTCAGCCTAAGTACACTATTCTGATGAACTTACTTCCACACTAACTCAGAAACTCTTAAGGTCTTAACAAAATATTCTAATCGAAAACCTTTAAAATATAAATTTGGTGAAAATCTGCAATCAATTAGTCAAAAATCTCAGACAGGACCCGGGGTAGTCATTAACTTAAAAGTGATGAGCCAAATCTACCCTGGAAAAGTGCCAAAAAGGGCCAAACGAAATGTTGGGGCCAGCAAGTGTTGTTTGGGACCATATTTCTGAAATCTAGCCCCAAACGGGCTAACCTAGCAACCCTGTGGTGCGGTCTTTTCAACACTCTAGTTCAGTGTTAATTCAACCTTTTTGCTGCAGCTGAACCTTCCGAAAACATTTGCGTAGCTCATGGAACCCTTTGCAATGATCTAATTGTCTTTATTGCTACAATTGCACAAAACTGTGGTGCGAATTTTATCCCAGGCAATTTTGGTCTGTTTCGGCGGAACCCCCAGCAGCCACTCCAGTGGCGATTCTAAGGGATGGCCTGGGTGGACCATGGCCCCCCAGATTTTTGCTTGGCACCCTATTTGACCCCCCAGTTTTTTTCATAATTTCTTGTTCAAAATCGTTTGGTCAACATACATAGTAGAAAGCTTTCGGCCAGCAATTTTTTTAAACAATAATTTAGAAACCCTCTAGCCCACAGTCAATATTTACCAAATGCATGATAAGCTGTGTTGTTGTTTTTGACAGTGGGGTATCTGGAGTTGTTTATGACGATATACACCAGTAGTTGCTCGGGTCCCACGTGAAATTTAGTCGGACCGCAGTCGTGGTGTTGAAAAATCAATTTCGAAACTAAGAAACAGTCGCTGGGAAGATTGATCTTTCGTGCATTTCAGTATGAGATGGACCTGAAATACATTACTGTCAGCAGATTGTTGCTAGTCCCAATGGCATAAGGTTTATGAAAACATTAAGAAATGGTTTCAGTTAATTTATCCGAATTAATCTTGGCTGCAGTATTGCGTTCTGCTGCCTTGTTTACAGCATATGACTTCGAAACATCTTAGGCAAGTGGTTTGTGACTACACTTTTAAATCTACCTAAACATATCCTGCAACCTCATAGAATTTTGTACAGGTTTTCTGTAATGATTCAGATGCAATGCTTTCGCGTATTTCAGCTCTTTGCCCCAGAGGTCAAACATCTCTATGAGAAAAACACTTGAAAAGATTCGCAAATCATATTCATTCAGTCAAAATGATTTAAAACATTAAATAACTTTGGCAAAGAATTTGCTTCGGAAAGAGTCGAAGCTGCCTATATCGCTCGAACAGATTTTTTCATCTATAGCTATAGCCTACTTAAAAATCAGCGTTTGACTGTTATTGGTAGCTGTAACTCTTCCCGCTACGAACGCTTCATGTGAGAAAAATTTTTTAAAAAAGAAATGGTAAAACCAATTCCCAGAAATTCAATGACCAATGAAAGATTGGGTAACACTGATTGATCCACTTTCAGCTAAAAAATAGACTTTGATGAATTTGACAGTCGACATGACAATCGAAAAATTAAGTTACACTGAGGTGATGATGATATAAATTCTAACGTAGGCTCTGCAAAGATCTGTATGAGAATTATCTGAATCTGTTTAGGTGCAGAGTTAATGCGTTCAACGCAGGGTGGAAAAGTCAGCTTTTGAGGATCAGAGGAAAATTCAATATGAATATTAAAATGAACAGTTTTGTTGGGAATATTTTGCAAAATAAGTTTAACGCTTGCTGTTACATCTTGCTGTCAGATACACACCCTAAACGCTGATGCACACCTATCTGCGGTGCTGGTGTGCTGCTTTAGGTGCCACTGGTGCCGAAACCTCGCTGCTATTGACTGCATACTGCATTGAATAATCATAACGCTATCCACGCTGTAGATGGACATTACACTTGAACGCTGCGGTTGCCCCACACATCCTTATTTAGAGATGCCGTGTGGGCCCCCTATTGAGAGTTTCACACTTAGTTTTTGTATTGTTTTGTTAAATAGTTTGTTAATCACTCTTGAGCCATGTTTAATAAGCTTTGAAGCAAGTCATACGTTTGTCAAAACAAAGCAAATTTTCTGTGCATATATGCCAAAAGGGGCTTTCAACAATTTGAATGTATAGACAAAGAAGAACATTTTAAAACCAAATGACTTCAAACAATTTACCACGCAAAATGTACTTTCATGCAGGCCCGTCGCCAAGATTTAGCAGCAGGGGAGGCTAAAAACCAAAAGGGGGAGCACATTTTAAAAATACTGCGTTGGATATATGCAGCAACCAGGGAGCCAAATGTGAAATGGGGGGACAGATTTCAAATGGGGGCCAAGCACCACTGGCCCCCCCACTGGCGATGGTCCTGCTTTCACGCAGAAGCAAATTCCCAGAAAAAATGAAAAATGACCTTGGTTTCAACGAATAAAGTTTCTGTATAGCATGTGTACAATATAGAGCCCACTTTTTGAGAGTTTTCCTCGGGCATCTTAATTCTAACGTCCACCCTTGCATATTTCACACAAAGACTGCGAGGCGCCCAAAAGCGGGGGGCCCAGAGCAATTGCTATATTTGCTACCATTGTTAATCCGGCACTGGACATTGCAGTACACCACACGTGTGTGAGTGCATCTACAGCGGCGTTCCAGTGTCTCTAAGTGAATAAAAAAACGCTAGTTCATATTTAACGATATTCATAAGCTTATCTTGGGTTTGATAAGGTAAATTATAGGCCTAGCAACTTAACCGACAAAACAACGAAAAATCGCCATGCGAGATAAACATTTACGTTGCCCCCCTACTTTTTCCTTGGCACTGCAGTGCCCCCCCCACACTATTTAAGTTCTAGAATCGCCACTGAGCCACTCGCAGAACCTCGGGTTCAGCGGAAACTCGATTGAAAAACAAGGGCTAGTCCACTCCATTCCACACCACACCGTACACTTTCAGTAGAGGTGAAGCCCCTACAGTGTGTGTATCTGCGATGTGACGCGTTAGCTTCCACGTTCCACCAATCACGCTACAGGATTAGGATTAAATCCTACAGGATTAGCATTTAGGATTAAATCCGAATTCTATTTGAATAAAAGCTGATGATGCCTACATCGTAGGCGAAATATATACTCTGTAAGACCTTAGTGTCTGATTCTTTGCTGAGAATGGATTTCTTCCCATATTTATTTATTTTTATTTGTTTGTTTATAGCAGACACGAAGTCCATAGTATGAACACACACACTCTGCAGAACGCAGGTTGATAAAAACAGACAATACAGAACGGAGTACAAGACATTGAAGCCGGCGAAATCACAGGGTTACAGACACTTTTTGCAACTGCATTGAAGACAGAACCATAGGGTTACAGACACATTCTTAACACTATTGTTAGCTAACACGTAACACTTGTTACAGCACTACTGCGGAGTAGGGCGCTCATTCTTAAATTGGACTAGTCTAGGTAA
>Ga0210059_1004435_pt1 | contig 22648 bp, 14 predicted proteins | sample Ectturendosymbi2_FD_188042 | JGI IMG/M metagenome (GOLD analysis project Ga0210059, IMG submission 188042) | Ecteinascidia turbinata endosymbiont from Florida, USA - Sample 2 (SPAdes) (version 2) | ecosystem: Host-associated > Tunicates > Ascidians > Unclassified | place: Key West, Florida...
ACCGTCTTGGTGTGGGGCGAGCAGAACTATCTGAAATTGCTGTTGACCGTGAGGTATTCCAAGTCCGCCTAGGGCTGTTGCCCCCGTGACTCTCCCTAGACGAAAAGCGGGCATGAAAATAAATGAAATTAATAACATTTACATTATCTAGTTTATTCACCGGTGTTAAAGTGCTCAGCTAGAGAGTGAACAAGTTCCCTAAATGGCTAGAATTGTTTAATACCAACATAGAGACGGCCAGAATTGATTTTCGTGTAATTCATGATTCCTTCCGCGCGAAATAAGATGTAAAAGCTGTTTCAAGTAAGTTTAGGTACCTCTGTTGTTGCGTCAGCGTCATAATACGGCCCCCGGGTTACCTCATAAACCCTCATGTGGCCCACGAAGCAATTTGAGTTTGAGACCCCTGTTTTATACTGTGTGAAAAGAAGCAGGGTTGAATCTGTAGCAATGCTTCCGCTTCCACAAGCTTCAAAAATCCATTATAGTGTGAGATTGTGAGTGTGACCAATGTGCCTGAGTGAATAGCTTAATCAAGCTACGCTTATGCAGCTTCTTTTCACACAATATAAAACTACGTGGCTTGCTAGACATACCTCTGCAAAAGGCTTGTGGGAATACGTCTTAATCGCTAAGGCTTAGTTCTGACTTGAGAGAGAGTGCGAAGTGCCAAGCTATATTCACCTTGCCGAGTTTTCATAATTCATCTGCTCAGTTTTTACGCCTGCGTGGCGTTCTAATTTCAATAAGTTCTTAAGTTGTCCGATAGTCGTGTTAAGATACAGTGAAACAGTTTTGCGAGAGTGTCTAACTTCCTTGGTTTTTCACCGCTAATGTTGATCTGAGCGTTGATTGTTCTTAATGACTTATTTGTAGAAAGTGCTCGCAAAAATGGATATTAGGCAGTTTATGAAAAGCAAAATCATTACTGATAGCCGAAGTGTAGACAAAAATTCAGACAAAATATTTCAGAAGTGAGTTCTTTTCAAACAAATGAGAGAACGCAAACGTAGTCTTTGATAGTTCAAGTCAATTTCAGACTCATCTGTGTGGAGTTCACAACGATATCGACATTTATACGTAAAAGCTGTTGTAAAAGCGTAATACGTAAAAGCTGTAAAAGCTACAAAGCAATACATAAAAGCTGTAAAAGCTAAAAAGCAATACGTAAAAGCTGTAAAAGCTAAAAAGCAATACGTAAAAGCTTTTGACCAATACAAATATCTGGGGATTTTATTGGATACTGAGCTCTCGGATGACAAACACATTCAGAGACAACTGAGATATCAATATTGTGCAGCAAACAAGCTGCCAGCCTCTTTTTCCCGTTGTTCAAATGCAGTTAAAAACGTACTTTTTCGTTCCTTTTCTACGCCCATGTATGCATCTCAATTATGGTGTAATTTCAGGAAGTCATGCATGCAAAGATTGCGGGTGGCGTATAATTTTGGTTGCAGAGCTATATACAACCTGTCCCGCAGAGCGAGTGTTAGCAGCCACCAAGTTCAATGTAACATTCCTACCTTTGAGGCTCTGCTACGTAAATACAAGTACCTGTTTCTCGAAAGATGCAGAAAATCTAACAACGCATGGTTACGTGCTTTGATGCAGTCTGATTGTTTGCACTCGTCACTATTCTTTCAACACTATAATAGCATTTTACTCTGTGAATGAGTGATCGAATTTTGCAGTGTCTGTTTGATCGATGGAATGTCAAGCCACAATGCTTTCGCATTTTACCTAGACTAGTCCGATTTAGGAATTATCGCCCTACTCCGCAGTAGTGCTGTAACAAGTGTTACGTGTTATCTAACAATAGTGTTAAGAATGTGTCTGTAACCCTATAGTTCTGTCTTCAATGCCTTGTACTACGTTCAGTTTTGTCTGTTTTTCTCAACCTGCGTTCTGCAGAGTGTGTGTGTTCATACTATGGACTTCGTGTCTGCTCACAAAATAATAAAATAAATTAAATAAAAATAAATATACGCCAATTCAGCAAAAGTTGTAACAGGTGACAGAAAGTACACCTTTGTGGCAAACTCCTATAGCCTACAAGCTCCTCTTGAAAAAGATTTCAAAATAGATGCGAATGGAGCGCGTGCTTTCACGGGGAATTTTCTTCGTGGAGTAGAAACAGCAAAGCGTTTTGTGAATGTCCATTTGCATTGCAACGTCAGCAACCTGAAAATGATCAGCAAAATGTCAACGTTGCCACTCCGGAAAAATTTCTGCGGCCGCCCATGGCTACTTTAACCCTTTCAGCGAGCTTTCACGTACGGGCAAGTCAGGCTAAGCTAACCATGTACGAAATTGAAAACTAAACAAAACGCATTCAGACGACACAACCGTTCTTGAATAGTTTACTTTTTTACACGAAAAGCGGAAGTGCTAAATAGCCTTATAACAAATACTACGGCCAAAGCAAACGATAGAACTGACATCTTGCAAACGTTTCGATAACTGTTATCGAAACGTTTGCAAGATGTCAGTTGTATCGTTTGCTTTGGCCGTAGTATTTGTTATAAGTTTACTTTTTACTACACAACTGCATGGAACAAATCTGACACATTGTCCTGTTAATTTACATTGTTTATTCTTGATTCTTGAATGTTCAATGTAATCAATAGTTAGAAAATGAACAGTACAAAAACTATTCAAAAATTTTCAAGGACGCCGGAAAATATTCAAGGACAACAAGATGTTTATCAAGGGCATAACAAATTTTGACAGCAAATCCAAGGACAATTCTTGACGCTCAAGGACGTCTGGCAACCTTACCTATATCGAATATTTAAATTATTAAAAAGGGCGCATGTTTAAACTTTGCCAGGGGCGCCATTTTGCATAGATACACCACTGTTGGAGGGAAACGGCTCAAACAGCCAGCGTTGGATGCAACACTACATAACAGCACGGGAAAGCATAAATCCGGATAATAAACTCAGCAATGGGCCCTCAAATTTGCAGTGAAGTGGCATTTTCCGTTTTTTCATTCTTAATTGACAAATTTGTTTCAGTTGGCCCATAGGTGTAGGAGCAGGCAAAATTTTGGGAGTGCAAAGGATTTATGCCCAAATTTCCCAAACTTCTCCGCATGAGCGCAATTTGGTGGGGGGACACGTGGGACGTGTCCCGCCCACTTTTTCTGACGGGGGGGACATAATATGCCGTGTCCCCCTCACTTTTTTCTCTTTAGGTTTTGCATTTGGAGAGGTTTCAAAAATAAAAGTGATATTTGTCACGTTTTTATGTGAAGAGCTTTCAAATGTTAGACGGTAGGCCACACATAGCCAAGTTGATGTTGAAACAGAGTTTGGTGTGGTATCACTGATTCTGTTAGTCTATGCATTTTAGCTTCGATAAAACAATTTTTAGCATTTTTCAAGTTTCTAGAGACTGTGAAAGATATTTAACTGCTTCTGTCCGACATTTTACTCTGTGTGGGGCACTGTTAGAAAGGTTATTTTCTTGTGACAATGAGAGTATTACAGCTGCACACGTGAGAGACCACAGTAGAGCCATATTTTTTTCCGTGCAGAAACGTAACTGGCTTTGCTGTAACGTTGGTTGTCACATATTCACAAACAGACAGCGAATAATTTTATGATGTTAGTGTATATAATGTCAGAAAGTTAGATTTTCAGGCAAATCTCTGCGAAGCTTTTCGCCGAAGGCAAACAGCAGCACTATTGTGGAAACTTAGTTTTGGGATGGGGAGTTTAGCAAAAGACTGCTTTCAACTATTAGTGAACAGGATTCATTCAAAACATTAAAGAAGTAGCCTACAGTATTTACCTAACGGTATATTGACCTATAGCTCAAAACGTAGGGACTTGACTCGGAAATATCTAACTTCTTGTAATGTCGCGACAATGGTGACCAACAAATCCAAAATATAATTTTCCTTGACTCTTACACTTTGTGCTTGTGCTGAAGGCATTGGTTCGTAAGTCATCTGATTTACTTGAGTTTAATCAAATCCACAATACAGTAATGTTTTCATCCAAGTGCGAAACATTTGCTTTACAGATAAATCACACCTAGTTTTGTTGCATATTCTTTTCGTGTTAAAGGTGAAACTTGGTACCTTTTTGCCAATTCACCATTGGGCATTTTGATTTAATCTCAAATATATTTTTGCGTCGTTACGCAAGTAGAACTCTTAGAATGAAACTTTTGACATGGTGCAGAGTTATAAGTCTGGCAGGGCTTTTCGGGTCGGACCGTGCTCGGGCTTGAGTTTGTCAAAATATTTCGAGTCAATTTCTGGCCTGCATACAAAACTTTTTTATAACATTAAGAGCAACGACTTTTTTCTTTCGTGACGTAGATTTGTTGTGCTCACCGCGGAAACTTCTGTGAGTGAAGAGATTGTGACTTTTTTTCAGCTAACTCTGTTTGCAAGCACAGCTGCGTTCTTTTATTCTCTGCTCGGGTGAGTCTCATACTGTTTTTGAGAAGGCGACAAGGGTGAGGAAATTAGCACGCGATGGCGTTGCGTCGAAAAGATCAATCACTCACGCGATTCTTGGCTTGTTTTAAGAAGCCTACAAACCGGTTTTTCATATCTATATAGCTATCCTGGAAAGTTTCTTTTATGCCTATAGCGCCATCGTAGATAGGTTCGTGATAGTTTCTTTTTTATGGAGAAACATTACATTCCGTAGTATTATCGTTGACTAATATGCTACGTTTGTGCCAGATTATACTAATGTTGTGGTCAAAGTGGTTGCTATTTTCGGTGTGATATACCGTGTACCTGCAACTACACCCGCACACAACGTTTTTTGTTACTACGCAGTTGCGCATATCGTAACTCACTGGTGTAGGAGGCGGGGGTGCAGGGAGTGCAAGCACACCTCCAAAAGTTTTGATTTGGTGAAAACCTTCAACAACAGGGCAAAATCTCTGACGACCTTCACAAACTCCGTGAAAGTATGAGCAAAAATGGCACCCAACATCTTTTGATTTGAAAAAACTGGCACCCAATTTTCGAGGAACTTTGTGAGAATTCGGGCAAAAATCATTCGCACTCCCAAAAGTTTGCCTGCTCCTACACCTATGTCCTAACTCCCTCGGTTAATTTGGCTTTCAGGCCTGAATCGGGCTTCAAAAATAAATGTCGGTGTCGAGCCGGGTTCGGGCTTATGGTTTCGGGATTCGGGCCGGGTTCAGACTTCAAAATAAGGCCTTTTTACAATTCTGTGTGGATATGCATGCAGGGGCCAACGAGGGGTGATTGAAAGGGTACATCCTCCACCCACCAACAGTAAAAAGAGATTGAAATCATTTTGCGAAGTAAGCTACGCTAATTTTAGGCCAAATGTTTTTGCTGCTGGTAAGAGGATATCAATGGAGATTTTGGTAGGGGTGGGGCTGCATGCATGATGCCCAGTAGCATTAAACAGATTTGGAGCTTTTTCAAAAAACGGAAATGTGCAAGAAAGGTATTTATCGTTTTTGTAACGTTAAGCGAGTTGAATAAGACATCAAATCGCGCTGTAACCCACATTTCATATGAAATGCATGGAATCTGAAGTGTTCTACTGCAATAGTGATATGCACGTGCGACCAGTGCGAAAGCATTTTGTGCATTCCAACCGACAGCTCTGATAAAACTCAATTGATGTGTTCTACTATATTGCTGTGCTTGTTTACATCCAAATACGATATTAATGGAAGCAGGCTGAACTACAGTACCGTGTCCAGCAACAAAGTTAAGTATATTAATATTTAATCATCTGCAAGGAAAAAGCGTAATTAGTGTTGCTCTCAAAACACCTCTAGAAATAAGATTGGGAAACTGTATATATAAAACGTAACTAATGCATCGACCCGATGACTATATTGGTTTCACACCAAGCTGCCCCCCCCACATTTTACAACAAAATTGCGCCCATGCTTGCCCGAAACGTTTTTGTGGGGCTTTGCCTACAAATATTCTCCCACAAAGTTCATGAAAACGTTCTTTTTGGTGATAAAAAGGTCTTCATGTGTTTTTCTGCAAACGTTGGGAGCCATTTTTTGAATCAAACAACGTTGGGCGCTTTTTTGTCTGGATTTTCAGGGATTTTGCCCGAAAAAATCAAAACTTTATTGGGAGTGCGCTTCAGCGTTTGTACCCCTGCCTCCTACACCACTGTTTGGCCCATAGATACCCGTTGGCATTAGGCTAATGGCCTACTATAACTACTGGTAAATTCTAACCTGAGAAGTTTGAAAGGGTAGACGGTAACAGCTTGCCGATAAAACTCTACTGCACCGCTCAGTTCAAACGCCAGCAGCTGGGTTTATCTTTACTTGTTCGTAGTTTTAAGTTTTTAGTTATTTTTATAAAAAGTGCTTTCATTGCCTACTAAAATTTGCTGAAGCGTGTAGTTCCATGTTTCCCTAAAATTTTAATGAGGGAATAAAGGTCACGGGGTTTTGCGCACCAGGTAAAGCTTTTCAACGCGTTTTTGCGACTCAAACAACGAAGACAGAAACTCAATAAAAATAACAAAACACCAAAAAGCAGCAGAAAAAGTAAAATGAGGAAGCCAAAGGAGGTCTTAGGAATTCTGCAAATTGGTGTGAACTACCCAGTTGAGACACGAAGGGTTGGCGAAAGACCTTAATGGGTCAGCTACTCAGACATAGGCCCGTATGTTCCATTCACAGCAAAATGGAACATACATACAAATGAAGAATCAGTTGACATATCGACAAGAGAGCAAGATATTTTTTGTAATGTTTTCCAAATGAAATGCTGTAGAATCAAGCGTTGTTTAATAACTGTGAAATGATGCAATCGTACAAAAGTAATATGAAAGTTTTCAGGCAGTAGGCTACACAGTTATCAAAATAGTACGTCAATTTGGCAGCTAATAATTTGAATAAATCAGAAATTTTTTTAATTCGGTACTCAAAATAGATAATTTTCGTTTTATTATTTTTTTATTTCACAGATCTTAAAGCTTTTTTCTGCATCCGATAAGAGCAAGTAAAACACTTTTATTGGTTCTTCCCCAATTCAAACAATTGAGTAGGTTGGATAGGAATGGAAAAAAGCACAATAAACAGATCTTGAGCAATGAAAAATTGGCGCAGTGTTTTAACTTGAACAAAATTCCACACGATCCAGAAAGTTTTGTTACGATCGTTTCCATTTGAAGTTTTCAAACAGGTTTATCATATGTAGTTGTTGCGTTGTTTCGGTGTACGCTTCTCATCAGTATTGCCTTCGCGTAGCAACCATAACCTTCCATGTGCTTCGTGGCGCCTCAGGATTTCTGTGTTTTCTTGTGGTTCCTCTAGCACCCGCAACATGTAGACGATATGTGCAAGCCAAACATGTAAAAAACGTAGATATATAACTCAAGGGTGGCCGCATGGGCCTAGGACCCAATTTTTTTTGGGGAACGTGGACCCCACTTTTACTCTGCTCAGGTAATTTTGGGCAAATTTCGAATTTTGCTTAAGTAGGTCTAAGCAACACAATTAGTATTGGGTCTATTGTTACAGTAAATCTTTTAATGAAAATAATTTTTCATAGTTTTTTGACATGCACTTGTTCCCCCCCACTTTGGAAAAGGTTCCTCCACCACTGAAATAAATAGTAAATTACCGTCAAATCTTGCTTTAAATTCAGTGAAAACAAGTGGCTGTCAGCCTCGCACTAAATGTCTTGCAAAAAATTGTAACCTTGATCGAAACAATTCACATGCATTTGTGCTCCGCTAAGCACCCCCATCCGAATTATTTTTTCTGTTAGGCGTTTACCTCAAAATCTGATGTTAGAATGTTTTTAGTTCTCTCCCGCTGCTGGATCCCTGTATGCGGAGCCGGATTAAAGGGTAGGGGGGGCCCCGGGCAATTTTTATTGGAGGGTCCCTGTGACGTAATCCATGACGTCATTGTTTGTAAAAGTTATGTTTTCGCTGAATCGCAAGGTACCCGTTTGGTTTTTCCGGTAGCCGAGAATGTGCTTACTCAAATGCACTTACTGTACAGTGAGCTGCTAGAAGAGAATTTATAACGTGAATACTAGGGGGTATTTTTACTACCAAAAAATATTTCACAGACTAGAGAGTGATTCGGCAAGAAAGAACATTCACCCGAACAATAAGCAGAAACCAGAGATTACAAACAAAAACACCGGAAAAAGAACATGTCAATATGGCCAGCCAGGATGAGTGTGAAACTTATTTCCAAACTGATGTCTTGATTTTCACCTTAATTTTCAGGTGCTCTGGTTAACGCCACTGTTTTAACGTTGCTGCTTGAAAGTTTCGCTAGAAAAAGCGGTTCAGTGGCGGCGTTTTAGCTAACACTGCCAGATCCTTGCGCTCTTTCTTAGAAGTTTCACTCTTTTCATAGCTCTTGATGTCCTGATGGCATTACAGGTCTCGGCATCTCGCTAGCTAAACACTGCAATCTCGTTTTCTGCTCTTTCGTTCTACAAATCGACTGATTAAAACCTTTTCTGACGGATCACACAATAACATGTCATGTAAATGGCTTGAATAGCTTCATGTGCTTATGACGTAACACAACGATAGTAGCCACCGGAAGAAAAGTGCGTTTCCACCACACGTTACCCTTTATGACGAAACAAAGGTACAGTTCGGTTGCGGCGACCTCGAGACTGCACTAGAAGTTCGGGATCATTGATGCCAGTGTTGCCACTTCTGATATCTTAATATGACATCAGATGTGATGTTCTCAGATAAATTTCTGATGTCTGATGTTTTGGCGGCAAATCTGATGTTGACTGGGTTGTTTTTTTTCACATTTCCTCTCATTTTAGGTCGAAAATAAGTTAGATTCATGATTTTTAAGTTTCTTGCATCAATCTCCCACCCTAATCAGTGGCGTAACCATAGATGGCGGAACCGGGGGGCCGCATGGGCCTAGGTCCCCCCACTTTCATTTCTGGGGGCGCGTGCCCCCCCAATTTTGAATGCGAAGTTTAAGTAACACAATTAGTTTTGGGTCCATTGTTAAAGTAAATCGTTTAATGAAAAACATGTTGCACAATTTTGGCAGTAGTTTGTCAATATTATTTGTAATATATTGCTTGTAATTTGGCAGGATTTCATATTGTTTGGCAGAATACACCGTGCACAGTCTGTCATCCTGCAATCGCTTGCTTACCGCATGGGTGTTGTTTAACAGTGTTGCCAGAATGTGTGATAGGCCTACGACACAATTTTTTACAAAAATGGTGTAATTTTACCTGCTTTTGTGCATGGGCGTCGGAAGGATTTTTACCAGGGGGGTACCAGTGGATTTTTCCAAACGTTTTTCTAGGGATTGGCCAAAAGTCGTGAAATTTGGTTTTCACCGCTCGAAACTAAGAAAACAGCCTGTTTTGATGACTTTTCAAATACCTGCCCCCATTCCGACACCGAAGCTTGTGTGTAGGAAAAAGTTCGTGCCACACCATTACTGGTGTAATTTCAATCGCTTTAACACCATTCTAAATAATGAAATTTTGCTGAATCTTATAGGCAAAATGAAATATTTGACAGATCAATTTCAAGTGTTTTTGTTTTTGCATTGGCAATACCAAACAGCCATATTTATTTCTGCATTGGCAACACAATTGGCATCCTTACAGCAGACAATTCGGTAGTTGCTGCATATGCTTTGTCTAGTCTTTGCATTCCGGTATCTAATGCAGTTGTAGAATGAGTATTCAGTTATGTTACTTCAGTGTTCAAGATGTAGAAAAGTTGTGATTTTGAATGTGTTTTAAGACAGGTATCACTGCTGTGTCAGTTTTGCCTGTTTTTTAAGATGTGTTTCTAACAGCCCAATGGCGACTCCGGCACACGGGCTCCTCGGGCTTAGCTAGCCAGAGTCTTCGATTACGAGTTATATCGGAGAACTCCAGCTTGCTTGCTTTGTATATTTGTGATAACACCTACGGCCTCACTTCACTAAGTTGTTAACTCGGGCTCTTTTCTTGGGACCTTGTCACTGTTCATGTATTTTCGTTCCCGTCTGGCCTTTCGCGTTCATGTTGCAGGTGACCTGAACAAAGCAATATCGTTCGTAGTAGCCGTTCTATCGACTTCGTTCGCTCGCGCTTTGCTCGGGCTCATCCATCAGAGCCAGAGCTGCCCTATGCAATTAAGTATTTTTTAATTATAATTTATATCGGACTGTATGTTTTTTGAAGCAGTAGATTTATATAGAACATTGGATTTGATGTCCAATCCAGTGGACAGTTCCCATTTTCGAGCATACTGTAATTTCAAACGAACGATAAATTGTCCAGCAACTTGGACTAATACGTATCATCCTAGTAAGCAGAGGACCGACTGGCGTTATCATTACTCTGTGACGTACGTTTCTCAACAATGGAGAAGTAATCACGAGAACTTCTCATTTATTATTAAGTAACTAACATCACAGAGCAACGATAATGCCAGCCAGAATGAAAGCAAATGGAATTTCAGTGACGCAAGTGTCGAACGGTTTTATTCAGTCAGAATAAATGGTATGATGAGCCCGAGCGACGCTGTTGACCTGGGTTGCCCTGTAACAGCTAATTTGAATTTCAGGTAGTTCACCGATACGTTTTCATAGTGGTGTAATTTTATCTGAAATAGTGTAATTTAGACTTTCATATGGTAAATCGGTAATGACGTCATATTTCAATACTTTTGACGTCACAGTTACCAATTCAAACCACAAAATTTTTTAATATTTTTTTGATGGTAACTTTTGTGCCCCCCCACATTGAAAAAGGTTCCGCCACCCATGGGCGTAACTAGAGGTTTGACCCAGGGGGGAAAGCTTAGCTGAAGGGGGCCCACTAGCCAAAACTCAGAAAAAAACTTAAGAAAGATAGTGAACTCTGGATGTCGTGGATATCTGTACTAGATAAAAAAACGAAAACACCCCGAAAAACACAAAAAACAACAACCTAAAGAATACTACACATCAAAATGTCAACTGGAGCGCGCCCAGTTTTAACATTTAGCTTGCCAGGGCAGAGGATCGCCCTTTGCCCTCCTGTCAGTTAAGCCACTGACCCCAATGTGTGTTTGGCTATCGTTTCAAACTAAAGAAGTTCTCTTCGCTGCGTTGAGACTAACATTTTACGTAAATAAACGACTTCTCCATTTAATGGCGATATTCGCTCTGTTTCGGATTCAACGAGGGTACTCGCGCTTTGTTAGGTGTGTTAATAGAAGCATTTAGCTAAAGCAGGGCTTTTTAAGGTGTTTTAGGGACCCAAATCGGGTCCCGTATATGGAACCATATTTTGTCGTAGCCAAAATAACAGGATCACCTGGCAAAAATGATAGCCTACTTTTTCATTCAAAATTGTTTTAGGTGTGATTATAGCCATTACAAAGTTCTGAGTGTAATTATGACCATTACGGTACAGTTTAACTTTGTGACCTAAGAATGTGCTGTGTTTGTAAATTAGATATCTGAATGCGGCAGCTAACATGGGAGTTATTCTAGTTTTCCATGGGTTGTGCAGTGGAGTGATTTGTATACGGCAAGGGTCGCTCTCACGGATTCTGCCTTGTGCATGAAATAAAAAAATTAGTCTTTGTTTAACATTAGTTAGTATGATTTTCTATTGTGCAAACACAACTACATTACATATGTCTGACTGGAAATTTTCGGAAAGGGGTCGTTAGGTTAAGTTGGGTTGCAAAATGGGTCGCTACTCGCTGCATGAAAAGGACTGAAAAGCACGAAAACGCAAACAGAAAAGCCGCTGTGATTTTTCTGGCAGATCACGACAAATTCTTTATCAAGTTCCACGTCCACTTAACACCTCACCACGCGGCTGATAAACGGGCTGAGGCCACGAATTTTCACGGTTTCGCGTTTGTGACATAATAAATAGAGACAGGGCCTCCAAGAGAAATCGTTTTAGGCGGAACAAAACCTAATCGGGGCCCCTAAGACTTGCCAAATTATGTTGAAATAAAGAAACATTGAGGCTATTAATGTGCATCAAACTTTAACAAGAAGTGCTCGTTTATTGATCAAATGAAATATATTTTTTAATCATACCGGTATTCAAGTAATGTGACAATATTACCATTTTTAAACATGGATTTTAAATATTCATAGCAAAATCTTATCAAAGAAAAAATTAGAAAAAAGGCCGCAGTCTCAAAATGAATGGAATCGATCAAGGTTGAATAAAACGCTGCTAGTGAAATGAGACTGCGACCTCATTGGGCAACTGTATTCTCGGAATGAGCTTAATTATTATAACAAGAATGAAGGTACAGTGCGAAATATTTTGTCAACCGACCACTGCTATTTTTGACCGCGGGCCACAATAAATAGCCACACGGGCCACAGGCCGGCGACCACTGCTTTAAAGCAATCTGTCGAAATACTGTAAGTGGTTAGTTTCTCCTGTATGTTTTCGAATTTTCAGATTTCTAGGTATGTCCGCTAATCCTAAACTCACATTCGATTAGAGCCTGTATCTGCTTGCGGCGCAAGTTTAACCATCAGCAAAATGCACAGCACACCTTCAGGGTGTACTACAAGCACTTGCGTCCTGCACTTGCGTTTTTAGTTATCTTACACATATGCGCAACATTCGATGGCTGATGTTGTTAGATTAGATTTTATTGTGAACTGGCATGCTTCCATTAAAATTTCACTTGAAGTATCTCTTAGTTTGAAAGTCTTCCTTTGTTGGAGAGTGTTTTTAATAAAGATTTGTTTGAAAATGTTTGAAAATGAAAGACGTAAAGGAAAATTCAGTTCAATGGATAGACTGGAACAGTAATCGTGAATGTTTTGAATTTGAGAAAGTAGGCAAACCTTCAAGTTCAACAAAAATAAGTACTGCTAATAATTATAAATGCATCATATCAGGAAAATGCACTGCCAGCAATTCACATTAAAATACATCACACAACCTTGCCAAACCCTTTAGGCCAAATCAGTTTTATCACCGGGATTAATTTCGGTACATTATTCAGAGTTTGTTAGTAACGAATACTCAAATGTTCCTTCAGTCTCGGGCCCCTCTGCAGCTGTCGGGCCCCGGAACAACTGTCCTGCTGGACCCCCTCTCATAGGCCCTGAACAGAGAGGCAAAAGGTCTGCAAAAGGCGGGAAACATTCTACAACGCCCTCAAAAATCTATCTTTTGTAGTGCTGGCTTTGGTTCTACGATTGCCTTAGTTCTTCAACAGAAATTAAAGCCTTTCGTGTATTCTTCTCATGAACAAATGGCAATGCGATCTTTTCTTGGAATTTACAGCTCTTTCATGTAGTTCAGAAGTTCTCTTTGTTAAGTTTCTGTCGTTTCTTGCATTTTTTGCAGGTCTGTTTTTCGGATATATACATTTTTATGCGGGACTGTGTTGCCGCCCTCGAAAGTATCGTCTACCGCGGTTGTCAATGTGATTCGTGTACGTAAGCTCCTTTGTTGTAGTAACCACATATTTTATGGACCAAACAAGCACAATCCATTCAGCGGACACAGGGTTTATTTACCGGTATGCCGTTTTTAAGTTGTCATTTTCCAAGCAATGCGAAATATAGTGTTTTGATCCTCTATATTTTGTACTGCTTGGAAATGCTATAGGCTGATGGTAAATAGCATTAAGACAAGTTTTGCAAAGTATTGTCGCTACACCCTCAGCTAACCATATGAAGTAAGCCCAATGTAGACACGTATTTCCAAGTAAAACTCACGAGAAATTGTTTTAGCTGATTTAACTAGCATACAGACCTACAATAAGCAATCTCTTTTTGCGGCCAGTCTAGTTGGCAACAACCAAACGTAGCATCCAGTACTGACAATATTGCTTTTCATCGGAGTTCTGCTGTGTCAGGCAGTCTTCCGTTGTTGCGAGCGTTTTGTCAGTGGAAGATTGAACATTTGAGGAAGTACTGTTCTTTATTATTCTTTAAACCGCCAGACACTGCAGAACTCCGATGAAAAGCAGTATTGTCATTCTTATATTGCGTAGCAAACAATATTGTCGTATTGTTACGGTACTGATAAGAGTCTATCTAGACCAGTGTTTCTCAACCGCGGTTCTGAGGGTCGCACGGGGCTTTCAAGCACGCTTTGTGCGGCTCTCAGCAGCCTTTAATAAGACTCTAAGTCTAATAATTTGTGTAACAGAACTCGTTCCGCAATAAAACAAATGTGTCAATTTACTTGTGTTCAAATTAAATTCTTTTTGTTTTTTGCTCTCGAGCAAACTCGTAGGGCTGGATTTGCCTCCCATCAGCGAAAAGGTTGAGAACCACTGATCTAGACGTTTGCATTTTCGCTCGTTTCCAAGTAAATTGTGAAGTTATGGCTCTGCGCGATTTCGCAAATTTTAAGTTAATATTGAGTCGTCATAGGAAAAAGTTGCGCGGGGCCCTAGGCCATGGCCTATTTGGCCTTTGCGTAAATCCGTCACTGCCACTGCAACCAAGGGCCAGGTGGCGTGATTACATCTCCGAACTTGCTTGGTTATGTGGACCCAGTAGAATTGGGTTGCTGCCCCCGCGACCATCCTGAGAGGAAAAGCGGTTGTGAAAATTAATGAAATGGAAAAATTAGTTTGTGAACAGGACTCATTTATTACAAAAACGCTAAGAGCCAAAATGAAACTGTAGATGGCGCTCTCGTTACCGTAAGCAGATGATGAGGTCAGCAATATAAACTGTTTATGATTTGTAAAATATTTATTTATGAAACTGCATGAAAACAAGATCGTTTGTGAAAGCTCGTCAACCTGTGCAAAAGTAAGCCTGAAACGATATTAGGGCTCCTACCTATCTTCTTAATGTTGGGATTCGCATAAACAGTGAGTCAGGATAATCGCTTTTTTGGTGAAACAAAGCACCGACATTGGATTTTCTTCCAATGTTCAGGAAAAAAATATGTTTTCAGACTTCTCCCCCCGCGCTTGATTGTGGCAAATATCTGTCAGATGTGGTGGTTGAGGCTCTGCTAACATGTTTCGTCTGGTCGTTCGTCCCTGTCTACTGCCCAAGGTTAGTGATGAGGCCTATCTGAATAATTTGAAATACTGTACAAGATTTATGAATTGCAGCTGCAAGGATGATGGAATTTTGTTATAATAATCCAAAAGCTAGTGGACTATAAAATATTAAAATCATACTTATCACAGGAAGCCTAATCCTCCACGGTGGTCAGTAGGAAGTTTGCGATGCAGTCAGGGACGCATCTTTAGATAAGTTGAGTTCATTCTTCTAGCTTGGGAACCGCGGAAGGACACTGACTTCTTAGCAGAGAAGTGGCGTGGCCTTTGAAAGCAGTGCTCTCACTTTTAGGGATTTTGTCCCTAGATTGGAACTTTTGACCCATTTTAGGGATTTTTGGAAAAGTATGAAAATGTGTAAAATAAACAATTTCAGCTTATTTGACAAATCATATTTGGTTGTATTTTTAAGATTTATCATGGCAGTCCGATTTTATGTTGCATCACCACAGATTTAGGTTTTTTTATGTAAAATAGGGATTTTCTGGTGCTGTTCTAGGGATTATTGGAGTTGCATTTGGGAGAGCCCTGCTTGGAAGCTTATTTATAAATTCTGAAAAGCTGCCGCTTAATATCAAACGCAGCCCGCTCCCAATCATCACACGGTGGAAACCGCCAATACGTGACTAATGTCTCTTTGAAAGTATTTCCATCACATACTGCCTCAATACGGCCAACAGAGCGGACGCCTACAAAGCGGAAATTTGGCATAGAATAGCCAATCCAACTCCGACTCTGCGAAAACAACGCTTCCATAGATACATCCGCTCGTAGACCAACAGAGCAACTGAATACATGAATGTCAAAAAAGTGTTTTTGAAGTGAAGCCAGTCAGAAAATCTTTAAATTTTAGATTAATAATAACCTGCGGCCGCAATGACATTTACTGAAGGGGAAGTTCCCCTTCAGTAAATGTCATTGCGTCCTCGTCCCTAGAAGTTTGGTACCAGCAGCTGAGCTGGCACAGACAGAAACTCGCGCACGATGCCTAAAACGAAAAAGCTGGAACACGCCGTTGGTGACGTCACTTGACTGACAATTGTTAGTTGCTGCACGATCCAGGAAGTGCCTTGCAATCAAAATCATTCATCAGTAGTTCACGCGTTCCATCGCGATAAACAAAGTTCCTGCAAATGCTTACATGTGTGCGAAGTTGTATTAGAGGAGCGCCTTAAACTTACGTGGATACGTTGCATGTGTTTTTGCAGCTCACTCCCGCGGCGAGAGTGCCTTAGGTTTAGTTATTTACCACTTTGACAGTCGACAACGCAGTGAGATGAACGCGAGCAACAATTGCACTTTAGGAAATCCTTGGACAAATGTGATCATATTTCCGTTTGCTTTGGTTTCTGCGATATTCAACCTGGTGATACTGCTTGCTACAGCTGTGAATCGTAAGAATTTGCAGCGCCAGTACTATTCCTTGGTTTGCGTCACCAACATCATCGTGGGCAACATCGTATTTTTGATATTTGAAATGTGGCTGCTCCTGGACCAGTATCTCGGCCTGTACACGTTCCAGGGCCAGGAGGAAAAGGCAAGTTGAGCGTATAATTTGTTTCGCTCGCAGGCGATGGCGATGCGCAGCTGTGGGAGTGTCGTTGAAAGAGCATGGCCGTGTAAGGAAAGTTTAATAGAAAAATACACCTGACCAGAAAAAATGCCGAAGTAGACAGTTAAAAATCGCATGCACCGAGAGCAGGAAATGATAAAACGTTAAAATGTGGACACAAACCTGGCGGAATCGAAAAAAGACCGAAAGCTAACTTTCCTTTCTTGTTCATTTGTACCTGCCCCACATGTTTGGATTCACGTTAATCTGAAAATCAAATGTACTTTTGGGCGCAACATCAACAAGGGTTTTACCAAGACAGTTCCATAACAATATCGAAAGACATTTTGGCCTATTTTTCGAATACCGCCGGTAACGTGACGTAAACGCGGTGCTGAGTTTTGAAAATAGGCATTAATTTAGATGGCATAGACACTTATCAGGAGGTTGGGTGAAGAGTCATGCGTCTTATTGAAAGAGTTCAAATTTGGGTAATATGAAGTAATCGAAGCACATACATGTCTTTATAAGCCTGTTTACGAAATCGTAAACCCACAACGATGAGCGCACGCTGAGGTTATGCCCAGGCCCGTAACTAAGGTGTGCAGGGGGGTGAAATCGCCCTAAAATTTTTTTGTCCCCCTAGAAAAATGTGTTGGACGAGTTTTAAAAATATTGGATATAGTTTCAAAAAATTGGGCCCCTCTCAGAAAACTCTTCGTCGCTCCTAATGTTGCAAGCTGGTCACGGGCCTGGTCACGCCCACTTAAAACTGCGAAACAAAAGATCGTGCTCTTTTGAAATTCAAACACGTTGTTTAGAAACCCGACGTTTTACACACCATCTTTGATTTTTGTGAAAAGTACTGTCTCCAATCTCAAAAGGTGCTTATGTACGTTCCAATGTAGTCCCATCCCTTGGCCCTGATGTCTTCGCAGCTGCAATGCGTGCGAAACGCTGCGTGTCCCGATATGAGCGGCGAATGTCATCACTGCACTTTGTTTTCTGCGTAAACCTGTATTACTTCCTTAAGCGTTTTAAACGAAAATTTGCGACGGCATAAATATCCTTCGGTTCGATAACAATAACAGCATCATGAACAACTTCAAGTTCTTTAAGTATATGCATATATGATTCCAGTGGCATACGCAGAAAATTTTCATGGGGGGTTTTCATTCAGTGGCAGATGGTCGTCATTTGTATTTGGTGTGCGCTGTTTGTGACGTCACAATTTGACGTTATATTCATGTTTTCAAGCGAAGTTTGTTGACATAATAGGCATATTCTTCTACACGCACTCCCCTTATTTTTGTAAAAAATCAAGCCTTATACATTCGCCTTATAATAAAGTTTTTGCAAAATATCAAGCTCAAAGGGGGGGGGGTTAACCCCAAACCTCCCCCCTTGCGTACGCCCTTGTATGATTCTACTCCAACTCTGTCTTGTCAAGCAGTGCTGACAGTTTGTGAACACGAGCAAACATTGTTCACTTCTATTGCAAACAAGGAAATGTAGCCCATACACTTCGTGAACTTACGGTGGAAATGGCATTCAACGTTGACTTGTTTTATCTGTTTCAAAACTTTCAACTGTTCCGTCAACGTTCAGGCACCATTTGATATGTTTCGACGTGTATACCCTTTTCCCCAAACAAGAATAAATAATGAAAAAAGTGACCGCTATCAAAAATAGACATTTTTTGCCAATTAATTACCAGTGGGAGCAGGCAAGGTAGCAAGGGACTGTATCTGGTGGTTTGTTGAACACCATTTATGGAAATTTCACTTTTACAAATAGTAACATGAGGAAGCCCCTAAAGTTCACCTGAAAGTCTTTCTCAGCGAGTCTAATTTCTTAATGTTCACCAATGTGTGGCAACACACTGCTAGACCCGTGGCGCATCTAGGGTTTCCCGTGCCTGGGGACAAAGTCAGTTTGGGCACCCCCATCCAGTCTGTTCGTGGCAGGACAGATGCAAAGAATGAGTTGGGAGTAAAGGGGCGTCGAAAGCTGAGCCGCATATATCTGTTTCCAGGCTCGTCTGAAAATTTCATATGACTGTGACGTCACAGAATTGACGTCAGGACTTTTGAATCTTGGAAATCATTAACTATCGTAGAGTAAAGAATCTAATCGTTTTGCGTGAAGCTATCATCACTGTGAAATTTCGGTCACGATTGATTGCGGTAGTACATTCGAATTGTGGGAATTAGTGAATGAAAATGCAAAAACTAGGCAAAAGTTTCCCGATCATCTGCAAGAATTTGCATGAATTTTAATGACAGAATTTTATGGGCGCAAAAATTTTCTGATGACAAAGCATAAAATTAGCTACAGTTGCACCTTGTTTTCTAAAGTACGGGTTTGTAAGAGCTTTTTGAAGACCCCGAATGTACCGCACCCGGCTGTTCCCCTCTCTCGTCAGGCCTGGGGGCACAATAACAAGTGGTGAGACCTGTGAGATGTTTGGAGCATGGCAGCATGCACTCCCAGAATTTGAGTTTTAGAACGTCATGAGAGACTGACACAGTCCCGTCGCCACGGGGGGCTTTTGGGGACTTAGCCTCCCCAAACAAAGCTCCAAGCCCCCCCAAATTGAAACATGAAACACTATAAATCAGATGAGATTTTGTCAATTTCTAGAGTGTCAAGCCCCCCGAACAAACCCAAATCCCCCCCGCAGAAATGCAAAGTCCCTCTATGGAACACTTTCTGGCGACGGTTCTGGACTGACAGAAAACAAACTCACGAATACATAAAAGATAAGAACAGACAGAAGAATGATTATGAAAAACTGAAGACAAAAGGTTTTATGCAAAACTATTAGACAAATAAAAAATTGCATACTACTGAAACATTTCTTTGGATATTATACCCTGAAACGTTAACAGAAAAGAAATACTGCGATGCAATGCTTTACTTGTAAGCGTAATTATCCTATGTTATTGACAAAGTTTTCTTGCCTTTGCTGGTGCAAATTTATCGATTATTTCGTCAAAAAGCTGATATATTTCAAATGTGTTACCTCACATGTATGAACCTATGAAAAATTTAAAACCAATGACGCTCCGTGAGACGTTTTAGGCATGGACGTCCGCACGGGGGAATGCACATTTGCCCCGCTCATGGAAATTGGGACTAAGAAGCAAAAATGTCCAGAAAACTGTAAGTCAGCAGCTTAATTCCGATCAATTGAATTAACTCATGCAATAACAGTTTACATGGCGGTATGACACTCACACTGCTCAAGATTGAGGTTAACAATTCTGGTGTTATGCAGTGATAAGGATACAGTTCACTCACGTCTGTTCCTTTGCCAGCAAAGGTAGGTCGCGAAACTTGTAAGGGGATTGTTCTCCTGTAAGCAACAATATTATGGCCACAAATCTTCAAAAGTTCGCTTGCTACGTAAAATAAAGTCAAATAAATCTTCAAAGGTTCATTTGCTACGTAAAACAAAGTCAGACCATGGCGTGCTGCTTTCTTTAAAGACCATGGCAATGTTTCCTTGAAAATAATTACCCTGATTTCAAAATCTGCATATAGCCTATTGTGTAAATTATCGTATAATATACCTGGCTGGCTATTTCTGCCAACGAAGCGCATTTTTGTGAGGGTCGCCGTGAAATTGGGCATTTTGTTTGTGGTGTAGACGAGATAAGCCGGTTTGTGAACGTCTGTTTGCATTGTATCGATAGAAACCTGAACCTGGTAAACAAAATTTCATCGTTGCTACCCCCTGGAAAATTTTTGCCGGCGCCCATGTTTCTAGGTTAACAATTTTGTGACCTGAATTTCGACAATCATGTCCATAGAGATGCTTAGTTTATACGTCGAATTAATATCAAACCATGCAGCAGTAACTGAACAGTTAGCGATTATAACTAAATATACTTCTCAAACATACTCAGCGCTGCTGCCCGGTTGTAATTAGAATCTTGAAAGAGCAGCCACTTTAAATCTAAATTCCAGGAATAAAACTCATAACTACCTTCAGAACCACATCACATCCATTTCAACATGAAGTTTGTCAAACCATCAAATCTCACAAATTTTCCTAGACATCAGATCTGTTGTAACAACATATTTCGCAACTGAGTAGCAGTCGCTGGCAAGCGACATTTTGTTTAATCGTAATTATTTGCATCCGTTGACATTTGACGACTCGTAATGATTACGTAACATTCCGACCGTAACTTGGTGCCCCCGAAGCGCTGCTCCCGGGGGCAGATGTCCCCCTTGCGCTCCCGTAGTTACGCCACTGTGCTAGGCTACAACCTATCTGGCCATTGAGAAATCCCTACGGCCTACATGAATTGAGAATGGGTCTGGGACAGGTAGCAAAAGGGCTACAACAGCAGATCGGTTAACAAACTCATACGTGTCAGGAGGTTTGTATCAATCGAAGATACGGCGCAAGTTTTTGCCTGATATCTGCACTTCTGTTTTTCTGCAAAAACAACAAAACTATCTTCCACAAATGCACCCATAATTCTCACCAGGCCTGTAACCACGGGGTATTTTCGGTGGCAATTACCGCCAAATTTTTTGCTCCCCCAAATTTTGTTGCGCCCAGAAATTTTTTGATTAAAACGTATGATAAAATCAAAACTCTTTACCTCTAAAAATGTATTTTGCCCCCAAACCTTAAAACCTGGCTACGGGCCTGATTCTCTCATTAGGAAAAATAGAGCTGAGTCAAAAATAGCTTAGCTTGTTAGACGAAGAGTATGTCGTTTGCCGAGTGTGTTTGACATACGCAAATATGAGACGCAAAGCAAAAAATACAGAAGATATGCATTTATTGACTATTGTCTTTGGGGCTTCGTCGGGGTGAAATGCTCGATTGATTTAACCCACTTGCGGACTCAAATTCGCGATTTCAGAGATTGCATTAGTTTTATTATGCGGTTCAAAGTTCTGCGATGATGCATGGTTTTGTTTGGTATTTAGAGCTTGTATGGGTGCTTTATTACAATCAAATTTTTATGCTATGAGAAGTCTTGGTATAACGCTCTGCGGTGAACATTTACTTCAAATTTTGAAATAAAATTTTTAGATGCGAACTATGTGGACGATCTTCCATGCTACAGCTGTCTCCTTGATGTTGGTAATGTGCGGTAATGTTGGGGCTTTGCTGTTCGTTGTGTTGGACAGTACATACTTTGTCGGGAGGAACGTCAGCACAAAAATCGAAGACTTTATCAGTGAATGTCCTGACGATGCAAAGAAGGAAAAGAAATGCAAGACTGGGTAAGTTCGTCGTCAGATCAACTTGGTTTGGCAAACAAAAATCAAAATAAAAATGGCAGGTATGAGCAAAACCCACACTTTCAACTTTAGCATCCCACTAAAGTATTCGTAATAAGTTAACAACGTTAACAACGAGTAATAGCGTGGCTAAGCATTTTATCGCACATAAATTGCCCTCTTCTGATGAACGTTTTCATAAAGCAAAAGCTGGAAGCCCAAACGGTTGTAAGCGTTAAAATAAAATTAGCCGCCGGAGAACTGAAACGAAAATAACTAAAATAATTGCACTTTTAAAAATTATTAATATCATCAATGCGGTGAAAATTGAATCGTAGCAAGTATTATTAAAAGAGATACGTGTTATTAAAAAATAAGCATTGTATTAGGGATGATGCGTATTATAAGGGATAACACGAAGGAGTAAATGTGTGATATTTGGTATAGTCATACATGAAGCGCACAACAAGAATTATTGAATGCGAGAAGCATTATTGCATGAAAAGCGTAACACACAGTACAGCTTGTGCACGGATGCGAGAAAATAGGATCTTTATTGCACAAAGTGTCACGCATGGTATACAATGTAGTAATAATTAATAATGCAATGTTTGCACAAAGTGTCACGCATGGTATACAACATAGTGATTATTAATAATGCAATGTTTGCACAAAGAGTCACGCGTAGTACTAAAGATCTGTATGAAAAGTGGATCGCGGTATGCATTACCCTACTGAATATGAATAATATGATGCATGAAAAAAGGTGCGTGGTATACTGCGCATAATGACTTATAACACAATGTTTGTATAAAGTGTCATGCGGGGTATGCAGTGCAATGTAATGTATACATGA
>Ga0210059_1004436_pt1 | contig 22646 bp, 18 predicted proteins | sample Ectturendosymbi2_FD_188042 | JGI IMG/M metagenome (GOLD analysis project Ga0210059, IMG submission 188042) | Ecteinascidia turbinata endosymbiont from Florida, USA - Sample 2 (SPAdes) (version 2) | ecosystem: Host-associated > Tunicates > Ascidians > Unclassified | place: Key West, Florida...
TCATTCAACGTTGGTTCAAGTTTTTCGCGGGATCTTTTTGTCAAGGGACTTAACGTAAATGTTAATTATTTGAAAATTCCCAAAAGGCATCGCGGGCCGCACAAAAGGTCCTCACGGGCCACATGCGGCCCGCGGGCCGCGTGTTTGAGACCCCTGGTCTAGTGGTAAGTGCGTCCGCTTCGGTGCTGGTAGGTTGAGGGTTCGATTCTCAGCCGGATCTTACCAAGACCTTGTAATTTGGTACTGCAGCCTTCTTACCAGGCACACGGTGTGCGGAAGACCTGCAGGGAACTCACCCAGAACACAAAAAAACGAATAAATTAAAACCAGAAATTGTACAAACTCAGTCGTGGCGCTACAAGACCATTGCAGTTATAAAGCGCCAACAACAAACCACCATATCAAACAAACAAACATTTGTTGCTTTTTGCGTGCTTAGTTAGTGTGTGGCTTACATGTATCGTGTCTTGCAGGCGCTTATGTTTACCTAAGTTTTCAGTTAATTAAAGCCACATTTGCATGCGGCAGATCGGTTTCATTACAGTTTGCAATTAAAATTTTGAACGAGCTCAACAAAAGTAATATGGTCTTAAATAATTGTCATTTCATTGACAGCGATTATTTAGAGATGTCGTATCAAAATGTAAATACCTAGTTGTTTTTAAGGCAACCATATAAGTGTAGGAGCAGGCAAATTTTTGGGGGTGCGAAGGATTTTTGCCCAAATTTTCCCAAACTTGCCCGCGTAAAACTCCAAACAGAATGACCTCCACAAAAACGGCTACATTTCATTGCATGTTGGGCGCATATTTTGAAATCAAAGCACTTTAAGAACCATTTTGCCCAAATTTTCCTTAACTTTCCCGAAAAAAATTAAAAACAAACATGATCTCAAAAAAAACGTCTGCACTTTCATTGTGGGTGCCATTTTTATAAAATCACAGCACATACAGCGATTTTGCGAGGGTTTTCATACATTTTGCCCAAATTTCAAGAGATTTTTCCCGGATTTTAAGGTATTTTGCCCGGATTTTCACTAAATCAAACGTTTTGGGGGTGCGGTTTCACCCCTGCCTCCTACACCAGTGAAGGTAACCATCACACAGAGCTTAGACAACCGTTTAGTTCCGTGTGTTCTGTGCATTGCTTTCCCTTTGCTTCTCATTTGCGAGTTACTTTTTGACGGAAAAAATGGCAATATGGACTTTTGTTTTTTCCTGTTATGTGACACGTAAAAGTTTCTACTAATTCCAGGTTCGCGGAGTTCTGTCTACTCCTGAACGCGTTTCAATTACGAGCGACGTCGTTTGTGGCGCTTTTCCCGATAAATTGTCGTAACGTCGGCTCTAAAATTCCTTGGTGCGCACCGTAAGCTTTTCTCCGACTAGCAGAGAAAGTCTCGGCAAGAAGCAAAGCTTCGGCTTTCACGCTTCGACCTGCAGCCAATTGCCGTCACCAAAATGAAAATACGATTAAAAGGGTAGTTTGGGTCATCATAACGAATGTTTGCCGATCGCTGTTGTAAACAGTTATCACATACAGTAACAGTAATATCAATATTTCTGTGAAAATTTATTAGTCGACTCTAATCTTTTTTGAATGATATTCGAACGTTGCATTGTGAAATGCTGGCTACTTCGTATACTTCTTTTCTGTCTTCCTGTCATTTCCAATATTCCCTGGCTGTCATTCGTATTTCTTTGGCAAAGTCCACATTTGAAAATCTGCGCAGTGAAATTCTAAACGTGTCTAGTTCAGCTTTGTCCAACCGAAATTCCTTACTGAGTCAAAAATTATGTCACTATCTTAATGAGGGCCGCACATTGCATGGCTTATTTGATCTTAGCAAACTAAAATTTGATTTAGCTACTGTACTGAAAGCGTTCGAATCCTAACTGCAATGGGAACTGTTTGGCATCTTTAAACCACTTCATAAATGTGATGTCATAGCAGTCCCGTTGACTGCGGGGACTTTGGCAGGCTAAGTTCCTCGAAACTGAAATATGAAACACTATAAATCAGTGTTTTGTCAATTTTTACGATGTCAAGCCCCCTTGCACAAACGCAAAGCTCCCCCTGTTGAAGACTTTCTGGTGATGGTTCTGTTGTCACAGGCAAGTTTAGTGAGAAGGAATGCCAAAGTAAGGAATTTATCAACCTTATCACCATAGGTGGAGCAGGCAAATTTTTGCGGGTGCGAAGGATTTTTGCCCGAATTCTCCCAAACTTGCCCGAAAAAAATTCCAAAAAATAATGACTAAATAAAAGCTCTTCATGTCATTTTGTGCGCCATTTTTATCAAATAAAAGCATGTTGGGCGCCATGTTTGCTCATATTTTCAAGAAGTTTGCTCATATTTTCAAGGAGTTCGTGAAGGTTTTCAGAGCTTTTGCCCGGATTTTACACGATTTTAAGGAATTTTGCCCGGATTTTCACCAAATCAAAACTTTTGAGGGTGCGCTTGCATCCCTGCATCCCCGCCTCCTACACCAGTGCTTATCACAATAGCGTTTGCTCTTTTATCATGCACCCCTTTTGTAGACTGAGCAGACGTGGGGTCCCCAAGCCAATATCTTTAGGGATAGGGGTCCTAGGGTATGGAAAGTTAAAAACCAATGTGCTACAGACCAGGCCCGTAACCAGCTTGGGACACCAGGGGAGGCGAAGAGTTTTCTGAGAGTGATTTTTAAACTATGCCCAAATTTTTTAGACTATGTCAAATACTTCCAAACTATGTCCAACATATTTTTCCAGGGGGTCAAAAAATTTTCTAGGGGGTCTTCGCCTTCCTGGTTACGGGCCTACTACAGACATTGTTGCTTTGAACTTGTGTAGCCAAAGTGCGTTGCTACATCGCCAGTTCGGCCGACGAAATAACTCGTAAATGAAAAGCTAAGGCAAGACAATGCACAGAACTTAAAAAGCACGAAACTAAAGGCTAGTACAAACTTTGCGTGACGATTGCCTTGAACAACCACATGGTTAATTTGCTGGTTGTCGACATGCATTGAGTTGCTGAGTACGTGGGGGTGAATATGACGCAATGATGTGCATGCGAGAATTGCGCTGGGAAAAATTAGAAAGGCTCACGAAAAAATTAAGAGTTGCGCTGATTTACAAATGTTTGACATTTTCCGTAAAAATTTCGAAGAAGCTTCAGTTGGCATATGAAGCTTCTTCAAAGTGGTCAGAAGACGAAGAAACTGTCGTTATGCAGATCTGTGATTTCAAACTATTTGGCATAAAAACACGCGCGTTGGAAAGTTTAGGAGTTTATAATACTAGGAACAATGTTCCTAATGAGTTTAACTTGTCCTAGGTAACAGTAGTCCTTGTGGCAGTTGCTAGGTCTGCACTTGTCCAGGGTGACACTTGTCCGGATAGCAGTTTTCCTGGGTTAAAATTGTCCTAGGTGGCAGTTTTCTGGGTCAGTGCCGGATTTAGGTAGCGCGAGGCCTGTAGCATTTCAAAAGCGCGGGGCCCAAGTTCAAAAAACATCGTAACACCTGCTAAACCATGAAGGTTGTAGGCAAGGCGTCCGTGTTACTAGTTTTACTCTCTACATGCTGTCTCCAGTTCGGATCGTGACATGACGGTCTGAGTGTATCGTGCTGACTGGTGACCACAATCGTAGGCCTATGCCAGGCGTTCTCAACCTTTTCAAGCCTGTAGCCCAATTGATAAAGAGAGGGTCCGTGGCCCTTCTACTGTACAACTTCTCCAATGCGACAACCGTTGCACACGCACAGAGCTGAATTAGAAGCAGCTAAAAACAATTTTTAATAACACGTGGACCGCAATCAAATGCGAAAGCTGAGCCTGTTTGTTGTTAGGAGCATAGATATTCGAAGGACAGGGGGGTTTGTGGCAAAAACATAGGTATTTTGCATAGTTAGAAGAATAGATATTTTGCCAAGAGTTCCAACCAGTGGCGTAGCTAGAGGTTTGAGCTATGGAGGAAACTTAGCTAAAAGGGACCCACTGGCCACTGTAGGGGCCCACTAGTCAACATTCAGAAAAAACTTGAGAAATGATAGTGAATTCGGCTTTGGATAAAATACTCTGAAAAGCGCAAAAAACAACAATCTACTGAAAAACAAAAGACGACTACAACCGAAATATAAGTTGAGGACCGATTTTTACGTTTGACTTCCCAAGGATGCCTCCTTGCCCCGTCAGTTACGCCACTGGTTCCAACGCTGGAACAGCGGTCGTGATGGGGGAAATAAAAGAGTTGAGGCCAATGGAAACATTTAAAAGCAAAAAAAATTACTAATCATATGCTTGTTTCTGCTCAGCAGCAATAATGTTGACCTCAAAAATAATAACAGAAATTGTAGAAAACCATTCTGAATTTTCCGTGTGGACGAATAGCTGCAATACATTGTTTATGTCGATCTTGATAAACTGCAAAATTACTTGTGATACTGTCATGAAAAGGCACTCCACTCCCGTTGCCCCCCTTTTGAAATGTCGGGGGGCAATGCCCGCGTCATACCTCCGGTCTCCTGCGTCTCTGGAGTTCACAGTGTGACACTTCGCGACAAAATGCGCAGCTGTGAATTTGTAAAGCCCTGAATTGCAACCATTTCTTTTCCGAATCGAGAGATCCTACCTACGCAATTAGACCATCTCTTCAGAATGTCCAGGAAAGGTTTGCAAGTCCTGCTGGCTATACCCACGGGAAAGTGGCCAAGAGTTCGCCCAAGGACCAGGTGGAGAGATTGTATCTCTGACCTTGCATGGTTCCGTCTTGGTGTGGAGCCAGCAGAGCTATCTAAGATTGCTGTTGAGCGTGAGGCACTTTGATTCCTCCTAGGGCTGCTGTCCTCGCGACCCTCCCCAGAGGAAAAACGGTCACGGAAGTGAATAAAAAATAAATATTCGAGGCTGAATACATAATAATGCAGAGATCAAGTTATGTTCCACTTTAAGCCAGGTTTCAGATTTCGTTTTCATAGCAACAAGAGTCTCCTGTTTGCCTCAAAATGCCTTCAGTAACTGCATGTTTTGCACAATGTGGCAGGCTATGTGAAAATGTCCATGTTGCAACAATTTCTGACACATAATGGCAAGAGAGTATTGTGACGTTTGTTGCTGAAGAGCTGCCTACGTTTTCGGTTGAAACATTTAAAGCGTTCAACTTAAATAGCTTACCCTACTCAATTTCAGTAATATCAGGCCGTGGTCCCTTAAATATTCTTCCGTGGCCCACAGTTTGAGAAACCCTGAGCAACGCCATTTGTTACGTAACGTAACCAGTCCCTACAGGGATGCTTTTGGGGGTTTGGCTCCCTCAAACAAAGCTCCAAGCCCCCCAAATTGAATTATGAAGCACTATAAATCGGTGGAGTTTTTAGCAAATTTCAAAATGTCAAGCACACCTGGCTAAACGAAAACTGAAAGCTTTCTGACGACGGTTCTGAGCATAACTGTAAAAAAAAAATAAAAAAAGAATTTCTGGACACAGACAGTGTTCAATTGAAAACCTTCGCTTACTACTTATGGCAAATGTAGCAAAATACTGACTTCTTAGATTGAAAAAATCTTCTATATAATGCAATAAATAGCATTTATTACTGAAGACCGCTGAGCCCCCAAAAGCGCGGGGCCCGTAGCAATTGCTACATTTGCTACTATTCTTAATCCGGCACTGGTCTGGGTGGCTGTATAGTCCTAGAACCGCTTTAAAAGTGACGATCTTCCACACGTTGCTTCTTTGCTTACCCTTTGATAGAAGATGAGTTAACAGTAGCCCGGTGAAAGCAATGTGCTCATTTGTTTCTGCAGAGAGTCAAATTCGGTATCGCACTTGCATGAAACCTGTGTCTTGCGGTAACTATACCTAGCTTCTAAGAAAGTTTTTCAATGTAAGAATACAGACATTATTTCAATATGAACCACCCTACTTTTGATACTCTTGTGACGCGATTTTCTGGCTTCCTGATTTTTGTTCAAGCTCTTCTCTATGCTTTCGTTCAAGCGCTGTATCTAGGCTAACCTTTGTATTGATTCGAATTCTAAGTTGTGTTATTGTGTTAGGCAACCAATGCGGACACTTGATGTTGCTGAATTTTCTTCGACGTTTAGGGTCATGACAAAGGCCTAGTCGTGACCCCCAATAAAACTGAGTTTACTTCTAGGCCCTATAGTTCAGGGGTTTTCAACCTTTCAGCTCATGGCTCATTCAACTAGGAAAGATATTGGTGGAGGCCGAAAGCTTTTCATCTCATAGATTTAACACTTCTATAAATTTAGCTTAGTATTAGCTGCTGTACCGTAACAATTGCAATGCTATGCAACAGCAAAGCAATTCTCGTAAATACAGCTTCAGCTAGGACTGTTAAAGTAGGAGTTACGTCACAAACGTAACATTCAGGTCAATTTTTTTGCTTTTTGTACGTATTATTTGATCATTATAATGACATCATTATACAGGTCTCATAATGCTTTCATTCTGATTTATGCTAAGGTCTGTGGCCCAGTGGAAAAAGCGTCAAGGCCTACCACTAGGCCATGGACCACCGGTTGAAAAGCACTGCCATAGTTCGTTGAACATGACAGTTTTGCCAGTAGTGGCAACTGTTAGAGGCGTTAGGATGTGTTCAGGAACGTAAGTTAGTGGCAGACCTTTCAAAACCCATTGGAATTTAATCAAAACACGTGATGTTTTCGTGTTTACAAACTCGAAATGATTTGTTCTGACTGACAGGTCACTCTTAATAACTGGACAGGTCACGTCTTACTTGCCGTCTCTGCAGTGCCGTAACTAGAGGTTCGAGCCAGGGCGGAAAGCTTAGTTGAAAGAGGCCCACTGGCCACTGTAGGGGGCCTACTAGCCAAAAAAACTTATAAATGATGGTGAATGGCTGTACTAAAAACCTAAATCACCGGAAAATACTCCGAAAAATGCAAAAACCAACAATCTACTGAAAACCAAAAGCGAAATATAAGCTACGTGGGGGCCGGTTTTTATATTTAGCTTGCCATGGGGCAGTTTGCACTCCTGCCCCCATCAGCTACGCTACTGCGTCTCTATAGGAGATGAAGTTCCCATTAATGGGTGAACCGGGAATATGAGCATCGGAAGAATTTTTCCCAGGGATTGGTCAATGGTAGATTTTTCCTGGAGTGGCCAAGAGGGTTTTTACAGGGAGGGTAAGAGTGGTGAAACTTTGTTCTACCAAATTCAAAACTATGAGAAAAATATTTTTCTGCGAAAAAGGTAATAGCAAAATACTACATTTTAAAATTCCGGGCACCTTGGCTCCCCCTGCCCCACTTCCAACACACATAAGCGGGAAATACCTGCGTGACTATAGTTATGAACCTATCATAAGTTTGTAAATTTGTATTAATAGACAAACCAAAACTAAATTAGTGCACCGCTTCCTTTTCGTGGAATCCGCTCCCTTTTCGTGAAACTCACAAGCTTTATCTTGTGAGTTTGGGAGAAAATTCAAGGTTTTTGAAAAATTGAAACTGGTCTACATTTGATTAATAATCCTATGTAGAGGCTTAGCTACCAGAATTTAGCTTGAAGTGTAGGATCTTCAGCAGGGGCGGATCCAGCCAGTAAGTTTAGGGGGGGCGATTTCAGTGGATATTTGGCAGTCAAGTCTCATTACGGGTTCACTACTGTAAGAGAGATGAAGTATACTTCACAGCATTGCTGTGACAAAACAATGGACGACAAAATGACCTTATATCGCGAATGCTGTTTTCCGAATTGTGCAAAATCATGGTGAAAAAGGTTACTTTCATAGGTTTTAGGGAGGGCGATCGCCCCAATCACCCCCCCTGGATCCGTCCCTGATCTTCAGTCGAACCATTTTTGCAATCAAAGAAAATGAAATTCAATAAACTTTCATAATTTGTTGCAAGAAGATAGGTTTCCCAAATTGAGATTTGCTCTAAATAGCAGTCAGAGTTTATCAGCGCATATATTTTTTAGAGTATGTGCCTACATCAATCAAGAAACAAGTAAAATATAAAAATATTAATCGAATAACTAACGAAAAACTGGACTCTTGCCTCCGACTTGCTAATATTAACAGTGATAATAATATAAAGGTGTTAGCATCTGAGAAACCTCGAGTAGAAATGTCCCTCTATAGTAGCTAAACAATTTAAGTGAAAAAAGCAAACTTTTTCATTTGTTTTAGTTAGCATTTTTGCAATATTTCAATATCTATCAAAATTTAAAAACAATATTTGTTATTTCGTCTATCTATCCGTTTGAATGTGTTGACCCGCAAACGGTTAAGGTTTTGGTAACGTGGCTGGTAGAGCAAAAGAAATTGAATGATACTGATTTGAATAGCAGACCAATCTAAATGCAATGAATCAGATATATGAACCGTTGCAGGTACATTAAGGGCCACCAATGACAAAAGTTATTCCATAACAGCTACCAGTTTTCTTTATCGCCACTTCCGCTGAAAAATCCACCAGTAAACAAGTGGCTGAAGTGAAGTCATGACAAAAATTACAAGAAAACACAATTGTCCATGTTACGCATGGAAAAGAGTTGTGTCACCTGATGGCGTAGCTAGACCAAAATTTGGGGGAGAATTTCTTTATTTTAGATATTTTGTTTGGGATACCGATTGTGAAAGCACAAAATGACTAGACTAAAACTTTGGGGGAGCATGGCCCCCTGGCTCCCCTGGCTACGCCTATGGTGGCACCTGTTCGTATTTTACGATTTGATACGTTTTTTACATGACAATCAAAAACTTTAGGTTTGCTGCAAGCTTTTGAGGAACCAACCGGCTTTGCGATGATGCGGACTTGCACATATTTGTGTTCAAGTAACCATGGTCTTCACACAGTCTCCGGTCGTCACCAGCAAAGATAAGAAATTAACAAATTTTCTGATTGATTCGACTGAGTCACCTTTGTGGAGACTAAATGTTCTTACATGTTATTTTAGTTTTTTTTTTTCAAAAAGCATTTGCTGCAACTTTTTGGGCAAAGAAACACATTTACCATTTGGGTGCTCATCTGGTCCCTATGAGATAAATTCCCAGCTATTATTTCATTTTTATTCATTTGTTTGTCGAACAACGAAAGTTTACAGACCCTTTTATACAAAAAATATAAAATTCATATTTTCCAGTTTTATAAACGGAAAAAAAGTAGAAAATGTGAGTGGAATGAGTAAAACTCGTAATCTAAAATGTTCTCAAATAAGTCTAAAATTGTTGTCTGGTGCAAAGGCATCTAAACTTAAATACAGCGAAAAATTCACTGTTAAAAACGAAAGAATATTTTCAAAACAATCGGACTAATAGAAAAGTAACTTGGGCATAACATGCGATTTTGTTCTGGCGCCAGTAAGCTTAAAACACAAACCTGTTATTTGCAAGGTGCAAACTTGACAGCTTTGTCAAATCGGAGAAGCGCCCTGGAAGTTGACTTAAATAATTGTTGCTGAGAGCTAAAGCTTGCAGGTGATGAAGGTCGCATACTTCTTCCGGAATGACTGAAAGTTCGTTTGTATCAAGTACAAGTGTTTTGAGGTTTTGCAGTTTTCCGATGTCCTTCGGCAATGCGGGTAATTTATACTGACAAACAGAAAAATCTCTATTTGCATTTTGCACTACTTTTTATGTATTTACTTAGAGAAGGCCTGCACAACTCAGAAAGGTCGAAGGGCCAAATTGATCAACATAAGTTTTCCGGATGCTGCAGAAGTCTAGGTCGCTGTACAGTGGTCTAGGAAAAATTCTGGAACGACAATTAATCATAACCAAAGTCGGGCTTTTGCAACATTTTTTGCAATTGAGATTCTCACGGGCCAAAAAATCTCTCGCGGGCCGTACGCTGTGCAGGCCTGACTTGCGGTAAAAACCTAATGCAATATCACACTGCTCATAAGAAAACACTTAAACAAACTAAAATGACGTTTGTTAGTCTTGCTTGACCATTTCTATCATGGTTACAAACAGATGGTTCAACAAACTAAACAAACTTTGTTGTTTCTGAAAATAGTCTTAATATACAAAATTTTTAGTGAGTTTTCAATTAAGTTTGGTTTTCATAGTTTATTACATGAACTAACAACTTACAAAATGGTTTTCCCATGCTTCTCACTGATCTCTGAAGCAGTTGTGCTCAACAAGTTTGAAAAACACATTTCACAGGATAAACTGTTTCTAACTTGCATAGTATGTGAACAGGGGCGTACCGATGACGTTAGATGATGCTCGGGGCAAGATATAAGTTCGGCGCCTCCATGTTCGAAACTAAGGTCTTTCGGAGCAAATGTACTGTATTAAAGAAAGCACTTGCGACATTGTTGAGACTTTGGCGCCCCCCAGTGATTCGGCGCCCGGAGCATTATGGCCCCCTTGCCCCCATCGTTACGCCTCTCTTTGTAAATATATACTACGGTGAGCACTACCCACCTCCAAGCAGGATTCTCTTTCTGGACTCAGAAACAAAGCTTCCAAATCTTTTCGAAGGAATAGTCCTTTAGGGAGCGCAATGAGCTGCAGACCACGGAGTTTCAAAGACTTCTGAGGAGGGCGCTTGCTTTGGCCAAATCTGTTTTGTGATTCAGCAGTGCCTGAACAACTTGCGGACATGTCGACTTGCGTCTCTGTTTCCGTGACTGTCGCATGGTGTTCAACCGCTGTTTTGCCGCCATAAGCGGCAAAGTATTTATGGCTGTTTGTAGAAGAAAGGTTATTTGCACTGTGGATAATTTTCTTTTGCAAAGAGCAATTTTGTTCGTTCTTGTAAACTGGTATTCGGCTTCCTTCCCACTTCAGGGGCGACAAGCCTTTTTTACTTTCACTATTTCCACAGTATAATTGAATTTGTGGTCTTGACAAAACAGGAATGCGACTGTTCCGACTTCGATGACCGTTGCTGTTTCTTGTGTTGGAATCAAATATTCTGAGAGTTTTGTGCTCTTGGTTGAAGCTGGAATTTGACGAACTGTTAGACAGACGTATTTTTGCCATGCTTCAAAAAAACTTTTTAATGACTTCAAAAATTATTTTTTCCACCTTTGCGTCTTGTAAGAGAATTTCGATTTTAAGTAGATACTAGCACGTGCAAGTCTTCGCAATTAAACTGATGTGCCATGATTACACCACCAACGTTTCTTTGAGACGTCACCTCCAAGCTTCAAGCCAACAAGGTTTGAATAAAGTGTGGTGGTACAGTTCTTAAAAAGTGAGAAATGTGCTCTAATTCTAAATACAGAAGGCAACCAACGAACCGACATCACAAAAGCATAATAGATTGGTCTGAAACTAAACAAAAAAAAACACAAAATTGATTCGGTTCTTTTTACGTGGTGTTTATCATGATTTATGTGTATACAAACATTCACACACCAAATCTCGAATGAATCGAATCAGTTTTAAAGGTCACGCAAAACTACATTTCGGGCGCACGTACTCACTAATCACGCCAGCCATTGTTGTTATGTTGGCGCAAAAGAACAACTTCGCACCGAAGTAACATAACACAATCAATGCAATAGGTGAAACGCAACTTTAAGATAGATTGCATATGTACTGTATGTATATATGGTCCAAAAAATCCATCATCACTGAACGTAGTTCGAAGGTTAACACTGCAGTTCTTACACCCAGCAGTGTATCATTGTGAGTAAAACTTCAGCAGGTTTTGCAGCCTCACCGACTTCCAAACTAATATCATATTTTTCTTAATTTTTTAATAATCATATTTTTAAATTTAATAATTTTTAAATTTTAATAATAAATAATTTTTGTTCTTGTAAATATAGGCAGATTTTTAAAGGATAGATTTAGGCAAACCATTGAATCCGTTCTTGCCATTTGAAATAATGCTTGAATTCCAACCGAAGGAGTATATCAGTGTTAAGAAAAACTTATTTAAATGTTGAAGAAATAGGCCCATGTGAATTTCAAGGTGCGCTTGACTGCGCTCAACGCAGATCGTATTAGCAGACCTTGGGCATTAAACCGGATCATGTAGCTTTGTCTTGAAACACGGTATTGGATATCCCTCGACATCTTAAAATTAATCAAGAAACACCTGGTAAAATAGCATACCAAAGGTAATATGCGCTTAATAAAATGTTAGATTAAGCAATAACGTTTCAACGAGACCAAAAAAGCTAACGGTCGATCCGGAAATAGGTGGCTGAAGACCACAACCTAAATCAAAAGAAAGTCAGCAATCAAATGTGCAACGCGTCCCATCATCCAAACAGTTTAGATCTATTCTGAGAATTCCAACAACTAACTAACCCCACTCTTTGATGCACTGGCAGAAAAGTGAGATCAACAATACTTTTCTGACCAAAAACGACATCCATTTTCTTTTGTGCGTTGTAAAATAAATATAATTATAAAATAAATTTAGCAATATTCCTTACATCATCATGCTATTTACCTAACAAAGGGCAAGCAAAACCTTTAATGTTTTGGCATTTGCATCTCATTCAAATTAATCTACACAAACAGTTTATCCTTCTGCTCCCGATCCGGCTTGAGGGAGTGTACGCGAAGAGGAGTCATCGTCAAACCGTTGTCCTTTTACCCTGTGCTGATTCATAACAGTTGCTTAGTTTCATGAATATTGTTGGTTCTGCTGGAGTTTAAGCATGTTAATCATGATGTCCAATTGTCCAAGTACTTGAAAAGTGGAACACTTTTTTGTAAATCATGGTGTCCAATTGTCCAAGTACTTGAAAATCTAAGAATGTCAAAGGTTGGTATTTGACACTAAGACATCTAATACAGCAGGCCGGAGCGCTTAACTTGCTGCTTCGCTGAAAATCCCGTCGTACGGAAATGATACTATTTGCTTGTCGTCATCTTATTTATGAAATCGTACTTTCATTTGTGTTCAATGCAAGTATGGGGCGCTCTACCAGACTATCGCAGTCAATTTGACCATGCGTTTTCCATCGCATTAACGTTTATTCAGTCAAGTGAATGTACTTAACACTACAAAAATATCTTTGATGTATTGCAACGTTTGGGTGAAGAGGTAGAACTTACATTGACTATTTTGCTAGAAAATGAGACAAGCCTAACGAGAGCTATTCTGGTAGCGTCTTGTTTGTAGTTGTATGAAAACCAACGAAATTTGCAGAGCATATTCTTTGAAAATTTTTTTAATCAAAGGCCAGTTTCAACTGACACACTCGATAGTAGATATTTTTATGCGCTTTTTCATGTTTTTATGGCAGTACTATGTATTTAATTCCGGTTTAAAGCTTCAGTAACGCACATGGCGTCATACGATGACACTGTAGTCTAAGAGAGATTAAAAGAATTTCCTGGTGTAGCTACATCAGCAGCGAAAGCACTGTTGTGACTCTTGTGGTATGTTTCAAGAAACTTCAAAAATGACCTTTGCTGATGAACATGTTCCAGAGAGAACAAAAGTTGCAAAAAAAACTCAGAAACTGCCCAACAGGGCTGGTTTGAGTTTTGCGCATTTAGAGATATATGTCACGTGCCGGGGCTGCCCAATGTTCTCGTTTGTGATAATAGTAAGGAAAAAGCCAAAATCTGTTTTCGAAAAACTTCCAACAAACAAGCTTGCATACGCTATCTACATGATATTGAAACTCGCTGTTGAAACTTTGGGATTAGTGCATGGTATTTCTTATTGCGAATTTGCACTCATACGATCATCTAACAACACCTTCACTGAAGATAAGAACAGCTACAGTAACTGCTGAAACATGCCAGGGGCTTACTGCAAATTCAATTCAACACTTACAAAAAACACTGATGCTTTTGCCCAAATCGTAGTAAGCGGTTTCGTTGGAAATTAAAGCTGAATAAGGCATGTCGCCACAATAAACTGTTGTTTTGTTGATTCCTGCGATGCAACTGTCAACTTTGTGCCATTGAGGTTTGTGTTTTCTGTTAGTCGCACAAACAGCTGGCACGACACAAAGAAGTTCCACATTTGGCGTTGTTGCAGATGACCAGGTAGGCAGCGCTCGTGTTGTTGATTTTGTCGCGAATTGTGCGCTTTCATCAGATTTACATGAAAATTTTAGTTGCGAACGCGCTTTAACGCTTGGTCAAGACAGTGGCTTTAAAGACTGGGTGTTCGCCGGTTAGAGCATCAGCTTTGTGTATTCTTTGTATTACATAATTGTGAGCTTACTCTTTCAAATTTTTAAAAAACAACATGAAAAACATTTCAACTTAAACAGAAACTTAATTGTGTGGCTACTTGCTCCGTTTGTAATAAGCAATATGTAGATCAGACGTTACGCAAATTCTCCACTCGCTGGAATGCACACCGCAGTACATGGAATTCTTTTCACGCTCATGCCGATTGACAAAACAGCCCTGGTAAAACATTTTTGCAAATATCATGATTTGACGGAAAAACCACCCGTATCGCAATGTTTTAAAGTTACGTTAGAAGAACAATCCAAAGCTATTTATCTCAATGAGTATGAGGATGAATGGTTTCATAAAAATTACGCGGAATTAACATTAAAAAATGACTTTTCCCCATACCAAGTAGTTGCGTTTTACCCAGTTCTGTTCTTCCTAAAGCGTGACTTCTCGCTCTGCGGTTTGACTTTACTATTTTCTTATCTAACCGCTGCAGAGCTGTAACTTGCTTTCCGATTCCTGGCGCTGATACCATACTGCGCTTCATCGCTGGTGATAGTTCAGCTCTGCTCCATGCAGAAAGGTCTACGCTTAGAACACTTTGCGTGATACTAGCATGCCGAGTCGGAACTCTTTAGTTTTTTTAGTAACTTGCCAGTTTGTTCATTGCCTTGCAGATTTTACGGTTTTACTTTTTATTTTGTGGAACTGACGATGCTCCTACGAGCGAAATTAAAGTTCCTGTTTTAATAAACTATGGCCTGATTTTTGCGGTAGACGTCGGTGAGTCTTAATGTGGAATTGTTGCAATACTTTTTCATATATTTGACCGAGATTCAGAAACATAAGCCGACGTATGTAATTGATAGATGCATTGCTTTGCAGTGAAGCTTTTGCAGAATTTGAAATATATAGGGACAGAGCTCAGACCAAGACAGAATGCGAAATAGAAGTAAAGCTTTTTTAATACGTTTTTCGAAGTAATGCAACCAAAGCCTAACAGGCTGATGCAACCAAAGCCTGACATGACTTTTGGGCCAATCTTCCAGGCAGTCCAATATTTTCAAAAATTTAAATTTAAATGAAGTCAAATGAAGCGCTAAGAACGCCGTTCTCTGTTCATGAACAGTCGGAGAATTAGTTTCCCGCGGTTCCCTCGACTATATTCTACTTCCTTGGTGCGTCCTAATTTATTGGCAATTATGATATGACTATTAAGATTCTACTGTATAATCCAATTGTTTACCTTCAACGAGATTTACGTTCCTAGCGTTAAGTGAAATAATTGTAAATCAGTATACGACGCAAGCTTGTTTTTGAAAAAGTAGTTCTAAGAAGTTGATCGCACAGCAGAAATTAGCAATTAGAACTGAGCAAAAGAACGTAGCACAACTTATAAAACTCCGAAGAGAGTGAAACAAGTATTTTTACTTTATTGATGAGCCATAGATTATTACCCTTATTGTCCAATGCTATCTACCCACTTTACAAGTACAGTAGAATTTATCTAATTCGTCATCGTTTAATTCGTCAATTCGAGTAATTCGTCACATTTTCGTCGGTCCCGGAAGAATTCCTATCTTTTGTGTGTATTTCTGTTCGTCTAATTCGCAATTCGCTCAATTCGTCACCTCTTTCTATCCCTGAGAAGCGCTTTGTTCGGCTAATCCGTCATTTGCAGTTTCGGTTTTGATGTTTAAGCAGTTAACACGTGTGGGAATTCAAACAAATTAAGAATCTTTCTATGAGAATTGTTGCACCTCGCAATTTGTTTATTGAATTTATGCACGAGGTGCGAAACGCGACCCGACTCCCCATTGAGAGAACGCAGAAAGTCTTTAAAGTTTATTAAAGATTTCAAAGGTGCTTGATTAAATGCAGGAGTCTAGATAGAGTAGAGGAATCAAAGACTTTAATTTAGTAAACAACCATAACGTCATAAAGTTGTATTTTACTGCAAATAAAAGTACTATGTATACAAGTTACTATGATAAAGTATACGAGCTGCTATGATAGAATTTTAACCTGTTTGCACAATTCGTCATTTCGCCTAGCCCTAAATTGTCACTTTTTTCTAATCGCCTTGAGGTGACGAATTAGGCATTCCACTGCACTAGCAATTGATGAATACCTGATATATACTGTAGCATGCTTTATATATACAGCGCCATATATGCGACCGGCTGGCCTCGGCTAAAGTGTTTTGTTAAAACTTTCGTGACTTTTCTACGTCTTTCACGAATCCACAGAGTAAATACAATGTACATTACATGAAATCCACAAATCATCGAAGTTATTTTTACACAAAATAAATCGTTTGTTTCTGCAAAATTAAAGAATATTGTAGTTCTGCTGTATTTGTTCAATTTGTTATAAACTATAGGTCTCAGGCCCCAATTATCCCACCTGTTTATCAACAAATGCTGGTCTGCTTGATGAAACCTTAAAAGAATGGATGGTGATGATCAGTGCCAGGGGGAAAACCTTTTCATCCCTGTTTTCCATAACGTCGTGACATTCGATCTGTAATTTCGTTTGAGAACTTGGCAACCGAATATAACCAGGTTTCTCTTTATGCACTGGCGGATTACGCTGCTGTTTGTTTCAATAGCTACAATGTACGCCAAGGTTCGATGGTGTTGAATTCACTGTAAACGATGGCGCTACGAAACTAAGGAGTGTGGCAAAGATTTTCATAAAAATAGAAAATGTTTAAAAAACCAACAGCAGTACCAGATATTCAGCAAGTCAATGTAAAGCAAAAATTAGTTGCGTCAAAGCTGACATAGACAATGGCGTAATCCAGGGGTTGGGAACCTGCGGCCCGCGAGAACATCTGGTATGGCTCGCATTAGAATTTTCCTTACCCGAGTTAGCACACAACATCGCGTCAAAGCGAAACTTCACGACTAGCAGACATGTAGACAGTAAATCAAGAGACGTCTCCCTCGCTCCTTGACATTTTTTCTCCTTACTTTCCTTTGGAAGATAAAGGTAGAATTTTAAGATAAAGCAAATTAACTTTTGCGGCCGGCCAGCGATATTCCACAATTCATGCGGCCCGTGATAGTAAATAGGTTCCCCATCCCTGGTGTAATCAGTTAAAGCAGTTTGATTCTGCATGAAGCTTTGGACGAACATTACAATCAAGATTGCCTTTAGGCAAAATCTTTTCAAGTTTGCAACACCTTTAAATGAATGATCATCCCGTCTCGACTCCTTCAAGCCAAATGTTTTGATGTTGATTTTGGCTGCTGATCGCTTTTGGAGCGCAGAAAGATTTACAATACGCCAGCTCAGCATGAGGTCCCTTGTGTCAACATGTGGCTTCGACTGGTGTACTGTTTGGACACGTTTCTTTCGCGTATTCAGACCCACTGTCAACATTATAACTTCGGCGCTCCTAGTGACGCTGTCCTTGTCGTTTATTAGTTACTAAAAACTTTTTCAATTGTGACAACATTATCGTGCCAAAGTAAAACACCTCTTCAAGATGAATTCAATTCCATCAGTCCTTCAATAAATAGTTGCAAAAACACTGTACCAGGCAAACTGGTGGCACACCCGTAGATTTGATGAGCTTATAGTTAAAAAGCAGCGGATATTGCGTAAAAGGTGCCTAACATTTGACTGCAACTCGCTTCTACTGCACTGTAGTTGATGCAAAGGTAATTAATAGCTTTCTGTCCTTGTTTTTCTTCCCGCAGCATAGGTCAAATGTCAAAGCTTCTTGCAAAAAATACCATCAACTCTATGGTTTTTACCTGATTTTTTTCGTAACAACTTTGTTGGTATTTGAGTTACATATTGTTTAACTTAGTCGAAGGTTACAGCCAATTGTGAAAACTCGGCGAATGCTTGATAAAAAATGTACTTTCATGCGTGGTCAACAAACAAAACCCGAAAACTACTCCCTCTCCATCTTTTGACCTGCTAGAGCAGGTTTTTTTAAGGTGTTTTAGGCACCCGATTCGGGTCCCTAGAATTGAAAATCGGGTCCCTAGAATTGAAAATCGGGTCCCTAGGATCAGAGAAAATCTGGTCCCTAGAATCAGAGAAATTGGGTCCCTACACGTCCATACCGTGTACCCAACATTTTCCTTAAAAAAACTGTGCTAGAGCAAATATTTGTTATGCACTGCAGGCTGCATGGCCAAGTGTTGATTAGAATCGAAAAGCCATTCTGGTGTACAGTACTCGCATATGGAGAGGGAACAGGAGGAGCACTGCAATATCAAATTGGTGCATTCAAATCCATTTCATAATTTATTAAAAAACTTTATAAGAAAACTGAACCACAGTAGTCGCTGTTATCATGTAATCGAAATTTCTAGAATGAAGTCAGGCGGAAAACAAAAGCTTCGCAAGATTTTGAACTGCATCAATGTCAACAATATTCATGACCTTCAAAGTGGCAACAAACAACTTAATTGCAAACCTGTAATGGCGTCATATGTTTGATGAAACTTTCCGTTAATGTAGGAAGGCGAAAATGGCCGTAAGGACCATTTGGGATAGCACCTTCTCCAAAAATCTGCAAACGGCTGAGAACAGACAATATTTTGCTATGCATTCACTTTTACGAAGCTGCAATAGAACCTTATAAGTCGTTCCGGATTCCTGCTTTAGTTCTTTCCCTGACAAGTATACGACTGAGATAACTTTACATTAGATGTTAGCGTGTTAAAAAGCACAATAAAAAGTTAGGATAAGCGGGTATGCTGCAGCATAAGTTGCCTCTGAAATCTTGTTAATTGGATAAAGGGTGACGCAACCGAAACTCTGCAAATCATTACAAAGCTCTACTCTTTCAAATATATCCACAGGAAAGCTCTATACAAAAAGCGCAAATCAATTTTCGTCTAAACGTATACTTTGTTGTTATCGGGAATAGCAAATCTCTAGTTAAAAGGATTTCCTGGGTGAAAAATTGCCTGATGGTATTGCGATCGATTTTGTGCCATTCGTAGAAACTTTTATCTTGTTAGTGCAGTCTTCAAAGCAAGCATTCTTGGCTTTTTTGGCAAAATGTCCTATTTCAAAACGCCTGATTCTTTTCAGACTGAAAATATCGTTGCTTCTACTCAGTGTTTAGGAAAATATAGGCCTATTTGCACTCGAGCGTAAGAATCTGCACCGGTTGGCGCTTATCTAAACAATTTCCTGAACTGAACTGTCGCAATTTTTGAGTTACATGCGCCGAACTAATTAAAACCTGACAGCTGTATAATAAATTGCTGCCGGTAGGCCGAAAATGTTTTCCGTTTTAGTAGGCCCTTTACGTCTCATTCGTCACGAAATGATGACGCATTTGCCAAACCAAGTAGCTCGAGTCTGGCTCGATAGTAAATCTGAACACTTCAACACTGTTACACCTTTTCTCTTGGGTAAGCAACAAGTTGTCGCTCAGCTTCAAATCCGGCATATCATTTTATAGTTCGTATATAATTCGACCGCTGGTACATCCGTCATGGATGTTGCCGGTGCTGAACTGCCAGTGGCGACTAGTTGAAAATCGAGCCGAGAGCCTCTACACGCGAAGCGATATGCGGACAGGTCTTGTTCGATCCGCCTTTTTCGCTGTAGAGAGTGAAACGAAACTCCAAACGTAAATAATTCTTGCTTAAATAACAGCGCACCGCATCTGCCCGTCAGCCGCGGTGACATGAGACACGCACAAACCTTATCCTTTCCTCCCTTTAATTCTGAGTTCACTGGGTAGTTCGTGACATGAAAAAGAGAACAGGCATTTGACGCTAGCAGAACCAAGACGTTCGTTTTTTATCTGCGACTGATTGAGTGTTTTTTTCGCTAGCATTGTAAATTCATTAGGTGTAATTGGTCACTGGTAGGACATCTTGTCATTGACAAATTTGTTGCTATCGCAGTGTCAAATTTAAGTTGTTGCTGATTTTTTTGCAATTCCTTCTGTTCTTTCGGTTGCTTCTCAGCCGCTACAACATATAATCTTCTGATCATCGTGTGAAGGAGTCAAACCTTTTGATTGTACAGTACCTACTTTAATCAATTAGCATCATTGTAATGGATAAAAAAGAGCGTTGCGTGCAGTTCTGAATTATTCAGAAATTTTTGTACATGCTTGCCTAACCTATTTGTGCTATGCAACCTAAACACTGATGGATTTGAAAAGCATTAAACCAATACTCCTCATGCAGATCTATACTTTTTTCTGTCTGTGCACAACGCACTGTTCTTTAAAAATTGAATAAGAGGACGTTCACTAAACCTCAAGCAAAAAACTAGATCACTTTTAATTCAACACTCCGCCTTTTGCAAAGGATTAGGATGAAACGTTAAGCCATATTTTTATAGAGCCCGAAAAAGAAAAACAATAGTCAAAACCGGACAAAAAAATTACGAAAAATGTGAGAAATCAACATATGAATCAATACTCAGAGGTGAAAGTAAGCCGGAACGCCGTTCCGGTAAAAGAATTACTGCCGGTACGGCGTTCCGCTTAGAGTTTCAAATGTGTTAATATGTATTTGTATTTTTGCTTTTGTTCAACTCACGTTTTTTTGCCATGTCGTTAACAAAACATTCTACAGAAGAACGAGCGTACGACCTCAGAAACTATGTGAAAAACTGTGTAGTGCCAAGGATTGAGATAAATCACAATGAGGATTCTCTTTTTATGGCGTTGAGAATGACTTATTGTTACGTATAATAAGTCACACAGAACGTCTGAAGCCGTTTTTAGAACAGGAGGACAGTTATAAACTTTCGTTCAGACTGGACTTCCTTCTTGTTTTTTGAGTAAAATATGGGTAAAGGCAAGATTAACTAGCTTGCACTGTAGCCAAGGCTACAGATAGTCAGTGGAGCAAAATGTTAACAGTTTGTAATACCACACGCGTTCAAGCTGAGTATGTTCTTTGACTTCAATTGTTTTGCAGTACACAGTAATCTTCTGAGCCATTCTGATTTACAGCTCAATGCTTAGCAAAGATTTCAACTACTGTTGACCAGAAACAGGCATGTATCATTATTTATCAGAAACAGGCATGTATCACACGTGTACTGTAAGGTGTAAGCTGTTTTCTGTTTTTCAAAGTAATCAGGATTGATAAGGTAATCTCATATAGGCTAGGCCAGCGCTTTTCAAACTTCTTTTATGTTACGGCACACTAATACATTCTGAATTTGGCTGCGGGACAAATACTTTATGAAATCGAAAACCTACTTTTCACAAACCTTGCGAAAACCTACTTTTCACAAGATTTGCAGCATAAGGTTTTGTCAAAACACAAAACTTTCGCGCCCCACTTCAGCCTCTTCAGCGGCACACAGTTTGGGAAACACTGGGCTAGGCTGTATTAACTTCAGAATGTCGAAATGTGCGTACGAGTGTAGATCTAGCAAGCGAAAGAAAGCCACTGCCAAAGCAGATGTAATACGAGCTTTTATTGAAAAGACGAAACCACTAATCCAGTGTTTTAGTGTGCCAGAAGGATCTCGAAATTCTACAGCATGAATATTTTAAGACAGCGTTAGCAGAGTTTTAAATGGATTACAGACCTTGTGCATTATTAGAACAAGTTTAAATCTTATCAGAATGCGAACAAAGTACACATTTAAATCAAAATAGCTTTTTAATTTCGTGCTTTTCCAATATTTATACACATAGGCGAGCCAAGGGGCCATGCCCCTCCGCAGATTTTTAGCATAATCATTTTGTGCTTTAAAATGCGTTATTCCAAGCAAAGTAGTTTTCAGGAAAGTAGAAGTGCAATTGAGAGAAGATAGAGGCCCAATCATCAACCAGGTTCAGTTCATTCGAGCAGTAGCTGACAACATGAAACAAAGGCTCTTCTCTACGGTATCAAACAGCGCACAAGCTAGCGTTGTTGCAACTCGCCAAGAGATGTACAAAAACCTTGTTGGTTAAATGGCTGTTTTGAATCCACACAACTGGGTACATGAATATCCTCAATTTGGCGAAAACGAAGTAAAAAGTTTATGTAAGACCTTTCATCTCAGCAACCAAGAAATTCATCTTGGTTTTATCAAATACAAGTCAAGTGGTGGAAGAAGTATTTCTAATAAATTCAACAAGCTGCTTGTGGCAGTTGACACTCTATCACCAAGCAGTGCCGACTGTGAGCGAGGGTTTAGCGCAGTGAACAATATCATAGACGCTAGAAGTTTGATATCTACAAGCTATGCCGCCAACCTGCTCGTTATCAGCACTGTGGGACCTCCGAGCCAAGCATGGGATTCAGATCAATACGTCAAAACGTTGCTTGGAAAAGGAAGAAGAGCAGCTCACTCAACAAGCGGCATGGCTCGTCAAAAGCCGAAAGAGGATAATTACTATGAACCTTTGTGAAAAGCCTTTAAATAATTATCTGTATTTGTGTTGTTGTATTGTGGTAAACTCTTGACGCGCGGAAAACGGTGGAGGTGTTACATTTAGACAACTCAAGTTGCACTGCCTGACCCACTTTCGGAGTTAGTGAAAGTTGCCAAACGTAGCTTATAGCGCTTTTTGGTTGGTTTTGAAATTGTTGTTTTTGAAATGTACAGCAG
>Ga0210059_1004437_pt1 | contig 22645 bp, 15 predicted proteins | sample Ectturendosymbi2_FD_188042 | JGI IMG/M metagenome (GOLD analysis project Ga0210059, IMG submission 188042) | Ecteinascidia turbinata endosymbiont from Florida, USA - Sample 2 (SPAdes) (version 2) | ecosystem: Host-associated > Tunicates > Ascidians > Unclassified | place: Key West, Florida...
TGGAAGTATCCCACTGAACATCAAAAAATGGCATGATATGTGCCACGAAATGTTCGTCATCAATGCCAAGGTGTCAGGTGATGTAATGATGTGCCGTTGGGGCGTTGCTAAGACGCGAACGATAGGAGAAAAAGGATTAAGATAGCCTTGACTACAGTGATTTCATGCAGGGTCTTTTTCATCAATTTTTGAGAGGGGCAGCACAAACCTCGAACTAACGGACCAGTAATATTTGCTAGTCTGCAATCGTATGTTATCTCTTTCGTTTGTTCAAATGACTTTTTACTGGGATGGGGGAAATGTCTTGCCTGGATAAAAAAGTGTAAGGACTGGAAAAAAATGTTTCCTAGTAAGTCTGTTAAAAAAGCCATGATTTCAAGAATAACATTGAAGTACTTTTGCACATTAGATTTGATCCAGATTTTTGAGAAAGCATTTTATTAATTTTCTCAATCCACAACCACATTTCTTGTTATTTCTAAGCTAGCCTTCCAGTCTAGGGCTTCTAAAGACAAAATCTTAAAAGAATTAGAACTTTCACTGCTTTAAAAATTGATTTAAAAAGAGTAACAACTTTTAAACTCCTTTCAAAAATTAATTTTGATCAACAAAGTGCTGCCCCCCAGAAAGTGCCAGGGCCCCTGGGCACCCCATGGCTACGCCACTGGACCTCTATGCATTGTATTCTTATTGATTCTCTGACTAGTTTTACCCAAATGATACCAAGGTAACTAAAATGTCAATGCCTTGATTTCGTGCTGCTATTTCCATTGTTTTTTCAAAAACACTGCCAACTGTTAGCGACCCATTATCCCAACATAACGAAGATATCAACACAGCCTCAACTAAATCAACTAAAGTGGAAGAAGACATTCCTACAATATCACAAGTCCAAGATTTCAAATCAACAGGAAACTATGGTGCATCAATACAGGCGAAGACGTCTAATGACAGTGTTCCTTATGTAAATGATAATGCATCACTGGAAGTTCTACAAGAAGAAATCACCTTACCTGGAAGCAGAAGATTGTAAAGTGCTGGATATCAACTACAGATTTACCAGCAATGAGAATTGAACCAACTCAAGAATGAACAATCGAGCTGGTGAAAACAAACTCCTGTTCCAAGATATAACCATTTATATCTTGTATTTTATTATTTGTGTTCTTGTTTTGTGTATTACCGTCTTATATGCTTCACACACAGGGCGTATTTATTGCTTTTTATATAAATTTTGTGTTTATTATGTATAATAGACACACATTCTAGAGATGGTCAACGGAAAGAGCAATAATTCAAAAATAGTTCAAGTTTAAAATAACAAAATAAAATGGAAACACTGGAAAGTTAATTTTTCTTTATTTATTATATTGAAGATGATGTTTTCAAAATGAAAAGTGAAAATATCATCTTTGCAATGCGCTGATGACGATAACAGGAGTTATCGAAACGTCTGCAAAATGTCGTTAATATCGTTTTCTCTGGCCGTGATTTTCGTTTTAAGGCTATTCAGCAGAGTTGAAAGTCAGGCCGGGCTTTTCGTGTCGGGCCAGGTACGGGCTTAAGTTTATAAAAATCTTTAGGGCCTGCATACAAAACTTTTTAATAACATTCACAGTAACGATTTTTTTCTTTCGTGACCTAAATTTGTTGTGCGCACCGCCGTGACTTCTGTGAGTGAAGTCATTGCGATTTTTCTTCAGCTAATTCTATTTGCAAATACAGCTGCGCTCTTTTGTTCTCTGCTCGGATTAGGCTCACGTTCCTTTTGAGAAGGACACAGCAGCGAGGAAATTTGCACGCCATGGCATTGCTTCGAAGAGGTCAATCACTCCCGCGATTCTTGGCTTGTTTCAAGAAACGATGGCCTACAAACAGGCTTTTCATGCCCACAGTGCTATGCTAGATAGTTTATTTTATCCCTGTAGGGCCATCGTGCATAGTTTCGTGAAAGTTTTATTTTTTCTTGAGAAACATTACATTATACAGCATTATCGTTGACTAACAAGCTAAGTTTGTTTAAGCCAACGTCTTGGTCAAGGTGTGATAAAGCCGTGCACTTGCAGCTAAACCCGTACACTACGTTTTTTGATGCTACGCAGTTGCGCTTATCTTGACTCACTCGGTAAATTTGGCTTTCGGGCCTAAATCGGGCTTCAAAAATAAATTTCTGACTCGGGCCGGGTTCGGGCTTGTGAATTCGTGCTCGGGCTTCAAAATGAGGCCCGTTTGCAACTCTGCTATTCAGCACTTCCGCTTTTCATTCACCAAAATGAAAAGTATTTTTGAAATTGGAATAATGTTAAGAAGATATCAAAACAATTAAATCGATGAATTTACAAGTACTTTGAAGTCATGGACGTCCGCAGGGAGACAAAACAGGCATTTGCACTCCCTGGAAATTGGGGCTAAGAAACAATTATTTCTAGAAAATCTGAAGTCAGCAGCTTAATTCCGATTAATTGATTTAATTCCTGCACTAAAACTTTATTTGCCGGTATGGCACTCCCATTGTTTCTTGACTGGAACGTCAGTGCGAGTCTGTCCAATGAGAAGGGACTGAAAAACGGATGGTATTGTCTGGATTTACTGCAAATCGTGATCACTCAAAAATGCTGTTTTCACTTATCCTTCACTTCCAGACAATGGTTCTGAATTCATTTTTAAGCTTGCACCCCGTCCAGTAGAAAAAATCATTTTTGCACCACTTGCGCCAATTGATGTATTGTTTTTTGTATTATCAGAGAAGTTCGCACAGAGAAGTTCGCATCCCAAGAAGTCTCTTCTTGCTCCGCTAGGGGGTGCGAGCACCCCCAATTGAGAACCGCTGCTTCCAGACATCACCAACAGATAAAAAAGTCGGCCATGAGAACAATTCGGCCAAGTGCATGCATGTACACACTCACGTAAATTTCACAAGTGTACAGGGCGTGCAAAGTATGACTTTCTTGCCGAGAGTGAGAGGCCTCAGTCCAGACACAAGCTTGTCCTTTCCAAAATTTTCCAGCCAGGCCCGGCCGTGGGTCAGTGCATGTCACTAATACTGTAGCCTACATCATCGACTCTACTGTTGATGTCAAGCACCGTCACACGTGCACCCAGGTAAACAAATACGAGCAAGAAACCACTAATTGTGGCGATATAACAAAACACATAGTGGTGTATCTTTTACTGCAACCGGGGTGCATTAAATTTTACTTCACTTTTGCTAAGCGTTACGGCGCCCCTATGCCAGTTGCATAATCTCGGAATGACAGAGCACAAAATCTGAAATGTGTTAAGATACTTCGCCAGATTTGCGAAAAATTCTCAATGAGGAAGCACGTTGCAAGAAAGTCAAACATCTATTAATAGTAGTGGCCGGTGGGTGACGCTGTTGAGTAAGCAGATCTGTAAACGGTGCAAAACGTGAAAAAAAGCTTTGCAAGCAGGGACAGCACGAAATCATTGAAGAGTAATTACATGTTGCTTTACGTAAATTGAATGGTAAAATGTGTTTGCTGTAAACACATTTTACCATTCATTCAATTGGCTATGGAAATCAGCAAAATTAAGCAGTTGGCCGGCTTTGGATAACGAAAAAGAAATTATGGGGAAGTAACGAATGCAGTTGATAAAGTGCTGGCGAGGTTTGTTGGGAGTGAAGATCATTGAACCGCGCCACATGAGGTGAGACGAGTGAGCAAAACAGGGGAAAGAAAGTAAATAACTGGTTGCGTAAGTGAGAAGAATTGCAACGTCGCTAAGTTGCTTCCAGTGGAGCAACAACATGCAGAAAAAATTTGCGCAGCTCTTCTTTCTCTTGTGAGACGTAATTTGTTCCGACAGACGCAAAGACCACTGCTTTCTTTGGGCAAATCTTTATCACAATTAGCTTTCCATTGAATGACGTTAAGTCAACTGTTTCGGCCAAGCGGTATTGCTCGTTAACTGATGTGTTATCAAGCACGCGCAAACACACACGGGCCTCAAAGTGCACACGCACATACATACATGGACGAAAGTTCATTGCATCCGTCTGTTGCAAGACTGTCGTGAAGCCCAGGTACGTGAGGAACTGAAAGAAATTACTAATAAAAATAATAGCAGCTCTGTCCTTTGAAAAAACATTTGTGACATGTGTCAGTCAAACCTTGAATTCTTCGCTTTTTACACGTTGAGTTTGAAACAGCCAAACAACTGTTTATTGGTTAATGAAAAAACAAAAACGCGTTTTTTCTTTTTCTAAAAAAAGGACGCCTCTCTTTTTTAACAAGTATTCGTGCAAAACAGCAATGAAAGGCCCCGAAAAGTTTTATCTTGAGTGCTTAACAGTGAAGAGCAAGAGTACTGCGTGCGATGAACTTGAGAAACAGAGAGACTTGACAGAGAGACTTGAGTTGTTCTTTTGTAGAGACTAATACCTTAAACCGCAAAAACTTCAACAGTGTCTTGATGTTTTCAAAATTTTTAGGATAGGTTGCTTATGCCAGCGAAAAAATGCCGCGCAGTGTCCATACCTGTAACCTTTAGTTCGTTTTGATGTCAACATTCCAGCAATTATGTACTTTAGTGAGTTTTGTAGAAGATTGGTGAACAATATAACAAAGATAAATGGTCACTCAAACAGAAATGAAATCATTCGTGTATCAGCGAAATTTCAACGTCGCTCGACAGAAACGTGATTACTGGTTTTTAGTTTTTCGAAGGTATGCACACCGTTTATTTGGGCTTAAGGTAATCATCAATTTTGCAAACGTTTTGCCTTGACGTTGACAATAGAAAAGTTCACACTTCTGCAATAGATAACAGTTTTCTTTTTTTATCATTACCTACTAGCACAGAAGCTCTGAAACCTCCTGTGGTTCGTTTCCATATGTTTTTGTGACAGACAAATATCCTAATATTTTAACGACGTTAACTAGTAAGTGCTTTATAAAGTAGCTTAAGATTTTTTCTACTTTCTCCAGTGTTTCGCTCAGACACATTGTCTACGTCACAGGGATTGGTCAAAGAACACAAGCACACAGGAATCCTGAGAGGTAGCACATTACAAAATAGGTATTAGTTGGTAAGCGTAAATAATACTGACAAGGTACAAACACTGAAAATAACCCGGGAACTTCTGCATTCGCTGAACGCCATAGAGAAGCGTTACACAGTGGAAGAAAAATAAAAACTTTGAAAAGCATTAGACATTTGAAGCGAGCAGAAAAGTTGGATGAAGATGCATATTATCGTTGAACATAAAGAGGCAATTGTTTCTAATCAAAACATTAACAACTGCTTTGAAATAGGTAACTTGATGTCCGCAAACACTAAGGTTACATACCTCGGGATGTAAGGCAAAATCCGCTACGCCTTGTTATAGGCAACGCAAAGACGTTTAAATAAGAGAGAGTGTGTGCTTGTTCCACAATTGGCAAGCAGAAATTTGCATGCAACTGGCACGAAACACCTTTGTACTTTGAATTGCAGTTGAGCACTGAGTGAATGTGCCTCTGAGCTTGTTTTCTGCATAATAAAGTGATTTCGCATTTACCTGAGTGTATTTATCATCCTTCAGGGAAGCATAAAGTAATATACCGAGGTACAGTATTTGACTAGTTCAGCGAACGTAACACTTACACCATCCAGGTAGACAACTGGTGGAACATGCTGTTTATATTTTTCAAGGAATAAATATACCGACTGTCTATTTGCAATTCAAAACGATTTTATATTAAGCAGCATAATAACAACAAGTATTCAGAAAGTGTTGAAGACCTCTGTCGCCATTTAGAGAAACATCTGGTGTTGTAATTGTTCATGCTTTTTAGGAGGAAAAGCAACGGCTGCGTTGTTTCAATAAAAAATAGTTTCGTGTTCAGCAGCCACAACAATTGTGTTGGCATATATGTACATAAATACGTGGAATATAATTATCTAAATATTATCTTCAACTGTTCGTTTCGGAGAGGAGATGAAAAAGATGAAAATGATTGTTGCTTTTTGGCTGATGCTCACTTTATAAGAGATCGCACTGCACTCTATTGAAAATGTAATGCAAACTACAAAAATTTAACCAGTGTATAGTTTTGTTCATTTGCATTATTTTGGATGATGGTCTTAAACACAGTTGGCTTTTATCTTCTCAGCAGGGTGTTTAAGTTCGCATGATACAGTGGAACTGCATTTGAAGAAGCCGGTAAAATGGCCGAAAATGTAGGTTACGTCATCGGCAAACAAAACAACGATGCGCTTTGCACAATGACAGAGAGCAGATCAAGTAGTCCTACGAATCTTCTTCAAAGATCCGATATGTTCTCAAGAGAGTGTAGTCGTCATTTTCAGTTCAGTGGCCAACATTTCCACGGTGAGTTGTACTCGTATGCCTTTCTTGCCACCCTGCAAATCTATCAATTACATCGTTTACAGAAAAAAAGGATTCGTGTTTTGAAAGAAGCTGTTTTTATATAGTGAAAAGTCAGACGCAAATCAACTTGCCTGTGTGTCCATTATTGCAATTTATTCTTTGCTGATATTCGTGGGATGTTTACGCACTTTTGGGATTTCGGCCCAAGCTAATAATTTTAAGTCTGTCACGATTTTATCCGAAAGGATGTTCGAATCACGAAGTATACAAACCATGAAGAACTTTAAATAGGTTAATAATAAAAATAATTAACAGCTTGTGCTTAGTAGGTCAACCAAATTTGTGTGTACATATATCTTACTTTCCCACACTGAACCCCTTGTTTGTACTTCTTCTTTTGTTAATATTTCTTGCAACCACACGGCATTAAATTTGGAATGTTGCAAGTGTGTGAGAATGAGAAAGAGAATGAGAAAAATGTTCCTACTTTTATTTGATAAACTGGGGTGTTTAATGCGAAGGAAACCTTCCTTCAAATAACATTGTTGTTTCGATTTGCGCATGTTTTTCACATTTTGTCTACTTTTTTCAAAGGCCGTTATTTCTGCGCCCCCTTTTCTCTAGTTTAAACGCCCTTTGCGTTGATGGTACGTTTTGTAATTTGATAATAACTGTCGCATCAGCCTTAGATGAAATCGACGTTAACTGTCAACCCCAAAGTTTTGTTATTCTTCCCAAACAGATTCACGAAAACTACCATTTTGGGTTTGTCAGGCACAAGCTGGTGGTATACAAGACCTTCAGAGTTGCCCGAAGTTGCAAAGTTCATTTGTGAAAGCATAGTGCATGCAACTTTACCGCACGGCTTTCGTATCCGAACAAAGTTGTTTGCCGAGTGCATCAGACATTTGTCTGTTTCAATAGATTGAACCTGAGGTTCGTCTTGGCCGTGATCGTTTTGCTTCGAGCCGGTATAACCGGTATATGACAGCTGTAGATACTGTAGGTTTGTTGTTTGCGACGCTTCAGCTTGTGTGCAGCTTGCATTTGTATTTGTCACATGGAATCAAAGGATTACTACCCACAGCCATTGTAATATCAGTGCCAAGCGTGGCAGTGGTTCTGAATCGCTTTTCGTTAAACACACAGCACAGCACCGTGAATACTCAAGCAGCTGCACTCTGGCCAAGGGTAGAAGGCCATTCACAGCAGACTCGGACGATCGCCTTGCAAATGCGTTTGCGACTCGCCCACACGTCAGCACGTCGTTCGGAGGGGTTTCGCGGCGGCGAGAGGCGAACGCGCGAGAGCGACTCCGGGTGAAGAATCTCAATTCCGGTTTCGCGAAACTTCGCAGAATCCTTCCTGTTGTAAGTGGCTTTATTTATTCATATTTTTGTTTTCATCTCATTTCTTTTTAACTTTTTCCTTCAAACGAGCGCCACGTAGCCATGGGACTCGCTGAGCATGTGTACTGAATACGAAAGCAAGCAGAGTATATACGTGGACGCGCATACGAACAAAGCTCATGATAGCTTACAAACGACGCCAGGTCAGAGACTTTGTTGACGCGGTGCAGAGGTTGGTTGTGCCTCGGCACTTTCGGTTTTTGTTGATTTGTTACGGTGGCAAATCAAAACGACAGGAACCTCACAGACCGCTGCATCTCTCGTTCGAATGAAAGCATGAACTTCTTGCAACTTTATTTGCGTGCGCCCCCAGGCACAAGGCCACGTAAGGATTATATTTTAGGGTCCTGGTTTGACGAAGGTCGTCAGCAGTGGGGAGCGCGTTGTGCCACCAGGGATATCTAGGAGTTCTGGATTATGCCTATGTGCCACACTCTTATATGTAAAATGCATTTTCAGTTTTTTGGAGATATTTTCATCCCCGTTGTCTTTGGTGCTTCCTCAATCAGTCAAAACACGCAGACAGACACCCGTTTGTGTATGACTTAAAGAGTCTTAAAGTACAAGCATTATTGAATGAACTGTTTGATTTTATAATGAAAACCGCAAAGCAAAACCTCATTGTCTGATTAAATCTAGTTGCACGTTACTGCAGACTTTGGTAAAGGCTTTTTGTTATACTTTTTATTGCAGAGGCAACATATTTACCATTCATCCCAATCCATTAAAACTCCACTGAATTTTGTATAAACTGTATGTCCGATTCCTTTCAATTCCTAAATAATGCATCACATTGCGAAAAAAATGTACCCCTGCCCGCGAGAAAAAGTAAAAATTGCAAAAAGCTCATTTCCTTTCTTTCGAAATCGGCCAGTCCGAAACTACAAAAAATATGTAGTTTTTTGAAGATCCAAAAAGTACATTTTAATTTTGTTGCAGAAAAACTCAAGACCAGACCTTTTTACAGAAAAAAAACAAACCAACAGTTGAAAAAACACATGGTACCAAATGTTTTTGAAGTTAGCCGTTAAGATATTCCTTGTGTTATTCTTTCGCTATTTGATCCAGAGTTTCAAGTCGGGCCACGTTTGCCGTGATGGGTCGGTTCTTGTGTCGATTTCGGGCCTGCATATAAACTTATGGCGCAACGACGCACACTTTTGTCGCTAGTTTCTGTTGAAACAATGGAGTTGATTAAATCTCCACTAAAAATTGATTCAATTGTGAATTGTTTAGTCATGTTTGCTCTGCTACGCCACCAATACCCCGCAGTTACATATCTTGACTCAATCGGTAAATTTGGTCTTCGGGCCTAAATTGGGCTTTAAAAATAAATGTCTGGCCAGAGCCGGGTTCGGGTTCGTAATTTCGTGCTCAGGCCAGGTTCCAAAATGAGGTCCGTTGACATTTGACAATTCTGATTTGATCATGCAGAATGATTTGGTCAAAAATACTTTTGTTACCGTCGTCCTTTGCGTTTAGATTAGAACACGGAACAGAATGCAGGTTATCCTAACAAAGGTATTTGATCGAATTTATGGAGGAAATGGAAAATGTTTATTCCAAAAAATGTTTTTGTTTGCGTGTCTGGTTTCGAAAAACGTTTTGATTTCTGTTCAACCTCGTTGGGACGATTTCTTAAAGCATCGGTAAAAACGTTTAAAAACGATTCGAAAGTTAATCTACAAAAAACTTATTAGGAAGGTACTGATTACAGTAAATCGTCGAAGTATTGATTGCGAGTTGCTTGTTGTGTATTTTAAAGCAATGCCTTGTTACTTTCCTTGCTAAACTAGTTTACATTGATGTTTTGCTAACATTGAGTGATTCTGTAGCATTTAATCCGCGATAGAGGCGGTCAAAGATCCTGATTAAAACCACTCCTGATCTCCACGACATCAACCCCAACAGAACCCCGGATATTGAGCGTCTCACTGGTTTAAACTACTTTAAGTTGATGCGATTCACGAGAATGTTTGCTTCTGCGAAGATGCGTCTGCTTTTTTTCGTAATATTCATATAAAAGACAAAAACGTTTCTTGTTCTTCTGATTCAAACGTGTTTACACACGGCGAAACAGCATTTGCAGACGTCACCGCAGATCCCACGGAAGAAGCTTTACTTCAGGGGTAAATGATTAAAACACGTCGTCGCCGAAAATCTCCCGCCAGAAACCACCAGATGAAACTAATTTCGAACGCTGTTTAAAACATTTGGCATTATTTTCAGTGGCGGAAACAGGCTAGTCAGGTTTTAATGTTTGGGAAGGGCAAAACCCATTTTAGGGGGTAGGATTTTTGATTTTATTATATATTCAAATCAACTTTTTCTGGGAACAACAATAGTTAGGTGGGAACAAAACCTTGTGGCGGCACTCCTCCCAATTCTCTCCGTGGCTTCGGGTTTGGGGATAAACCCAATCCTCCCAAGCAACTAAAATATTTTGCAAAAGACGAACATATGCAGCATTTCGCTTTAAGGTTACTCCTAATCGTAAACCAAGCAAGGTGGACACACTACAAAGTGCTATCGACTACATACACCAGTTGGAGCAACTCCTGGAAGCAACAGGCGGCATTCCGGATATCACAACTTGCTTGGCCACTTCTGGCCATTCACGTTCCCGTCAGTCGGTGACTGAGAGCCCCTTTTTCCCGCTAACCGACCTCGCGCGCCTTTCGTTGGTACCCACCTCTCGTCATTGTCGTTCAAATGATCGGTGAGCGTAAGGCGTGAAATTAAGCGTTTTTTAGCGACTGTACAGTCATCTTGCTTTGTTGCTGGACTTTTTCATATCTATATTAGGATGAAAACCGTTGTGCACTTCTCAGTTGCAGTTTTCAAATAACGTTTCATTGAATAACTTCTGAGCGCCTATTTTTTAATGTTCGGTTTGTTTGCACTTTTAGTGAGACTATGGACAAGTCACCAGAGTTTCTGCAAAACTTAATTTAATTTTAGTTTCATAAATCCTACTCTTTTTTCTGTTGGGAAATATATTGTAAGTTATACTGAAAGCAATTTTAAATCTCGGTTACACTGAAAGTTAAATTGAAATTTTAAAGCTTCAGAACGATTTTTAAAAGGACGGTTTCAAGGCTGTAAAAGCGGATTAACATATTTACTACCCAACGCAAGGTGTGTATATTCACCTTGTTTTTTTAGAGCTACAGTATTTGTCTTTCAAAATTGTTTTTGGAGTGTAACAAAAATTGCAAACCACCAGCACGTCTCAAGGACAACCTTATCTTTAGACAATTCCACAAGAAAACCCTTTGACAGTAGTTTTCTTAGTCCAACTTGTTTTGCTACAAGAAATGGCGCCCTTAATGTACGTGCAGTGGCGCAACTAGAGGTTTGAGTCAGGGGAGGCAAAACGGGTTTAGGGGGGTCACTGACCACCGAAGAGGGGCCACTAGCCAACACTCAGAAAAAAAATTAAAAAATGATTGAGAATCCAGATGTGGTGAATGTCTATACTAGCTAAAAAAAACGAAAACAGCCCGAAAAACGCAACAACCGACTGAATAACAAAAGATTACTAAATATCAAAATGTCAGCTAAAGGGGGCCCAGTTTTTATATTTAGCTTGCCAGGGGGGGAGAGCCTCCCCCCTGCCCTCCCCCCGTCAATTGCACCACTGTATACGTGATGTTTGAATACTAAAACAAACCAAACGCAAAAACCCGTAACGGGTTTACCGAGAAACCTTCAGTGTGTTCGGCAGATGATCAGCGTGTCGTTCTAAGGCCCTTGAAAAAGAAAGTTTTGCAGTGATGTTCTGTAATTTACTGTATATTGCAGGGGTGGCCAAAGTGCGGCTCTTTGAGATTTCCGAAAAATTATATATTTGTTTTTTATTTCTTTTGCAAAGTGTAGAAATATTGTAAAATGGTTCTGTGGTAGCTCGTGTACCGCACAGCATTACTTTTGCAAGTCGTTCTAAAATTAAATGTGATTCCATAGAAGTGTAGATTGCAAATGAATTAAAGTTTTAAGGTTTTTATGTTGCGGCTCTTTGTAACTTGGCTTTTACGATATGTGGCTCACACATGGAGCAGGTTTGGCCACCCCTGGTATATTGGATGGATTGACCTATACACTTTGATTTAAAGAATGTAACCCGACGTTCCCTGAAGCATTTGTTGAGATGTACAGTACACATCGTTGATTGCATAGACGTTTGTGTAATAGAAAGAGTATGACATTAAGAAAAAAGGAAATATAAACGCTTACTGTTCAACATATTTTATTGTAGTGGTTTAGACAAGGCGTGTTTTGTTTCTTACCAGATTGGACAGAGGAAAGCGCTTCAGAAGTTTGCATTTTGGGAAACAACCGGTTAAATGTCTATCAACTCTGACTGGGATCTCTTCCGTCACTGCTTTCCTGGTACTATCTCACATTATTATATATAGACATGTAAAAGTGTTGTTGTTCATTCATGTTCTTGTAGAGATGTGGCTCATCGCTGTTTTTAATTACGACTGAAAATACCAACTTTTTATTGTTTTGTCTGGAATGTTTGCCTTTTGAATGCAACAAGGCAGAAAACCTACGCCATATATAAAAAAACAATTTTCAGAAGAAATAAACATTCCATGAAGTACAATCCCAAAGAAAAATGTCACTTATTACCTCCCCACTAACAGAGGTGCGTGCCTATCGTAAAGTTTACCAGACTGGTTTTACGACGACCTACGATCAGTTGACAAATACCTTCTACACCATCACTTCGTTGCAATGCAAGTGCTACTCAACGTAGGTGGCAGATTTGGTGTAAATCCACAAGAGCCAGAAAATTACAACGTTCTTTGTAACGTGCAGTCATTTCTGTGGCCACATAAGGACATTGTCCAGACTATTGATGAACCTACGATTGGTTGAATACAAATAACACCTACTTCTTTTAAAACTGCAGAAAACAACTTGTTCTCTGAATATGAATCAAATTGTTTTTAACTTACTGCATGTCACAAACTTTGATTGATGATCTTATTGGTTAAAAGAGAAAAAAAGAAACCAATTTGCGTGATACACAGTAAAAAAATAAAGAAGTAAATATTGAGAAAAAAATTAAATCAATAAGCAAACACGCAAAAGAGAAAACTTTCAGTGCAAACGCAAATTGTGCTGCACGATCAACTCAGATTTTTTTATGGAAATCTCTTGAAACATCGTAATTAGTTACTTTAGCACACAGTCATATTTCGGGTGCAGTTCTCCAAATGCAGTTTGATAGAAAAGTTCACGCTTTCAGGATGTGATGCCTAAAACCTTTGTTTTTCATTTACCTGAATCCGGAGTCCAAAATGTACTTGAAACGAATTCATGTATTCGCAAAAGGCGTTTTTATGTACAATATATCATTTAATTCGCGCAGTTTCTTTTTCTGGCATTTATCACTAAGCCTTTCAATGCTTCAAGTTCAGGGTGGCCAGTGTCCCAAGTTGCTGGCGACAAAGTTTCATTTGACGTAAGGTTTCATTGACCTTGCATACTTTTCGCTTATTTGGCAATCAATGGCCCGGTATCATATTCCGTTGCAAGCGACGATCAAGTCAAAAACTTTGCATTGAATGAAAACGGGAAGCGTCCGGGCGCCGTTCACAAATCAAATTCAACTAATTTTGTCTTAAAATTACACCAAGTCGGATTTGTCGACGTATTAGTTTCGCAGTTACAACGTAGAAATCAGTGTTTTTCTAACTCCGCAAAATCACCATGGGTGTAATGCTCCATTCACTCAGCAACAAACGAAATATTCACTGCTTTGTTCAAAATTTTACTACAAAAACCTTGTGTTCCTTTCATTTTATATTTGTTTCATGCAGAATGAAGAACAACGTTGTAGGACTTATAAAAGTGCCTCAAGAGCGTCAAGTACGGGAAGTGATGATGAAGGTGACAGAGATTCGGCCTTTGAAAAAAACTACTCTTTCTCGCTGTGGCACTCCGGTTCACCTTCAGAACTGTATGATGCAGGTGGGAATTACAGATACAGTATATACCTCGTACATAAATTTCTTCCAAAAGCAATGCCATGCATAGTTTTCGGCGTTTGAAGCCCTTTCCGGAAGATCGTCAAATAGACTGAGACGAAGTTTTCCTGACTTTCGATTCTCATCGAAAACTTAATGGAAACATTCCTCACAAAAGCTATATCTTTTTCTGCTTTTGAAAAAGCAGTTGCTTCCTCTGCAGCAAAGTCGTCACACTGCCACGTAGCCAATATTCACAGCATTGCATGCACCAATCTCGCATTTCTTAGTTGCGAAAACAAAGAGCGCCTGGAAAGAATTATGTGTAAAGTGGTTCAGAAGCCTAAAGCCGCACGCCTTTCTCACTCCGCGAATACGTTGCGGCGTCAAGATCGGCTAAAAGAATAGGGATTAACAGTGCGCTAAGGAAAACGACCACTGCACCAATGTACAAGGCCTTACTGCGACCTAAAATTACACTCCAAACCGCCGAACGTGACTACCAGCATGGCAATTCCCTATGGAATGTTAGAAATCACTCTCAATGTTGGTAGAGATCCATGGCAATTGCCGCAGTCAAGACAGAAAACAGTAAGTTGGAGACGATGATAAAGTAACATATTTTCAAAGTACGCAGCACTTTGTGGAATGATGAGGAGAGTGCATTATTACTTACCACACCGACGGAAAGTAGTTGGTTTGTGGGGACCAGACCAGTTACACAGGCGTCTTTAAGGTAGCTTGAAAGCTGGTCCCTGGTGTTCAACAAGCGGGCCAAAGCTTGCTAAAGCTGTTTGAATGATTTCTTGCAAAATGGAAGCATGAATTTATATCAGGTTGCCATGAAAATTTCAATAAAAGGCCGAACAGTGCTGAAAGCAGGTCAGAAAAAGGCCAAACCAATTTCCTAAAAATCCAGAAAAATCCAAACTATGTTTGTGGTTTTGCTATTCCTTTGTCAAAAAGAATATCTGAATTACAAGAATATCATTAGAAATTTTCTTCGAAATCGACATGGAGTCTTGCTTGGCCTTGTAATAGAGTTTCTTAGTGATGCTTTTCTGACTGTTCGTGGTTTGTGAGATTTGCACATTTTGGGCTAAAATGGTTCCACAGTTTGTTCGCTGATCCATTGATAGCTTTCTGCACCCACGCCAAAGTCTTCTCTATGAAACCCGGGTGTCATGGCCATAAAAAAGTAAAAGTTATGAAGTTTTGGTAAAACTTTTCAGCAGTTTTGTTTTGTACAGTTTCAACACGTTTTGTACAGAACATGTTTAGCACAGTTTCAAAAGTTTTTATAGCAATTACCCTTTGCTGTTCTTCCTCAGTCCTTATAAGGATAAGGAGAAGGACTGAGGATGCGTAATTTTACGTGGAATCGATTTCTTATTAAAAATTTGCTGATCGATTCCTTGCTTGCACCCATCGTGGAAAGTAAATACTTGAATAGAGATATGTGCAAGTTTGAATCATCGCAAAAAGACGAAAGCAGATGGCAGTCGACTGATTCCTCGAAAGCATAGAGAAACACTAGTGCTTTTAAATGTTACTGTAGCTCTTGGTTCTTTACCATCTTGTTTTACTTCAACTTGTTACTAAACATTGGATGAAGATGTATCTGATTAAAAACTGAATTCCCAAGTTGTCTTCTAGAGTAATTGTTGTTCCCGGAAATTTCAGGTACGCGCACGTCTTCCACCTTGTCCATAAAATAAATGGACAAAGAAATCAAGGCTATGTAGATCAACATTTTAAAGGTTGAGTTCGTTTTGCTGCCAAGGCTGAGAAAACGGCGACATTTCCTGAAATTAAGAAGTCCCTCGGTTTGCTTCTTGGGTATCGTGTGGCTGGGAGTGCGTCACTGGGTCACAAATCGCAGTGAAACTCACCACGAGATGTGGTGTCCTGTTCGCGTGAACAGTTTGTTTAGCGTCGATACTGTTCGAATTTCGAGCGACAGTGAGACGTGTCTTAACATCCGGACAGACGCTGACATTGCTTCAGATCCAGCTTTATTTATTGAGCTGCTAGTGACAACTGAGGAATTTGCAGAAACTGTACAATCGCACGCTTTTGTCTTGCATTCTTGCTGTAGTTCTTTATCGCCTACTCGCAGGAAACGACCTAACGTCAGTGCGACAATGATCATTTTAACGATTTCACTCGCTGGGCCTTGCTCAAGAAACGACTATACCGTGTTGATGAAAATAAGGACGACCTGAAAGTTAAACTATCAAAGGCAAATGCTATTTCCAAGCTATTGCTTTTACTCCCCATGTTTTTCCCAGCTGTGCAGTGATGACAAAAGGAACTCGTAAAAGTAAACATTTCATTAAAAAGAAAATTTTTCTTCTATATTGAACAGGTGGTTTTGAGGAAAATTAAAAATTGTTATTGCGAAACACATCGCACGTTTTCAGAAGTTCACTTGGCATATGTCCGACAAGTAACGCATAGTGCTATAAAAACGAAGATGTTTAGGGAGATACTTGTTCAACCATCATCGCGGTTTCATGTGGCTTGGTCGTCAGTAAATTTGTTGGCAAACTGCATGTACGATACAACGCAAAGACAAACGTCAACTCTCATGTTCCGAAGTCGCAAGTTTCAAAATATAAGGCAACCAGATGTCCTTTTCTGACCGGAAAAGCTCCGGTTTTCAGAAGTCATGTCCCGGTGTACCGGTCAGTTGATGTTTGTCAGGACAACCAGACCGACTTCGAGCAGCAAGAAAAAGTAAGGGATGCAGCAGGGTGAAGCGATGAAGGATGCGTATTGAATTTCCGTTTTCTTTGCCGAAAAATTGATGGCCTTGGTTTTTCCTTGCTCATGGCGTTACTTTCAGCGGGAAATCAAGAAAACTGTGAATGTACTTGAATACTTTATTGAAAGATTTGCAACCTAAATGCGGAACACTGCGGTTTGGAAAAATAAAGGTAGGTAAAAAAATTAAATATATTATCCTAAATCACCCACATTCAATTCCCTTCAATAACGACTCGTGGGTGAAGGCTTAGCGAAGCTGGAAAAAACTTCCTGGCAAGTCGTGAAGACTAACCTCCCACATAACATCTAGCAAAAACGTTTGTTTCTAACTTCTTTGCACCTTGGAAGGACATACTCAACATCAAAGAATCTTCGCAGATCGTGCGTGCGAGTGCAGTCCTAAATCATTAGGGTTCAAAGGTCGTTAGTGTAATAAATCATTTGGGTTCAAATGTCGCTACTGTACGTGTCAAGTAGTTCCGTTCGTGGCAAGCAGAAACTCCAGGCTGAAGCATCTTTGGGCTATGTAATTGCGTGTGCCTGCGCAGAGACGAGAGCTTCTGGCACGAGTGCATAGAACAGCGGAAGGCGAAGGATATGGCAGTTTATGGCGAAAAGAATGGAAACAAAGCGTAGGTGTTGAATGACGCATCGCTGGGTTAAGGTTTCGTATCACCTCACTCCAGGTTCCAAGAGACGGAGATCGTTGTCTATCCAGGTCAGTCGGCGCGTGACGTTGAGAAATGTTGAAAACTTCATTTTCCCATCTTGTTTCCCCATTTTGTTTCAATCTTGGCTGCTTGCGATTGATAACGGATAATAATATTTTGCAACATAGTCTGGCACCGCTTGGCTTTTTATAAGATGTTATTCAGTCAAAAGGTCTGGCAAAGTAACTTAACATTTCCAAACAAGAACAATTTTCATTTTTGTTTTCTTTGAAGAAATTTAAGGTAAATTTCGTGCTGAAAACTAATCGTAATTGAGGTGCTGAGAGTTGGACACTTGAGTGTATGTGTTGTTTATACATACACCTGGTTGTTACTTAAGTGGTCTTTACAAGAACATACACTTGGCCTGGGTAAATAAATAATTTTGCGAACATCACACAGGTTTTTCAAAGTACTGCACGAAGTCCAATGAACACAGCGTGTCAGTTTGATAAACTGTGTCGTCATAAAGATATACGCTACGACACAACATGTCTGGTAAAGAAAATGAGGCAATTTCATTGGCTTCGCCTGAATCTTTCACACAATACAATGCGTTTTACAAATCAATTAGAGTTTGTATAACTATATTGTGTTTTGCAAAAGGTAAAATAATACTTTCGTACAGATCTGCAACCGAGATCAACAACCATGACAGTCGGCACTACCTTTTTCAAGAAAGCCCCGTCTAGAAAAATTTCCACACAGACTAATGCTAAGTTGTGTTAGTATGTTGGGCATCTAAAAATGTGATAAATATTTTTCTTTTCTGAGTTTTTTGCGTAAAAGAAGATAAAAAATAATTTCATAAAGGATGTTCCATTTTTCAATGAGCGATGCAGCAAGCGTGCTGCAGAGTGCAATTGCAGCCTGCAACGCTAACTCCTTTACAATCACTCATTGCTAGTATACAGTGAGTTTTTGGCCACAGACGTCGTGATATGTTGAACCCGCTTCTTCACCACATCAGTATTCCCACATGTTTTAACTGAGAGTGGTCGTTGCTTGAAACATACACACATTCTTATGTCAGCTGCTCCAGGGCAACGAGTTCTTGAAACTAAGTTTCAGGTTACTCGAGAAGTTCTATGTTTTTTTTTCTGTGCATCACCGCGGCTTCACGTGACATGCGTGTCATCAAACTTGCCGGTAAAACTGCATGTACGTTGCAGTGCAAAGGCAAACAGCCAGAGTAAGTGTTTTATTCGTAATTTGCGGCTCATGTCTTCAAATGGATTTACGGCGATCGGACGACAGTTGCAGACCGATTGAAGGCTCTCGTAATGCGATTTGGTGCGGCACTGCCTCGCAAATAAAAATCGTGTGAAACACGCGTGAGCACTAATTTGGCGCCGAAAGTTTTTGTATCTGCAATAGATGGTATGTGCACGCCATCTGCTTCCCATGAGCCGTGACATATCAGTGTCGCACCTTGTTTCGCAACACTTTTGCTGTGGCCCGGCAAACTGTAGTGATTTTTCTAAGTGAAATATTTGAGGTTATTCTTTTTGTAAACTTCAAAGGACTGGCTGAACTCTCGTTGATTCACTAAGTTTGAGATACATTCGTAAGACCGGCACACTTTGATTATGGCTAGTGGGATGAAGGATTAGCAGTCCTCCATTTTCAATTTGTGCACCCTCCCCCTGGCGGCAGTATGATGATGTTATTTATCGTTTCGTTGGTGGTAGCCCCCGTATTTTTAGCCCACCCATCCACCAAAACATAGCAAAGCGTCTGCCTTTGTTAACAAGTCGCAGTGAACGGTCAGTATAGCACCAAAAATTCAGTTCTGCTTTAAATCTGTACCACACTCAAAAAAAACCTGCTTCAAATTAACGGTTGACATGCACTTAAAAGACAATACATTTTCAAAATTTTGTCACGATCAGCACATAGGTAATAAGTACTTGTGGCTTGTCTCCTGAGCCAGCCTTGTAAAAGATGTGAGTCACGTTAATTATGCCAAAAGTTTGAACTTCATGCAGTTTCGCCAGATACAGCATGCTTGTATAGTGCCAACTTCGGACCAGTTGAACATACAGCATCCTCAGAACTGTGAAGCATTAACAAACCCATGCTTCCGAATTACACCAAACAGCCCCTTCAGTTTTTGCCACTGCAGCGACTCAGTTATAGATTACTCAAGATCTCGGGCCGCTCTACTCGCATTTTCAATTGCGCGTATCCGACCTGAACAGTCAACTCGAAAGTATGGTCGTCACGCCTCATTGAGTTGCTTATTTTCTGTAAACGACCCTGAAAACGTAGGAACGGAAGAAACTGCGAGAAACTACACAAAAATTGAAAACTTTTTGCATTTAAATAAGTTTAGCATCATTCAGTTTGATTGCTATTGCTTTGAAAACTGCAGTAGCTTGTACATTTTCAAGCCTGTTTTCTTTGCATGATTTCAGGCAACACTAAGTCAGTTTGAATCCAAGCTAAGAGATTGGCCATCGAACGGTGCCGCCTTCCGCCCTGTCGTATTTTTTCCTTCCATGTGAATTAACTTTTCTCTTGCCTGTTGCGAAGTTATGAAACGTGCCCTCTCCTTGTGAGGCTTTCCCAATAGAACAAATCCCTGCAGACGGGTTTGGTCGAGGTACCAAGAAACATGACGTCTTTTGCATATTTCTGTTTTGCTTAAATTGTGCGACGTCTATCAAATTGTTATTACAGGAAGCAGATACAGAAAATGAAGTATGTGCTTCTAGCAAAACCCAAGAAGAATGGAGGTGCTTAGCTCTTAAAATAATTTAAAATAGTTCGACAAACAGGCTGTGGAATACACAGCACATTCGTATCAAATTAAGCTAAATGCGAACATGGGAGTCGGAAAGGAGGAGTTTGGCCACACCTAGGTTGTAGCATTTGACATTTCTTAAATTTTTCCAATCATTTTTTTAAATTTTCTTCTAAAAATTTTTAGCAAAAAAGGTTATTTTCTTAGTTTCAAGTGGGTAATATGAAACATACCACTTTTAGTCCCACAGTCGTGGAGAGGGGCCAACGAACCAACAACAAAAGGCATCCAAAGCAGGGACATCGTACTGTAAGTGTGAAAGTGCAAAAATTACATTTTACATGCTCAGGAAACCTTCAAACACTATACGAGTCGGGAAATAAAAAGTGTTATGCAAGCCTTAATTTGATTTACGTTTTCCTGGGACATGTGACATCCATTATTTCCGGACCAACTATTTTTGACTTTCTAACGTCCATTTTAATCATTTTCACAACAAAATCGTATCTTCGTAGTGAAACACACATATAGAGTATACAAACTTTATTGTACTCCCAAACAACTGCTATTTTAGAGGTGAATTTTTATTTGTGCGTAGAAGACGTAATGCTTGCTTTAGATCCGTTTTTTCTTCATATCAAGCAATGGTGTAGGTCTACTCTTCACGAAATCGCTTTCCGATGTCGTATCTGCCACAAAACGTTTTGCACTTAAAATAAAATTGAAATTTCAAGGTAGTAGAGTGCACAAAATGTGCTACACATCAGAAAAATTCCATGTAGAAGGCTCCTATTTTCTATTTTTAGGCTTCCAGGGACATTTTTGTAAAATAAGCCTGGAACCATTCCATTTGACTCTGAAAATCAGGAAAAGTCATGGAAGCACAGTTTCTAACATATTTCTAAGTATTTGACATCAACAAAAACAAGATGTGGACTATTGGACTACCTATTCCTGAGCAGTGCTGCAACTAGATGCTTCTTTGTATTGTGGCTTCTAAAACATGCTGGATGGATTTAAATTTTCGAAACTTTTTTTGTCAACACTAGTTTTTACGTATTTCAATTGTATGTGGCATATTCCTCAATACTGCAATTTTAAAATCGGGGGACATAAAATCAAACAGTTGCCTCGAGCATCATTAGACCTCTGCACGCCCCCCTGTTTGGTCCCCTCTGGAAAAATTCTTCTGACGCCCATGAATGCGGTATAAAGGCAGTTAATGCAGCGTCAGGCATCACCAAACCAGGTGTTCAAACACCGTGATTAAATTTCAGTCATGAGAAACAAACTGTTTTAGTACAGAAGCTTCATAGAAGTAATGCTTTGCCAGAACTCCCTGTTTCTAGTCTAAGCAGTGGATGACAAAAAAGCGGCCTCCATGTTTGCGTACAAGAGTCACCTATCCGGTATACGTGACATCAGTAACGCAGAACTTCAACCAAGTTCTGCGAAGCAATGCCGTTAGTCAAGCACTCACACGCATAAGCGTAAGGCACGGGGATGCAGGGGATGCGATCGCATCCCCAAAGCTGAAAAATTGGCCTTTATTCGGGCAAAATGTTTAACGTTTAGGCAAAGTATACAGCTGCCTTCACGTGTAAGTGAGGTAGTGTTTATTTTCCTAATTAAGGCAAAATAATGGCCATATCAACGGCAAAATAATGGGGAAAACGGCAAAATATCCCGAGACTATTTTGGCATTCTTTTTTGCCCCTGATGCAAATTAGACACTGTCATGAGTGAAGCGGAATCATATGGTAATTCCAACAGCTTTCACGAAATTTGGGCCAACTAAAAAACTTCATGCAAGGTTTGGGTAAAATTAAAAACGTTTGAGTAAATTAGGAGCATTTGGGCACGGTCCAACAGTTTCTTCATTGAAATTTGGGTGAAAATAAAAACATCCAGATAAATAGGAAACATTTCGGTGAACACCATCTGTCAAATCACATTTTGGCAATTTGCAACAGCTTCATTCAATTGTGGGCAACTTCAAACAGTCTTGTTCACAGCTGGGGTATATAGAATAGCTCCATTGAAATTTAGTACTTTTGGAAATGTCTGGGTGAACTATAAGAACTTTATTCGAATTTGGATGAAATCAAAATCATTTGGGTAAATTTTAAGAATCTCAATGAAATTTGAGTAAATTGGGACAACTTCATTCAAATTTGGGTGAAGTTAAAAATGTTTCCATAAATTGGAAAAATTTGTGTAGGCCTAAATTCCAACAGATTTAATCAACTCTGGCCAAATGGCAATAGCTCCATTCAAATTTGGGCCAAGTGGAACATCTTCATTCACTTTTGGGTAACTTCAAACAGCTTTATTCAATTTTGGAAACTTCAAACTGCTTTATAATAAATACTACGGCCAAAGCAAACGATACAACTGACATCTTGCAAACGTTTCGATAACAACTGTTATCATCTTCAGTGCATAGCAATAGAACTGCAGTGATCTTGCTGCAGGTTCTTATTGGTTAATCAGGAGAAAAGCGCTGTAAAAAAGGAAAAAACGCAAAAGGCTGTTTCGGTAGTGACGTAGTGGCGCGAAGCATACGTAGTCACATGACTCAGCTGGATACGCGCCAATGGTGATGGCACGTGACGTCACGATAGAAGCATGACGGCCTGCTACACGTTAAAAATGCATAGAGGCATCGACGGGATGTTTGCATTCAGCTCCGGTTT
>Ga0210059_1004438_pt1 | contig 22643 bp, 14 predicted proteins | sample Ectturendosymbi2_FD_188042 | JGI IMG/M metagenome (GOLD analysis project Ga0210059, IMG submission 188042) | Ecteinascidia turbinata endosymbiont from Florida, USA - Sample 2 (SPAdes) (version 2) | ecosystem: Host-associated > Tunicates > Ascidians > Unclassified | place: Key West, Florida...
CAGGAGAGACAATTATGTTGGCCCCCCTACTTTTTTCCTTGGCCCCTTACTTTTGTCCTTGGCCCCGCGGTGGCTCCCCCAGTTTTTTCATTCTAGAATCGCCACTGGGTCTCGGTCTCGAGACATGTCTCGGAGAACTGTTTTTTGGAGTCTCGGTCTCGAAGGTCTCAGGTCTCGGTCTCCAAGGATTTCGGTCTAGGTCTCGAGCTCTTCGTCCCGAGACTTTGCATAGGCCATTTTTTGTGAAGTTTTGCAAGGAGTTCCTTAAACAAACGGTTTCAAAAATGATTGTTCAAAATTTAGTTGTTCAAAGAGATCAGTGGTTGAGCTTTCTTTGTTGTTTGTGAGATGGAGAAAACGATTTGCCTTCTGCCCGGTTAAAATTCATGCTGAATTCAATAAAAAAATGTGCATGCACCTATGAAACCGCAGAGCGAAATCTCTGCAACGAGAGGTTGGGAGTAGCCTACTTTGCGAAGGACTATCTTTGAACTGTTTTTCCAATAATGTTGTTATTAAACCCATAGGTTTATTCAAAAGAGGTGGGACAGTGCCAAAAAGTTTCTTTTTTGAGAAGCAAAGTAAAACCATGTCTTTTTTCAAAGTGCTTTTCAAAGCACTCTGTTAAAACACGCTGGTGAAGTTCTTTCGTTCTGCGTAATACAGACTGCGTGATTCAGATAAAAATTTAGACGACTCTGACTCGAAGGGTTTGTAACTCTTACTCGACAAAAATGACTCGGGCACATCACTATGTTCATACTATGGACTTCGTGTCTGCTATGAACAAATAAATTAAATTAAACTATGAGCTACTACGACAATTTTCCAGTGCGTTTGCAAAGACCTTTTGGGAGCAATTGGTTTCCCACATCTTTGCATTTTTATGACTTGTAAAGGTTAAAGGTTATATCGGTGGAAACTGTAGACGCGGTTGTGCTTGATGATAAGAAAGACATAAGTGATTTCTATTATAAGACGTTTCAGAAAAAATGTTATGGGGTTGTTCGCTGTTGTGCTGATTGAGGTTGTTCACTGTTGTACTGAGTTACTGAACCTCTTGAAATAGAAAATCACTGTTTGCTTAAGACACGTTGAATCAAGGAATGAGACTGAAATTAGATTCTGTCCAATCGTGGGTCAATTCTTGCTGAACAGAACACCAAAATCAGAAAATCAAATGGCGTTAAAAAAGATTTAGTCTACTCGTTACCATGGGCTGACAAGGAGCATGCATTATAGCCATTTGCAGTAAGAATTTACGAAGATACGCGCAATAATAACCCCCCTTTTTTTTTATAAGGTAGCTTACATTCACCTACCAACCATGCAGAGCCACAACATAACATCAACATCATGGCAGTTGCAACGCTCTCTCAAATGCACACCTGCAAATATACCACAAGATTGCTGAGATCACTAAGATCACTGTGATTGCTAAGATCGTCAAGAATCAATGCGAAGATCAGATATTAATCTTAATAGACTAGTGATCTTAACGATCTTATTTCTTAGCGATGTAGCAGTCTTAGTTAGTGGTCTTAGTGATCTTGTGATTTTGTCTCAGCAATCTTAGTGATCTTGTGCTGTGGTATTTACAGACTGCTCAGTCAGTTATTACGGCTTATAACTAAAAATCGTCAGATGGCTGGTAGCAATTTACAAAATTAGGTACAATCACAATCTTTGCACAGTGGGTTGTGGATGTTAGGGTTAGTAATGTTAGGCTGATGGGTTTAAGGTTAGTGACAATAATGTTAGGATTAGGCTAAACCTTAACTTAGCCCTACCTAACCTAACACTAACCTTTAACCTAACAGTAACTCTAAACCTAAACCTCCTAAACTTAATGGTTAACCCTGAACTTAATCTTAATACTCACCCCAAACATCCACAAGCTACTGCACAAAGGATATAATTCCGTGCATCTTCACAAATTGTTACCAGCTTCCTACATACAGACACTGGTTATCAGCCGTAATGACTTTGCAGTTATCACGTCCTTTGGTTTATGCTTCTTTTTTCGATCACACTGAGAGAGTGTTACCACCACACCACACGGTTGTGGTTGTGCATGGTAGTTAAAGGTACCTTATATAATTTCTTCTCAAACAATGGGTCGCGACACCATTTGGGGTCTAGCACTTTTGCAGCCCGGCCTACCCAGACCTAACAAGACACGCCCGGCCCGTTTATCCTCAGCAAATTATTTTCTGTCCCGGCCTGTGGCTCGTAATTTAATTTAACCTGAAAAGCAAAGTAACAACACTTAAGTTTTCAGTTCATTGTCCTTTGGATACTAAAACCATGTAGTCTTAAGGCAGTGGCTATAGGTCTGTCAGCAGACCTTCCTTTTGAAAACTTATTCCTTCGTCGCCTGTAACATAACACTAATGTATGATGAGTTTGCACAGACTGCACTACACTTTGACTTGCTAGTAACTTGCTAGTTTGACTTGCTAAACCTTTTAACCCTAACCTCTAAACCTAAACCTTACACATCAGCGATAGCAACATACTATAAATGAAAGTGTTGCTTTGACAGGGTTGCCAACTTGTCTTCATCAAAAAAAGACCTTGTCCTAATAAAAAAAGTCAAAAAAATGCCAGAGTCTTAAGTCATATAGACATGATAAAACTTTAATAAAAAACAAAACAGTCATTAAAACTCGTCACAAAGATCAATATAATATAGTTCCAATCTTTAGAAGCATTTTCTTTCCCCGTAATAGCACTTTCGTTATATTTTTAAGGAAACAGTAAATTCTTTGCAATATTCTTTGCATCTTGCATGGCGATAGACTCTCGTTAAAAGAGATTTCAATGAATATGCAACTCAGACAATTTTTTGCCAGAGCTAAGCCCTTTCTGACTGAAAAAATTTTCAAAAAAGAGCCAAGTGCAATGAAAAATGCCAGAATTTCAATCAAAATCTGGTTTCAAAGAAGCGAAATTCGGCAACCCTCTGCTTTGATTCATAACATGGTTCACTCATTTGCGTGGAAACAAGTGAAATTGAACGTTTGCAGAACCGCAAAATGGAGTGAACAGCAGCAAAAAAAATTGTTGTTAGATTTTGAAACTTTGCAAAAAATAAAAATTTTCGTCTAATTAGTGAGCAGAGCTTAGTAGCCTGGAATGATGTCACTGCTAAAAAAATTGTTAGCAGACTGTTTCAAAACCTTAGTGGACAACCGGAAGACCGGACTGTTAGTGGCCCGTACCATCTCTCATGCTTGTGTTTGCTAGGCTAACTCTTTCCAGAGCATACTGAGTAGTTTTAGACTAAAGTTAAAAGCTTCATATACAGTTTCAGAAGTACTTTGGACCCGTGGTGCCTTTTTAAACGTGGGGGTCACAACTACACATCAAAAAGTATGGACGATTTTTTAATTAAGCGATTTACTTTAACAATGCACCCAATACCAATTACGTTGCTTAAACATATAAGCAAAATTTGCTATGTAAAAGCGAGGGACCATGTCTCCCCTGAAAAATGTGGAGGTTCTAGGCCATGCGATACCCTTGGTTCCACCACCCCTGTTTTGGACTTTGATTCAGGAAAGGTAGGATCCGCAAACCATACACAATTGGGTTTTCAAGAGGCAACACACCTGCCATTTCTAGGAAGAGTATGCGGAGTTGTTAAACCATAAAAGTTTGTAACTGGAATTTTCAAAACAGAGTTTATGTCATTTTTGGATAAAAATAAGAAATTAATGCCTAGTCATTTTTGATGAAGCCATTCACAAACTCTTAACTTTTTGCACAGCATATCTGTGTGAAGTGGCATTCTTACAATTGATAATCATTAAGTCCAAAAACCAATCCTTTTTGAAAAATATTGAGAATTACCCTGCGTTGCCTTGTATCAATCTACGAATGGATCATCTGTGTAAAAATCGTCAAGTGCATCTATCACATCATTGGTGCTTGATAACGTCTATAAACTGAAGTGTGTTTTGTTCATTTTTTTGCCTTATTGTTTCCATCATGTGGTACTTTTATTACTGTATATAGTTATGTTCATAGATTGTGTGCATTTTTATTATTTTGACATAGACAAAAATGCCTCTTGAGATTTGCAACTAGACTTTTACACTTATTATTTACATCTATCCATCAAGTGGGTGCGCTAAAAAACTTATAAAATAGTTTCACAGAAAAGTTTGAGAAGCCCTACCTTATGTAAGGTGGGTTTGTTACTTTGTGATAGTGTAGTATTAGTATGGTATCAGTAAGGTAAATCGTCAAACCCAAATGAAATAGGCTATAAAGCATTGTATCTAATGCATTGGATCAACCAAGGTAATAAGCAGACAAGTAAAAAATGTATGCAAAAGTAACAAAAGTCACAAGTAACAAATTACAAAAAAATGAACAAGAAAAAATTTGGACCAGACGTATCGCACAAAATATCCATGTGACCGATTTAACCAATGTGAGTGGCAAACCCAAAAGACATAAAAACAATATTAATGAAACACAAATAAATGTTGAATTGAATACACAATAGACATCAATGTAACACAGATGATGGTGGGTAAGCAATGGGTGAAGAGTAGAGGTATGTCCAGATGAGTAGGTGTAGCATGCACATTGGTGAAAGAAGTGGGCAACAATAGGATTATGAGGCAGAGAGCAATGCATTGAAACAAAGCATTTCATTACAAAAGCAAGTAACAAGGGCAAAAAGGAATGTTTATCCACATAAATCATGAAGAAGTAATGCAATTACACACAGAGACCAGAATGGAGTGAGTACCATTGTTGAATGCATGTTCCACCAAACACATGGCGTCACCAAATTAGATTGAAGAAACAAGGGTATAAACAGATTAAAATAAGTTTAGCAGCAAACATTAATCTAATAAGGGTTGGTTACATGAAAAACAAAATAAGTTTAGATAGAAAAGAATGTCATGACTCATAAGATATATCCACCTATTTTACAAATAAGATTGGCATCATGTCATTGACAACATAATTCAGCTTTACATGATTGTGGGCTTACGAATTAAACTGAAGTCAATGTCCGTGAGATCCTAGAGGTGAACATCGCTTCATTTGCCTCAAAAGCCTCACATTTCAGCAAGGGTGCTCAAAAGAGCAAATCTGAGCTTTGTTCTAATGAAAGTCAATACACTTAAAAGCACTAGTGTTTCTGCATGCTTTCGAGGAATTAGTCGACTGCCCTCTGCTTTCATCTTTTTGCGATGATGCAAACTTGCACACATCTCTATTCAAGTATGTACTTTCCACGATGGGTGTAAGCAAGGAATCGGTCAGCAAATTAAAAAAAATTTGCTGATCGATTCCTTGCTTACACCCATCGTGGAAAGGAAGTCATTCCAGACGCATATAGCTCACTACGTTTTTCAGCTGTTTTTTCAGCCACTCTTTTATTGACTCTGGTGCTATTCCACCACGTGTTGTAAAGACAAGGGGATTGAATGAAGACTTCTCAATGTCAATCACTCTGACTGTACTTATCCTTCTCTTTTTCATGTTGTTGGTAGATCTGTGCAAGGACCTTATCAGAATATGGCTGTGAGGTAGGATGTGAGATCCTCATGTCAAAGAAGGTTTTCTCACAGCTATTCCATAGTCCTCTTGCAGAAATATCCAACCTTGCATTGCCAGCAGTGTAGACTTTTCTTTCAAAATCGTTTCCACTGACTGGCAGAAGTGTGGGTTCTGTCTGACCATCTCTACACACATCACTCATTATCTGTGCCTCAGAGTCTTTCACTGAGTTGGCCTCATTGAAGTGCAACTACCCGGTTTACATATGAGGCTGTGATCCACAGAATTTGTCTCTCCACAAGCACAGTCGGTGGATATGCCCTTCACCTTCCATCCATATCTTATGCAGATGGCATCCATGAATTCTTGTTTGCTTAGGGCATATCCAACTGCTTTTAGTGGCAAAGCTGACAACCAAGAAGATGCTCCTTTTTCCATTGCTCCTTTTGTTGTGAATGAGGGTCAGTTCCTCTAATATAGGGGTTCCCAACCTGAGGTACATTTGCCTATCCGAAGGGGAACATTTAAGGTTAGCAGTAGAAGATAGAAATATATTTACATATAGTTTATTTCCAAATATTATACATATATCAGTTAATATTATTATCAAAAGTCGTTATATGCTTATTGGTAGATATATATATTATGAATAATCATAAATTATTGTGTCATAAGAAATCTCAGGGGTACATGTTCATCTGTCGAAATTGTGAAGGGGTACATGCTTATCTGTTGAAATTCTGTAGGGGACATGCTGATCTGTCGGAATGCTGAAGGCGTACATGGTAAGAGAAAGGTTGGGAACCCCTGCTCTAATAGTTCATTACAACTATTTCAGCATTTTGTGTTCTTCTGTCCTATTCTACTTTTCATGTTTTTGGTATATTGCTGGTCTGAGGGGTTCTATTTGAGGTCGAGTTTTTGGTTTTAAATTTGGTCTGTTAATTTTGCAGTGATCAGAATGGAGTAATCATATTGCGTCTTGGCAGTTTCCTAAGGATTTGTCAAACCTAGCCCACCATACCTAAGAGAAATAACTAGTATTTGTCTTCCTGCATTATTTACCATCCTATAAGAGTGAGAATTAACTGATCCCTGATGGCGTTTTCCAGTAGTTTAAATTTAAATGGTGCTTGTGAAGCTTCCAAGGCAAACAAAATGGTATAAACCCCCACGATTATATAGAAATTGACTTTAGTCTCATTCCTTGATTCATCATTATCAAAAATTGCACTGTAGCCAACTGTACTAATATTTCATATCAATTAACCATGGCTAAACATATCCAATGACACTATGTGTGTATTGTTTTAACTTTCAGATTTGGCTGCTTGAAACAGACTTGTTTTATGATAATGCCCAAGTCAAAAGAGCATGTCATTTGTATTTCATAAAAGGTATTTTGGTTGTTAGTAAGTAAAAACCCAAACTAAACTTCTTTCCTCTTAAAGACAATACTAAAGAACAATAAAAACAAATAGTTTCTGCTATACTGTTTTGTTGGGCAAAGGTAACCTATATACTTCCCAGTAGTATAGATGTTGTTATTAATTGTTGAAACTATGAATTAAAGAGTATTTTTATAGATAACATTAAGATTAATAATAAATATGATAAATATAATCAGTGATGTCTAATTAAATAAAAAAGGCTTGCTTAAACAGATTAAGAAGTTTTTATGCCAATTGGCATTGATCGTAACTTGGTGATATTTTGCTGATTGCATTGAAGTTGATTCTATTTTTATTTCCAGAATTTTTTTGTTCAAAATGGCTTGATGTTTTTGGATGTGTTTTTCCATTGGGAAATCATAGTTAATTTATGTGGGTTTGTCACTAATAAGAAAATGAAGTATTTGTCTATGCGAAATGTTGTATAATCTTTGAATCAATGGAGAAGTATGATAATTTGGGCATGGTGGGTGAAGGATCATATGGAATGGTGATGAAATGCAAACATAAAGAAACTGGTCAAATTGTTGCCATCAAGAAGTTCTTGGAAAGTGAAGATGATAAAATGGTTAAAAAAATTGCCATGCGAGAAGTTCGGATGTTAAGGGTAAAAATTGTTTTATTAGCAGAAGAGACGATTTTTTGGCATTAACCAAAAACAAGTTTTTATTTATTGTACAATCCTTATGACTTTTATCAAATACTTGATATGTATATTGAATTAAAGCTTGTTTTATTCTGTTTACTTATTTTATTACATCTAGATGTGATTGCTATTCTGCAATGAAAATATCTCTTCAAAATTTGAACCATTAGGCACTTCGTATCTTAACATTTTGTTCTATATTGTAGGTATAGCAGGTTTTTTAAGGAAAATGTTAGGTACCTGGTGTGGACCTGTAGGGACCTGATTTCTCTGATTCTAGGGACCCATTTTTCTCTGATTCTAGGGACCTGATTCGGGTCCCTAAAACACCTTAAAAAACCCTGGGTATAGTACAACTCACTACCACCACTAAAATGTTGGTAACAAAATTGTCTTTTTCTTTTTTCATCGACTTAGAAATGTACAGAATCAAAGCAGTTGTAAATATAAGTGAAATGGTATTGCAAGTTCAACTGATATCACAGTCACATATTCTTTGCAATATTTGGGAAACATGTAAAAAGTTGAGCTCAAGTTAAACAGATGCGTAGCAAAATCAAAACCGACTGATATGAGCAAAGTTGCAGAATGTTTGGGTCAGTCTCTTTAGTTATGATATGCATTGTTAACAAAGCATATCGATTAGACATATTTTTTAATAAAACTGTTAGTTGGCTGAAAGAGCCATCCAATGCACATGAAATTATTTAAAAGGCTATTGCAGTAGAGATGATTCTCAACTTTCATCCTTTTAATGAAGGCTCTTACGTTAGCCAAAATTGTAAATATTTGTAGGACATGCACATATCACATTAGTATTTTTAAAACACACAAAAATGGTGTCTTTTATAGTCATGACAATACATCTAGATCAGTGGTTCTCAAAGTGGTCGATATCGACCCCCAAGGGTCAATTGGACCATCCAAGGGGTTTATTTTTATAAATAGTCATGGGGTCAAATGGGAGTCACTGAATGGCCAGGGGGTTAATGAATAACTGCTGGGGTCTACTGGTGCAATGAAGCCTCATATTCAAAATTATTGTTAATCGGGCAAGGAATACAAACGGCGTTTTTTAGCAAATCAAAGAAAATTAAGAGGGCTGATCAAATCTCAGCTACAGTAGTTTAAAAGTACATTTGATTCGAATAGTTTTTTATTAGATCATCCATTGTGATGACATCATGAAAACTGTTCTGTTTGTTATGTCACGAACAATATTGTAGTGCATGTGTTGCAGTCCAGCAGTTGTTAGACTGGTACAGTATTCAACAGTGTTGTCAACCTTGCGGTGTTCCAGCGAATTTGGGCATGCTTTTTTGTGGATTTGCGTTTTTTTTTAAGACTTGCTGGTTGCTTGTTTTTTGCAGATTGCTTTTTTTCAAATTTTATGGTACTATTGCTGTTTCAATTTGTTGCAAAACAAGATTTGGGTGTGTTTTTGTGTAAATATTCACATTTTGAGCTTGTTTTTCAGATTTGCCTCCCTGTTTTTACATTTGGTTTACCTGCTGGTTTTGTTTTTTGATTTTACCTACCAAACACAAGTTAGGCTTGCTTTTTCTTTTAAATTGCCTATTTTGGGCCTGTTTTTGAAATTGGGTTGTTTTTACAAAATAACCTGGTATCACTGGACTGGTGGTACAGCAGTAGGCTACGCAGTAGGATGGATAACAATTCCTTGTATTAGTAACTGTTGGGCTAGGCCATGGGGTCTACAGAAAATTGCATGCTTTAATTGGGGGTCAATGTGCAGAAAAGTTTGAGAACCACTGATCTAGATTGTGTCATGTTTCATCCATACTGACTTAAAACAATATTATTGTCATGTTTAGTACATCAAAAGTTTAGAAATTACATTATGTTGATCTCAAACATAAGTGGAATATACAGTTGTGAAGATCTTCCTTATAAAGCCATAGTTATTAGAACTAATTAAAGTGTCTTCATATAACTATATATATTTTAATTTGTGAATGTGATCCACTCTGACCAGCAAAGGCTTTATCTTAGGCTCCTAACTGCTTAAAAAAATAAGCTATGGATTTGAAATGTGACTCTGTACTGGTTATTGCTTTTGATTTGGCATAGTTTCCAAGAGTCTGTAACACCAACTTGATCCTTGATCTAGCCACTGACACAAAAAGATGCATGTTATTCTCAAGTAAGGTGATAGAAAGCTAACATTGTGAAATCATGGAAAACTTATACTTGCAGAACCCAGTAGATAGAGAAGCACATCAACACAAATGTGTATCTAATATGCTGCAGCCTGCATGATCAATGTAAATGCTGTGTGAACATGGAAATGGTTTGCTTATGCTCAGCAAAAAAGCTCAATTAGCAGTTTATAGAAGTTATAATTGTTCCGCTCCTACTGAGGTTTCCCAAACAAGTTCTGCTTTTCTCCTGCTACTGGCTTTAACTAAACTAGTATTTGAGCATTGTACCCTTATATATTAAGTATTTTTTTCTGTATCTAAAAGGTATTTAGTGATTGAGCAATGCATAAAAACATAGAAATTTGCATTGCCATTTAAGCAAATAACATTATATACCTTGACCAATTAGCTAGCTTATGTTGTGCTTAGAATAAGTTTTCATTATATAGTACTCAACTTTTATATAATCAATGACATTCGATACTTCTAAAGCCTATGATATATGTGAAGCCAGCAATGATAACATCTTTATAGGTGTCTATGAAAAGTACTGTTTGACATAATTATGTAAAAAATGCATTAATGTTTAAACAGGTAAAATTTAAAAGCCTGCCAAAGTCTGATAAGAACCAATATTAATGCAACAATCAATGGTTTAAATGAAAGCATGTTAGACATTTTAAAAATCAATTGTTGTCATCTTCAGCAACAATTAAGATAAAAAGAAATGCTTTATAACATGCAGTGTGCAGGTTGCTCATAAACACAGGAACAACTGGGCAGAATACAACCATTAATCAATAGTTTGAAATAAGAAGCATTTTTAAAGTTTAAAATCGAACAACTTTGCTCTTAAGATGTGTCCAGTAGGCATTTAAACACAACGTTTATTCACTGCTTAAGGAATGCTAGTGTATTATAAAAGTCTTCAATAACATGTCCATCAGTGGCCGGCAAACTATGGGCCATTTGGAACTTTTTATTGGGGCAAGCAACACTTTCTGTTATGGGCTGTGTGGTGTGTTAGAGCAACAGTCTTGTGCTGATTGCATGGGCTAAAACACAAGTTGGCATAACAACTATAGAACATTGATTGTTTGACATTAGCTAAGCATTGTCTTTATTATGATATGGATAATGGCACAAACATGGCATTGGTACGTAACAGGTAATTAGATACAGTATAAAGGCGGCTTCACACAATCCGGTTTACATATCAGTCCGTCAAAGGTGAACGGTCCATTTTGGGAACCGGCTTACGTGTTCCTGGAGCCTATCACCCAGCATCTGGACATCTTTTTGCGAATGGCTTACCATGTGTAGCAGGAATACTTTATCGTCCTGTTAATTTGCACTGAACTGCTGTTGTATTTTTGTTGCATAAATTCTGCTAATTCGAGTAGGCATGCTATTCCATAAATGATATGTTTTTCAAGGAACTACTTGTAGCAGATTTCGCAGTGCGTCGTAACTTATTATCAAACACTGTGTTTACTAAACACGTAATAATTGGGCTTTCATCAATTGTGGCTGGCCTAAAAACTGTGTGGTGGAAATCGACCACAGTCATCTTTGAATTTACGTTGGTCAGGGGTATCTAGAAACTCCGGGATGGAACAATCCAAAACAGGTGGACATTAGAAGGGTTACTGCAGCTTGTAAAAAATGTGAGACCCTCCGACTTGTAGGATTTCAGCAAGCATGCAAAGCAATGCAAAATGACCAGTCGGTGCTCATCATATATTCAGGGCCAAAACAAGGGGAAGCCGGGGTACCCAAGTGGGGGTGAGTTTATTGAGATAATATATAATACAACATTGCATTAAATAGCACAATATCTTTTTATTACAAAATTTTTGAATTTTCACAGATGCGTTTCAATACCTACAATAATGCTGTATGTTGTGATCTGTAACAGCATGGACATTCACATTAGGATTAACAGAAAAAAACAATGGTTGAGCTGAGGGATTTGTACTCAAGGTTTCCCTATTCTTGTCTACTGACATTTTGCATATGAAGATAATTCTTTATTGAGTAAAACCATCAAGAGCCACTAGCTTAGTCTTGTACCAAGCAGTTTGTACTTTCATGAGCAGATCCACATTTTAAATATTATCTGACAAATATTTCCATCAGATACATTTGAAAAATGCAGTGCGAATGAAAGCAAGGAAAATGGTACTATTCAACACAAACATGGCAATTTACCAAGGATAAATTCATATTATCTGCTTGTTATTCAACCCTGCAATTTTAGCTTTTTGTTTTAGTTACACAGCTTACAAATTCATGAAACCGTTTGACCAACTTTCTGCTTCATAAGGTCATGCAGTGATGAAAACAAATGTTTTACTGCATTTGAAAGTTAAAGTGCAAACATAAACATAATGATTAGTAATAATATATTTACTCTATAGGATAAGTTTCATCTAAACCAGCATTGTGACATACATGCATTGTTTTATGCTCAAATAAACATTAACTGTATCAGTTTAACCCAAGAAATTAGTAATATAATTTCATGCCTGTTGGCAACACCAGCTAACCAAATAATCTTGTAGAAGTGAGGTTTATATTTTCCATTGACTGATGACTAAAGCAATGTTGTTTACATTGGAATAGTTGCAGTGTTCATCTACATATCAATTTAAGGTTTACCAGCTGTTTTTTTCACTGAAACATTTTGGTTATTCTTAGCTGAGACATTTTGGTCACTGAAAAATTTCAGTCATTTGGTTCACAGTTGTATTAAAACTTGCTGTAACAGTGTTTTTTAGATTATATTTTCAGGCCTTCTGACCAAAATGATTTTATTTTTTTGTCATTTTGAAAACGTTTCAGTCTTATGACTGAAGAAAAACCAGCTTACCAGTTTGTTTGAAAGAGCAGGTCAATGCTACACACTTATGCCAGCAACAAACTGAGTGATCAGTTTTAGGTCAATTCCACAGCATTCTTGTTTTCAAATTCCATTATCAAGATACTCAACTCTTCATCACTGAATATTTTTTACATGGCTTGCTAGCTGATTATATCCAATAAGAAACTGCTGTGTATTTATATAAGTTAACTGCTATTTATATGTAATAACTTTGTACCACATGCACTATCCTTGAAAACAAGCACTAGAAGTTTGAAAGATCAAAATGCACACATTAGAAATACTTTGAGGAAAGAATGCAACGCGATTCAACAGAAATGCAGAAATAGCAAACAGTGTTTGCAGCTTTAAGTTAACTCAGGCAGAGAGTAGTTATAATACAAAGTTTGTGGAAAGTATTAACATACTGTATTATTACTTGTTAAAAAGCCTTACAGCTGGTCACTTGACATGACCAACAAATCTTCACTTGAACACGCAAAAACAGTTTCACTGAATTATTCTAAGCCTGTACCTCAGTAGTATGCCCACTGGACAAAATCAAGTTGTCATTATTTGATCACAATCAGGAACACACAGAAGCCAACCTGCATTCAATCTTAGAGTCAGCAGATATAAATTTCCCTCTTTCTTAAAGAATGTATATTTTCATTTTATGTTTAAAGCAAAATTCTTGACAGCTTTTTCTCTGTGTTCTGATGCTAGTTGCCCACTTTTTGCTTATCTCTCAACTATTTTTAACTAAAAAGACACAATGTAGACAAACTTAGGCTAGCATACATTGTGGACCTGTTGGTGTAAAAGCAACTGTGCAGTAAATTCCTTTCTAGCTGAACTGTCAAACTGCAAAACAGAAAACTAACTGCAAATACAGAAAATATTTGAGTTCCTTATGCCAGTAATACTGATAAAGACAATTTTGAATGCAAGACTGAGCTACTGCACATGTAATTCAATCACATCATACAGCAATCAGTTTTTAAAAATTGTTTCAAGCAATAGCATGGTTATGCTACTCCCTTTAACAGCTTGTTAGCATACTTTTGATTTTTGCTTGCAGAAAAGATTTGAGCCCTTACAGCAGTAATACTGACAAAGACAATGTTTAATGCAATGCTGAGCTACTGTATGTAGTTCAATGTGAATCCCATCATGCAGTGAAATCGGTGTTCAAAAACTGTTTCAAGCAAAGCAATACCATGACTATGCTATTCCCTTTAACATACAGCTGCATTTGCTTTTTGTTACAGAATACAATTGAGTTCCTTTCACCAGTAGTACTAGTAATGATTTATGGAAACACAACATGTGACTGAAGCCTATTGACATTTAAAGTCTAGCACAGATACCCCAGACAAATCAACACTAATTGTGTTAACACATTAGCGTCATTTACCTATCACAATCCAGGGATCCTGTAGTGTGAGAAAAATGAAGGCATTCTAAGATCAAAACTTTGAGGTAAACAGCTAACCGAGAAAAAGAATAAAGTGAAAAATAAGTGAAATGGGAGTGCACATTGGTGCCCAAATGCATGCAAACTATTCCAGTCAAACTATCAAAGTTTTAAATGCTTCGCAATGCATTTATCATGAGATTGACAGACAATAAATTTTCCTGAATTTTAAAGCACAATGTTGCAATTAGCTTTGTACCATTTACATTTCTTATTTTTTGTATGCTTGGTTTGTACACATTGCACACAAGATCCTCTTTTACCACACAAAAGCAGTACTGATAAGACGCGAACACCAAAACAATACACAATCATTGCAGTTGGTCACCATACAGGAGCGTTGACTAATACTGTATGTCTGAACATAATAACAAATTATAAATCATATATCATAGCATACACATGTTCACAGCAACACAATGCAACAAAAGTAATAAAAAGAAGCAAAGATTCAAACATAATCATAAAAATAAACAAAACAATTACACAACATGTGACAAAAGTGTTCACAGTAAAACAGATAACAAATACAGAACGAAAAACAAAAGATGATGATGGGCAAGTAGTGCATGAAGAGTTAAGAGGCATGCAACAGATGAATGAATGAGAGAGTCATGCACATAGGTGAGAGAAGTGAGGTTATAAAGCAGAAAGCCATGGAGCAGCTAGACATTATAAATTTAAGGTACACTCCTTATCTGTATTTAGGTTGCAACTTACACATATTAGCAATTTTTTCCATTGTTTAACCAACTAAGCTTTGAATGTAGTAATACTGTACACAAAGTGCAAAGCAGCCATAACTGTAGTTGGTTTGAGTCCAATGTCTACTTAATCTTTAAACTAATAGCAGTTGATTTTATGACATACCACTGTCACAGTATTAAATTTGTAGTGATATCTGTGCCAATTATATGACAAGGTTAAGTGAATGTCACTGCAGTACATCAAATGTCTACTTTTGTGTAATTTAAAGTTAAACAAGGTGATATGAATATAAGCACTTAATATGATACAGGCACTTAGCCGAAGTGATATGTTATGCAATTTATCAAAAATGTGTAGCCTATACTTTTGCCAATGTGATATATATATGCACTTAACCAGAGCAAGACTGTCTTATGTATTTCAACAAACTATAAAGAACATGGAATGGATGAGGGAATTGTGTATACTATAAGCAGAATTCAGGCCCTAAATGTAAAACATGACTCAAACTTTTAAGTGTATCCTGTTTAGTGTTAGTCTACTGGGTATCAGCAGATGCAATTGTCAGTGTCATAGGGTGTACTTGAGTAGTATGCCCGATTGCAGATAACCTTAGCCCTAAACAATACTATAGGAGTTTTAGTCTACCTTACTGCTTTAGGCACCATGCAGGCAGCCTACCTCTGTTTAGTTAAGCAATAGGGCTGGAACTAGAGCAAAACTATGTTGGTATTTTGACTAAGGCTGAATTTACACATGGTGTTAGGGTGAATAACAAACTTGAACGCATCAACAAGAAGTGTCAAGTCTGATGTAATTTTGCCCAGATAAAATAATACGAAGAGGTTTCTATATATCAAAATAAAAATGTGACAAATATTGAAGACAACATTATATATGCTACACTTAATGAATGCGAAAATTTTATATCTTACAACAAAAATCTGCAGTATCTGCCATTGGACAAATCTGCACTATGGTTTGTCAACGGAAATCCCGTAGCAAGTCTCATTTGTTGAAAACATTTTATCAGCTCCACGCAGCTGGCAAAACTTTGTCTTGCCTGGATAGGAACACAGGCTTCCTAGACAACAAGAATCCCATCACTGACTAGTTGACAACACCGGCTATCCAGCTTACTTAAACCAATTTTAAGTAAGCCGGAAGCCGGTTGAAACCGAGAAAATTCACCCTGATAGGGCAACGGAACGTGTGTGAAGACTGCCGTTGGCCATAAGCTGTTACTGGATTCTGTTTGAAGCCGCTTTAAGTTTGATATTGGGCCTTCAAAAATAAACACAGGTCTTTAATTACGTTTGAAAGAGAATTTTGGGTCACCATAATGAAAGTTTGGTAATAACTGATGTAAAAGTTAACATGTTCTTATGGTGTTGCATATGGTAGTAGTCAAACTCAACACAACCTCATCATCAGAGCTAATTAAATGCAACACCAAAAAGTGCAAACTTTGATGAACTAGAACGCTTGACCACTGCTAGCAATTGGCATCATCTGAAAGCTGTCTATCTGCTCATTATTTTAGAGAGCTACCCCATTGTAAATGTTGACATATGCACCACAGCACTGTTTATTTTAATGTTTGACTTGGATATAGTAAATAATCCTGTTAATTCACCTCCTGCATATCATGATCGATTTATATTTTGTGCTTGCTTTTTTATGTGCTTACATGCTACCTGTGCACTCTGTGGTGTAAAAGATTTACACCTCACTTAATCTTTGTTGATGATGGAAAAAGTTGGTTTTCAAAACATCCAATATGATTTTGTTCAAAGGAATGTTTGTTGGTATTGTTTATTTACTTCTTAAATGTTGTATATATATCTGTTCCAACAATAGCAAAAATGTAATTTTTCTTGCATTATCAGCTTTTATGAACACCACCAGATGACAGTACACTATGATTATGAGATTAAACTAGTTTTTTTATGTAATAAATTGGTTTATTGTGTGAGCATGGTACTACTTCATTTGCTTCTACTAAAAGAGACATATTTTTTCATGCTTTTTGCAAATATAATTGCATTCAAAAATTCAAGTGTTTTTATTCAGAAATTACGGCATGAAAACCTCATAAATCTGATTGAAGTATTCAGAAGGAGAAAGAGGCTTTACCTAGTTTTTGAGTTTGTTGATCATACTGTTTTGGATGACCTGGAAAAGTATCCCAATGGGTTAAGTGAAATGACAGTTCGAAAAATTTTGTGGCAAGTTCTTCGTGGAGTAGAGTTCTGTCACAGCCATAACGTAAGTATCTTGCCTAGTTTTTGATGTTTGATTGTGAAATATTTCATTAGGAAATTCTAATGATGCATGGATTTAATCACAAAACTAGGCTTGTTTTACCTTTGCAGATATACTTAGCAATTTATATAAGCAGTCGCAAATAATCTGGGTAAGAGTTTATTTTTTGTATGCAAGTACAGGACAGACTTATGTGTGAACTTAATATTATCAAATACAAATGAATATTTGTAAACTTGGTTTTGTTTCAGATGTGAAATATTATGTATCACCAACTACCAGAATTCATTCAATCCATTATTGATCTGATGACTAATACAAAAAACTAACTTTAACGTAAAAGTCTGATTTTACTTGTTTAACCATAGCTATATGGGCAAAAACCTGCCCACACTGATGTAGTTTGTAAGCACCCTGGTTGGTTTTCATAAATGAATATGTTAAAAACCTATTTGCATTTTATTAAAATGAAAGATAAAGTCTTCAGGACACTCTTTTAGTATTTGTTAAAGTGTATGTTTTGTGGTTTCATAATTTTTGTGTGTGCCTCATAGATTAAGAGTAATTGTTGTTAATATTATTTAATATAAACCAATATCAGGTGTTTTACCTGTACCAAATGAAAAGTTATGCGTTACTACAAATTAACAAACTGAATTTGACTCAATATTGGCAAATGAAGTATCTTACAGGTTCATGTTATTATTGATGGCTGATTTTTGAGAAAAAATATGTATCTTGTATCAAAGGTTTTATTGCTTTAGTGTTTAAAATAATGTTTTTATCCTTAGTTTCACTCTGGTTTAGTCCAACCTGCTATGAATGTTTTGTTTAATCTTGTTCAGTGTATGGTTGATGACAATAAAGTTTGAAGCTGTTCAAACATGTGCTTCATTTGTCAAATCCGCAATTTCTGTTCATAGTTTTCATATGTAAATGTATGAACTTTGAAGAATAAAGATTACAGCTAGCATGCAATGGGAATCAGATGTGTAGTTATATGTAGCCCAGTTTTAGTCCTATAAAAACCCATTTTGTATAGGTATGTAGGCTGGTGCCGAAAGTGTTAAATAAAAGATTAAAAAGCGAAGTCAACTTTAAGTTAAACTTTTATGATTTTGTGTATATGCGTGCTGATCTGAATATTGTTTTTAAGGTATCACAAGCATTTTTAAATCTTATTTTGAACAACTCTTGTTTACATTATAACAGTGAATAGTGGCTTTTACAATAAAACGTTTTTATCTATTTAGCTCAATATAAAAATATTAGATACTGTTTTTAATAGCTCAATTTTGATTGGTGTTAACTTGAAAGTTTCATTGTGACAAAGAACTTTAGAATGGAGTTTTTGCTTGTTAGGTTATCGAGAAAATTTCTTTGTTCTTTATTAAAAGGTTGTGACATAAAATTTTTTTGTTTTGTTATGCTTTTTTTTCACTAACACTTTATTTTTTAGGTGTAGGGTAAAAACATTTGCTTGTATTTTATCCACCTCTCCCATGTTTGTTTTCTCAACTATGAACATGGTTGCATGTCACATGAACCGATCCTTATGCATCTTCATACATTTTTCTTTTCAAATTCAAACCAAGATTAACTTAGTCCATTGAAATAAATCTTTTCACATCTATAAATCAGACACTAAGATCTTACAGAGTATATATTTTGCCTATTGCATAGGCATCGTTAGAATTTATTTCAAATAGAAGGTAAATTCAAGTTTTAAAAAACTTTAAATTTAATTTGGCTTTGTCACATGCATTTTATGCCTTTCCAATCTTCACTCATAATTTTTAAAAGGGTATTCTGCTTTTAGGTGTTATAGTAAAGTATGTGCATATAAGATGTAATGGTACTTGTAAAACTGAAGTAACAAGGCTTGAGGAATTTTTTAAGCTAATTGTGAATTAAATTTAGGCATATGGGAATCACCAACACCATTTTTTAAACAACACCAGCTTCTCATTATTTTTATAGTATGTACTTCAAATTTTAATCAATTTTTTGTGAATATATGACATGAATTTGGTTGTTCTTACAGATCATTCATCGAGACATTAAGCCAGAAAATATCTTGAACTCACGCAATGGAGTTATTAAACTATGTGATTTTGGTTTTGCACGTACTCTTGCAGCACCTGGAGAAGTTTACACTGATTATGTTGCTACAAGATGGTATAGAGCACCGGAACTGTTGGTTGGTGATACAAAATATGGAAGGTTTGTAAAATATTGTTATCCAGTGAAAGCTTACCTGAGTTTTTAAGAATTTGTTTTGTAATGTTGTGCAGAGCTGTTAGCTTGTACTCCTTTGCTCATTTATAAAACTTGTGTGGTGTACTGATAGATCAGGCTTTTGAGTTACTTTGGGCAGCTTCTGATAATCAAATGCAAACACCTGCATATTAAGTTTTGGTTTGAGCTTCCATAAATATTTTTATTGTTTATTCTGTGTCAATGAAATTGGTTTCTTTTCATGTGATGTTTATTAATTTGGTAAATATGCTTGCCCATGGTATGGTGTTAAGTGGTTGTCAAGTACTATCTCATATTTTATATTTTTGTGTTGAGCAGAGGTGTAGATATTTGGGCTATTGGCTGCTTGGTTGGTGAGATGCTGCAAGGTGACCCACTTTTTCCAGGAAAGTCAGATATAGATCAGCTAAACAAAATTCTGAAGTGTGTTGGTAAGTGTGAGCTAATATGCAACAGAAAAGGTCTTAGTTAATGTCAGTCATATGACAGGTTTTTGTGTGAGGTGGCACAGTGGTCATAGTATGAGTATCAAACAAATTAAATAGAGTAGTTGATAGCGCATTTTTTATTACAGTGAAGCTGGCCTGTTTCCAACATGTGGTGAACAGTTGACTACACCTTTAGAAAGCACTTTGCAGGTCTAGCTCTGAAAATATTTTCTGTGTTTGTAAACTGATAACAATAAAAGAGTAAAAGCTTTTTATGGACATTATTTAATTACAAATATGCTTTGATAACTAGAAATATAAAAGTACCTTTATTTCAGATGCTTTTTACATGCGTTTTTGAGAACAAAATCCAGGATGTTGTTTATTTTTTTCAGCAGAGTTTATATAATTACGTACAGAAAAGTAAATTTTGTGTCCTTTTTTTTTAAATAGTTTAGTTTTATCTTCTAACAGGTATGTTTGTAAACATTCATTCTCATGCACACATAGTTGAATTGTCGTTTAGGTCTTTCTTACATTGAAAGAGAGAATGCAGCAAAATCAGCAGGTCAAATGCCCATAGAAAAGTACTCAATGCCATCAGAAGAAAACTTCACGGTTTTTATTAATTGGTTGTTTTCATCATTTTTTAATATCATCCTCTCTGAAAGGCTGTGTTTTTTCTAAAACCAATTGCCCACTTGTTGATGTCAATGCACATTTACATATAATCTTATTGTTAGGTTCTATCTTAGGGGTTTAGAACAAGTGAGAACATGCATCAAGCTTGAATGGAAAAGTACAACTATCATAGAACATGTAATGTACTGTCTTTACCAAGTATATTGCAAGCAAACACACAATGGCAGGTACGATGATGGAAGTTTGTTCAGCAACAAGAAATAAGTTCAAACTGTTCTTTTCAGAGATTCAGATAATAATATAAGTTTCTGGACTTTGACTCCAGGTGGCTTAAAATCATTTTTTATGGAATGATGCTATTGTGGTTTTCACGTGAACAGTGCAGGTCTCAGCTAGTTTAATTCATTAATGATAGTTCTACAAGTTACAGTTTTTGGAGGTTAAATTAAATGTTATTTTATACTTCAAGATCTGTGGCAAAAGCAAGTTCAGGACTGTTGAAATGCTGTATGTCGCTCTACTTGGAGTTCATAAGCATCTAGAATTGTTATACCTTGTTTATATGTGGCTGGTGAGCTGTCAGTGATACTGAAACTGATGCATGATCCTAGAATATTTGCAAAAAGTTCCACTCAAAGTTGCAAGGGCTCAAGGCAGTGTTTCTCAACCTTTTCAAGACACGGACTATTTTTGGACCAGTATAAATCTTTGCGGAGTCAAAATAAACTAAAGCTACGAGAATGATACAAACACCAGTTTTAGCAAATTCGGTTCATCGCCCACATTCACAAATTTCAATGAGAATCTTGTCTCTGAGTTTTTTTCACAAGTTTGTCGAACTAAGAGCCTGTGGTCGTCAACGCCCACTTGATGCCGTCTTCTGGTTGAAGTTAGCATCAGTGCTTGGTTTAAAAACAGCTACATCATTGAAAAACAGCTTCACAACGGTATGTAGTTGGAAAAAAAAGCTTTTGTTGCATACCGACACAGATCAGAGAGATTTGGTTTGGACATTCACTCAAACTTCAGTCAAACTCCACAGCTGTCGACTCTGCAGCTCAATAAGCTATTCAACAATGCAATCCATTTCACAATGAACCTGTAGCTCTGACACATCAAAAGGGCTTCGCACCCAGTTAAACGTTTTGATGTAATTGTTAGAAGGGATATATCTATCCAACTCGGAGAAATGTAGTAAGGTGCTCAACCAAGATTTGGCGAGTGCAGCGCAAATCAATTTCTATCTCTTCTGCAAATGCGTTTAATGCCAAAAACGCAGATATTCTCCCATTTTCACTTTGATAGATCCACAGCTGTGTCTTACTTTTAAGCGAGACGATGTCTCGGACGCATCTAAAAGTAATTTACCCTTTCCATACCTGGAGCTGTTTAACTGATTCAAACGTATAAGAAATCACCTAAGAATAGCTATTTGTCAACCCACTTGCTGTCGGTGAATCGTTCAGCAAAGCTGTGATTCTGTTCTTTTAATAACGCACCGGTGTCATTACCTGGTCCACTCACTCCAGCATCTTTCCTCATGAGTCAACGGATGTTCAAATGAAACAAACGCCTACTGTGTTCTGCCGCCATCTCGCCACACAAAGCACCAAATTAACGAATGCGTAATGGACGTTTTTTGATGTGATTGACAGCAGATGAAATCTATTCAAAAACTGTCGGATTTTCATAACACCTTGGCGTCTGGGTGGTGTTGGTGATTTTCACAAAAAAACAGCAGTTTTCAGTTGCCTTACCATTGCCCTAGCTCCTCCGCCAATTGCGCTGGAGAGCTGTTCAACGGCTCAAACGGATCGGCCAGTCTAGTAGATTGCACTCGAAAAAAATCTTTGCCTGGGGGGTGCGGGTTTTTTGTGAGTGACGTCATAAGTGAAGTAGTTTAGGGTCATTTTGGCTCATGATGCCTGGTCTAGGGCCCAACCACTAGGCCAAAGTGTTTCGCTGAAGTTTTCATTGGAAACTAGACTCGAGTCTTTTGAGCCTTTGATCGACTTTCTAGTGTTTCTGGTTCAAAAGCTGTGATCTAAAATAAACCAATTAATTAATTAACTAATTAGCTAATTAGTCAAATATTTTCACTAACTTGCATCACAACTTTTGAACCCGAAACCCCAGCAGGTCATGCAAAGTATCAAAAGACTCGGATTGTAGCCTAGTTTCCAGTAAAAACTTCAGTGAAATACTACCACCTAACG
>Ga0210059_1004439_pt1 | contig 22642 bp, 10 predicted proteins | sample Ectturendosymbi2_FD_188042 | JGI IMG/M metagenome (GOLD analysis project Ga0210059, IMG submission 188042) | Ecteinascidia turbinata endosymbiont from Florida, USA - Sample 2 (SPAdes) (version 2) | ecosystem: Host-associated > Tunicates > Ascidians > Unclassified | place: Key West, Florida...
CGAAATACTGCCACCTAACCGTTGATGCCCAGGGCCAGGCAAAGTGGGCCAAGGTGGCCTAAAAGTCTTCTACTTATGACGTCACTCACAAAAAACCCGCACCCCCAAGAACAAAAATTTTTTTTAGAGTGCAGACTAGAAGACTCGCCGCGTCTTTTGAGACTTTTACCGGGTCTATAGAGCATACCGGACCGGAGAAATTCCCACGCAAAGCCACGTGTGTTTAGGCGTTGTTTTTTTTCCGAAAATCCCCAAATCCTAGCGGACGCCAAAGTTTTAAGGTTATGGCTGATGCTGCACTCAAGGGTAAGCTATATAGTATTTGTAGAATGCCAGAGGTATTTTTGCGATGGTCTTGAAAATTAAGTTTACATCACCATTCTGTGGGATACAGCAAGCTGGTTCATCGGAAACAGATGCAAAAAGTGTTTCTCCTTGCTTTTACTTGCGGTTAGTGACTATAAGCACTTAGTTACAACTTAAACCTCAGGTAAAAAGCAGTCCTGATATGAATTCTCCAAGATTTACTCTATACACAACGTTTGATTAATCATGGACAATTGCTAAACCATACTGCTTTGATCAGGTGTGACTAAAGCTGAAGTAGGATAGGTTCCTCAAACAGTTTCATTTATTTGATCTGAGGTGTATATTTGGCTTACACATCAAAAGCTTGATTAACCTAAAAAGTTTTGGTTCAACTTGCAGAATTAGGGGGGCAATTGCCTCTTCCTGGGCTACATGCTTGTCCATTTGCAGATGTGCAGCTTCGCCAATACATCAGGCGCAACATCAGTTTTTGTGAAAAATACAGGATTTGTAAAATGCCTTATAGGCTGAAAAATACAATCGTTGTTTTTTCAGAAAAACAATTGGATCTTGATGTTTTTGTCTCCAGCCTTTGACAAATCATTGAGACCACTTAGTGATGTCACAGTGCTCCCAAAAAATTCAAATCCAAATGTACCCAATTTTTTTTTGGGAAGTGCAAGACTTTCTGCATCTTTTGATGCTTCAATTACCTCTCTAGCATTATTGGCTGGGGAGTAGCATGGCTGAAACCGTGCGAATCTAAAGTAGTTTTTGTGGTCAAAAGGTTTGTAAGTGCCAAAATGGTCAAAAGGACCAATTTGGACACTCAAATTGACAGAAATTGTTTGACAATACAACAATAATTGCCTTCTTTCTACTTTTTTCAAATCCATTAGCAATTATTTTTCATAGTAGGGAGAAAATAGCCGAGCAGCCGATTGTTGCATCAAAAAATTGCTTATACTGCTAAATTTGGTTGTAATAATTAATACGTTAATTAAAGATATTTATGACATTAATTACCTCATTCGTTACACTTCTCTGAAATATATCCATAGTTATGAAAAGCTATAAATTCTAGTGCAAGCTTTTAAGGAATCAGCTGAATGGGCTCTGAAACTTTTGAAAAAAGAGAAAATGGTCTCATGAATTGAAATCTTTAACCACTACTGCCAAAACAAAAGTCGCTAAGGTGAGAGCCGAACCGAAAACCTTTAGCACAGCAGACCTCAAACACATTCACTACGCTACGACATCAGTGCCTCTTTAGTGACAAACTCAATGTTTTATTCGAACTGCCTCATGCCAGGCGGATGAATAGTCACTACCTGGAAAAAATGCCAATTCCGCCCAGAATGCGCTGGCACCAAAAGTGTTACTCCAGTGGTTACCAAACTTGTTTGAGCCATTACCTAAATCAAGGTAGTGATTATGTATTATTACCTTAAATATTCAAGTATGTACTTTCCATGATGGGTGTAAGCAAGGAATCGATCAGCAAATTTTTAATAGGAAATCGATTTCACGTAAAATTACGCATCCTCAGTCCTGAAAATTGCAAGCAAAGCTTACAGGTGAAAAGTTGAAAGGCTGAAGTAACAGCAAAAAAAAAAACAAACTCAAGAATACAATTGAAATTTTGTAATACAAGCTCTTCGCCACTGATCGCTCATAATACAGAACAACATTGTGGCTTTGGTTCTGCTTTAACCCCACTTTGGGAACCAATGTGTTACGTAGACATACTGTGTTTCCCCGATAATAAGACCTAGCGTGATTTTTGAGAATGATTTTAATGTAAGCCTTACCTTTAAAATAAGCCCTAGTTGACTGGTGGGAAATTTAGTTGAGCAAAAACCCCGCTGGAATTTTGGAAATCAATGACCTGCAAGACATTCTAGAGGATGATGATATGGTTGTTCTTGAATAAATTGTTGTTAACGAGTTTCTGAATAAAAAACATGTTAATGATAAGTAAATCTAGAAAGTTTTTCATAATTTCTGTTTATTTAGAAATCTCTTAATTTTTACTGTGTAACTTCATCTTTTGATATATCAAAATAAGACTTCGCCTGAAAATAAGCCCTAGTGTAAACTTTGGAGTGAAAATTAATATAAGCCCTGTCTTATTATCGGCGGAACACGATATTATATTTATGTTGTCCTATAAAATTTTAAAAGAAATCTAAAGTGTTTTACTTAGTATTGAATTTAGGTTTGTTGTGAAGTTTCAGTGTTAGACATAACTTGTCCAACATGGTTATGTTTAAATTAGTTATGTGTGGTTGATCACCTAACAGGTTAGTGATTTGTATTTAAAGGTTCTGTGTTGACAAGTGGTGCAGGTGTTAAAGCACAAAGCATAATGCCTCGTGTACGTAGAAGTCGAAAACAGCCTCCTGAAGGATGGGAACTAATTGAACCAACTCTTGATGAACTTGACCAAAAAATGCGGGAAGCTGAAAGTGAACCTCATGATGGAATGAGAAAAGTTGAAACACTCTGGCCAGTTTTTAAAATCCATCACCAAAAGTCCAGATACATCTATGACTTATTTTATCGGAGAAAAGCAATCAGTCGAGAACTTTATGAATATTGCTTGAAAGAAAACATTGCTGACAAGAATTTGATTGCCAAATGGAAAAAACAAGGTTATGAAAACCTGTGTTGTTTGCGATGTATTCAAGCTAGAGATACAAATTTTGGAACAAACTGTATTTGTCGTGTTCCTAAATCAAAGCTAGAGGCTGGAAAAGTTGTTGAATGTGTCCACTGTGGTTGCCGCGGTTGTTCAGGGTAGTAGTGTTGAATGTAATTTGCTGGAGCAGCAACAACAATTAACAGTATGTGCAGTTACATCTGAAGCAGTCATGCAACTGCACGATGACGCACTGTCACCTTTATGATACTATAGTTTGTTTTCATTGATTTTGTAGTTGGAAAATGGCCATGGCCAGAAGATTTGCAGAATATCTTCTGATTGCAATTATTTTGTATTGCTGTCATAGTTGTGCTGTCTAAATGTTCTCCTGACAGTTATTTTAGATTCTTGACATCATACATGTCATTGTACCTCTAGGTAGACATGCCTAGAATACAGCTTTTTGAGTCTTGATGTGTGTGTTAATTTCACTGGTTCGCCCTAAATCAGTGGTTTTCAACCTTTTTAATGCAGCGACCCATTTTGCAACCCAATGTAACCTAACGCCCCCTTCCAAGAAATTACAGTCAGGCATATGAAATGCAGTTGTTTTGCACAATAGAAAATCACATTGACTAAAAGATAACAAACGATATCACTGTGTTGGACATTGACTCATTTATTAAATTGATGCATATGGCAGCATCGGTGAGTCTGTCTGAGAGACCTGTGCTGTATGCATATCACTCCACAGCACAACTTATTGAAAACTAGAATAACCCCAAGTTAGCCGCCGCAGTCAGATACATAATTTGCAAACACAGCACATTCCTATGTCACAGTTTTTACTAAACAGATCAGTACTGTAATGTCATAGTCACACTTACAACAATTTTGAATAAAAAAGTAGGTTATAAATCAGGTGATCCTATTATATACGAAATATAAAATTTAGAAGTAATTATGAATATTTTTATCAGAAGCTCTCGCAACCCCTAGAAAAAAGGAAAATGACCCCAATTGGGATCATGACCCTCAGGTTAAAAACCACTAACCTAAATGATCATTTACCCAGAGTGGAAACCTTAACATGCTTCAAGTAAATCACCAGGAAATTGATGTATATGGCTGTCAATCAAAACAGCAATTTTCTCAGATTGTCTTGCAGCTTAATTATTGTTGTAATGCATTTTTTAATGAGCAAGAAAACTGAACTTTCCAGAAAAAAAGTACAGTGCACTTGTTTGCAAATGAAGAAAAGTGTCGAGTGTAGCACTGTTTGGTTTATTGCAAAAAATCCGTTCATAATATAGCCTCATTTCTTGCATCATTAAATATTTAAAGTAAGTTCTAGTGAGCAATATGCAACAGACTCGTTATACATAAACATCTGCTGCACACTTAGCTCTGGTATGCCCTTTTCATCTGTTTTTGACTGAAGTTTAGAAGATAAGCATTGAATTTTTGGTAAAGCTCAGTATTAATGAGTTTTTTTTAAGTAGTACTGGATGTAATGCATCATCCAACGCTTTTGACTATGTGGAAATATATATTGCTTCCATTACATTTATATTTGAACGCATTTTGACTAAACTTTGTGTGTACTTGTGTAGACATAGAATAACAAAGTGAAAAAGTTAAGCACAATTTGCTGGAAAATGTTATGTGAAATTATGCTGAAAGTTTCACGATCAACAAGAAGTTTGCTTGGTGTACACTAAGTAGAAATGAGTTTAGCAAATGACTGCTTGCAAACTGAGATAAGCCAAAGCTTGTGCCCAGTGATTTGATAAAAATCAAAATTTTCCCAAGCCAAAGACAACTGAAAACACAGTATTAAACTGTTTTTTTACTAAGTGAAGCCAATGCTGTAGTGCATGTTTTCATAATTTGCTTATGAAACAATAAGGTTGCTATTTAGCCTTTCATTAAAGCTACTTGAGCACCTAAAAGTTTACTACAGTCAGACCGCGTTTATTTGGACTACTTTGTTTTGTCAAATAATGTCGGTTTAGTGAGGTATCCGGATAATTGGAATCAAAATATAAAGAACAAAATTCTTTCCAGGACCAATGCCAACAATGTAAACAAAGGTGGTGATGTGCAGTACAGTAGAACTTGCCTTAGAAGCAGATGCTCAAAGGGACAGAAGAAACTGTAGACTTAGACAAAATGTCAACTTGCAAATATGTAGACTGCATGTGGAACATGACTAAATGAAGCACTATATTTTTTTGTTTATCAGAAGATCTGATTGTATTGTTACGGCGCAAACAGTCAAAAACCAGAAACACGTTTCACTCGACAGCCCCAGCACCAACTAACTCCGCAATTGTGATGCGTGCTACAAAGTTTTATCGCAAGCCCACCTTAGGCTGGAAACGCTCCACTTATTGCAGAGCGAGCGCGGCGTATTCCACTACACTGATCAATATGCGTAAGCTAGTATGTTTTCAGAATCAGATTAAATGCGAACAAGAACTGTACAAACTGCGTCCTGCAACTTCTGCCACTGTTGCATTCATTGTGCGTAGAAAATTGACTTTCGCGCTTCCATTGTCATTTAATAAACAACTAAATAACAGTTGGCGTAATCAAGTTTAGCATTTTTTTCTATTGATTTGACATATCCGTTAAAAGAGGTGAAATGCAATGGGGGAAATCTCTTGCTACCAGTTTGGTGTCAGATAGCGGGGATTCCGATTTTTTTGGAGTTCAGATAAATGAGGTCTGACTGTACTTATGAGGAAAGTCTGAAAAGCAGTTTCTATGCTAAAACAAAATTTGCTAGAGCATAAGATTTTTGTAGGAATGGTGTTTCCAAGCTAATACTTTAATTAAGTGCAGACTTATGCACTTCCATTCTGGACACAAGTCACTGATTGTGTTGCAGTTACCTTGAAAAATCAAGGATTTCTATGTATATATGTAGGAAATCATTTTTTGCTGTAGTCACAGGGCCGGCCTAAGCCGATGCATCTGCATTGGGCCCCGTGCCATGGTGTTTAAGTAGATAGTTCATTTTTTCCAGGTACTGCTTGCGCTAAAAAATTCAGTAGAAACGGCTTATAAATCTCATTGTTAACAAACAATGCTATAGTTACAACTGACGATGAATTTCCTCTCGGACGTTAGCAAACTTGCTCCGTTCTCGTGCTAAGGCTTTATATCTGCATTCTACCATGGTCGTATAGCAGGTCTGTAACCAGCTTGAGACACTAGGGGCTGTAGTATTTTCTGAGAGGGGCCCAAATTTTTTGCACTGTGTCCAACAGTTTTAAACTATATCCAACACATTTTTCTAGGGGGGGAGAAAAATTTTTCAGGGGGGTCAAAGCCCCCTGCGCCCTCTAGTGACAGGCCTATCGTATAGCACTGTTGACGGAACACAATGACGTCATAAAAATCACTGCCCAGAAGGGCCGCATGCCTAGGTCTTGCATTGGGCCCCGCACCTGCTAGGGCCGGCCCTGTGTAGTCATGAAGGTTGTCCATTCATTGGGTGATTATTTTATGGTGGATTTTATTTTGGTATTGATGTATTGTTGAAATTCTTTTGAAACTAGAACCAGTTGGCACTATTAACAATTTTAAGGTATACAAGTTAAAGTATGGTGTTATTACTAAACTTGAGGTCTTGGATCCACCAATGTTGTATGTATGGTTTTATCACTTGTTGCATTTGATGTAGATTGGAGTTCTTTGTGACTAAACAGGTGCTTAATTGTATGGAAAGTTCAGAAGATGGTTTATCAAGTGAAGTTCGCATCAACATTAGTCATGCAGACAAAGATGATAAAGGTGTAAATGTTGTAATTGTGCCTGAGAATATCTTGCAAGCCATAACAAATTCTAGTGATGATGGGCATGCAATTCCTGAAGGATTTTTACCTGATTACAAGCTTCAGTCATCCAGTCAAGATGTAAGCAGCAGTGAGTTCGATGTAGACCAAAATGCTTCTGAAAATCTGTGGCTCTTGTTTCCACCTGAGGCATACACAATCAATTCTGAACCTGTTGGAAACATTGATGAAACTGTTTTATCTGAATCAAATTCAGATGAAGTAACTGTGTCATGTATGGTGGTGAATGCTGACCAGCAAGAAACAAATTCAGCAAGCAGTTCTGATATAAATGCTAGAGTGGATGTACCTTTATTTCAAAACTGCTTGCTTTTCACAACACGCGACTCTGAGCTTTTGCCAAATAACCATCAACTACCTGAATTGTCCTCACCTCTTAAAATTGTCCATGAGGATGTTTTTGAACCTTCAAGCAAAACAAGTGAGGAAAATTTTTCATCCTCTTTACTTGCCCAAGTGGTAGATAAATCTTCGGTATCACAAACTGATCAGTATTCTCTTCTTGGTAGTACTGTTTGCTCAACTCCTACACACAGTCTTCATGAAGGTAAGTCAGTAAAGACTGCAGATAAGGCTACAGACACTGATGATGCAAAACTCATTCATAAATGCAGTGTTGAAAGCTGTGGTTTAGTTTTTACATCTCAACACCAATTGCACAAGCACACTGCCACTGTTCATGAAAAAGAGAAAGTGTACAAGTGCAGCTACACCAACTGCCGTTGGTCCTTCAACACGCCTTTCAAATTAAGAAGGCATATGAATTCTCATTACAAGCGCAAACCCTTTGTTTGCGATTATGTTGGTTGTGGCAAAGCATTTGCTTATAGTTACAACTTGACAGCTCATTTGAAATCTCACTCCCAGCCTCGTGTAATGTGCCATATATGTTCCTTTTCCGCTGGAAAGCGAGATCTTGAAATCCACATGCGCAAAGTCCACAATGAAGCTCCATCATTTCTCTGTTCCATCTGCAAGCAATTATTTCATACCTTACAAGCTTTGACTATGCACAAAAAGTCTCATGACCCTCATAAAGTAGAACACTCTTGTCCATTATGTGGAAAAACATATTCCAAACGATGTGAGTTGAAAGAACATTTGTATATGCATACTGGTGAAAGACCATATCAGTGTGATCAATGTGAATGGACATTTACTTCAAATTCCAGGTTGACAAGACACAAAAAGCTTCATGAAAAGAAACGGTTTGTATTTGTTTGAACGTGATACATTTTTTGTGCGCAAATTTTGTTCTGTAGTTTAAGTGGTTCTCCACTTTTTGTAAGTAAGCAAGTTACATGGTTAAACAGACTTTTGAACCAGTTGCAAGTGTTCCATTTGTCTCAAAAACTTCTTTGTAATGCTGTTTTTACCAATTCTTCCCCTGAGACAATTTTTTTGCTGAGAGCTGACGATTTTGTATTCCCTCCTAGAACAAACTGATAAGACATGTTCTTGTGAGAAGAACTCATGCTTAATTTGTTGTACTGTAAGTGCCATGACATCAATGCAGTTGACAGATTTAAAGGTTCTGTGGTTATTTTTGTTGCTTGGTTTTGCTAGAAATTTACCAACGTATCCAAGTGAGGGTCTGTCAATTGTGATAGATACTTGAAGCACAGCTAAATTGGTTAGCATACAATCGCTAAAAAAGTATAAAAAATCACTCAAGAACTTTAGGGTTTGATGGTATTTTTGGTATGTTTGCTTGAGCCAAGTGTTGTTTAACTTTCCTTCACTGATGCTATCGTCAAGCACTTAACGTCTTCTTTTTGAGCTTCAAAACTGTGGTTTAGGTGTAAAATTTTGCCGCTACAGCGTTGCCTAAACCATTTAAGTAAATTCTTCACCTGGGATAGTTACGAGGTTTATCAGCAAATTCCATATTTTATGATGACACAACCCTACTGGAAATTCTGCTACTGATAGGTTATTATATATTTTGCGAAAATCAGCATGGCATTGTTTTTTTCCTTAATGTCACACTTATGCATTTTTTGTACTGTAGTTTACTTTAGTAAAAATGCTTACAAGCTTTTTTTCAATTATATCAGGTACAATTGTTCAGTGAATGACTGCCCAAAGCAGTTTCATCGTTTGGATCACTTGGCTATTCACCTCAAAAAATCTCATGCAGAAGATGCTGAAGCTCAAGGAAGCAACTTCCACACGCTACTTTCTATGGCAGCTGGTGAGCCACCTGAAAATAGCGATTAGTTTGATGTATATGAACTTTACATCATATAATTTCACCGAACTTTGTGCAACTTTGTAACGGAGTGGACTATCGTTCGAGTCAATATTTTATGATCAACACAAAAATAGTGAAATTGTAGGCTTTGGTGTAACCGGTTAGAACCATTGCATGATTGGATTTGGTGGCAACCAGAGGGATTTAAGTGGCTCGCTACGACGTTAAACCAATGATTTCAACACAGTCCAAGTGTGCTGCAATTTTGCACCAAAGCAATTTAGACTTTGGCGCAATGGTAATTTTCTTGTATCTTACTCATCCACAGGAAAAGATGCCAAACTGCATGTCTGCGACTCGTGCAATTTTAGTTGTTTATCTCCACACGGTTTAGTGAAGCACAAAGCTGTATGTGAAGAAAAAAGCAAGTTGGAAAGTAAGTTTTGTTTTCTTTATATACCGTCCGGATTTCTATCTTAGCTGGCAGTAGAGGGTTGATAGTAGATTAAGTGTTTTAATGCGGTCGGTACGTTACAGCTGACATATTGGCGCAAGATGGATTTATCGAAACTTCCTTGGTTGACAACGAAGTGATAATCACGTCTGATTACGACGAAAAGTCCACTGTCGATGCGAATCAGCAGGTGAGAGTGGCAGCTCCAACCTCGTCGACTGTTGAGGTTGTGTATAAAACCGCTTTGTATTGAATTACTTCAGACGAGCGTTGGCGTCAACGCAAGCGCAAAAGGTCTTGACAACAGCTCCGACCAAGTAGCAACTGCGTCAGAACCGCTTCCACCCTTCGTGAATAACATTTCACTATGTTCGGATCCCAGACGAGCGTCATTCGTGCAAACTAGTGTTCCTTTAAACACGGCGTTATCAATTTCCAGCGATGACGGTACGGATGACTATTTCATGCAATTTTCCTTAATGCTGTTATTGTAGAAACAACTGTGATAAAAGGACAATATTTTGGTTTGATTCATATTAAACTAGCAATTAGTGTCCTGCTGTTTGCTGAATTGAATGGATGGCCGAACACCATTTTCTGGTGGGTGAAAATCCGCTGAGCCTTTTTAATGAAACAAGTGGTATTGTTCCAATGGGCAAAACCTCCTGTAAGAGACATTTCAATTCTGACAATTAAAAATCAACAAGCTACTGTGCAGAAGGCACGGCGAACAATAAGAAATAATTTAGATTGGAGATTAGGTGGATGAAAGCAATGAGAGCGCTCCACATTAAAAAAAATTAAAATTTTGAAAAAGTAAGATTAGTGAGCTTGGGACACAGATTTAAATGTTACCGCTCGGAATTCTATCTGGCCAATAATATGGCGCCACGCGTATTCAACAATTTCGTTTTCTGCGTATGCGTCCCCCCTACATCATCTCAAGTGAATTCTAAACAGCAAAAGTTCCGAATTCAGATGTGAATAATGTCATTGACGTTGAGGACGGTTTGATTTTCAAAAAATACGACATGAGGTTACTGAATCCTAGAATGAGCTTTTGTGGCTTTGGTAAGCACCAGGGGCATAACCAGAGGGGGCCAAGGGGTGCACAATTCCTCTGGCGCCGAATCTCCGCTGGGAACGCCGCTAAGTCCTAACAATATCACAAGTACTTTTTTCAATACAGTACAATTGCTTCCGAAAGACCTCAGGTTCGAACATAGGGGCGCCAAGGCGTAATCCACCCGGACTGATTATCTTATTAAGCCAATTCATCCTGGAAACAAACCATCTTATAGAAATTGAACCAAGCACGAGACCCTACTGCCCTCTTACGGCAGAATGTCTCAAGATATCCGTATCCAGAATGATTTATCGCTCAGAACGTTGTGTCCCTATACCACCAGCGGAACCAGGGATATCTAGAACTCGGGAGTTCTTAACTCTGAGCGGAACAGCTGATAGTGACCAAGACTGCTGTTTTGTTTCTCTTGAAGGATGTAGGCTATTATACTTCTTAGAATAAGAACACATGAAGTTTGCAGACTATTAATTTACCTGAGGTCACTTTTTGATTTGTTTCTATTTAAAATTTGCATTTTTACTTGCTTTGCAGTTGCTGATCAGGTTCAACCATCCGATATGCTCAATTCGTACGCAGCTGTCAGCACTGACATGACAAGTCTTGCGGTTTTAGGGAATCAAACTTTGAAGTCAATGGTATGGTAATGTTTTTCTTGACATCAGCTTATCAACTTATTACTGAAACTAAGGGGCTTTCCGTCCCAGAGAATTTGCGAGTTTTTTTCTTACCATGGTTCATTTGCGACCGCATGGTTGTCGGAATTCGACCTTTTCTCTCTCACAAAACCCCAAGGTAATGGTAAACTTAAATCGAAATTTTAGATTTTACCAACTTTTGGATTTTTACACACGCAACAAATAAAAAAGCTGTTCGGAGATCATTCCACTACGTCAGTGGTTCCCAAATTATGGGTTGCGACCCAAACAAGGGCCGCGAAGGGTCAAAAAATGGTTCACGCCTAGGCGATCCAAATCTGAGTTGTATGTTTTCAACGTTACCACTACTTGTCTATGTCTGTCTGCAGCGTAGGTTCTTGAGCAGAGAGTAGATCGCTGACACTGAAAATTAACGTTCTAGCAACTTACTGCCAACACTCATCCATGCAATCATTTTTCTGCGCTGTTTGAGGTTTGGGTCGAAACCGCCATTTTTGCCAGGTACGTAAGCTGACCTTTCTGGTGGGGTGTTCACTGATACTTCAATAGGTGGTCATTTTTACTTGGTGTAGGCTGTTCGTGACGTCATGCTACGACGTATTATTCACATTTCCAAGTAGTGTTGTACAGAACAACATAAACTACATCTAAATCCTCAAAGTTGAAATAACCAAAATGTTGTTGAAACATGGATTAACATAAATCATTGGTAGTAAGCACACAACACAACCAAACGTTCAAAATTGTTGCAGAGCTGCAATGTTTCAACTTATCCCAGGCTCCAATTCAATTTATATCACTTTTCCTAATCTCTACAGCAGCAAGTAAAGTAGCTATTTCTCTCCTCTCTAGCTGTATAGTAGTTCTGGTCAGGGCTGTGGAGCCGGATCCCAAGCGATTTTGGATGATGGCTGGAGCCGGAGCTAAAAAATTTTTGGTAGTGGAGCAGGAGCCTGAAATTTGGGTTCTGGTTCCACAGACATAGTTTGTGGGGCAAGCGAGTTGTACCGTTATGAGCCCTACAATGGTTTTTAGTTTTCAATGCACCAAATCGTTTTGGAGCCGGAGTCAAAAATTTAGATGCCCGGAGCCTGAAATTTAAGTTTCGGCTCCACAGCCTTGCTTCTGAAGTGATAAGTTGATGACTGCTGCAGACTTGAAGTTCGAGCGCTTGAAGTTTGCCATTTTATTCGCGATTGATGATATGTGTTGGGTAAAAAGCTAAGATAAATGCACGTTACCAGAGGATTCAAAAAATTAGGAACAAAAGTTTCATTCACCCGGTTAAGAAGAACTGGCGTAACACACAATAACGTTCTTTGTACTTGGTCTTCTCCAACGTAAATTTCCACGTTTCGTTGGGCAAGAAACTTAATAACAATTGCCTCTGCTAGTGATCGTTTGCAATGTGAGTAATTGGTACTTCCAATTTACGGCAGCAATTAGACAACCGGAAACAGTAAATTAGGGTTACCGTATCTTAAAATGCAAAATTCCTGATAGTCTCAATGGTTACTTTTTGCAACCGCAAACAAGCGCTATGCGGCATTTTTCAATATGTTCTTGCAACTACCAATCCACCGCAAAAGTTGAAGTTCTTATCTTCACAGCACATACACATTGTTTCAAGTTAAACGTAATTTACTAATTGTCAAAATTCCGGACATTAGAGCATTTAAAAAAATTATTTCCAGACACAAATTTTAACACCGAAATTCTGGGCGTATGGCGAACCCTACGTGCTGTAAATGCCGTCAGCTGCAGCGGGTCAGGTGTATGCTGGAAGGTGTGCACCGATGTATAGCGCATCACAAGTCCGCAATTATTCTAGAGTTGGATTCGATATTCTGGATTCGAAATAAAGATTTCGGAATATTCCAGAACCTCTTAAATGTTCCGTAATGCACATCCCTACTTCCGACACAATTCGATTATTGTATGCAAGTAAGGTCAGAAAGAGAATCTATTAAATGTGGACACAGTAGCCTGACCTAATGTTAGAAGTTAATTCCCTCATGGGACGCAGTTACAAAGCTTGCTCTTCCGTCAAAATGCCAGACTTGTTTTTGTAAAAATGGCATTGGAGACCCCACGTACAGCTTGTGTTTTCACTCGTTACGTGTGCACTGTGCAATCTTGGCAGTAAGCCCCACTCCTTGCTCAAAATGTTAGACTGGTGGAAGATGTTCGTGCTTCCGGAAACAAATAACAGCCTCGTGTTTGTTCATCGCGAAAGAAAAAGTTGCTCCTGGTCAACGAGCTATCCCCTGCCCTGCTGCCTTGATAGTAAAATGAATGTAATTGCAAACTTGTAGCATTTATTCGGTTTCCTCCCGCTTCCAAACATCTTTAACCCTAAATGAATTCGCTGCAAAATTGGTTAATCGAAAGATTGTGCAACAACTGTGTAGTTACTGTTGGATATGGACAAAAATGAAGCGTAAATATTTCGCAGACTGCAAATTGCGACGGACAAGAACACTTCCTGTTTGAAGATGAAACGTCGTCCGTAACCGTTCCCTTGGATTCCAGTGGACAATTTTCAAGCACTACAATCAACCTGAGCGATTTGCAGTAGTTTTTAGTTTCTACGTAGGCTATTCTGCGAACATACTGCTTTAATTCAGTAATTGTCAGTTGAATTCATTTTGTTATGGAAGATCCACATAAGCTTTTGTAGCGTTGTTTATCTAATCATGTTCGCCGCATTCACAAGCACCTGGCATGTGCAACCAGCTATTTCCACATCTTGAAAGTTTGTAGTCGTTCGAGACGTGATGTTGCCAGCATTTTAGACTAGGGATTGTTTCCATTACATCTGTCTGAACGAGAGCAACGTGTTTAATTGTGTGTGCTTGACACAAAAAGTATTGTAGGAATCGTCACTATTGTAACATTTCTGTTAGGAAAAGAATCTGCATTGATAATGCTTGCTGTCAGTGTGATAGGATTATTATCATCGTACAGTCATTTGTTTTCAAAAAATACTATATTACTGTATGATGTTACAACAAACCTGGTGTTTCTTGTTACCCGCTGGTTTACCACTGTCAAGCATCCCAGTCCGTTCCGGTTGCTTATGGGATTGGGTAAACCTATCGTGTTTCAACCGGTAAAGCTTACGACGTCGTGAAGGGCCTGAAATCAGCGGTAAAATCGGTGCAGACCAGAATCCTGAACTCCCGTGGCTATGGGTTGTACCCGAAGTATATACGACCACACTGAAACAAGAACGGAAGGTGGATAACCGTAGTGTTCAGAAACGGGTTGCCGGAGTGGATATCCGCCGCATAATTGCTTAGTTGAGACGTGAATACATTCATAAATCACGGTTGAAAATGGAATTGATTTGAATAACCTACGGAGATGTCAAAATTGCGTTTAAACTTGGTAGCAAAAATATAGGACGGGTTGTAACAGGTATTAAGTTTTTTCCAGGGCTGTGCAGCCGGAGCCCAAGCAATTCTGGATGGCCGGAGCCCAAAAACGTTTAGATGGTGGAGCCGGAACCTGAAATTTGGGTTCCGGTTCAAGCGAATTATGCAAATAATACAATGTTTTTTCTGTTTTTTGGACCAAATTGTACTGGAGCCGGAGCCAAAAATCTCAAGATCTGGAGTCCGAAATTTGAGTACCGGCTCCACAGCCCTGTTTTTTTCTCCAACCTATTTATTCTAATAATGTTAGCTTTCACCAGTTAGCTTTTAGTTCATTCAAGGCATTGTCTGCGATGCGTGCTGGCTTGACTACTGAACGACGGTAAGAAACGCGCCAGAAAAAGTGCTACGGTTGCAAAAACAACATTACACTCCCTATTTTTCCGCCTGCAACCTGTACATTGTTTTTCCTGCTGAAAAATTTGGATGACTCAAATTGACTTCACAGCATCATGATAGATTTGACTTGCATAAACGCCAGTGATGGTATCTCGAGTCTTTTGTCGAGATTTGCATGACTTCTTCAGTTCTGAAATTTTACATAAAGCAACACGTTTAAAATCAATTTTGAAATACGATTGCAAAATACCCTTTATTTACCTGCAAACCAGAGGTGGTCGGAGTAACGGTTTTTGGATTCCTGGTCATCGAAAACGAGAAAAAAACTCGGAATTAGAAATTTTTCTCACTCTAATTTTCATTAAAATCTCTCCAGAGCACGTCACACCAGTGGCGTGCAGAGGTCTAGTGATGCCGGGGACTGTTTGATTGGATGCCCCCCCCCAGCACATTCTGGTATTGAGCAATGGCGCAGGACTATCATGGTCATTGTTACTGGATATACGATGTTTGTGACGTCACAATATGACGCCATATTCCATTTTGCAAACCAATGTTTTGTCGAAATTTGTTGACACAACATGCATATCCAGGGTCGCCGGAGCAGCGGTAGGGCAGGGGGGAAGCAGTAAAAATGTTGAGGGCAATGGAAACTTCTTAAAAACAAAAAGTTGTTACCAATTATGTTGGTTTTTGTTCATCAACAATGTTGACCTCAAAAGTAGCAGATTATAGAAAATCATTCTGAATTTTTTGGGTGCCCGAATAACTGCAGTAAATTTATTTCAAGTCGATCTTGATAAACCATGAAATTATACCTAAGGTATTGTTATGAAATGGGACCTCCGTCCCCGTTGCACCCCTTTTGAAAGGGCAGAGGGGGCAGTGCTCCCGCTATGCCTCCATTCTCTGGCGTCCTTGTGCATATTATTCTACACGCACCTTCTTTGCTCGTTGTAGGCTACAATGTGTCACTGCGTAAATTACATCAACGGTCTCCTGAGACAAAGCAGTTCATAACTGCAAAAATATCCGGCAACGCGTTAAAACGGGAGTAGAACACACTCAGTGCTTCTTCAGCGCAGTTCACAATGCAAAACACAAGGCTACGCGAATGTCTCGACGAATAGCAGTCGATCAGAATGCATGCGGCGAGGATGGCGGACTCCCAGGGTTGACTGTTTAAAATTTGTAAACTACACAATAATTGAGAGTGCGCATAAAATAAGCAAGAAAATTTTCGTTTTGTTTATGTGGCTGTTATATGTACAACTACTGGGTTGAAGAAAAGGTAAGATACGGGATTGCGTGTGCCGTTATGATCAATCTGCCTGAACCGCCATTTGCTGACGGAGCTCGGAACGAAGCACATATTGCAAGCACAGGTGTGCGACGATATTAGCACAAAAAACGAAACGGGAAACTAGTGATAACCTACATCATAAAATCAGCTAAACCCAGCACGTTGAAATAGGACAATTTTGAAATTTGACTCAGAAAATCAATTAAAGGTCCATAATTAGCTTCAGGGTCGGTGTAATTGGACCCAACCAAAAAAATACCTTTTTTTAAAAAAAGCGCGCTTAATACGAACCAATAAACACCACTTTTCATTTGAAAAATGTACTATGAAGTTGAAAGTACAATAAGCAGTACAGTTAACTGTGATTTTCTTTAATGAAAGAAAGCGGACAGCATCCAAATTTGAAGGACTTGAAGAATAATTCCAACAGTTTGAGTAAATTCTACAGCTCTGTTAATCGGTATATTTTAACCAATTTTTCTGCCTTCTCTGCATCCAAACTGTTTCTGATGTTGGACCATACCAAACCATATGTTGAAAAAATGCTCTATATAGAATATTGAACTGGCAGGGAATGTTGGCTACATAAACTTGACGTAAAACGGTAGAGTTTGGGAGTGGCTTTTCTCTGTGTGCATGCTTGCTGAAACTTACCACTTTTAGAGTGAAATGACGAACAACACTTCGAAAACAAAGATGAGGTACATGTCTTTACACTCAAATTTGAATGCCATAATAGGTGTAACATATTATTATTGTGTAATTCTGAAAATGGTGATATCGCATGATGCAATAAAAACAATACAGAACAGGGGTTTTGTGTTTTTTCTAAAAAAGTAACAAAAACCTGTTTTCAAAAAAACGGATTAAAAAAAGACAAAAAAAACATTTGAATCGTTTTTTTCAAAACCCGGGTTTTTTCAACCCTGATTACCTTTGAAGTTTTTATCAATCCTCATTCTGTTTTGTCCTGCAATTTATAGTCAGAGCAGTACCTGCCGCTGTTACCTAGAATAATTACACCTGAATAATTTTGGTACGTTTGTGAGGTAATAAACGTATTTCAGGCTTGAGCGTAAACCAGTGTTTCCCAACCTCTAGGTTTGCGGCACCCAGTGGCGAATGCATAGTAATTTGATTTAAGATTTAATGACGTTTTGAAAATGGATTTATAATGATTTAATGACACGTATTTTATCGCGGCACACCTTAATATTGCAAATTGTGTCTTATAGCAGGGGCATATCCAGCCAGTTAGTTTATGGGGGGTGATTTCAGTGATATTTGGTAGTTAAGTCTCATTACAGGTTTACTCTGTAAAAGAGATGAAGTATGCTTCACAACACTGCTGTGACAAAAGAGTGGACGGCAAAATGGCCTTCTATCGCGAATGCTGTTTTCTGAATTGTTCAAAATAATAGTAAAAAAAGTTACTTTCGTAGGTTTTAGGGGGGCGATCTCCCCCCCCTCCCTGGATCTGCACCTGTCCTAAGGTGCTGCGGCACCCCGGTTGGAAACCATTGGCGTAAATCGTCACCATTCATTGCTTGAAGTGTTGAACGTGAAGCTAGCCTACATGCCTGTATACCTCCAGAAGTCCACTTGATCAACGTATTTTGTGTAGTGATTTTTGTGAAGAAATGTATTATGGCGAGCTAAGGAATTCGTTTTTGTACTGCATAGAAGCAAGATACCTTTGATGCTTACGACCAAAGTTACACATTTGCGCAGCCTCTGTTCAGACAGCAATATGGAGTTAATAGTGTAGTTTGAAGAGTTTATTCAACAATCAAAGCTAAGCGTGTCCCAACCGAGTAGTACAGTTAATGGATTATGGATGTTAATCATGTTGCGTCCACGTAGGTCCCCTTGGTCTATATTTGTCAACATTTATAGCCTAATTGAGATACAAAATGTTATTAATCTAAACATGCGCCATGCACCAGGATATTACAGTATAGATATCAGAAGGTTTATGCATGCGTATTTCGGCCAGTTAAAAGCACGATGTGCGTGCTTTTCACGCATTATTCACTTAAGCGCTAATGTATGAAAACGTTCATCGAGGTGCATTGCAATGATCAGCCTCAGGTTTGTTTCTTCGGTAACGGTGTTTTCATAATGGGAACGACAGGCTTGATTCTGATTTCCTGCAAATTTTTGTTAACATTTGCATTTCATTACAAAATCTCTAAATAATCCTCGTTAATCAAATAACAATAATACCCAATTCCTTTTGTTAAGCTTTATTCGCAAGACACGTCTTGATGAAGTTTATCCTAACGTATTCGCTGCACTTCGGATTATGCTAAACTGCCTGGATACTGTTGCCAGCACTGACAGTAGTTTCAGTAAATTGAATATAATCCAGGATTTCTCAGACGGTGCCCTCGGCCCCCTTGGGGGCCACGGAGTGGTTCTCTGGGGTCCATGAGCAGAGGCCTTCACTAGGTAGCTTTACCGTGATATTGCATAGCCCAAGTGTCACGATATATTAAGTATTCCCCAGTTAAACTTAGAAGGTCACGGCTTATGAAAGTTTGAGAACCACTGAGCTAATCAAACAGGTCTCATATGACAGATAACAGACTGTCTTCATTAGCCATGTTGTCAATCGAAGCTTCGTGTGTGCGATCTCTAGATTTGGATGATGTCATAAAGGCTTTTGCATGCCAAAAGACTCGCTCCAAGCCGTTTTGATACTACAATAATGTGACATTGCTTATAATATTTTCATGGTCATTGTTATATAATCTTTCATGTGTGCTACTGTGCCACTATACAGTGATTTCTTTTGTTTTGCTCTATAACTACGGTTCGCCAGTTGAAAAGCCCTGCATTTTGGGATGGGCCCAGAATTGGGGTGCAACGGAACTGTTCACACCTATTTGCAGTTGTTTGGTGTGCAACTCCATATTTAGATAAAATGTTTGGCATTATTTGCTTAGTAGTTGCTAAATGAATGTGGTTTTATCATTGGTGCGAAACGATTAATGAACTGCTCAAAAATTTAATTAATTTAGGAGTTAATTACCAGGATTCAGGTCTGTGGTGGGTCTTACAACAAATCATAGGTCTACCTTACTCAGTCACAAGCCATTGATAGGTATCAATTTTAAATAGGATATGTTACATGAAAAGGTGAAATTTTAATTTCACCCAGTTGAAGCCATAGGCGTAGCCAGGGAGGCCAAAGGGGCCATGCTCCCCAAAATTTTTAGAAAATATAATCATTTTGTGCTTTGAGAGGCGTTTTTCCAAACAAAATAGTGCTATTCGCCTAAAATCAAACATTTTGCCCCCCACCCCAAATTCCTGGGCTGGCTACGCCACTGATTGAAGCTCATTACATCATCCGAAAATATTTTCTGTTTTTGTGGAATAACGTATGAGTTTTTGGGAACTAATTATAGAATACCAAGCGGTGGCAAATGGGCCCCCTTCAGCTAAGTTCCCCCCCCTGGATCAAACCTCTAGTTACGCCACTCATTAAAGGCCACATTAAAATTACTGAAATGCATAAAGGAAATATTAATCTTACGTTTTGTCCAGACCATATATCTAATGAAAACTTAGTTCACTTTTACTAAAAATATTCTGTGGTAAACTGCTTTTCTGCAGACTCGAGTGAAAACACATTGCCGTTGAAGCTGTACTCTTATAAGTTTTGGTAATTATTTAAAGGGTAGCTCAGGTGTAGTCCTACAAATTTTTCTAATAAAAAATTTTGCATTTTCAAAAGTAGCTCAACTGTAATCGTACAAATTTTGTTAACACAACTGCACTTGCTCCGCTGTAATCTTTAAAATTTTGTATTTACTGATCTTGTTGCAGCAGCTTACAACTTCAACAGTTCTTTAATGTTGCTTGAGTACTTCTGTATATAATATTGATTATTAGCAGAGAATCAAGAGCATTTGAAGACAAGCTGGATTGTCGCTGGTTCATCGTGCAAACACTGTTGCTGGAAGTCCTTGTTATCGTAGGGGAAGGTGGGGTACAGTCGACGCTTTTTTGCATTTTCGACCACTGCTACTTTATTTCAAGTCCAATCAAGCTCAAAATTTGTCACACAATAAAGCAACTATACATACACAATATCATTCCAAAACATGAAAACAACGCCCTTCAGAAATAAGTTTGCAATCAATCTAAAAAGGGTACTTTTTCTGTCAAGTGTGCCCCGTTCCTGGGGCACAATCGACCTGAGCATGGGGTACACTCGACCGGTCAATAAAAAGTTGGGTTGCATGCATTTAGGGATGCAACCAGCTCTTCATTTCGGGGGGGCAATTTTCATAAAATTTCATTCGATGACGTCATCGTGCTTATTCAACCGTGGTACAAATTTTTCGCAAACGTCACAGATAAAGTTCTCTTCGCAACATTTCCGAAAATCAGAACTTTTCAGTACCGAAGGATCAGGACAGAAAAAATTAGTAGCCTAATGCAAACACTTGATTCCGTACTCAACTAGTGCAGTCACGGCTTTAGTGTGGCAGTCGTATGGGCTACTAGTAAACCTGTCTAAGCTTTCTTCTTGTTTTTGCAAATTCGGTTCTAGCCCTATTCTTCTAGCATGTGTTGGAATTTCTATCACAAACTACTGTAAGATCCCAAATTTGAGGGATAACCTTCGTTAAAAAAGTAAGGGGATCTTTGAATCCTAACATTTCAGGCAAAACCGATCAGGTGTGTTTGGGGCAAAACGGCTTTTTCTAGCATCCATACGAGTTGCGTGAAAGTTTTTAGAAGCAAGTTTAAGGCCAGTGGTGTATGAGGTGGGGGTGCAGGGGGTGGAAATCCAACCCCAAAATTTTTGATTTGATGAAAATGCCTCAAAATCTGGACGAAATCTGTGTAATTTCGGGAAAAATGTGTGGAAACCTTCACAAAATCGCATTATATACTTTGATTTTACAAAAATGGCGCTCGAAATCAAAATGCAGACATTTCTTTTTTTGGAGGTCATGTTTCTTCAGTTCTTTTTCCAGCAAGTTAGGGGAAATTTGGGCAAGTTTGGAGGAAATTTGGGCCAAAATGGTGCATGAAGTGCTTTGATTTGAAAAACATGTGCCCTGAATGGAATGAAATGCAGTCATTTTTTGAGGTCATTTTCTTTAGAGTTTTTTTCGGGCAAGTTTGGGGAAATTTGGGCAAAATCCTGCGCACCCCCAAAAATTTGCCTGCTCCTACACTTCTGAAAGGCTATGGGCATTCAGGCCTTGCACCGATTGCAAAAGGTAAGTAGTATATAATTGTATGTTCTAGGACCAGCTCTATTTCTTTGTTTTTTTACCTCCATTTTATCAGTCAAGCGCATTTGAAGGGTCCAGCTCTATTTCTTTGTTTTTACCACCATTCCCGTATCAAACTGTATACGTTTACGGGTCCAGCGCATCATTAAAATTTCCCGTGTCTAACTGTATTTTATAGGCTTCATTGAAGCTCGTAGAGGATCATATAAACTAATTACAAAGGATCCTGGTAAACTTACATATTTCACATCAAAATTTTCTGCTAAAAATTTTTCAATATAACTACTGTAAATGATAATACTACACGAATTGGTGCTGACACTGGAAACAATCCGTCAGATACTGCTGTTTTCACAGTTTGGGCTCAAGTTAGTGATGCAAGCACCAATGCATTTGAGTTATCTGGTATTGCTACAATTGATGATATAGCGATATTTAGTGAGCCTAAATATTTAGCTCAATCGTAAATAAAATTTATTATTAAAATTTTATTATTTTGTTATATAAATGGATCATAAATATAATAAAAATAATGTTTACAATTTTTATTGTGATTGTCGTATGTGTGACACAAGTGACACAGAGCCACTGGGTAGTACTTTACCAGTGGCTGGAGGCCGTAAACGTCGCTTGTGTCACGAAATAGAGCATTTTACATGTAAAAAACGTTGTTTGTCACTAAATGAACAAAATAAGAATTTTGTGACACAAAAGCACAAGGAGTTTTGGGGGCTCAAACAAAAGCTCCTTGTGATAATGTAATTAGAATAAAAAGTGATGATGTTTTATGAGATAAATTTCATGATGAAATAATTGATAAGTTATTTGTATTACAACAAAATATGTGATGTCCCCGTCAGCCACTTCGTGGCTTCCGGGGACTATTATACAATGGTATATTATATTTGTTTTAAATGGACTCGCATTTTATTTTTTATCTACCTTTGATCAATGCCCGGCAATAGTCCCTTCGGGACTGGGTGTCCCGGGCAGTGCCGTGGCAAGGGTAAGTGAGGCCCCCCCCGAAATTTCACGTGGGGCCCCCCATACGCTATTGGCCTATTATTATGAATTGCAGTAAAAAGTCGTAACCTCTCT
>Ga0210059_1004440_pt1 | contig 22635 bp, 12 predicted proteins | sample Ectturendosymbi2_FD_188042 | JGI IMG/M metagenome (GOLD analysis project Ga0210059, IMG submission 188042) | Ecteinascidia turbinata endosymbiont from Florida, USA - Sample 2 (SPAdes) (version 2) | ecosystem: Host-associated > Tunicates > Ascidians > Unclassified | place: Key West, Florida...
GGCTCTAATCCCACCCGCGAAGGGCTCTAATCCCACCCGCGAAGGGCTCTAATCCCACCCGCGAAGGGCTCTAATCCCGCCCGCGAAGGGCTCTAATCCCACCCGCGAAGGGCTCTAATCCCGCCCGCGAAGGGCTCTAATCCCACGCGAAGGGCTCTAATCTAATCCCGCCCGCGAGCTTTCCTGACGAATGTTTAGTATTGTAAGAATTTCGTGTAAATAAATTTACGTAAGATGTAATTACGCAAAAAGCACAGAACAATTGCTGCAATTAAGAATTTTATCCCGATGGGATTTGAAAACCAAAACAAACCACGCTTCTCGCTTTGACCTAAAGCTCAACTACTGTATGAAAGTTTGAGTTGAAAAGTAATTTGCTAAGGATGTTGGCCATTGATCTGTAATGTTATACTTTGCGAACAACACAGACATTAAACACAAACACAGCAAATTGTTAGGTCATAGCTGCTTTTTCCAAAGGAAAGTGCTGCGCACCAGCACCCTAATGTTGTACCAGGGTTTGCCAGGTTGGCATGTTCAGTGCCGAATTTTAGCTTTCGGCCTTAATCAAATCGATTTGGCTTGAGAAAATGTTGCTTGTTATTTTTTGGTATATAATGTTGTTTGGTAGTGTTGGCAGAAAAAACTTGTTTGGTATTTTTTTAAACCTGTCTGCCTTGAGCTTAAATTTTTAGCTTTTTCAGCTTTTTTGGCATTTATTGAAGCTATATAACAGGCGTGCACATTTCAAATGGATATTCAGGCCAAAATTTTGCTTAAAACCTAATTGCAGGCTACACCATAACAAAGGAATTGTTCATTCAGTTAAAACGAACTTCTTTATTACACAATACAACAAACAAATGCTTGCATTTCCTGAACATACATAAGAAATTAGTTCGCAGTAAAGAAACGCCGCGTTGGACACGTTTTCATTGGACCAAAGTTGAAAAATTTTGCTTTACGATGAAATAACAATACGCATTACTGCATCTAAATGTCCATCTGTTACCCTAGTTCGCAGCCTAGATTTATTTATTTTCATGATTGAGAAGACTAGTTCACAACAGCACATGCTTGCAAATTGACAAATCCAGATCCAGCGTTATTCAACAACACCGGACACTTCTCATGTTCGAGTCGAGAGGAAAAATTAGTTAATTAATTTCCTTGGAAAGGATCATGCAAAACTTAGTTTGACCGCAAGAGTTATAGAAGTAAGCGCCATTAACATTTTCTACGTTCACACCGAATGGTTTTAGAAACAAATTCATTTGCGTCTCCTGGCCATTAAGATGTTGAAAGCGTTTTGACAAGTTTCACGAAGGTCTTCGCACATTTTCACGCATTTTTCAAAGTCAGGTACCAAGTCTGTCTGAGTTTTATTCATAAATGAAGACATGCTTTTGAAATGCATCATGTTGTCAGTTGACAATTGCTGCTGAAAGTGCTTCAGTTTACCTTGAAAATCATTGACTGCTTTCAGTAAATGACTTGCGTGCCATTTTCAAAATTCTGGCGGGCTTCATTTGGCCTGTGGGCTCTGTGTTGTGTACCCCTGCTATATAGCATATTCTGCCTAGGGATTTGGTGTATGCGGTCCATGCCAACCTCGAAAGCCTGGTATTATTTCTGTGGATTCTATGTGACTCCTGCACTGTGTAATGCAGTAGATATTTTGTGGCATGTGGCATATATAACACATCAATTGCTTGTGTACCAGATTGAAAGTAAGTAAAACTGTGACATGGCGCATGCTTGTATTTAACAACCTGTATTGTATTACCTATTTATAGGTATTTCGCATTAAGATTTTTCTATAAGAGATATGGCACTGGAGATCAAAACAGTATTTACATGCAATGCTTCCAGGCTTGGTTCCAAAGTAACATCGCATTTTCGCCTTTGCTCATTCGGGTAATTCAAAACCGACAGCCGTCGGCCTGCTTCGGTTTGGCATATTTCTGAGGCTATTTGGCATATTTTGACAAGCGGTTTGACATTTTTTTTGTCCATCAGGCCCTGACAACCATGCATTGTACATGTTTTTAGTCTTGGCGCCTAAATTTCTGTCGAGTCTACTTTAACTTGCACAGGTGCTGCGAAATTTGTAAATTGTAGTGGGCATTTGGAGTGTGAAGCGTAGGCGTTATCTGGCAGTTGTAAAAAGAAATTCAGATGCATATTAGCACATTACTCTTCCAATTGCAGCATCAAGCATCAAACCAAATATTAACCTACAACCATTATGTAACAAAAGAAGTAGTTTCATAAATCACTTTGCAAACATGTTAACGAGCAAAGAAAACAAATAGAAAATACAAACGTAACTAGTGTTATGCGTGTTGTATTTTTTTTTTCGATACTCAAAACAGTCTGGCCTGCGGACGCTGACAAGATCGCGAATTTGGCCCAGCATCCAAAATGTTTGGGGACCGCTGCTTTAAACGATGAAGCTCTGGCCACTTTACGTCAGAACGCAGGTGTGCAATGTCTTGCAATGGGGCCGGTGTCAATCGGCAACCATAGGTCGCGTGTTGCAGGCCTGGTGAAAAGTGATCCAGTGGCTTCAGAAACAATGAGGGGTCTGAACTCGGCAATCAGCAAAGGTATTACTCTACCGAAAAGGAACTCGCCTACCTTTGACGGTAAACCTCTGCACTATGGGTACATGAAAAGCTTTGAGGAGACAGTAATGAACCAAAATTCCGACACCGCTTCGCAACTTGAGTATTTAATCGACATGTGTCGCGACAAAGCCTACGAAGCTATAAGGTCCTGCAATATCGTTAATCCACCTTCAGAAGCCTTAAAGGGAGCTCTTGATAAACTTGCTAGTAAGTTCGGGAAAACGCACGTGGTCGTCATGGCTCATTTGGATTCTATTACGAAGGGATCCCCGATTAAAGCTGATGAAGAAAGTATGGTTAAGCTAGCAAATGATATGGCTAACTGTTGCAACAAACTTGTTCATTGGGGTTACCTTTCCGAATTGAATTCGTCCCAAACCCTGTTGCACGTTTTCAAACGGCTGCCTACCCACTTACAGAGGAAGTTCTGTGACATAGTTGACATTGTTTCGATTGGTTATGCAGCTGCGTTTTCTCAGCTATCGCCATTCGTTGTGATATCAACGTCGTGAATAAATCAAAAAAATTTGTTTCAACCGTTTTTTAGATTTTGGGCCCAACGTCTTAAACGACGAAACGTGGAGGAAGGGATTGTGTCATGTTGCTGTTTAAGAAAACGAGGCGTTATTCATACAAAGTAGCATGAGAGCTTCCTTAAGTTTAAAGCTTGAATTTCTCAGCTAGCGAAGCAGGATGAAGTGTTTGAAACAAAGTCACGTTTTGTGCGTGGATTCAGGGATTCAACGCCACATACGTTCCGAAAATGCAGAAGCATTATGAGCGAAAGCATTCTGTGTGGTGTTCAGCCAATTTTCCACCAACTCGTTACAGCATGTTGAAAATTTGTTTCATGAAACCCGGTCACCGCTAAACAAAACAAAATGTGAAACGATCAACAAAAGGAATAGTTTTAGCACAGTGGACATTTCTAAAGAGGAATAGTGAAAAAGAACAAACTATGTTTATTGCATTGCAATGACACGCGTTGCAACATAAATGCAGTGGAAACATTGCATGAAACTCTAAATGTTACAAAATGTCAGGGAACGTCCAGATTGCCCAACCATGGTGCTTGAAAAATGCCAAATGCTCAAATATCACACTCATATGCTTTCAAGAAAATTGGATATCGAAGAACGTGATACCGATTCAGAAAATCCAATTTGCGGATTTTGAAAAAATTAAATTTTCTTCTGGGAACATATGTAGCCTAACTTGATCTTAGGGCTCACTACTTTTGTTATCAATTCGCGTAGACTCTCTGGTAAATAACGAGGCGGATCCAGGGTGGACGCTGCGAAAACAACTTCATTCACGATAATTTTTACAATCCAGAAAACAACTTTCGCGATATAAGGCCATTTTTCCGTCCATTGTTTTGTCACAGCAGTGTTGTGAAGTATTCTTCATCTCTCTCACAGTAACGAGTAGTGTTGCCAGTTGGGCGGTTTTCTCGCACAACTGGGCTGTTTTTTTCGATCGTTTTTGTTCTCTTGATATAAGATCCAACAGATAGATGAAGCGTGGAATTGTGATCGCATGGTGAACAGTTTTGATCTCATTCAGACTTAACTTTGTGGACAAGGAGGAGGTGTTGTTATAGTCACATCATGCAGGCAAATTACCACTGGTAGTAAATCGATACTATGAGTAAAGCTTGTAGGCGTGCAAGACGTAGTCACAATAGGAAAAACACTCGCACAACACGATATGTTCGTTTGTGCGGAGAGAGTGTACGGTATTGCTATACTGTAGGTGTAGCTTATGCTCTTTGCTGACACTACTCTGTTACTTTCATTAAACAGCAGTGTACAAGCATCAGAGTTTCATGAAGGATGTGATGTAAAGCTTTGAGTTAATGGGCCCATTATGAGAAGCTTTGCGCCTATTGCGAAAAAACAAAAAAAGAATCTTAAGTTGAAAGGCTGGATACAAAACACACTTTAATTTACAGATGAAAAAAACGTATTGTAGATATGCTCATTTGAAATAAGAGAAGATTAAAATGATTTAATTTTCAAGAATCACTCCACAACTGCTGACCACATTGAAACTTCGGCTCCATTTTCATCTCTACGTAGTTTGTTTGATGTTGGATTTAGCAAGGTTGCAATGCTAATAAAACAGCCTACATGATAGTGTTAACTCAGCAGACTTGATTCAGATTAAGCCTACAAATCGCTGCACATATAGCTTACCATTCTAGCACAAATGATGGAAGCCTACGTTCACCTTAAATGATTACTAGGCAGTATATCAGATCAAACGGAATCTTTCTTAGTTCGACGTTATTGCAAATGATAAAGAAAACAGAAAACTTTCTCTCTTCCATTCCTTACAGCAAATGCTTGATAACATATGCACAAGGATTTGCTGCGGTTAACGTTTTGTTTCGACTGCAATGTGTGGTATTATTAATAACAGTTTGATTGTCTTTACAATGTCACTACTTGTTTTGATTTTGTATTTTTGAGCTTGCTTGGTAGGAAAGGTCAGTTGTGTGTTCCATAAAGAATGCAACTGCAACAAGATAATGGTGGTTACTTTCACAGCAAACTGTTAGTTAAATCACATATTTTGGACTGTAATTTGGGCTGGTTTGGAGATTTTGGGGGTGGTATTTATGGGCTTGTTTTATGAGGGCATTAGGCTGGCTTTTCAACAAGCATCTGGCAACACTGGTAGCCAGCCCGTTATGAGACTTGACTAGCAAATATTACTGACATGGCCTCACCTAAGTTTGCTGACTGGAACCGCCTCTGCCCTACGAGCTCGCGTAAACACGTTGATGAATGAAAGAAACGTTAAATATGAGGTAGCAACTCTTTGTCAATTTGAGATATTGCTTTTTATCAAGAAGAGCCACACAAAATATGTCGCAGTTCGCCCACCATTGGTATGAACGTACGTGACTTGTCACTATTAGCTGTCGCTGTCTTGTTGCATTATCTGCCAAGATGTCTGCGTTCAGCAGATACATAACAAGTGGCAGAACAGCTGCTACCGTAACTTGAAGTGAACCTATAAAAGATATGTTGCCATATTATTGTGACGCAACAAAAGCTAATAGTAGAACGATTCGCTACCGAATTCCCCAACCTGCATTTGTAGCGAAAGGAGCGGATTAAGTGAACTGCAATTTGATGACTGCACGACACCAGAACAGTGAACTGACTCTTGTGCAGTGTTAGTGTCATATCGGCATACAATCTGTCATTTGCAAAAAATTACCAAAGTCACCGGAAATGAACTGCTGATTTTACGTTTTGTGAATGATTTTGCTTCTTAGTTCCAATTGCCAGAGGTGAAATGCCTGTTCCTCCCCCCTTGTGCAGACGCCTATGGTCAAGCCTCGAATATCAAAGCTGGTAGGACAGCGTTGTCAGGACCACAAAACTCACTGAACCTCAGATGTTTAGGAGACAATTGTGCAAATGTTAGCATGAATAAAAAAGACTTGGCCATTTTGTTCATACGTAGCCCGTCTGTTGTTTTATTCAATGTTTATAGTATTCGCCTCGGAAGTCCGCAAAAATAAATGAATGATTTGGGGTTCCGCGAGATGAAAAAGTTTGAGAGACGCTACGCTGAAAAATGCAAATCAGCGACAGCACAGCTGTAGGTTGTCTGCATCTCAATGAAGTGTTTGAGTGTTCCAAACATAGCAATTGTTCAAGCGACATGGCGTATCTTGAACAAGAACGTTAATGTCAAACGCCACGGCAAGAAGCAAATTTCAGGCTTCAACCTGCCGCCAAATGCTGTCACCCAAAAGTACCACAAAGATGTAAATCCATTATGGATGCGTTTCTTTTAACACACAACGTGGCAGAATTTTGTGAGGTTGTAGAATACACAGGTAACCCCACAAGCTATCTTTAATTTTGATGAAAGTTTCAAAAACTTGTAAAATGCTTTAATCTGATCCAATGAAACACTTTCATTTGAATATAAGCAAAATTTCCTCATGGAAAATAAATGAAAAGCTTTGTTGGCATCTGAAGCTTGTGCGATCCGGTTGTGTTCGCACACCTTCAGTGTGGGATTTATCATGTGATGGATGTTAACTCCGCGTCAGACGAATCGGCCAAAGATAGCTGTTACTTCCACTTGCATGGAAGTCACTTATAAGTGTCGCTTGCTTGGTCTTGCCCTTCTTGCTTTGGCCGACTTTGCTCACATGTAGCGGTCGCGCTCGCGTGACTGCTACACAACTGATGTCGGTTTTTCATTTTACGCGTAGTCAGAGATCAGTTTAAATCAGTGTTTTACATCCTTCTCACTGCAGCGGGATTTTCCGCAAATGTTTGCGTTGCTCATGAAAACCTACGCAATGGTTCAAGTGTCTATCCTACGTTTTGTAATTTATTAAATGAGTAGAAATGTGGCATCTGTGTTTGTTTCTATGTTTTGGCGCAACACCTGGAAGCCACACGCAGAACCTTGAGGTTTCGCGGAACTCCGGTTGAAAAACATTGGTTTAAATATATAAGGAATGGGATTAATTGCTCTTGTTTCAAACAACCCAGGCATTCACGTTGGTTCATTCGTTTATTTGCGAATCAAGCACAAGCAGTTGATTGAAAACCCCGAAAAGTTTGAAAACCATCCACACATGCTTGTTGTTTAGAGTCTGCCTCGTCTTCATCTGAAACAAAAATTCTGTTTTTCACTTTGGATTGTCAAAACGATGTGAAAATTTTTTGGAAAGTTTTTGATGAAACGAATTGCGTGAAAAAACAATTGAGATTATTTCTGAAAAAGCTATAATATTTCAAATGATATCCAAAATCTGCACAACCATGCAAATGTTCTTTTCTCCAGAAGTGCTGAAACGTTTCGTAGACTTATCAGCGTGACACGACGGGGTGGCATGGTTTTGTAAGTAAAATGTAAGCAACGGCAAAATCTTACGTTTTACTCCAAATTCATTACTTCTGCTTCGTCCTCAACATCTGGTTCTATTTCTTCCTCTTCACCGTGATTTCCTTCAGCATTTTCTGCATTATTGGCAAAAGATTAGAAATCCAACAATTTGAAACAAGAGAAGCAAATTCGTATGAAAAACAGAAATCATTTCCGTTGAGTTGCCTTTGCGGCAAGGTTGCGATTTGGCTTAACATAAAATTTCCGTAAGAGATATCATTGTCCAATAAACATAACGACACTGTGCTGTTTGATTCAAGTAACAAAAGCACAGATTTTTGAATAATGGACGTGTTCTGTGACTAAACCTTTACTCAACACCACCGAAACAATGCGTATTGGAAGGATTAGGCTATAAATATCGATTCCTATGTGACATGTTGAATTCCAAGATCCGCATTACTTTGCAACACGATTATTAAACCATTAACTATGCACCATCTCCGAATCGTCGTCTAAAATAGAATCGTCGTCTGAAATAGAACCGATGTCTCACGACCCAACGTATTCGCAACCATCTCCGTCGTCGTCGTCCCCAGAGGGCTTCACCCCCCTCGGACAAAACGAGGAGGAGACCGAGAACGATCGCAAGGAGTAAAAACTTGTTCATCTGCAAAATAAATGCTTTCAAATTTAATTAATAATTTGTATTAAACAAAATTTGCTAGATGTTTGTTCTGCTCCACATTGAATTGCAAGCATCCGCGAAAACACTGCACGTGCAAAATCAATCCGAAAAGTTTTATGTAACTCACCTTGATTTGTTTCGTACTCGAATAAGGAATCAAGTGAAGAAGCAGCAATCAACCGTTATTTATACTTGCCTGACATGGAAATCTTCAAAAATCAGGATAGGAATATCACGCTAGAGAAAGGAAGCGTGCAGGATTCATGTTATGATGCCACTTTCCCAATTTTCCTCTTATGAAATCATAAGGGTTTGGTGTGCAAAAACACAGCTGTTGGGGTCGACGAATTAGCTGGAAGAGCTTTTAGCTTCGAGGTTTGATGTATTCTGTCATACTATGTTTGTCAAACTGGTCCTTTTCCTACTGTCTCTTTTTCACTGATTTTGATTTCAAGATATCTGAGAAAGTTTTAGCGACTAATCCTGACAACAAACAGGCTTACTTTAAGATTTGAAACGGAAAAGATTCTTGAGTCTCCAAAAAAAAAACGATGAAATCTGAAATTACTAGCTTACTCATTTTTTTCACACAATTTTTCACATTTATCTTTTCTTGGATTGAAAAATCTTAGTTAGAAAGTTTCCTGAGCTTGATGTCAATAATAATCTTAACAGTTGCATGTCTGAACAATATACTGCATAAAGTTACTTTGAATTGCTTTTGCACCAACAGAGTATGCCTGTTCTCCAGAATTTATATTTGAAAAGCAGCGAGTGTACCCAAAATGTGCCTTTCAATTTGTGAGCAATCTGGATTTGGCAAAACACGTAAAAACCATGAAGCAATCACCCAAGAAATAAACTTAAATGCGAAATAACGAAAACATACTGCAAGAAACTTTGGTATGCAGAATGTTTTCCATAGCATGCAAGATAGTTTGAAATTTTGGTGATCAGCGAAAACGCATTTCAACATTTTATGTTTCAAAACTGTGAAAAAAGGTTTGTACCAACGCAAATGTGCGGCTTCCTTCCAACTTCCGTTCAACTCAAATTTCAAAAATATCGCGTCTAGGTTTTGGTGTCATATTGGTAAAATAGCTTTGTCCATTCTGAAAATTCTATCGTTATGAAACATGTTTACGAATACAGGTGAGTGGAAACTTACTGAATGGATATAAAAACGAGCGGCAAGTTTTAATTTCAATGATTTGTTTTGAGCAGACACGAAGTCCATAGCAGTGTAGGAGCTGATGCTCAAATTGGATTTTCTGAATCGGTATCAAGTTCTTTGATATTCAAATTGCTTGAAAGCATATGGGAGTGATATTTGAGCATTTTGCATATTTCAAACACCATAGTTGAGCAAATCTGCAAATTCCCTGACATTTTATAACAATTAGAGTTTCATGCAATGTTTCCTCTGTATTTATGTTGCAACGCGTGCCATGATCATGCAACAAACATAGTTTGTTCCTTTCAAAGGCAAAAGAAATGACGAATTTTTCACTATTCTTCTTGAGAATGACCACTGTGCTAAAACTATTCCTTTTGTTATTGTTTCACAATTTTTGCCTTTAGCGGTGACTGGGTTTAATGAAACAAAGTTTCAAAATGTTGTAAGGAGTTGGTGGAAAATTGCCTGAACGCCACACAGGATGCATACGCTCACAATGCTTCTGCATTTTCGGATGGTATGTGGCGCTGAATCACTGAATCCACGCACAAAACGTGACTTTTTGTTTCAAAAACTTCATCCTGCTTCGCTAGCACCGAATTGACAGCTCTAAACTTACGGAAGCTCTCATGCTACTTCGTATGAATAACGTCCCGTATTCTTAAACAGCGTCATGACGCAATCCCTTCCTCCACGTTTGGCTGTTTAAGATATTGGGCGAAGAATCTAAAAAAGTGACAAAATGAATATTTTTGATTTATTCACGACGTTGATGACACAAACAAAGCGACAGTGTGGTTGTTGTCAGTTCTGACAGCAAATGTTGGAATCCAGCATAAATTGCAATGCTAACATGCTGTAGATTAATATCAGTTGTTTCAAGAGAAACATATCTACTCATGCCAGGATGATGTATGCTATCATTCTTTTTTTGGCAAGTAGGCACAATGACAGCATTCATGCATGCTTGTGGAATTTTACCATGCAATAAACACAAATTCAAAAGACAATTGAAATCACATCACCTTCGTATCAGTTTAGTTGACGTGGTTATGTAAAGCTGAAAAGACCATCAGTTGAGCTCTTACCGATGCCATGTAACATTTCTTTACGGCCAATTAAACTTACTGAAACTTATTTCTGGTTCTCCAAACGTTAGGCTTTGCCGCAGTCACTAATTTGTTCATTTACAAGCTGTAAGTCTTTGCAGAAGCGATTTGGGGCTTTTCAATTTGCAATAACTATGTGCAAAATACCTGGATTTTCTTTAGAAGCGAATTTAGCTAGATCTTTGTACATACACATTCAGTTTCATGACGTAAATAATCAAAGAAAATTAAACGTATGGAACCCATCGGCGTCCGCAGAAATTTTTCCAGTGGGTGAAACGACGAAAATTTGCTTATGCTTTTCAGGTTGCTGACGTTGCTGTGCAAATGGACGTTCACAAAACCCATTACCATTTCCATCCCATTAGTCTGTGCTGATTGCACCCCAATTCTCAACCTTTTGTCTAAAATATTTTTTACACTTCGGCTATCACAAATTCTTTTTCTTTTTATAAGCTGCCCAATATCCATATTTTGTGCACGTGCTGCAAATAGACATAATTTAGGAAAAATCAACGGCAAGAGCAATACGTGCGGTGAAAGAAGAAAAGATTTAGACCCTCTCTCAAAACTGCTTCAAGCAATGAGAAGTAGAAATGTATGTTAACAAGGCTTCCGGACTACTCACAAAAATGAGAACATCACGCAAGCTTTAAAAAGTTGAGCAGATGAATTTCGCAAACTCGGCACAACAAATACAGCTTTGCACTTTCTGTAGTGCTCACTTTGAAGTCAGAACTAAACCTTAACGATAAAGACGTATTTCCACAAGTCTGCATAAACGTATTCTAACAAATCACGCATTTTTATACTGTGTGAAAAGAAGCCTGTACAAGAGTCCTTTGATTAAGCTATTCGCTAGGGCACGTTGATCACAGTCTCACACTAACGATGGAATTTTCAAGAATGTGGAAGCACTGCTACAGATTTACTCATGCTTCGTTTCACACAGCATAAACCTACAGTATACGTGGCTCACCGCTATCAGCAGTCATTGATTCGCTGCATTACCTGCCAAGATGTCTGTGTTCAACAGTCACATGCAGGGCTTCCATTCAGTGATTTCAAATAAACCCAGACAGTCCACCAAAAAATCCACATTTGTACAATAAATACCCAGAAAACTTGTGTTACAAGCAAAAACATTTGAGTATGTTTGCTTGAATTGAAACGATGATCAAATGCAGACTTAATTATAGTTCCTCTTCCACGATTTCTTCTGGAGCGCAAACATTAACATCCAGATGACCGTTTTTTGATCAAGTCGTTTTTCATAACGCTGGTGACACACTCCGTTGGCGATGTCTCTCACTAATTGCAGGAGCACATTTGTTGTTAAAGTGTGAAATTTTGTGCAATCTTCAACAGCAGCGGGATGGAAAATCCAATAAAAAATACAATCCCAATGCTTTCTTCCTCAAATTTAAATTTGTTTTTAAACTGATGCAGGTGGGGAACCATCGAAATTTAAACAGTCAGTCCTAATCCTTGATTTGCCAGTTTCTTCAACTGGTATTAGAAACAATAACATCATATATACAGTATAACCTCGACGTTGACATTATATGAGAATATGCAACCGATTGAACACGTTCTGCTTCATCCGATATGCGTACTTTCTCACCTGATGTGCTCATGCAAACACTGTAATATAAAGTTATCCTTATATTATTGAACACATTCAAGTGGCTGATGAATATATCATTAAAAAAAAAGATTAAACGCGATTTTCCATATTTAAACCTAAAAACCCACCAGGCATATAACGAGGGGTCAAGGGGGTCAAATTTGCTTCTCGTTCAAAGACCCATCTCATCTCCTTACGCCCCTGACACCCAGGTCGACCAATAAAGCAGATCTGGGTGGAAAATCCCGCAGTGGAAACCCTGGACACATCACGAAAAACGCCTTCTACCGTAACTTGAAGGGAACTTTCGAAGATTTAATGCCGTATTATTGTTGTGAAATAAAGACCAACAATAGAACTATCCGCTAGCGACGTTCGCAACCTGCCCCTGAAGGCAAAGGAGAGGGCAGGAGCGAACTGGAATCTCATCACTGCATGGCACCAGAACAGAGAACCTGGCTCTTGTGCAGTATGATAGCCAATGTCATATACCGACAAATAAACCGTTATTGCAACAATGAAGTGAATCCCGCGGAAAATAGCAGCTAACTTCAGCTTTTCATAAAACTTTGGCTCTTAGTCCCAATTTTCAGGGGGGCAAATGCCCGTTTTTGTCCCACCTGCGGACCCTCATGATAGAGCCCGTTCTTATCCAACAAGACTCAGCAAATGCCGAAGTGCCATTTGTTCTCCCTTATGCAATAGGAGGTGGTGGTTCAATAACCGAAGATTTGATTAATCATTCAAAATCAAAGCAAAATATATTCCACGCACAGGAAAAGATCCAATCTCAAATTGTGAAAAAGGAAATGAGTGCATTTGAGGCTGTAAAAGAGAGGCCAAACAACCTTGAAAAACTGTGTCATGTCTTACGTGCAAGCAAGGCCACTTCAGCAGAACCAGACTGCTTTTTTCAGCAACAGGACTGTTTGTGGAAAAACTCAGAAACAGTATGAATGATGACAGTATGCTTTGATTTTCATTAGTCAACATTACAAACATCATTAAAAACTGTGATTGACTTAATTAATATTTTGCTAACGAACTGTGCATTGACCAACAGCACTACTCTCTAAATTATTCTGAATTATTATCGCACAAAATCACATTCATTTGGAAACGCGCAAAACACGCGTTTCCCGTTTCATTTCTCAACAACCCGAAATCTGGAATTTAAAGTTTTGCCCCGAAATGGAAACACTGCTTGTAATGTGCAAAGAGTTCCGTTACACGATAATTTACCCAGCATGACTATCGAAACCGATCTTGAGTGACGTTAGTTCGAAAAACAATGTTGAAATTTCAGCTACCTTCTTCTTTTCAGCCAGTTGTTCCGACTACTGCTGAGTTTCAATATATCTCGAGACAAGTGTTGAGCTGCCAGTCGATTGTGTCATGGTCCAGAACCGTCATGCCGTGCAGTCCATGAGGAGGTCGGTGGATTCGACATTGGAAGACAACACAGAACCGTCGCCAGAAAGTTTTCAACAGGGGAACTTTGCCTTTATGCGGGTGGGCTTGACATTCTAAAAATTGACAAAAACCTCCACTGATTTATAGTCTTTCACGTTTCAATTTGGGGGGTCGGAGCTTTATTTTGGTGGATGAGTTCACCAAATCCCACCTGTGGTGACTGGACTGGAACAACATGGCCGACGGTTCGTTCTTCTGTGCCACACTCGCAGGCCGCAGAAGAGGCCCTACTGCATTTGTGCATACAGGAGCGGAAAGGCCCCACACCCGCGCGAAAGCGGTTAAGCAGGACACAGGCTCTTCTTGGGAGCGTCGCTCCGCTGGCTTGGGGGCCTGTGTCGGGAACGAAGGTGCGGAGTCTTGTGGGGTTGTCCGCCCACTCCGCATTCCATTGGTGATCCGCTCAGTGCGCCGTACGCATTTTGTTCTTTGGTTGCTGTCAGATGAATTGTTGTGCGGTGGGTACAAATGGGTGTCTTGATTTGAGACACCGCACATCTGCACTCGATGGACGGATGAGCGCTGAGTGGAACAGGTGTCCAGGCTCTTCAGCACGACCTTCTAGAGACAGTGTGGCTCCCTTTGCGACAAAGCTCAGCAGGTTAGATGCCTGCGAGAATGGCAATGTTGTCAGCTGGTGTAGGACGCAGACATCCAACCACAATTCTCAAGGCGTCGTTGATGGAGGGGTCGATAAAACGGGTGTAAGCACTACGGCACCAGATAGGAGCGCAGTACTCTGAGGTTAAATGCACCATGGCTAGGGTGGCTGTACGCAGATTTGTTGCTCCAGCACCCCAACCGGAGCCAGCAAGCCTCCTCCTAGAGCGACGCGTGATGTCAGCTTTTTGGGAAATGACTCAAGGTGTCGGCGATACGTGACCGTCCTGTCCAACGTTACTCCGATCTTTTTTGGGCTCGGAGCAGAAGGTCAGGGTTTCGTTTTTGGAGTTGACTTTTTCATCTCACGTTTATTGTTAGATAGCACTTTTGTTAGATAGTTCCACGTTCATTAGATGCGAAGTCTTTGTTTCCCAGTAACCAAACTATTAACACAAAAACAAACTATTAACACGAACTGCCATAAAGCATTTCGGATTATCTTGTCAAGATGTCTTTATCATCTTTTCAGGACTTCCTCAAATAAAAAACAAATTCAAACCAGGAAAGCGGCGAAAGCCTTTTGTGTTGTTTCCCACGCCTAAAATAAGAAAATCCTCGCAAAAATAAAGTTTGATTGGAACCTGCGTTAATTGACGTGACCCTGATGAGGGCCTAAACTTAAAATAATTTTTTTTTAATTTTTTTATAAACTAGTAGGTCTAAACAGCAGATAAAATTTAGGCTGAATCTGCAAAACAAAATGATCGCGATTTGAGACTGTGTCCTCTCGCCATAACGCAAAGTATCACAAAACAGCTCTACGTGTGGGTGGCTCTGTACGAGCTTCTGACATCTTTGCTTGCACTGGAGCTGGCACTGGCAGAGTAGAAAATTTAGAAGCACGTGCGTTCTACGCAATATCAATTTAGAGTGTTCAAATACGTGGATTATGTCACTGGCTTCATCACACAAGGCAGGAGCTTTGTAGTGTCGTAATGATACTATGCAGGCGCTATTCAGATTTTTCATTAGACAATTTTCAGTTTCTTTTTATTGAAATTATCTATAAGTTATACAAAGTGTCGTTTTAGTTTGAAATGAAAGCATGGATCACTTAATTGGTCTTTGTTCGATAATGGAAGGTGTTGGGTTCGAAATGCATCTCCAACATCATCGTTCTCGACATTCGGGAATCGATACACTACATGACTCTAAAGAACAGAACGAGTCGCCATGAAAATGACCCAGAAGCCTATATCTGCTTTCTTTGAATAGCAGTTATCAGAATGATTTCTGAGAAACCAAGACTTCGCATCTAATGAACGTGGAACTATCTAACAACAAACCTGAGATGAAAGTCAACTTCAAAAACGAAACCCTGTCCTTCTCCGAGCCCAAATACCTCGGAGTAACGTTGGACAGGACGGTCACGTATCGCCGACACCTCGAGTCACTTCGCAAGAAGCTGAAATCACGTGCCGCGCTCCTGAGGCGGCTTGCTGGCTCCGGTTGTGGCACTTGAGCAACAAACATTCGTTCAGCTACCCTAACCTAGTGCATTCAACTGCAGAGTACTGTGCTCCTTCATGTGCCACAGTGCTCATACCCGCCTTATCGACCCCGGCATCAACGACGTCTTGCGAATTGTGACCGAATGCCTGTGCCCTACACAAGTGGACAACATTCCCATCCTCGCAGGCATCTAACTTGATGAGCTTCGTTGCAACGGTAACCACGCTGTCTCTAGCACGCCGTGCCTGGAGAAACAAACGCACAAGCGCAAAGTGCCCCTACTGAAACCTTTCTGCCGAAGGTTCTGTGTTGTCCTCTAATGTCCAATCCATCGACTTCCTCATGGACTGCACGGCCTGACAGTTCTGAACCATGACACAATCGACTGGCAGCTCAACACCTGCCCGAGATCTAGTGCGGCCAAGCAGTGGTTAGTGTGAACAACTGGCTTCAACACGAAGAAGGTCGCTTAAATTTTAAGATCTTTCTTCGAAGTAACGTCACTCAAGATCGGTCTGGATCAAGGGCGCAGCCACCTCTTCACTTCGCATTGGGGCAATATTCACGAAATTTCATTCGATGACGTCATCCTGCTTGTTCAACCGTGGTACAACTTTTTCTCATACCGTCACATATGGCAATAATCCATTTTTGCCCGCAGACATCAAGTCCGTAGTTCAAAGACACACGTTCTGCACAACGCCGGTTAATAAAAACAGACAAAACAGAATTTTTTGCAACAGCGTTGTAGGCTGCATCACCGGTGTGAAGTGAAATTTCTGACTTGTGAACTTTCTGACTTCACGCCATATGCGCATGCACAGAGTAACATTGAACATATGAAATACGCTGAGAAAACTGATGATTAGGGCTTAGGATTTGGTGTTTAGTTAAGTGTTTCGCGTTTGGATTTATGTTACAGTTAGAAAAAGAAAAATAATTGAAGTCTTAGATTAAGTCCAATATTTTTCACTGGTTTTCCTTATTCCGGTGCTGTTTCTTGTTGTGGGTATTTGACATCTAACCAAACAGTTTTAATTTACACAACACACATCAAAAAGTAATCGCCAAATTTTCTTTTTTAAGCCTACTCTGAGAAGCAAAATAACTGACAAAAAGTAGTAGGTCAGAAAGTTCGTTCGACACCTGGTTACACAATCTTACTAAACAGAACGTTTTGTAACGACATTGGAGGCCGAGCCTCAGTTTTACAGACGCATTAAAGGAACGAAAAAGTGCATTTTTAACTGCATCGGAACATCGGGTGAAGAGGCTCGCAGCTTCTTTGCTGCGCAATATTTTCATAGCAGTTGTCTTTGAATGTCTTTGTCATCTGAGAGCTCAGTATACAGTACAGCTTCCAGATACTTGTATGGATTTTGGATTTTCCACCCATGTGCCAGTAATGGGATGACTGTTCTTTTTGCACTCTTGGCCTTAAACGTCATACAAACAATTTTGCTGTAGTTGGAAACATTTCCATGTTATTCTGCATAAGCCTGACACACATAAAAGTTCTCTTCGCAACATTTCAAAAAATGAGAACTTCTTAGTTTTAATCAAGATGCAGACCGAACGACCAGGACAGAGTAAAAATTAGTATCCTCATACAAACTCCTGGTTCTGTATGCAACTAGAGTAGTCATGGCTTTAGTGTGACAGATGTATAGGCCACTACAATAGTAAATCTGTCTAATTTTCGTTTAGATTTAGCAAATTAGTTCTAGTCCTATTCTTCTAGCATGTGCTTGAATTTTTATCACAAATGAAGATCCCAAAGTTGAAAGATACCCTATGTCAAGGGTGAGAGGATCTTTGAATGTTACCATTTCGGGCAAAAAGCATCATGTGTCTTGTGCCTTTGGCGCATAACGGATCAGGTGTGTTTGGGGCAAAACGGCTTTTTATGGCATCCATGAGTTGTGTGAAAGCTTGTAGAAGCACGTTTAGATCTATGAGCTTTCAGGACTTGAACTGGTTGCAAAAGTTAGAGTCTGGCGAAGCGTCATTTGGAGTCAAGGTAGTCTAGTAGGTAGGTGCGTTCAACACTTGACTAGCACTCACACGACACTTTACTAACCTTTTTCCCAATCCGTGGTATTGGGATTAACCCAGAAAGACCCTAAAACGTAAAACAGTCGCCAACCTAAATTTAGTTAAAAAGTCAGGTTTCGAAGCGAAATTGCAGCTGTTAAAAATGGTGATCCGCTTTGTCCATAACAAAAATAATAATCAAAAGGTTGTAGAAGAACAAGCGGTTTGTCGAGGCACTAACTGCTATGTCAAGATTTCTCTTATCAATTTGAAAGTTTCAGCAATTTGCACGGTTCAACAGTACTCTATTTTTATAAGGTTCATGAGAGCAAATTGAGGCCTGTCTGAGACAAAATAGCACACGAACAAACAGATAAAAATGAATTAACACGTTCAATTCCGGAGTACGACATACTCGTAGTTTCATGCCAACGCTTGCCTACCAGTGTACGAGTATACTCGTACTTGCAATCGCACGCAGGCAGTTGCTCCCTTAGCGCGAACTCCTGCTTGCACAGTGGGTTTCCAGAGATTGCCTCCAGCGAACGAGAACTCGCATTTGTCAGAGCGGGATGCCAGAGGTTGCTCAAAATCTCACATCACAATCATAACTTTCATCATTGGTATTCAAAGCCGAAGTGGGCAATAAAAATAACCTTGGCCAAAAATGACCAAGACCACGCAAACGTTTCACCATTGGTGTAATTGGCCAAAAATGATCAAGACAAAGCAAACGTTTCACCATTGCTATCCTTGGCCAAAAATGACCACGAAAAAACAAAACTTTATCGTTGGTCCTAAGAAAATTGTATTGCACAATATCAAAAGGTTTGTGAGGTCAACAGGTTTACCAATGACTGGGAAACCAAGGCGACGAAGACACCCCGATTTTCTAGTTTTTTCATTTCGTGCCAAGTTTGACCCAAGATATCTCATTGAGGAAAGGGTATGCAATGAGGAAAGGGTATGCAGTGAGGAAAGGGTATAGGCAAATCGGCAAGCCGACGTTTGATATGCGACGAGCGCTAGACCGACTCTTGCGCTCTCACGCGCCACAGACGGCGGTGGTGCGATTTTTTGCCCTTTGGCGACTTTTCAAAGGTGTCCTGTGAAGGTGCGAAACGTCTGAGGACAATTGCGGAAAAACATACCTGTAGGGAACGTTTGGGAATTTGGCAAACCAATTCACGAACCCAGAATGGAACGTGTTAAAAATACGAAGTTTGAATTATCTTCCAAGTTGACACTTCCAGCAAATTGTTGGCTTAATACCAATCATTTACGAAATTTCCGATCAAATAACCTGTCTCAAGATAAATATTGTGGGGAGATAATATTTAAGGAGCAAGACAAATATAATTTCCCACAAGACTTGCAAAAAAATTACTAGAACATATAATTTCGTCTTCATTCTTTGAAAATTTCAACAAAAGTCAAAAGTGCTATGCAATGTTTTGAAAATATCGGGTGGGGCAAATACCCCAAATGTCCCCCCTTGTTGCGCGCTTGGTCTGTATAGTCATGCTGGGTGAATATTCGCGTAACGGAACTCTCTGTACATTACAAACAGTTTTTCCAATTCGGGAAAAATTTCCAATCCCGGATTTCAGAATGTTGAGAAAACAAACGGAAAAACCCGTGTTTTTTGCGTTTTGAAATGAATGTGATTTTGCGCGATGAAAATTCAGTATCATTTAGAAAGTACTACTGTTGGTCAATGTGCAGTATATTAGCGAAATATCAAGTCAAGAACAGTTTTACTGTAAATGGTGTTTGTAATACTGACTAATCAAAATCAAAGCATGCTGTCACCATTCCATCTGTTTCTAATTTTGTGACAAACAGTCCTGTGGCTGAAAAAACACTCTTTGTAACGTTCGCAGAATCGCTGTGTATTTTTGCTTGCGTCTTGTCTTTACGCGATGTTTCCCCTTGATTGATGATCGGGCCTCGAGTAATTACCGGGCCGCGTTTTTGCCTCGTTACGCATTCCGTGACCACAGAGTTGTGCTGTCCATGTAGTAGCGGAGTATGCGAGCATTCTCTTTTGTGAGCATAACAAGGACGGATAAGGTTAGTTCGTTAGTTGAAGACATAAGGTCTTTGATTCTCTGCAGCATAAAGCTGCCACATCATAAGGCTGTTTCTGAAAAGGACACAAGGTCCTCGCACAAAGGCGTAGCCATGGAGGGCCGAAGGGCCATTTCCCCAAAATGTTCAGAAAATAGTCAATTTGTGCATTGCGAGGCGTTTTTCTAAACAAAATAATGTTTTTCCCCGTAGATTTAACATTTTGGCCACACCAAAATTGTTCCCACCCTCAAATTTTGGGCTGGCGATAACAGTGTCCTAGCAGCACAAAACTGCTTCCCATAATTTTCGTTTACCACGTTTTGTGACCAACATTTTGTTGGCCACGTTTTGTGGGCTTGTGAGAATAAAGTTATAACGTGCAATATCCGAAGTTTGTGATTGTCTTGATGTGGGCCTGAATTTAAGTTAAATGTCTGGAAGTTGCATCAAAAGTAATCGGAAAATATTCAGAATTAAAGGAAAATTTATTCAACAAAAGTTATTGAATTTTGTTGAACAAGAGTGAACGGAATCTTCAATTATTCTCTGAACAATTGAGTGCGAGCGCCAAATAATGCAAGAAATCTTGAGCAACGTTTACACATCGGGCTACATGTGTTTCGTCTGCGAAATTGTTCGTGATGAGTTACAAAGTAAGAAGATTCGTTGTGAAGTGGACGTGTTTAGATTGAAGTCGGAAGGAGCTTCAGCTCCCTCTTTCGCTTGGCACAAGGAAATAATTAAGCTGTCGTTGAAACAAACAGAAATGCCTTTGGAGATTGAACTAGCGCAAGAACCTGCTGAGAGAATTCGAAAAGAAGCAGAATTTCGATGATTAGAAAGCGAAATTGAGTTGAAAAGGAAACAAACGGGATTTCAAATGGAGCTTCTGAAGTTTGAAGCGATGTCATCTGGTTGTTCCAGGTCGAAATGTAAAGAACAGTTGCAGCATTGTGAAGGTATGTCAGAATCCGCCTCCTGTTCCGACACCGGCTACTATCGAGGAAACCGAAAATTACCAATGGTTTCACAGAGAGTTGCCGCAAGGGATGCCTCTAATCAGTGGACCCTAAAGTCAGGCCCGCGGGCCAGATCCGACCCGCGAATGGATCCAATCAGGTCTGCGAGGTTTCCTGACGAATGTTTAGTATTGTAACAGTTTCGTGTGAATGAATTTGTGTAAGATGTAATTACGCAAAAAGTAAAAACATTGCTGTAATTAAGAATTTTATCCCGATTGGATTTGAAAACCTAAACAAACCAAGCTTCTCGCTTCGACTTAAAGCTTAACTACTGCAAGAAAGTTTGAGTTGAAATGTAATTTGCTAAGGATGTTGGCCATTGGTTTATAATGTTATAGTTTGCGAACAACACAGACAAGTAAACACAAACACAGCAAATTGTTATGTCATAGCTGCTTTTTTCAATCGAACGTGCTGCTCACCAGCGCCCTAATGTTGCACCGGGGGTTGCCAGGTTGGAATGTTTGATGCCGAATTTCAGACTTTCTGCCTTAATCAAAGAGATTTCGCTTGAGAAGATGCTGTTTGGCTTGTATTAGATTTTTTAGTAGTGTTGGCAGAAAAAAAAGTTGTTATGGCATTTTTTTAAACCTGTTTGTCTTGAGCTTAAATTTTTAGCTTTTTATGATTTTTCAGCTTTTTTGACTTTTATTGAAGCTATATAACAGGCGCGCACAATTCAAATGGATATTCAGGCCAAATTTTTGCTGAAAACGTAGTTGCGAGCTATACCATATCAAATGAATTGCTCATTCAGTTAAAACGATCTTCTTTATTACACAACAACAAACAAATGTTTGCATTTCCTGAACACACATATGAAATTAGTTCGCGGTAAAGAAACGCCGCATTGGACCCGTTTTCATTGAACCAAAGTTGAAAAATTTTGCTTTCACGATGAAATAACAATACGCGTTACTGCATCGAAATGTCCATCTGCTACCATAGTTCGCAGCCTAGATTTGTTTATTTTCATGATTGAGAAGGCTTGTTCAGAGCAGTACATGCTTGCAAATTGACAAATCCAGATTCAACGCTATTCATCAACACCGGATACTTCTCATATTCGAGTCGGGAGGAAAAATGAGTTATTTAATTTCCTTGGAAAGGATCATGCAAAACTTAGTTTGACCGCAAGAGTTGTAGAAATCAGCGCCATTAATAACATTTTCTACGTTCACACCGAATGGCTTTAGAAACAAATACATTTGCGTCTCCTGGCCATTAAGATGATGAAAGCGTTTTGAAAAGTTTCACGAAGGTCTTCGCACATTTTCACTTAAATTTTGAAAGTCAGGTACCAAGTCTGTCTGAGTTTTATTTATATTGAAGACATGCTTTTGAACTGCATCATGTTGTCAGTTGACAATTGCTAGCGAAGGTACTTCAGTTTTCCTTAAAGCATTGACTGCATTCAGTAAATCACTTGTGTGCCATTTTCAAAACTCGGGCGGGCCTCATTTGGCCTGTGGGCTCTGTGTTGTGCACCCCTGCTATATAGCATATTCGACCTAGGGATTTGGTGTATGCGGTTCATGCCAACCTCTAAAGCCTGGCATTATATCTATGGGTTCTATGTGACTCCTGCACTGTGTAATACTGTAGATATTTTGTGGCATGTGGCATATATAACACATCAATTGTTTGTGTACCAGATTCAAAGTAAGTAAAACTGTGGCATGGCGCATGCTTATACAGGGTGACTCAAAAAGATGCGTACCCATATTTTGTTCGATAAAAAACCCATTTTTTAACGAATGTCTTTTCTGTTGCAGGACGTGATAGGTGAATCTATGGATGATCGTTTGCAGCTATAGTTGC
>Ga0210059_1004441_pt1 | contig 22635 bp, 15 predicted proteins | sample Ectturendosymbi2_FD_188042 | JGI IMG/M metagenome (GOLD analysis project Ga0210059, IMG submission 188042) | Ecteinascidia turbinata endosymbiont from Florida, USA - Sample 2 (SPAdes) (version 2) | ecosystem: Host-associated > Tunicates > Ascidians > Unclassified | place: Key West, Florida...
TGCAACATTTTGTTCAGATTATTCAAGTGCTGCGAAAAAACCACCGTAAAGGCAAGGTTTTGCATCTATTGTGAGATGAAATCCTAACACTGGCTTGCATTTTTTTTCATGAAGTTTTCAATTTCCCCACGTAAATAAAAAAAAACGCGTTAGCACGGCACCTAGGCTTAGCCATCTTAAACTTTACGTAGCAAATTTCAATTAGAGTTGTACCTAGAACTCCGAAGGTTTCGAAATCGACATCGCTAGAGCTCAAGGTATGCTTTTTTCCCGGAGTTCTAGTGTGAAGCTTTATCAACAGTAGTTGAACTTTTGCATGTTCATACCTGTTTGAAAGATCAAACCGGTGTGAACATGCAAAAGGAAATATGCAAAAAACGGGACATTTTCACGTGAAAAAAACAGAAAAACAATGAAATATAAGCAATTACGTTAAGGTTGCAAGTAATTGAAATCTATAGTCACCAGTTATTGAAGTATAACTGGATAGACTTCACGAGCAAACGAAGAAGTTTTTATTTCACAAAATCATCCCGCGGGTCGGATCCAACCACGCAACGGGCCGGATTTGGCCCGCGGGCCGTATGTTTGACACCCCTGCCTTAATAGTATGTTGTTATGACAACATATCTGATGTTTAGAAAATTATTTGATCTTTGATGTTTTGACAAACTTCACGTTGAAGTGGTTTTGATGTGATTCTGAAGGTAATTATGATGATTTTTATTTGTGAGATGTTTAAATAAATCCTGAGTACTTTTGCAAACTTCTAATTGCAAATGGGCAACAGCGTTGAGTATATTAGTTGCACTTGTATACTTTTCAATTACTCTCAGGGACGCGCGGAGAGCGGGGGCATTACTTCCCCTGTTCTTTCAAAAGGGAGGCAAAGGGGGCGGAGGTAACTTTTCATCACAGTATCATAGGGAATTTCATGGTTAACAAGATCTAATCGAAACAAATTTATTGCAGCTATTCACGCACCCACAACATTTAGAATGGTGTTCTACACTCTCTGTTATTATTTTTGAGGTCAAAATTTCTGCTTAACAGAAACAAACATATCGGTGAAGAATTTTGTGTTTTTTGTAAATTTGCATTTCCCTCAGTCTCAGTACCTTTACCGACCCCTGCGCTACCGCTGCATCGGCTACTACCTGTGTTTTATCTAATTCCACCTATAAACTGAGCATCTCCACAGACATGATTATCGAAATTCTGATCACAAAATTGCTAGCAAAATTTCTTACAGAGAGTCACTGGCGTTGGATACTTTCTAGGTTAAAACATGTGACATTTAAATCTTATCAGCTTTTTAACAATATAATCGATCAATTTTCAGCAGCAAAGGCAAGTAAACTTTGTCCTTGGAATTAGATAATTGCAATAAAGCATCAGATTGCAGTGTTTCTTTCATTTTATGTTGCCACGAACGGGCTGGGAGCGCTTAAACTGAGTTTGTCCCCAGGCGCGGTAAACACGAGGTACGCCACTGCTTGAAGTGTCGTTTGTTTTTTGCAAGGTGGTTTCATGTCTGTTTTCTGTTGCTGCAACATGATACTGTAGACAAAAATGCCGTTTGGAATCTACGTATTCGTATTTAATTTCGTTCAAACCAGCACGAAAAACTTCTTGTAACTTACCTTTGTAATGAAATGTCGCTTTTCTGTTACATCGCACGCTCTTTTTCTTGCAGGCGTCACAGCCTTTCCTTCACATTGCAGTTAATTTGGGAAAACGCTGTTTTTGTGACCCCTGGTCGCAGGGGTCTTCACTTTGAGCTTTGTGCCTCGGATCGTGCTAACTAAACTCAACAACTACATAATTCCCTTTTTTCTAATCTGACGACTTTAGTCTTATGGAAAAAATATTGTCTTTGAGAACCGTGAATGGCATTGTGATTACTCCACCTTAATAATAGCAATTGCCTCTTTTCATTACCATTTGCATTTTTTTAGATGCTTACAACGTTCACAAGCCCAGCAACAAAAAATTTGCACCCGTGAAAAACCAAACTTTTCGCTGAACAAAAAAATGCACATCAACGTTGAATAAAAATCGCTAGTTTGTCTACCAAGCGATGTCAATCGTTAGCAACATAATCTATGCGATTACAGACATCCACTGTTGCTTTTCAAGTAACATAATGATCAGTTGTTGCGCTACGTGTTTTGCCCAAATCGAAATATTTTTGATACAATGTTACAATTCAACGGTCTTGCTGGGCTAACCTCATACTTGCAACGAAGCTGTTATATACCTAAGCACCTTGGAAAACGCTCCACAAAACCGACCAAGTTGAAATTGCAATTTTTTTACGGCTTAGCATTCACGCGCACAGAAAGCAAAGCTTCTTTATATTCCATGGGTTGCACTTCTTGTAAGCAATCCTACTAAATGGTTGCGGCTATTTTTTGTACCGACACATCTCGTCATGTTAATTACAGTGTATCAAACCAACACTGGATATCGAGCAGTAAGCCTTTACAATGAATCCAATGCGCAGAACAAATTTACATTCAAATGTTGAAGTTGTCATGCTTTCAACGTTGTGCACCATCGTTCTAATTTTTGCCCGCTTTGTTTTGCAATCTTCGCCGATGAAGTTGTACTTTTGATATTTGTCTTGCAAACATTTTCCTGAAATCACTCGCCAATATATTTTGTTTGCTCCCCTCTTTCTTCACTTGAAACATTTCGAAACATCTGCGTTACTTTGTGTTATAAAAGGACTACTGCTAGACATCGGACTTAATTTGAGATATTCCCCAGTACTCCAAATCAGTAATTTCCCACTCACTAAAAAAGCTGTCTCCTGTGTGAAACTATTTTCGTTGAAGAATTTTATACTTTCACTAAACGAAGCACCGAAAGCGCGTTATTTTTGTTTTCTGCTACTCATTAAAAGTTCTGCTGTTCAGCAAAAATCAAATAAGGCTACTTTGCCAAACACCAAAACTTTTCTACTGTAAAACTCGCGTTGTGCGTGCAATGGCTATGCTTTTTGCTTCACAATAATTTTTTGCTTTTCAACATCAGTGATAACCGCTGAAGAAGTTCGCATAATCTGTGGACGTTGCCAAATCACAAATTCCGGGTCACTTGAGGGTTTAGGTTTCTGAGCATGTCCGCTCAATCTCCTATCGCCCCGTTCTGAAAACCAAACGTTCTGGGGGAACTACAGGAAAGTGTTCTCTTTGAGATGAAGGATAAATCACTTCACATTAAACTTGGTATAGTGAGTTTGCTTGAACATGGTTTAAATCAACGAATCTCACATTTTCGTTGTTTTAACTCTACACGCAAAGTTAACATTGACGAAAGTTTTGGTTCATCTACGTTTAAACCTGACAGCCCTACCAAACGTTAGGTAGTCGGGATTTTTTATCATTGCAATTTCGCTGAAATTTTATTTGCCTCCATGTGTTTAGGCAAAAATTATATGATGCCATTTTTTGCAAATGGCCATCGCCTGGGCTAAACAAGCAGAGTGTTGAAAAAAATTTCTTTGATTAACATTCTTACCTAGCACAGCCACACAACGTCAAGTGATTAATTTCTTTTATCATCACGATCTTGCTAAAATTTTATTAACCTTCTTGTGCTAAGTCGCAAATCACATGATGTCTATTTTGCATGTGATCTTTGTCTAAATGTAACACCAAACTTTGGATGCTACAACTTCGCATAAGAAAAAGAACTGTTTTCTGACCGCTTGGCTTTGATTTTCCTCAGTTGTTAAATAAATTCTGTGTGGTTCTTATGTTTTTTACATATTTTCATGAAAAAGGTTTTCAGATATTGCGAAAAAGTACGTATGGGCATTGAATGTACTGACAAGGAAACTTAATTTCATAATGGATAAAAGAAATTTATGATAGGATATTTTATAATGAATAAAATTTCAGTACTGTGGATGCGTAATGGTACGTGAAATCGATGTCCTATAAAAAAATTAGCTTGACTGATTCGTTTGCTTGTCACCTTTGTGGGGACCCGCAACTTGAATGGGCCTACAGATATGTGCAAGTTTAAATTATCGCAGAAACATAAGAGCAGACCCGTCGGCGAATTCCTCGAATTGTCGAAAGGTTTTAATTGTTGATGTTAGGTTCATTTTTTTGGAGCTGATGCCGTCTGCTTAATGCGCATTGCACACCTTTGAGACTAAAGCATTCAACACTTAGGCTGCACTTTCAAAAGCTGGAATGTTAAGGAAACGGTGGTTGGTCAATTCGCTCTCGAATATCTGAATAACCATTCTTTGTACGCAGGCAAATAAACTACTTTCTACATAAAACTACTACCGCGAATAAATTGGACCATGCAGAAACAAGGACCTCAGTTTAAAGTACAAGTGGTCGGTATTTTGTTCAGGGGTTTCACATGAAACATAGATATATCATAACATTTTTTTGAAAATCTAAAATAATGCATAAAATTCCGTGAAAGGCTTTGATAGCCCGGTTTGTCCCCCACCCTGGTTGCCGGCCTATTTCGATTTAAACGCTCATTAAACTCTGTGACAAACAGATTTGATCTTTTATTACTTGACCATTTCTCTTCAGTAATGTACACACAGCGCGAAACTTGCATTGATAAACGCGATTGCTAGTCTACAACAAGCGACTCACAAAGCCAACTGGAATCTATATGGGCGTTTCTGCAGTCTGCGTTTCATTTATATGTGCATGCACTGTAAAATAATTTTTCCTATATCATAACTGTTCAATGACTATTTTTTTCAGATCACGTTTTCTCTTTAACAACTTTTTAGAAAAAAAACTTTCAGGGTTAGGTTTTTCAAAATAGATCCTACGTCTGTAAAACAAGACCAAAATTTTTTTTAAGTGCAGCAAAAGGAGCGGTAGCGAATAGCGGTAGCGATAGCTCGCTACTATTTTTATTCAGGAACGGCTGCGGTAGCGCCGCTATTAAATTTAACAAAGAGCGGTAGCGACGCTATTAATAAAGTAGCGGTTGCCCACCTCCGGCCACACGCAATCTTTGCATGCATGGCTTTCTGAATTCCACCTTAATGATGATGCATACATGGGCGTACAAAAGGAACGAAAAAGTGCATTTTAACTGCATATTAACATCGTGTGAAGAGGATCGCAGTTTGTTTGCTGCACAATGTTTTTATGTGGTTGTCTCCGATTGTCTTTGTCATCTTGGAGCTCAATATTGTTGCAGTTGACCGCATCGCCTTGAACTTCTGAGGCAAGCACAAGAGAAAGATGGCAATTCGGGGCATTAACTAACAGCAAAGCAACCAGCAGCAATAGAGCTTCCTCGACGAGTTCACTCTACTACTAGTAGGTTGCATTATCATTATATTGGGATAAGTGAACTACGATAATTCGCTTGTGGTGTCTATTACAGTGACTTGTAACTTATGGGCACCATCTAGCGGTGACCATTTATTTACATGTGGCGCCATCTACCTGCCGCCACAGTATCCAGTACAGCTCCCAGATATTTGTATTGGTTAACAGATTTTAGATATTTACCACAAATGTGTCAGTAATGGAGTGACTGTGCCTTTTGCACACTTATCCTTAAACGTCATACAAACAGTTTTGCTGTAGTTGAAAATATTTCCATGTGATACATAAAAATTCTCTTCGCAACATTTTCGAAAATGAGAACTTTTCAGTTTTAATCAAGATGCAGAACGAACGATCAGGACAGAGTAAAAATTTGTATTCTCATACAAACACCTGATTCCGTACTCAACTAGTGCTTTAGTGTGACAAATGTTTAGGCTAATACAGTAGTAAACCTGCCTAATTTTCGTCTAGTTTTAGCAAATTCGTTTTAGCCCTATTCTTCTAGCATGTGGTTGAATTTCTATCTCAAACTTGAAAGATAGCCTATGTCAAGGGTGTGGGGATCTTTGAATGCTACCATTTCGGGCAAAACGGATCAGGTGTCTTGTACCTTTGGCGCATAATGGATCAGGTGTGTTTGGGGCAAAACGGCTTTTTCTGGCATCCATGAGTTTAGAAGCACGTTTAGGGCTATGAGCTTTCAGGACTTGCACTGGTTACAAAAGCTAGGGTCTTGTAAAGCGTCATTTGGAGCCAAAGTGGTCTCATAGATAGGTGCGTTCAACACTTGACAAGCACTCATATGACCCTTTGCTAAACCTTTTTCCCAAGCCGTGGTACTGGGATCAACCCAGAAAGACACTAAAACGTGAAACAGTTCTCAACCTAAATTTAGTTAAAAACTATCAGGTTTCGAAGCGAAAATGCAGCTAGAGAACGATTTTTTAAAAAATGTACTATGCCAATAATGGTGATCCACTTTACCCCTAACAAAAATAACAATCAAAAGGTGGTAGAACAACAAGCGGTTTGACGAGGCACTAACTGCTATGTCAAGATTTCTCTTATCACTTTGAAAGTTTCAGTAATTTGCACGGTTCAACAGTACCCTAATGTTATACAGTTTCCTAAGGGCAAATTGAGTCCTGTCTAAGATAAAACAGTACACGAACAAATAGGTAAAAAATGCCTTAAAAATACGAACAGTTTAAACTATTTCCCAAGTTGACACTTCCAGCATATTTGTGGTTGAATACCAATCATTTACGAAATTTTCGATCAGATAACCTGTCTCAATATAAATCTTGTAAGGAGATAATAATTCACGAGCAAGATAAAGAAAAATTCCAATAAGATTTCTTAAAAATGATTAGAATATAAAATTTCATCTTTATTCTTTGTAAGTATCTACAAATGTCAAAATTGCTATGCAGTGTTTTGAAAATTTCTGGGGTGCAAATACCCCCCAGGTTGCGCGCCTGACTATCTATGTACGTGTGACTGCCCTGCGGGCCGCACAAAATGCCCTCGCTGGGCGCATGCAGCCCGCGGGCCGTAGTTTGCCCACCTCTGCATTAGTTCTTACTGCGTTATTACTAGTAGTATTCCATTTGTGATTCAACACAACGTACTTGTTTGCAAACAGTCCGACTGTTGACACGTTAGCCTCCAAACCTACATAACCGCAGTTGGTCCCTGCTTCCTGTGGCGTATGCGAAAGCGCAACCCTTTGGTTCGCCGTGATTCTATTTCTGCATCGAACCGTTTAACGTTACGTTGTTCTGACATGACGCTGAAGTGTATCGGAGGTTTTGTTTTATACCTGAATATAATCGAAAGAAGCAGTCAACTTAGAGTACTACTGGAGGGTATTAACGGGCAAAGTGATGAGAGCCTTATATTTCCCCTTGCTTTGGCTTGGCAACTTCAAAACGTCAGGTTCCTTTGTCGGACTGAGCTGTGCTCCTGCAACAACTAGATTGACCCCGCAACTAGTAGGGATGGGATCTCTGTGGAATCATAATCGGCCGACTACATTCGGCACCGCAACCAAACAAGAGCCCTACATTGGTTCCTAAATCGTTCCTTCATGTGCATTGGGATCAAACACAGAATTTCACAAAATTCCCGATAAGCTCGCGTAACTTAAAAAGTTTAAGGATGTTTTTGTCGAGCCATCATCGCTGAGCTGATTGAAGAGGTTTTTATTCATAATATTTTTTTCGTTTTGCACTAACCTATTTCCCTTTGTACAAACTGATAACGTGCGCAAATTCCCGTGGTAAATTAACTATAAAACTCATGGGTTTTTCAGTCCGCATCAATAATCCATTGGTTTTCCATAACTGAGGTCTTCTCTTATGGCAACACCACACCAAGCGTTTCCCGATGAATGTGATGGTGTGCGCACTGGCAAAGGTCCCTCATCCTACAAAGACAGCGTTTCGTTGAAATTTTGGGAAGTGCTGAAACATGTTTTTTATTCTATCTGATATATTTCTGAGATACCGTATTTACTCCATAGTAAGCCGCCCTTGATTGTAAGCCTCCCTTGATTGTAAGCCGCACGAAATGGTGTTCAAAAATTAAAGTAAGCCGCCCTTGCATGTAAGCCGCGCTTCACCATAGGTTACCTAAACCTCTGAGATACTTTCGTGGATTGCATGCTTCGTGTTTGATTAGCAACCCTGGTAATGTTGATTCACCACTGCAGCTGCCTTCTGTTCATCATAATCCCTCATGTGACGGATGTGCACATGATGTTGAAGAGAGAAAAGATAATGCGTAAAGAGGGTTTGGTCAACAAAACGTAGGCAAGGGAAAGACTGGGCGTCATGTAGACATGTTGATAAGCTAAAGAAAAAAATGTAAGCCACCCTCGATTCTAAGCCGCCATTGATCGTGAGCCGCACGAAATGATGAAAAAAATCTTTATAAGCCGCGGCTTACAATCGAGTAAATACGGTATGTGGAGTTCTTCGTAATTTTCGGGAGAAAGAGGAATCATCGCTTTGGAGCAGCCTCGTTTAACCTGATTCAACAATTGATTTTTTTCTTCTTTTAAGTGTACACGTTTGTGATGAACACATACCTGTAATTCAACATCTACCCTCAATCAGTGATGTATCCAGGATTTTCGATTGAGATGATTGTGGTCAAAGTTGGGGTCAGCTTCTTTCTTTAATCTGCAAAAATACTAAACATTTTGCGATTTTTCATTAAAAAGAAATAGAAGATCCAAAAAAGGTAATCCACAGCTTATCACACCCAAATTTCGCCAACGTACGAAACACGTTAGCGTTTACGAAATACCTGATTATTCTTGTCCTTGTTCAAAACATTTTTTCTTCAAAATTGGAGGACCGTGGCCTCTGCCTGTGTTAACACATTCAATATCCCGAAACTGTAGACCGAAGATCATTGATTTCATTTTTTTTGTCAAGCAGATAGTGGCAGTCAAAGACATAGTAGGTGGAGCTCAGGCTGCCTATTGTACATGTACAGGGGTTACGTTTGTTAAGGGAAGGTGATACCCAACCCCACAACTTCATGCAGATGCCCCCATCATCCGGACTGTCGACTGTTTGCAGACTAACGTAAACGTTTTTGATATGAAATGTTTTTATTTCTAAATCGAGTTAGTTTAGGCAAGCATGAAATCGATTTCCTATTAAAAATTTGCTGATTGATTCAACTCTTCATGTGTGTGGAAACTAGCTACTTGAATACAGATATGTGCAAGTCTGAATCATCGTAAAAAGATGAAAGCAGAGCCCATTCCGTGATTTCTCGAAAGCTTACAGCAAACTTAGAGCTTTTAATAATAATAGTCCCTGTCAAAAGTGCAGAAAACCTTGGTCAACTCTTTGATTTTACGGCACTTTTTCAACTCTTCTGCTCAAGGTTGGATTTAGGGTGAGACAAATGTGACACTTTCCTCGTCGAATAAGTTTTGTGTGTTACATGTAGGTTTTCTGATCAATCCTGCTTCATAACTATGCTTAAAATGCAGTCAGGTTTGAACATACTATCACAAATGTATTACTTTTGCCAAGATAAAACTACATTAAATTTCCAATCATTTTCGGTGGCAAGGTACGTAGTTCTACGTTCGTGCTTCCACATGTACAAAGCGCCAAAGTACGTCTATCTATGTACTTTGAATGACGTTTATTTCTGTGGTGCCATGGTAGGCCTTTCCTCTTGATAAATATGTACAATAAGGTGTTTCTCTGATTAAACATACATGCGTAAAAGGCCTTCCGAAATAATATATGGGTCTGGCAGATTGTTTGGAGGTATCAGGTACTGTCTATAATTGCATCTTTTCGTTTAACTGTTCTATGTCAAATGTTGTGTTTGTGCACTATCAAGCAGTGAAACCGGAGTGTCGACCAAACCTGCTTTGCCGCTACGTAGACGACCTGCTTTTACTATTTCCTAACCAAGACTCTCTCCACAGGTTCTTTGCCAGTATTAATTCCGTTCATGGGAGTATTGTCTTTACTAAGGAGCTAGAGACTAATAATTGCCTCCACTTTCTTGATGTTTTAATTGAGAAATCATCAACAAGTTTTATTACTTCTACCTACAGGAAACCCACGCATACATGTCTCTACTCAAAATGGTCTAGTTTTTTTCCGTTGTACAGGAAACGAAACCTTGTCAACTCTTTACTCCGCTGCGCTTATGACACTGCCAGTTCCTACGAACTGGTGCGCACGGAATTTATGAATATTAAACGAATGTTATCTCGCAACTGGTACCCCAACAGTTTTTGGACCGTTGCATTCAGCAATTCTTAACCAGAAAACACGGAGTCACATGACAACGTGACTCACCTCCCAAACCCTCTCCTTCACCCAAATACATTTCATTACAACTGCCGTATTTGGGTTCTGCATCTAACAACATACGGCAGGAACTCAGCAATTTTATAAGACACAAGGCTGTAGTAAACGTGAAGCTGCGTTGTTTTCAAAATACCCGAAAACTTCAGAGCTGGTTCTCGGAGGTGTGGCAAGCTTTGCTCAACCGTTGCAACGTTTTTTTACAGGCTTACGTGCTCATGCGGTGCCTCCTACATCGAGCAAACGCACCGCAGTTTGACAAATAGTATAGAAAAACATCGAACATCACTAAGCTCGTCAGTCTGCACTCTGCAGACACTTGCAAGCCAACCCATATCATCGGGTTGACTTTCACAACCCTGAGGCCATTGGCAGTGACAACAATTGACGGCGGCTGCAGATTCGTGAATCTTCATTGATTCAAGAGCACAAACCAGAGCTGAATGCAAACATCCATCGGCACGCATCCAGCTGAGTCATGTGACTACGTATGCTTCACACCACAACGTCACTACCGAAACAATCCTTCGCGTTTTTCATTTTTCACAGCGTTTTTTCCTGACTGGCCATAAGAACTTGCAGCAAGATCACTGCAGTTCAATTTGCAATGCACTGATGATGATAACAGAAGTTGTCGAAATGTCTGCAATATGTCGTTGATATCGTTTTCATTGGCCGTGATTTTCATTATAAAGCTATTTAGCACTTCCGCGTTTCGTGTACCAAACAGTGAAATGTCTTGAAACTCATTCTACAACACCATGTTTTTTTTAAGGAAAATGTTAGGAACCCGGTTTGGATTTGTAGGGACCCAATTTCTCTGGTTCTAGGGACCCGATTTTCTCTGATTTTAGGGATCCGATGATAATTTTCTCTGATTGTAGGGACCCGATTTGAAATTCTAGGGACCTGAAATGGGTCCCTAAAACGCCTTAAAAAAACCCTGTACAACACATTAACAAAAAATCTCAAGTACGGCAACATTTTACGTATCTAACCCGGCGTATCATCGAATTAATATTTTTTCGTGTATTTGCTGACACCATAACCAGGGTTGCCAAGTCTAAAAAGACTTTTCAAGCTAGAAAAATTGGAAAATACCGCTAGAAACCGCTCGAATAAGACCAATTGTATAGGCAGCTAGACCAATTATCCGCTAGAATCTAGCGGATTTAGGCCACCACACCAGTTATTTAGCAGCTGTACAGGATTAAAATCCGCTAGATCTAGCGGAAAATCCACTAAATTGGCAACCCTGAGCATAAAGCTTCAACGAAAGATTCCTGCGTTGAGTACGATTTTGCGTCAATTTTGCATTTTGCAACATTTTGCTTTTACAATGTTGTGACAGTTTAACGTTTTCTCTTTTGTAGTCGTTGCATGTGTGAGCATCGAGGTCAAACTCAAACAAAAGTGCGCGCTGGAAACGTTTTGGATGCAGCTGTTCTAATTTCTAACGAAGATTACTTGCGTCGGTTTTTATAAAATATTTGTGATTTCGATATGAGGAAAAAAATAGAACAATCAGATGCAAAGTGAATTTCGGTTAAAACTGTGACCATCATTTACATGTTTAACCTAATAGCCAACATCCCTATTGGCGGTAGTGTCAAAATACCACCTTTCATTCTTAAGAATTAAAAAAGGTCTGTATTCCTGGATGAAAAACAGGGTCGCGAGTGTGATGACAACTTGTCTTTTTTTCGCTGATTAGCTTTTTTCGGCAGCGATTTGGTTAAAGGCGAATACGACGCCAAAGTATTGTGCATTGGACTCAAAATCTAAAACTGTTGCTTACGTCACTTTGCGGAAGCTGGTTGATGTAGAAAACGTTTTTGAAGTCATTCGCTTGAGCTTGACAAGGATTCACTGGTCAACAAAATAAATCTATTTTCTTGTTTGACTTTGAGAATACCTTTAGGGTAATTTTGGGGTGCTGAAGTCCGAATCTCAGCTCAGATTTCCAGATTTCCTATGACATCACGTTTTTTCGCAATCTGTATGTTCCTCTAAAAAACGGTCACGTAAGAGCTGCTGATTCACGATGTATGCGCTCCAGAGTAATGAAATAACCGTACCCATTTTCACTGGACTCCCAGACATTGACGAGGGCCAGTTTACTTGTTGTAAGTCTTCATCCTCTTCCGATGATAATGAAAAAGATGATATAATGTATGACGCTTGGGATTCTGATCGAGTTTCGCTGTACAGCCAGACCGAATTGAACCATCTGATCTGAGATTTAAATTTGCTGAAGGAATCTTCTGAATTGCTGGCTTCCGGGATACAGGAGAAACATCTTCTTGAAACCGGTGTAAGCGCTTCATCTAATCGTAAGAGAGAAGCGAAATTGAGAAAATCTTCATTTTTATCGTAAGAGAGAGGTGAAATTGAGAAAGGTCTTATTGAGAAAATCGTAAGAAAGAAGCGAAATTGAGTAAGAGGGAAGCGAAATTCAGAAAGGTTGTGAGAAAAGTGAAATTGAGAAAGGTCTCATTAAGAAAAGCGAAATTGAGAAAGGTTCATTTTATCGTAAGAAAGAAGCGAAACTGAGGAAGGTCTTCTTCTTGGTATGTAGTTGCCTGAATATCATTCAAATGACTGGAGACGTTTTGTTGATTACTCAAAAACAAGCCTAAAATGTGTCTTGCACTATAATGTTATATAAGAGACATGGATCCTTCCCTACAGGCCACTCTGTCACCGTGAAATAGAACTACGCAAACTTCAAGGCTGTGTTTAAAAGATTGGAATCAGTAGCGCAGCCAAGAATTTTATTCGGGAGGGGCCAGTCAATGTCGGCATCAGTCATTGACGTTGTCTTGACCTTGAGTCCGTCTGTTTCTTCCATTTATTTTCTAGCAGATGAAAATCGATATTAAAGCACCAGCAAAAATTTTCTCAAGTTTGTTTCGGGGTTGGGCATGGCCTCCTCGGCCTCATTCTAGCTGCGCCACTGATTGAAATATTGCGAACACCGGTGGCTTATTTTCGGGGATTTGAACATGGTGAATTTTCTACTGGACCAACGAGGAGGTCACACCAAATATCCTGTTTTTACACTATTGGAATAGCTGAGCCAACAGCGAGCATTAGGCAAGAAAGGAATGGCCAGAAATACAATGAAACCTGAAGAAAAACATGATAAGCAGACCTCGATATGATCGGAAAAATATCGCTTTACCACCATCACATATTAAACTTGAACTGATGAAGTAGTTTGTTAAAGCATTTGATCGTAGCGTTTGTTTACTCGGGTCCAACTTAGCCCTATATTGCGATAAGATCGGAAAACACTCGTCTTCAACGACAATGAGGCACAGGCTCGACTTCGAAATCTTGCTGAACTTGAAAGAATTTGAAGACATTACTAGAAGCGGGATTAATCGAGCGGTCAGTTTTGAGATGTATACCTGGTTTTTGTGCGGCTGTTGCTTGGGGGATTTTCTTGCACTTTGATGAGTTTTTTGTTGCTGGCTTTTGGCCAGAAATTGAGCCAATTAAAGCTGGCATGTTGTTTTTCAAATGGGCAGCAGAGAAATCCAAATGGCGCTAGAAAACTCAGTAGGGTTCGTTGCCGACGAGGCCAAATATAAGAGGTTCTGTCACACGCTAGTGAAACTGAGAGGAAACGGCAAATATGGTAGATTTTTGAATGCTAGCATGATGAAACAGCCGAATACGAGAAGTAGTTGACAGAAACGTCAACTATAAGATGTATTCATTGTATTGATATATAGCATGTCGAAATTGCCAAACGGAAGGTGTGTGGAAACGCTAAATGTAAGAGGTTTTGGAATGTAGCATGTTGACACAGCCAAATCAAAGATGTGATTGGGGGGAAACGCCGTATATATGAGGTTTTCGTATGTATCATGTCGAAACGGCCAAATACTACACTACGAAATGTATAAGGCTTTGTTATGCAGCATGTTGAAATTACCAACTAAAAGAGTAGTTGATAGGAAACTGCCAAATATAAGGTATTGTATGGTCAGGGGCGTAGCGAGGGGGAGCATAATTCCCCTGGCGCCAAATCACTATGGGGACGCCGAATGGCTGCTGGGTGCCAAAAAGTCCTAACAATGTCGAAAGTACTTTCTTCCGTACAGTACATTTGCTTCCAAAAGACCTTAGGTTGGAATATGGGGGGCTAACCTCGTTACGCCCCTGTGTATGGTAGCATGTCGAAATGACAAATTAAAAGAGGCAGTTTTCATGAAGTTACTACACAACGCTATCATTGCTGATATCACTAGACTAACATGGTTGCTTCGCACTGTGACAAAAGATGACGTAGTTGGTTTAATCCACGTAATAAGGGAATCATCTCAGAGAAATGTTGATATTGCAAAACAGTGTCCTTCGCTGGTTCCACTGCCCTGGCTTGGCATAACTTGCAGAAACAAATCATCGTTCAACACAGCAACGGAATGCACACATCTCGGAAGCGTTGTTCCAGCGTGCTTGTTTAATCTCTTCCATGAGGAGAATGTGAAAAAGGAAGCCGAGATTTTGCGACGACTCACTTGCTTAAAGAACCTCGCGCGAATGTCACTAGTCAAGTTGTTATTGAATATTCCTCAACGAAATGCACACTTCTTTCTTTATATAACATGAAGCCAGTCAACCATGTATTCTTACTGAGATCAATACTTGCTTATAGAAATTTTAAAAACACCCAGAAGAAGTTTACTTCTAATTTACGAACAGTTTCTTCACCGCAATCATCGCCACGGCCGGCGCAAGCCATTCGAGCGCCTCGGGCGAGATCCATTTTCAGCGCCCTCTCGTCATTCTGTTCAACCTGTTTAATCAACCGTGGCACGGCCGTTTTGCAAAATTAACATCTCTTTGCACATCTTTTGCCGGTGCGTCCTAGGCAACCTCTATTCCAGCGCCCTTTCATTTCAAAATGACTTTTTTCCGTTCACGGCCGGCGCAAGCCATTCCAGCGCCGTAGGTAAGATCCATTTTCAGCGCCACCCTCATAGCTTATGACGTCATCCTGCTCAATCAACCGTGACACGATCTGTTTAAACGTAAACAAACGCATTCTCTTTGCTCTTTGTACATCTTAAATTTGCCGGTGCATTCTAGGCAAGGTCTATTCCAGCACCCATCCACCCAAAAGACCCTTTTAACGACGATTTTTTGCATCAAACTAATTTATTTAATGCCTGCCGAGTTTATTTGAACACCAATTTTATCAAAATGTAATCTGCACAAGCAACAGGCGTCGTAGCACTCACATAGGCCTAAACAAAAATTCCAGCTAAGAGCTCGGAAACTTTTTACAGTCTGGTGTCGTAACAATCGACAACATTCCGCATGCACAACAAAGCTCTCACATTCGCGAAGGTCACCAATGTTGGTTATGTTGCGTTCCGTCTGATATCTCTTTGTTACATAAATCGAGGTGGCACGTTCTTTAATCTAAATCTTACTGGTTAACTAGGCCAGGGCTTCTCAAACTATGGGTCGCGACCTCATTTGGGGTTCGGAAACAAATTGGCTTCACAAATCAGATACAAAAGTTTTTGTAAGCTTTACAAGAAAATTAAAAGTAGGATTTCAGTGGATCTATTCCTGTTGATCATCCAGCAGACTGCGACCTCTTCAAAAATATAAACTTATTAAATTCGCAGGAATTCGGCCATTATCTTCAAACTATAATAAAATTTTATAAAACTGTCGAGGGGTGCCCGACGAGACAATCTGCTTCAGGTTTTTTCGGTTTCCCAGCGCATTAACTTTAATTTGTATGAAATTGTTTAATGTTCGCGCCAATAAACTCTGTCTGTCTACCGCATTTTAGGGGCATTGCTGTGCTTCATGGTGTCAGTTGTTTGCTAGGATGCCTGCCTGGGCTATCAAATGATAAGAATCAACCAAGCACAACAAGTTATGCGTTGTCACGTCATGATTGTTTTAACGTACTGACCAATATTGACTTTGTGCATTCATTCCGACTCGAACGCATGCTTGTGTTTAGAACTCTAGGTCTAGTGTAGGGGCTAAGCTAACTGCTTGAGAACACACTGAGTAGTAATTTAGACTAAAGTTAATATTTTTATACACAGTTTCAGAAGTGCTTTGGACTTTGATTCAGGAAAAGTTGGATCCATAAACCAAACCCAATGGAAATTTAAGGAGGCCACACACCTGTCATGCCCAGGATAAGATTGTGTAGTTATTAAACGACAAAGGTTTGTAGCAGGAATTTTCAAAACATATTTTATGTCATTTTTGGATGAGAACAAGGAATTAATGTACAGTCGTTTCTGATTTAGCCATTCCTAAACTTTTAACATTTTGTACAACATATTTGTGCGAAGCTGCATTCTTAAACTTGATAATCAAGTCCAAAAACCGATTCTTTTTGAAAAATGTTATTTTTCAGGGGATCTTCGACCCCCTAGTTACGGGCCTGAGAGGGTCGCGTAAAAATAAAAAAAAATGGGTCGTAGAACGAAAAAGTTTGAGAAGCCATGGACTAGACTATTAACGCCAATAATGCTGGCGTTTCGGCAGCGTTTCCTAATCTGGCTACACTTGATGACTGAAATATGATTTAGTGAAGACCGACATAAACCTACTCGGGTAAAAGTGGCGCAGCCAGGAAAAACCAAGAACCAAGAAATGAAAAGAACAGAGGTGGTACCTTGTACCCTTAAAATTTTGCAGTGGGCTTGATAAAGTATGGTCTGGAGGGCATGCCGTGCTGGTCCTGACAGGAGACCATTGATAGACTTGTGAGCACCCTAGGCAAGATCCTTTCCAGCGCCCATCCCTTCTATACTAAGATCCTTACTCTACTTATCACAGGCATTACGGAAATACGAACGACGTTTTGTAGATTAGAAAAGTTTATTACATGAATAAAATTTATACCAAATTGCGACATAGCTTGCCTATTATATGTGAAATTGAGTTAATAGGAAAAATATTCCTAACCCTCCTGCTGCAAACCTGAAGTAGTGTAGCACCTTTATCTTCTCATAAACTGCATGATCGTGTGTTTCATTCACTTTCATCATGTTCATTCCCTTTTTTCGTGTACGTTCGTCACTTTCTGAACCACACAATTTTATTTTTGGCGCCCCCTTTGGCCCAGCGCCCTAGGCAGCCGCCTAGTTCGCTAATGGTAGCGCCGGCCCTGTTTCCGTTGTACATATAGGTAGATAAGACTTTTACAGAAGCTGATTTATTACATTTTAATACCGAGTTCATGTGGACACCAAGTTCATAAAAATATTGTTCACACAAGTCACATCCGTTGCAATATTCATGTAAACAAAAAAATCCAGCATAGACCTTAAAATTTTGCCTTCCTGGTCTTTTTTGGCAAATTGAATTACAACGTCCTTCATGAGAGGAAGCTCCGGACTCAATGGACCAGTGGCTAGATCCACCAAACTCCCTTGCAACATGGTTGTGTGACTTTACCAGTTTCAGTTGCGGACAAAGGAAGGGTTTGCAGAATTCGGAAGTCTGCTGATATGTTTAGGAAACGTTTTGTCATACTGTGTCTGTGAAGACAGTGCAAAACATCCATAGGATGTCTTTGAAGAAACTATACATAGCGTTGCTCTGCGTCAATATCTTAGCCATGTTTAATGTTTATTACAAGGTTTTGCAGTGATGAAGAAAGAACTTGGGTTGGTTTGCTGGACTGGACATACTGTGAATCGTTATAGAAAAAAGCTAAGGCAGAGATATGGTCCTGGAGCTTCTGGAAGCGTTTCACATTGAATGAGATAGCTATGTCGATTGTAGCGTATTAAAAGTTGACCTTTCCGGCACTCACCCTCTTAAACAAAGATCTTTATTCTATATATCGTCGCGTTGTACATTATGGTAAAAGGACGTTTGTTTTACACGACAAAAGTTTATTAGATGAATAAAATGTATACCAATTTGCGACATAGCATATCTATAGCAGTATATATGAAATTGATAAGATTAATCATCCTGTCCCAAACCTGAAATAGTGTTGGACCAGCATCTTCTCATCAACTGCGTGAACGTATGTTCTATTCACTTTCATCATGTTCATTTACTTTTACTTGGCGTATGTTCGTCGCTTCCTGAATCACACAATTGTATGTTTTTGGTCATTTTTGGCTAGTCTAGCACATGCTGTTGCAGCCACAGTGCTGCGTTGCCTTGAACCACCTAAAGTGAGAGGCGAACCAACGACCCTCCGTGTAACAGCAATAATAGAGTTTTCCCCACTCGACTAGGTAGACTCTTCTATTGCTATTACGAATTCAACCTTATATGTGGCGAAACACCACGCCACAACACCTAGACTGAACCTACTTTAAAATTAGATACATGGTGCTGTAGTGCAACAACATATAAACTCAGATGGCCACAGGAGTAAATCAAAGGTTATTGCTTTTAGTTCTCTTTTGGATAAATTTGGAGTAAATGCTGAAGATGCACATGATAGTAATTGCTTTAGAAATAGCTGAGGTAGGCCTATCTCATGCAGTCAAACACACTCTTTCTTGCAATTCATTTGATTGTACTTTGTAATTACATTCAAAACTTTCCCAGGATACAAACATAGAAGCAAATCTATCTAGTGGTCGAACCAAGTCAGAGGCATTTGTTACAAATGTTCTTAGTAAAAAAAGCTTTAGGAGTAGTTATCAACAATTTGAAACAACATGAACCTCTTCCCTTCTTTGGTCTTCAAATTGATGCATCAAATCATAAAACATGTTAAATAATTTTATATGGAAATTGGCACAGTATATTTTGCAATTGATTTTTTAGAATGCTGATAAATACTATAATATGGAGAATATACAATTGGAGTAAAGCTTTTTATTTAAGTGCAGATAACGCGAATTGCAATTTTGGACGAAAAGATACACCAATATCCTCCCACTGAATGATGATGTTAAGGCGAATTGCAATGCTTACATTTTACACAATGTTGCAAGGCGGGATGCTCTGAACAACTTGAATGTGGACATAAAAATGTTGTCCTAAATATATATGCTTATTTTTCAATCTCAGCAAACAGAGGTGAAACTCTCAAAGATTTCAATTCATTTGCAGATATAGAATTACATGAAATTCTTCATCATGTATCCAACAGGTGGTTGTCTCTGCTACCATGCATTGAGAGTATATTACATACTTGGAAAGCTTTTTGCTCTCATTTTAACGCAGACCAACATACTGAATATTCCTGTCCTTTATTGCAAATTAAGAAATTTGGAAACCCTAAGCCCTCCTAACCAAACTACTTTGCCTCTAAATATGACCTGAAGAAAGTATGTGACCAAGTTACCCAATCCGGTCACGTGACCACATGCCGTTTAAAATCCGCTAGCGGGTGTAAAATGGCACAGATTAAACTGTATTTTAGGCCTTAAAGCAATTGCTGTTTCCAAGAAACATGGTCTGTATATTACAAAATATGGGCGGAACACATGAAACGCTATGTTGGCACACCAGTTGTCGTTGCACGCAAGTTGAAAAACGTTGCTCGTATACAACATAATTTCAATGTCTACGAACAGCGCGAACAATTTAAGCGATTTCAATAATGTTTTACATCTATGAAGTGAGTAAAACGAGAATTTTCTTTAAATGGAGACCACGTTTTTTGTCAAACGATTTTTCAACAATGTGTTTAAAAATTGTGAGTGAACAAATGCAATATACACTAAATGTTTAAGTAATAGGGTTTGTTTAAAAGATGTCCCTCTGATTCAAATGAAATGTCGTTCGTTCTGCAGATCAACTTCATTTAAGTAAACTTCGGTTTGGCCTTTTACATGCAAAATGTCCATCCCAGATCACTGCCGACAAATCTTCAGCCGAACTAATCCATTACTTTAGCCGTAGAAATTGTTTTAATCCATTATGGTTTTTACCATATAAATGTGCTAACACAACTAAATTATGCATGGTAGCGCAATGAAAAGCAAAGCATTGTCACAATTTCTGATTTTCACAATAAGAGTTCTGACAAGTGGGTACAAAGAGTAAAACACGTTGGAAGATCTGCATTGGCAAGTAAGACTTGAGAACGAATTTAATAAGTAACGTGGAACTTCCATAAAATCCATAAATCTTTTTTTAAGCGTAATTTAGAAAACGTTTCATGCTTTTCATTGTTTGCCTTCTGCAGTTTGTCTTTTTTCACATGGAGACTGTAGCTATGATGGATGGCTCACTCTGTTGTGATTGTAATTGTTCCTTTTCACTGCACAAGCAATTTGTAAAACAATGAAATCACCACGTTGCTAACAAGTATTACTGAAATTTGTCAAGGTATCAGAAGTGAGCAAAATATCTGAAGGGGCTTCCAGAAGAGTACATTATATATTTATCTGACTCGAAATGTTTTGATTATTTTATTATTATCTGGTCTGGTTGGTAGCAAACAAGCTGTGTTTGCTGAGTGCTGAGTGCTAAGTGCTGTTTAGCTTGTTAAAAGGATTATTGAAAATCAGATTGGGCAAAGTTAGAACAATATAGTTGTTATTGATGCGATTGTCACAATCAGCTCCTGCGTCAGAACAGCTTGAATGAAGCTTACTTCATTGCGCATTTGCAATTGAACAAGTTGTACTGTATCTGATCATGAATGTAACGTGATCAGAATGTTTGTTGTAGTCTTGGTGTACCAGTTGACATTGAGCTAACAATCGCCTCTGCAAAGGGTTTTACGTTTGATGTCGGCAAAATCTTGAGTATGCAGAGCACTACACCAGGTCAGTGAAATGTGACTTTTCCACGCCGTACACTTTACGTTCAGCGTTTCATTGTGGAACAAGTACAGTGAAGGTGAATTTCCAGATTTTAGTCTTGCTGCTTCGTGCACGTGTTTTCATCATGAGTATGCTTCTCATTAGTGTTAGTCTGTCAGGGCAGCGTATTAATATTTTGCAGGATTTAAAAATGTTTCTCGCATGAAAGAAAATCCATTCTTAGAAAAAATTACAAAAGAGTAGCTACAGTATTTGCCAGTGCAGTGGATACATTATGCGTTAAAGATTTGTGCATTTTATTGCGTGATTTCAAGCAATATTCTATTCGTGATTCAATGCAATATACTTGTACTTGCTTGCGAACAGTTAACACAGTGGTTCCCAACCGGGAAGCAACTCCTCTCCAGGGAGGAATTTAATGAGTTCAGGGGAGGAATTTCCACTTTGCAGTTAAGTTACTCATTGATTGTAAGTGCTGTATCTCTTTTTTAATTTGACATTGACTGTTTCAATTAGTTATATCACCTTATATTTGTAAGTTATGTAGTGGGCTATCACACGTTTTTGTTGACAAACTTTAGTACAGGGGTCTCAAACACGCGGCCCGCATGTGACCCGCAAGGCATTTTGTGCGGCCAGCAATACTTACTGGAATTTTTCACATAATTAATATTTCGGTTTAGTTGATTCACCGGTGTTTAAAAGTGAGCCAGCAAGTGAACAAGCTCCTTTTGAACGAACGTAGAGAGGGTTAGAAATGGTTTGTGTACAACCCAAGATACCTTTCGCAGGAAATAAAACGTACAAGCTGTTCTAATAAGGTTCAGGTACCACTGTTGTTGTGTCAGCGGTATAATGGGTTATTTCGGGTTACTTGATAATCCCTCATTTGGTCCTCAGAACAATTTGAGTTTGAGACCCCTGCTTTACTGCCATTATTTGGCAACAAATAATTTTTGTCCCACTTTTATAGTCACGTTATTGCCATCAATAAAGACCGTTGTTCCAATTGTAGTTAATACTAGCCTACGAATCCAAACAGGGGAGGAATTGAAAGTTCCGTAGGGGAGGAATCAGGGCCGTCGTCAGCGGGGGGGCCAGTGGTGCCCGCCCCCCCATTTGACATCTGTTCCCCCCCATTTCACGTTTGGCCCCCTGGTTGCTGCATACATCCAATACAGTATTTTAAAAATGTGGCCCCCCTTCTGGTTTTTGGCCCCTCTTTTTGGTTTTTGGCCCCCCTGCTGCTAAATCCTGGCGACGGGCCTGGGAGGAATGAAAAGTTTCAAAATAAGCAAAGGGAGGAATGCATCAAAAAAGGTTGGGAACCATTGGTTTAACAGTTGATATGACATCCTGCTAACATACATCACTGCAACTGGTCGCTGTTTCCGGTCGCTCCTGTGAACCCTCAACGCTGTTGTTCACCGTTACTCCACACCGAACCATTTAACGTTGCGTTGTTCTGAATACATTCAAGAGCTTGTTGTATATCTGAAAATAATCAAAGCAGGCAATCAAACTTAGAGTGCTACTGGAGAGATATTTCGGACAAATTGGTGAGAGCCTTTATTTCGCCTGGTTCCGCTTGGCAACCTCAAGTGTTGAGAGACTGATCTGTGTTCCTGCAACAACTAGATCAGGGGTTCCCAACCTTTCTCTGACCATGTACCCCTTCAGCGATTCGACAGATGAGCATGGACCCCTAAGTTA
>Ga0210059_1004442_pt1 | contig 22631 bp, 9 predicted proteins | sample Ectturendosymbi2_FD_188042 | JGI IMG/M metagenome (GOLD analysis project Ga0210059, IMG submission 188042) | Ecteinascidia turbinata endosymbiont from Florida, USA - Sample 2 (SPAdes) (version 2) | ecosystem: Host-associated > Tunicates > Ascidians > Unclassified | place: Key West, Florida...
TCTTTGCAATTGGCCATTAATCCCGCAACCTATACATCGGACTGCGACAGCACGTCTAGCGGTCGACACAACCTTCACCATGGAAACATCAATCTCACGTAATTTATGGGGCACCTGACTAGATAACATCTGTGTTTTTTCGGTGCCCCGGCGTTTTTTTTTCTGTTTTAGCGATTATATCTAGCGCAATTAATTCACTACCGCCAAATCTATCTATCTATATTCGCTCCGGTTGCACTGTCACGAGTGATCTGCGGCGCCCACTCTGTGCCGTGTGTCACGCGGCTCCTTTCGCAGTGAATGCAGCACTGGTGGCAGACGAACGGCAGCAGTTGCTTAATGGTTGTCTTGATATAATTCTCTTCTACTAGAGTGGGGGCGCACGACCTTTTCGCTATTGTCGTTACGTTTATTTTTATGAATTACGGGCGCCAGTGTGTTCAAGATAGTTATTTTTTGCATTGCTTCAGTTCTGCTTCCACACACTGAGCCTACCCTGCTTCCACAAGTTTGTTTGGCCATCTTTCTACCAAGTACCCAGATACAGTAGACAAAGAGTTTTCATTAATTCACAGCCCCCATAATTTATATTTCAAAATACATGTGCACGGCCGCATAAATTTTTATCGAAGGCCGCATGCGTAAGGTTGTGCACCGCTGCACTTAAGTTTCCATTCAAGAATCGGACGAACTTCAATAGAACTCACTCTGAAAACTACTTTTGACCAAACTAAGCAGAAATTTTTGTCCAAGTCAAGCCGTTACTCATTCTCCAAGCCTGGAAATTGATAGCTATTATTAGGACGAGAGAAGCTTGTGAAGTTCCGTCGCATGAGGTAAAAATATGTGGACAGCTAATGGGCTTGTCGCGCTGTTGAAAGGGCTTTGTTCCGAAAAAAAGTGATTAAATGATTGAAAAAGCACGGAGAAACCACAGTAGATTGCGTTCGACAGTGATCCTTAAAAGTTTTAAAGCCTAAATAACCCCGTGTAAAATTTCCGTCAATCTGGATAACGCCTTTTAACAAAGTTTAATAACAGAAGAATTGTAAGAAATAAACCAGAACTGGTAATGAAATCTTCACCAGAGTAGTGAGGATAAAGGCCAATGCAAAGGCTGCATCACGTTCATCAGTACCAATCTTCTTCATGTGGATACAGTGTTGCTAGTAGAACCAATGTAATGATGTTGTGTTAATAACAAAAAATTCAATGCAACAACACTGCATAACAATTAAAGATTGTCACATTATTTATTATCTCCTTCATGGGTACTGTTTGCTTTGTGTTCTTTTTTCTTCGCAACAACCAATTCTTTGAGTCGTGGTTCCCAACACTGTTAAATAACCCCAACATCCAATCTCAATATCCCTGGAGATACTGATGCAAACGTTAAGAACCCCTGCGTTCAGAGAAGATGGGTTGAATGTTAACGACGTATGCACCCCATACCCAGGCGGGATTTCCGCATGCCAGGAAACTTAATAACTCATCCGAGCATGGTTACCTCAGTCCAGTAAAGATTAAATCTGACCTAGTCGCGTGCTCTACTACATACAAAGTTGCGCCCGCTGTTGAAGTTCATATGAAAAATTGTAATCTGTTGTGCAATGAAGTTGTTGTACGTTGTACCCAAAGAGGTTGTTTCTTTGCAAACAAGCAAAAAATTGGGGCAAGCAATAGGCAAAAATTAAAGTTCTCTACAGGATGTACACAACAAAACGCTAAATGCTGTACAATCGCTGATCATTTCCTCCACGGGCTATTTGACAAACGTCAGTAAAGCCCATAACACTCTTACACGAGTGACTCACTATCCAATCTTTGTAATCGCAACTGATTACAGCGAAGCGGCGAAAGCTATTTCTAACTGTGTTCACACTGGTGTTGACCACTTAAGTTGAATGCAAACCACATTCTACGTAACTGACAAAATGCAAATCCGTCCTCCGAATAGTTTCCACTAAACAAAGCGCTTTACTGGTGGGATAAAAACAAGAAGTTCGCTGGGACCCCACCACTGGAAAGGACGTAAAAACGCCACGACAACCACAGCGTACACTGGTCATGTAACTTCCGGACTTTTCCAGAATGCGTAGCGGCCTCGCCATGACACTTTTTGTAAATACTATTCTGAAATGGTTGTAAAATGAGGACTACTGATAATAGATTGTGCCTTGCGGTTGTCTAGGAACAGTTTAAAAAGAAGTGAATCACTTCAGGAATTAATTCATTTATTTGGAAAAGACAAAAACGTACGGATAATAACAACTATTATCACAGCTAGGGAAATTAATACAGATACATGACGACCTAGCATGCTGCGCATAAGCAGTTAATTTTTTTAATCATAATTCCCACTCCAAGCGGTGCTTGTCGCAAACAAACAATAAAACATGTAAGTATCTTTGATTAATACACACAGGTTTATCTGCAGCTGCAAATCCGCCACAGGGTATCGATGTTGCCACTGCTGTCGGACACTAAGCTTAAGCTCCACTTCTCTATCGCCATGGCATTATGGCGTTGCTTTCCCGAGTGCATTGCAAGTTGTCTCAGATTACACTGAGCGCTGATCACTTGCGGGCAGTTCACAGTTGACAACTTTTTCACAAGCGTTTTTCTTCCTTTCTGTTGGTCTATTCCAACTTCCATAAACACATTTTGTGGTTACCGTACGTTTTAACAATCAGCAATGTCCCTTTCTCAGCAGAAAAATCAACTAGCACGATGCGGTACATGTACTTGCTCCGTGACTGCCATGAGCAAAAGCACTTTACGGGGAGCAAGTTTCACGAGAATCGATCGCAGGCCAGCTTTCGTCACCTCTAAGCAAAGGGTTTACACCAAGAGTCTCAAATTGTTCCGAGGGCCGCATTAGGACTACCCGAGGGTTGCATTATGACGCTGACGCAACAATGGCGGTACCCGAACCTTACTAGAAACAGCTTACATATTATTTCTTGCGAAAGCTGTCATGAGTTATAGAGATAAGATTTCTAGCCGTCGTTACTTTCGTTTAAAAGGAACTTGTTCACTCGCTAGCCGAGCACTTTTAAACATCGGTGATATACTAAATAACTCACTAAATAAATGTCAATCATTTGAAAATTCCGCAAAAGCATCGCGGGCCACACAAAACTCCCTCGCGAGCCACATGGTGCCCGCGTGTTTGAGACCCCTGGTTTACACAGTCAGGATCACAAGTGCAAGTTCTAGAAACTCAAGTTTGTGGGCCAGATGCAGACACCACCTGATATGATTCAATCGCGCGTTCACGTGTGTTCTGACAGTAACAGGCTATGGCAGATCTATAGCCCAGTCGATTTTACAGGATTTTTTTCATCGCATGAGAAGTTCTTTCAATCAACTAAAGCAAAGCTGTCACTAATTACTAATGTTAGAGACCAATGTTACCAAAATGGGAACATGTTTTCAAATACTCGTAAATATTACACGAAATGTAAACGCACTATCAGTTTTCTTCAGAAGCTTTCTCTAGATTAGCACTACTGAAATGCACCCTTTCTTGTTTTTTCCATTTCTATCATTCCCAGGAGTTTGATCACGATGCTTCCAACTTCGGATAGCTGGTCTACTACGCGGCAACCTTTTGCTCACTGTGTGCTCACTCCAGATTTCAAATCATTCAATGTGCCAAAGACATATGTATTTTGTTACACTAGTCAAGGTCAATATACCTTCTGTGTAAATCATAATAAAATTGAAGGTGCTTCTGCGTGAAGGAGCTTGAAGGTGCTTCTTTTTTTTTGCCATTGGAAATTACTTAGCGTGCCAAGTGTTACCGACCCCTGACTGCAGCACGGAAAAGTTCACGTTTCGTCAACAAGAGTCAGTAAAGCTAGAGTAGCACAACAATGAAGTAACCTTAACTGCTATTCGTTCGCACTGCAGCTGCTGAAGTAGTTCGCTGCTCCACAGTTGTTAAGAGTTTTTCATCCCGCTAATTTTTTATTACAAAAATACGGTAAAGATGCTTTTCGAGACAGCAGACATAACCATAAAGTGCGCTGTGCATCCGGGATTATCTTGAAACTCAACTGGAAGGCGCTCCTCTGCTGACGTAGATAAGTTGGAAGTAGCATTTACTAACAAACATGCAATGAATTTGCTTCTCGTGGTAGCAGGAAAGACTACAGGTTATGTGCAGACAGAATTATCACGCTGCTCCGCTAGAAGGCACTCCTCTGCTGACCGAGATAAGTTGTAGCTAGCCTTCTGAAACTGAAAGCACGTTACACTCTGCACGTAACACAGTGCGTCATAGATGTTTCATTTCCTGCATAATCATTTACTACGTCTGAATCGTCCCGTTCATTTTTGTGAGGCTTTACTGCCTAAAACGCAGGCTGTTAAACTAGGAGAAAAGCGTTTACAGCGGGGAACGAAGTGTTCAGACTCCAGACTAACCACGAAGACCAAACCACAGCAACCGGTCGGTCACTTCACGGCGTGTAATTTATAGAGTTGGGCGAAAAGTAACCTGAATATAACTAATCGTTTCTTTTCACAATATTCATACGAACCGTACGAAATATTGGTGACGGAATTCGCACGAATACCTGTACGTGTAGAAGTATGTCACATGCAACCAAATTTTACACGTTTTAGTTACACGATCGATGAAATACCGAATGCTAGGAGTTTTGAAAACATTTAGTTATGTGAATCCGACAATGATCCGCATTTTTGAGGCATAATGTCAACGTAAGCCCTGGGCTGGGACTTCATCCAGACATTTGCGTAAAAGCTGTGTCGTCATGAATATAATATTCAGATTCGTAGGAATAGTTTGTTTCCTACGTAAATACAGTAGAATTTGTCTTATGCGTCACCTCACAGGGAATAGAAAAAAATGGCGATTTAGGCGAAGTGACGATTTATGGAAAGAGGTGAAAACTCTATCATAGAAGCTCGTATACTTTATCATAGTAACTCGTACACATAGTACTCTTATTTGCAGCAAACTACATGTTTGTGACGTAATGGTTGAATACAACAATTAGTTCCTTTACTCTATCTGGACTCCCCCATTTAATCTAGCACGTTTTAAATCTTTAACAAACTGCTAAGACTTCCCGCGTTCTCTCAATGGGGGAGTCGAGTCGCGCTTCGCACCTCGAGTATAAATTCGATAAACAAATTGCGAGGTGCAACAACTCTCTGATAAAGATCCTTAATTTGTTTGAATTCCCACACATACTAGCTGCTTAGGCATCAGAAACGAAACTGCAAATGACGTATTAGCCGAACAAAACGCTTCTCAGGGATAGAAAGAGGTGGCGAATTAAGCAAATTGACGAGTTAGACCAGGGATTCCCAACCTGGGGTACATGTACCCCCAGGGGTACATTTAAGGTTATCAGCAGAAGAGCAAAATATATTTGCATATAATTTTTTCCGAAATATTTACACATATATCAGTTACTATTATTTTCAAAAATCATTATACGCTTATTGTTAAATATATCAATGAATAATCATGATAAAATGTATTGTCATAGGAAATCTTAGGGTACACGTGCATCTGTTGAAATGCTGAAGCGGTACATGCTGATCTGTTGAAATGCTGAAGGGGTACATGCTGATCTGTCGAAATGCTGAAGGGGTACATGGTCAGAGAAATGTTGGGAACCCCTGAGTTAGACGATTGCGAATTAGACGAACAGAAACGTACACAAAATATAGGAATTCTGCCGGGACAGACGGAAATGTAACGAATTAAGTGAACTGACGAATCAAAACGATGACAAATCAGACAGGTTCTACTGTACCATCAAAAACAGCTCGAATGAGGCTACCTGGACCAACCAAGGCAAAAGGCCAATTATGACGCAATACCTATACTGTGTGCTTACGCCATATTCTAAAATGTAAGTTTGTTATATAACAAAACTCGAGTTTCCATTGATAAACCGTGCTGAACGACCTTATGAAGTTCTCCCGGACGAAAAAAACAAAACGAGTCCATTTTTCTGCACAGTAATGTAAGGTCAGTGATAAAAAGAGAAAGTATTCCGAAAACTATCTGCAGCACTGTTATACTTACGCCACGGTAAACGGCGAAGTCGTACCGAAATACGTGATATATTCTGAGCAACGACGCTGGAGGCCAAGTCGTTTGCAGCGTCATCCCCAAACAAAGCACCATGGTATTCAACACAAACCAACAACATTATGTTAACCCAAAAGGGAATCCTTCAAGTAAATGAAAATTGCGGGTAAAGAACATTTTCGTCAATCGTCATCTGATGAAATAGCAGAAGCATCCTTTGAAATCGTTCGTATGATTTCTCGGGCAAAGAAGTCCCACAATATTGGCGAAACATTGGTAAAACCATGCATGCTACAAGCAGCCAGCATCGTGTTGGGAGAGATGAAGAGCAGAAAGCTATCAAAGATTTATCTCTGACACTACTGTGAAAACACGCAACGGTGAGCTAGCAAAAGATATTGAAATTCAAGTTCTCGAAAAGATACATGTAGTACCTTACTTCAACATTCAATGTGATGCGGCAACTGATGTTTCTCAATTGTTAAAGCTGCTAGTCTACGTTCATTTCATTGGATCCTCTTCAACTGAAGAGGAAATACTGTTCTGTACATCCCTCGAAACAAATACTACCTAACGTAATATGTTAGCTCGCGTTTGTCAGATAGGGGAGTAGTGAAGCTATTCCTCAGAAGCTCGTGAAAAACAGGATCTCCTCCTGGCATTCACGTCGTTGGGGTTTTCAGAATATTTCCAGAAACCACGAGCAGAGAAATGCTCTGTTCTGTCCAACGATTTCTTCGCATCGCCGACAATCACAATTTGGCTTCCCCAGTGCATCAGCAAGCTGCAGCGTGAATCACACATTGAAACCTGCCTTACATGGAATTTCTATGACAATAAAACAAGCAACGGCAACAATCCGGAAAGCGGGTAAAGAAGCTTCATAAACATGTAGTGAACTGTTCCACACCAATGGAATGAGATTTTCTTATCTTTTTCTAGTCGCTGACATTTTCTGGTTGTTTTGTGCAGTTGTTGTTTTGCCATGTTATAAGAAGGAATTTAGCGTATTTTGATACGTAACTTGCGTGAAGAATTCGTAAATCTACGGAAGCACAGTTCAAACGCTACCAAAAAGTCTCAACATTAAACCTCAATAAGTGATTTTTTATCGTTTTGAAAAACAAAAAAGTACCGGTAGGTATTTATCCATATTTTAAGTAGCAGTTAAGTAGCCCAACATTCCCAAAAGGGGAATATAACAAAACAAAGTGAGTGAAATTTGAAAATATAAAATAATTTATGACTTTATTGTGGCAAGCAGACTACAATTTTAAACATTCATAAAAAATATGCAATAGATCTACGAGCGTGATCCCTCTTACATTGAGCAAATGTTTGTTTTAGTGCGCATGCAATTGCGCAAACATGTAGACACACAACCATTAAGGCGATTAAAGCGTTAAAAGGCTATGCGATACACATACGATAAATCTGGAATGCTGCAAGTGCGCGAGAATGAGATTGCACTGCGCTAATGGTCTGGTGGTACTGCCCACTTGCGTAACTTAAGAGTGGACACTGCGTGTCTATGATCCATCTGAAACGGGTTGAGCAGGGTCGCACGCACACTTGGTCTGTAGGTGAACTCACCAAGCTGGTTCAAATTCCTTATGTTTTGTTTTCGCTTTCGAAGCCGCTGCTTAAGAACGTCAAATGATGATTTACCTTAAGGGAACGAAATTATTTCCTTAGTGATTTGTGATATTCACGTGCCACTATGAAATTAAAGCTACTGATATTAAAACAATGACGTAACCAACACCAACATTCCCATAATAATACCGTTATCTGTCAATATTGTGCCATCACGAGATCGCTTGAATAACGACTGGGAACAGCAAGGAAAATATCAATCTTTGAGACACAGCGCACATGAGCCACGAACAATGTTTTGCGTACGTAGGCAGAAAGTTTTTTTCCGGAGGTGTGGTCGTGTGGATGCAACACATCTCTTGCTTTCTTGTTCTTGTTTCACGGTCAGCCGCAATTCAATTTGGTTTCACAAAGTTACGAAGTGCTACTTTGAGCTCGTTTCCTTAGTTTCGATGAAACAGCATACATAAACCAGAATATTTTTCTTACGCAGATTCCTTGCATTTCCCTTAATAAAAGCCATAAATATGTTCCAAAAACAGTATTTCCCAGCATAAAGACGATGCCTCTCACTGCCAAATAAGGTGATGTTGCAATTTTTAAAATTTTGATAACTAGTAAATATCAGCATACAAGTAAAATGCTATGTGACTAAAATATCCGCTACACGCTGTACAAATTTGCATTTGTTTTTTTGATCTACAGATCGTATATGCAAAACGCATTTGGTTCAGTTTACCCTAGCAAACAAACTAATTGTTTTACAATGGCATTTTTATGAAGTCACACACAACTAGAAATTCAATAATCTCATCTTTTGCAAAAAATGGTGCATTTATAAATATATATCTTTAAACATTTATATTGTATTGTATGCTGGGTAAATCAACATAAAACAAGACATTGACCCTCTTGAATGTTTTTCAATTTAGCTTTATTTTTCACTGTTTTCCAATTTTCACAGTAAAAGTCACAACAAAATTTTCCAATTTTCACACCAAAAATCAAACTTTACACACACTCATATCAAACTTGCTTGAAATGGACATAATTGGTACTGATTATATAGGCAAATTGTTTGTAACATAAGCAGATTGATTTGATCAGAACAAAAAAATTGGTGAAACTTCACAACAGCAAGGACTTGCACACAAAAAAACATTCATGTAAAAGGCCTTGCTTTTAAGCATCAAAATGATAATTGTGGATGATGAAACCGATTACTGTTCAAGTTTTAACTATTTTATTGCAGTTCAGACAAAATTACAGCTATAAAAGGAAGTGTTAATATAATTCCTGTTGTGTCCAGAATTCCAACCAGATTTATTTTTGTTTCCGATTCATTTCAGTCCTGGCCAGAAACAAATTCTACATTTTGGTACATCCCCAAATGCATTAATCAGGTCACACACAGTTTTTTTGTTTTGATTTGGATGATGCTTAGCATTAAACTACCAGAAACTATAGCTAAACATCACAATCTGATTAGTTATCAGCCCTTAAAACATAAATTTGATATAATATAACCCAGTGATGAATCCAATTCATAGTGCATTACAACAAGTATAGTTTCAGCTGTGAGTGGCAAAGCATGCTGGTTGCCTTCTTAAATATCTGCATGGTGATTACTTGCAGTGAGTTTACAAGTAACACCTTGCAAAATACAAAATGTTGTGAAAACACTAGCAACAGGGCATTATGAAATGTTTAATCTAGAATCAATGAACTACCATCAATACAGTCACTTACCCCTCAATGTTTGTTAAGGAGAGACTTCATACAAAAAAATCAGTCAAGGGGGCAGTAAACGTGAAAAGACTGGAAAACATTGCTTTAAAACAAGTGGTAGAAAAAATACTGGAGATTGTATCACTTTGGTTCATGTCACTCTTTTGATCCATTGCTTCAAGTGATAGCAAGTTTTACCAAATGTTGCATATGAGCACGTTTTCATGCTGCTTAAACAAAACTGTCCAGAACATTTACAACCCTTTTGCACAACATAAAAAATGAACTTCCAGCCCTTGAAACTTTTCTTTTTTATGTGCAAACATTTACAAACACAACTTGTTAATTTAACTAACTCATTCAAGTTGGCAGGGCACAAAAAGCATTCATGACCAGAGGAAAATTGCACCAAAAACTGTTTTGGACTCAAATAGACACAAATTGCAGCCACCAATCACAGCAACAACACATTGGGGAGGGAAAGGTTCATTGTGCAAGCTAAAAAACAAACAGATGAAATAAACAATGGAGTTTCTTGGAATTAATGAACAGGAACATTAAAAACTTGCATGCTCAATTTGTTTTCGATTTTCCACAGAACATGACACTTTGCAAATTGCGAAAGACTGGAAGTTGTTTGTGCAGGTATCAATCAACAGTGTCATAACCAGGGCTGCTGAGTCGGAGGTAAAATATCCGACTCTGACTCCAACCTTTCCAAAATTTCCAACTCCAGCTCCCAACTTTCCAAAATTTCTGACCCCGACTCCATAACATAAAGGGAATGAAATTAGGCTGTTAAAATCAATGGAAACCGTGGTGCCCAGCATGAAATCTGTTTCAACAAAAGTTCCGAAAGAACTTGTACCATTTCAACAGGAATTTCCAATTTAGGAATGTGATGTAAGAAATGATCTGATTGGAGATCTGGAGGACAAAAAAATCCGACTCCGACACCCAGTGTTGTTAGGAATCCAACTCTGACTCCACCCAAAAGCCTCTGACTCCTTATGACTCTGCAACCCTGGTCAGAACATAACATAACACAGCAAGAGCAACATAACAATGACAATTTGCCTGACTTTCATTGTCGTGTAACAGCTTCCAGGTCTAATATTTAATAAAATTTTTAAAATGGTTGTCAGGGCAAGATTTTCCAAAATCTAAAAATTTTGTCCAAACATACCATAACATTTAGCTGCATATTACTTCTAATGGGAAAGTTAGCCCGACATGGGCTACACAAAAAGTTAATGACTATAGCAAATAAGTGTGTGTTTATGTTTACTACAACAAATAACTGTACGGTTGGTAAAAAACTGCAGGTGTTTTGTAACAAAGATAATGAAACGAGCATGACAGGTCATATTGGTGCGGATTTGAAGATAATGGGAAGATTAACAATATTTAGCACTGGTATTACTTTCAAAAAACGCATAGAGTTCTGTGTCATACACTAATTTCATAGTGTCAAACATTTGAGAGATTTCATGGAAGTCTAGTCCAAGTCTTCAGACAAAGCAAAGACTGTCAACTGACCTACTCATCTGAGCAAATGTGTAGTAGTGGCATGGAGGTATAGAAAAGAACAATAAAGATGAATCATAATTTCTGGGAGTCTGCCAGTGTTGGACAACAGCTTTGATTTGCCAAACATTAACCCAATCAATCATGATCATGCGAAGCAATGGCAGCAGCACACAGCTCAGTTACTTGAATAAATGCAGTATCACTCTGGGTTAACCCTTTGTACCAGCAGTGCCAGACAGGACCAGTAGTAAAGACAGTGACAAGACACAAATAAGAAAGCAACTTAAAGTTTCTGAATGAGCACAACATTATGAGAAATGTAGCAAACACAGCATTGGGTTTTGAAATACAAATAAGCAAGATTTCTGATTAAATAGATAATCCTAAGAACAAGTTACTCAAGAAAAATTCAGAATGAAAAAATGTGAACAGAAACGTATATTAAACTTTCAAACAATAATTTTTCACACACCACAAAAATTATGTGCTTCTGTTCAACATGATTGACAGTAACATCGTCAAAGTCCAAAGAGAATATGAAAAACATTATATGATATACACTCACTGTATAACTGAACAATTTATTTGAAAACTGTGGAAGAAAAAATGTGCCACATTACCTCACAAGTCATAACCACAAGGCAATATTTATTTACATTATACACAAACAACAAATTTTTAAAAGTGCCACTGCCTGCTTTCCACAAAAAATCTGCATATACAGCTAGTTTTACCATCTTACCCGAACACGGTTGGCAATTTCAGGCTGAAGACCCTTGACATTGGAGCTGGCTTGAGATGATTTTTGAGCTTCTAGGACTTGCCTGTCATTTTGTTTTTCAACAATATTTTTTGTGGTTGACATGCTAGCAACTTAATCACGCTGTTTGTTACTACACAAACTTTACTTCCAAACAAAAGCACTGATTACAGAAAAAATCCATGACAAACATATTTTCATTACAAAGAGCATTTCACAAGTAATAAAGAGACAAAGTCAGCAAAGTTCATACCAACATTCAAATACAAGCTTGCCTCTAAAACACCTGTATTCCAGAAAAAGTAACATCAGAATTTTGTGCAATCAAATCAGCACTTAAGCAAGTTTGCAGATAACTGTTGACTCTGAGCCTCGTTATCTCATTATGTCAGCCACATTGGTTTACATACATTTTGAAGTGTTGGTCCTAAGTATGCTTGATATGTCATTAGAGTTTCTTGTAAAACTTACCTTGAATTGTATTAAGCCTCCAATAAACAGGTAAGTGTTAGGAACAGCACGAAGCAAGTACATATGATTTTGCTACTTGGACCAATACAAACACATGCTGCACAAAAAGCTATGTACAACTGAAATGAATTACTGGGCCATAAGTTTAAGTCACTCTCACAATGAAGGCTGTACATTGAACAACCAAACAAACATTTAGCTCAAGCTATTGAAAGCATTCAAATTCCCTCAGCAATGATAACGAATTTTTGGTAGCTCTAATCACTCCATATATGACTGTGATGTCATAGGTGAGATTAAAGTGTCAGTGGAACCACAGAATAGTAGTTTAGTGCAAATGGACCAACAGGGATAGAAACCAGAAAACTAGAAATTAGTTTTGCACCTCAGTGGACAGATGGAAATGTGCTTGTATGCAATCCAGATGTGATGTGGCACTGAGGAACACCATTTCAAAAAAATAAAACTGAATCAAAATTAAGAATAGGTTGTCAGTAATATTGTACACACACAACAATGAAACCTTCAACTGGAATGCACAAAACCTTCAGCCCATGTACTGCATGTTGGATATAGCTGATTTAGATAGTGCAGTGCCAACAGCATGTTTTTTCACAATAGAAGTAATGCACTCCAGGATGCAGGAGCACTTACCCATGTATTGAAAGTGGGAGTAATCTGGACATATATTTATTACACCACTGGATTTGTAAGCAGGAGGATGCATACACATGTATGAAGAATGGTCCAGGTATGAAAAGTGAATATCACCCAAAGCTGTCTGTCTAGATCAGTGGCTCAACCTGTGGGTCACATTCCCCGTGGAAGCATTTGCCACTTGTCTAGGGGCCTCGAGAGCATCTACTAAAACTATTCATAATTACTTCTAGATTTTGTATTTCATATATGGAACTACTTTTTGTCGTAGCCAAAATAATAAGATCATCTGGCAAAAAAGATAGCCTACTTTTTCATTCAAATTTATTTTACACCTTCGTAATCAGTCTAAATCCAGCAGTTCATATGAAAACAGCCAGATTGCACATGGTTTGCACGAGCATAACTCCGGGCCCACAAGAGCTACAGAGCTGTTCAAGCGCTCACAAGACTCTGCAAGTCTTATAGTTTGCAATGAAAAAAAATTTTTTGGTTTCGGTTTTGGATTTTTTTCAGCGGCATCATAAGTGGAGGACTTTTAGGCCACCTTAGCCCACTTCACCTGGATCTAAGCTCAAACTGTTAGATGATAGTATTTTGCTGAATTTTTGTTGGAAACTATGCTACAATCCGAGTCTTTTGATACTTTGGATGACTTGCTGGGGTTTCGCATTGAAACCTTATGATCTAAAGTAAACAAAACAATTGATAATTCCCTAATTAGATAATTAATTTCTTTGTTTATTTTAGACCATAACGTTTGAACCAGGAATGCTAGGAAGTCCATCAAAGGCTCAAAAGACTTGGATTCTAGCCTAGTTTCATACGGAAACTTCAGTGTAATACTTTGGTTTAGCGGTTGGGCCCTAGGCCAGGTAACATGAGCCAAAATGGCCAAAAACCTACCTCAATTGTGACGTCACTCGCAAAACAACTGAAACCTGAAATTCTTTTTTCATTGCAGACTATAAGACTTGCCGAATCTTTTGAGGGTTTGAACAGCTCTCTAGCACAATTGGTGGAGGAGCTATGCTGTTGGTAAGGTAACCGAAAACTGCTGTTTTGGGCCAATTTCCAAAAACGCATACATCGTACTTTTGCAGCCAGTGGCCCAACTACATGGACAAGGTCTCTTGTCCATATAGTTGCAAAAGTACCATAGCAGCCAATGTGTCACATGTGGTTATGATCATTACAGTACTGTTGTGTTTGGCAACGCACGAATAACTTTGTGACGTAACAATGTGCTGTGTTTGTAATTTAGATATCTGATGTGGTAGCTGACTTGGGAGTTATACTAGTTTTCATTGAGTTGTGCTATGGAGTGCTTTGTGTACAGCACAGGTCTCCCTCACTGATGCTGCCATGTGCATGAATTTGATAAATGAGTCTTTGTTTAACATAGTGATATCGTCATGGATGCCGGGAAGATTTTTTTAAGGAGGGGAACATGTGGATTTTCTCAAAGGTGGTGAAATTACACATTTTTCCCACTCGAAACCAGGAAAACAACCTTTTTTTGCTAGAATTTTCAAAATCCAAGAGGGCCAAAATTTTCTAGCAGTTGCACATAGTTTAGTCACTTAACACTTTGAGAGCCAGCATACAATATATTTGTACTTCGATTTCGGCCTAAAAAACAGCAGTTTTCGGTTGCCAAGTACCAACACCCTACCTCCTCTGCCGATTGCGCTACAGAGTTGTTCAAAGGCTCAAATGGAGCGGCTAGTCTAGTAGAATGCACTCGAAAAATATTTTTTGGGTTGGGGGTTGCGGATTGTTTGTGACTGACATCATAAGTGAAGTAGTTTTGGGGTCATTTTCGCTCACATTGCCTGGCCTAGGGCCCAACCACTAGGCCAAAGTGTTTCGCTGAAGTTTTCATTAGAAAATAGGCTCGAGTCCGAGTCTTTTGAGCCTTTGATCGACATTCCAACGCATCTGGTTCAGAAGTTATGAACTTAAATAAACAAATTAATTAATTTTCTAATTAGTCAAATATTTTTTTAACTTACATCATAATTTTGAACCCGAAACCCCAGCAGGTCATCCAAAATATCAAAAGACTTAGATTGTAGCCTAGTTTCCAGTAAAAACTTCAGAGAAATACTACCACCTAACAGTTGGCACCCACGGCCAGGCAAACTGGGCCAAGGTGGCCTAAAAGTCTCCACTTATGATGTCACTCATAAAAAAACTCACATCCCCCAAGCAAAAATTTTTTTTTTGAGTGCGACTAGAAGACTTGCCGCGTCTTTGACGCTTTGACCAGGTCCGTAACCCGAACAAGAGCGGAGATATTCCCACGCAAGGCTACGTGCGTTTAGGCGTTTTTTTTCTGAAAATTCCTGAAAGCAGCCGGACGCCAAAGTGGTAAAGAACAGGTAAAGAAAGTTCAATGACTAAAGATTCCAGGATGAACACAAAACAAATCAAAAAAAGCACCAGTCAATGCACATCGCAACTTTGGATCACAAAAACAGCAAGGGGAGTCACCACTTGACCAGAATTTAAAACTGTAAGCTATCAAATAGTTACTGTGTCACAAGCATAACAAATGGCAAACCACTTATATAAGAATGCTTGACAACCATAACAATACTAGGAACTGATGCCAAATGTCTGAAACCGAAAAGTTGCATCTAACACTGCAAGCACTAAGTTTTTAAGAAACAATTCTCAACAATGCCAACAAAACAATAGAAAAAATCATGAATTTGCTTATTTCTTGATCAAAGTAAAAGAAATACACATTACCAAGATTACCCTGCCCCACAGTTAGCCACTACAGTACAAATGAGCAGTGGTGAGCACTCTGCTGCTCTGAGCAAAAGTATTATCATTTGATGAAAACGGCAGATGAACAGCTCATGGAATTAGCACTTAGACACCTTAGTTGTCCAAGTATCTATGTTATTAGATGGTAAATGATCAAAAAATAGTTATTAAAGTTACCTTACTGAAACAGACAACTGTAGTGCTTTCATACTACCACATAGCAACAGAAAAAGTGCATCAAAAACCACTAAAATTAAGTTTTTCTTAAAATCAACTAGGAAGATGGGAGGGTTATTAAAATACGGAAAAGATGCCATTAGCCTAACCACATTCATCACACCACATTCATAACCGACTTGTTATGAAGATTGTCTTTTGTGAGCATGGTCTTTTATCAACATGATCTGTTATAAACATGTCCTGTTATGAACAGGTCTGCTATGAACATTTCAAAAATAATTCTTATAATTGTCATAAATGTAAGCACTGTCTGTGCACACTGCACAAGTAACAAAAATCAGCACGCATTGATGTTATTTAAAGAAAATCGATTTCGCCATACAGCATCTTCAGTCGAAGTGGGTGAAAATCGATTTCCATTAAATAACATCAATGAGTGCTGATTTTTGTTACTTGTGCAGTGTGCACATACAGTGCTCAAGTTGAAGATATGGGTAGACAAGAATCACTGCAGTTAAAAGAAAGGAAGACACAGGTTGATACTGATGCTCAAGGAACAAATAGAGCTTCCAAGTAATTGTCATAAACCATTCAATTGTCTGACTACACTTTTTTTTCTGTTAAAATCAGGGTTGTGGAGTTGGAAGTAAAATGCCCAACTCCGACTTTTTCAAAATTTAACTCCAACTCCTTAACATAATGTGAATCAAGTTTGGCTATCAATAATCCTCCGATTCTTTGCATCTTTTACACTGACTCCACAACTCTGGTTTAAACCAAACTTTTTGTCAGGGGTTCCCAACCTGGGGTGCATGTACCCCCAGGGATACATTTGCCTATCCAAAAGGGTACATTTAAGGTTATCAACAGATGAGCAAAATATACTTGCATATATTTTATTTCAAAATATCTACACATGTCAGTGAATATTCTTTTCAAAAATCATTATATGCTTATTGTTGAATAAATCTATGAATAATCATGACAACATGTATCGTCATAGGAAATTTTAGGGGTACATGTGCATCTGTCAAAATGCTGAAGGGGTACATACTTATCTGTTGAAATGCTGTAAGGGGTAGATGCTCATCTTTCGGAATGCTGAAGGGTACATGGTAAGAGAAAGGTTGGGAACCCCTGATTTAGATGAATTGCATGGTTGTCCTATTAATATCTGATGTGTTTGTATGATGCTTATTATTTCCAAATGCTCATTTTGTATAATTTGTTCAATTTTATTCATTGCTTTGGTTACACTGTCATTTTCCATTCATGATTCAGGTTTGCTGTGTCTACTCTTGACTACTCTGCCAATTGCTTTGAATCCTGTTGCTTAAGGAAGTGTATTTTCATCTAACACTCACGTGATAGGCCAAGGTGATTTACTAAAATGGATTCAACATCCAAAAATATCTAACAGCTGCAGTGTAGGAGTATCTACTGTGCTGTATGCAAGGTTAAGATGAGATAGCGATGTGTTGTATCCTCAATGTGCTTCCTGTAATGCTCAGAATTTTTTTTCAATTACTTTAGTCCATAGCCTACTTTGCAGGCGTTTTGAACTGTTCAGAATTTAAGCAATGCTTACTTTTTGTGAGGCAGTGTTTACTTAAATTTTTGGGTTAGTTAGGTCTAGTGGCAACTCTGGCACTTGGGCTTGGATTTACATTGTAGAACACAAGCTTGCTTGCTTTGCATATTGTGGCACCAACCATTTCACTAATATTAAAGTTGTTTAACTTGGACTCTTTCCATTTCGGCCTTATGTTCATTTATTTTCATTCAGTGTCAGGCCTTTTGCGTTCATGTTGCAGGTGACCTGAATAAAAAAGTATTGTTTGGAGCAAACATTCTCGACTTCATTTGCTCACACTTTACTCGGGCTCATTCTTTACAGCCTGAGCTGCCAATTCCAATCAAATATATTATAATTCATATATATATACATAATTATGAATTTTATCATAATTCATGAGAGCGTAGGATTTAAATTCCACTCTATGGACAGTTCCCATTCGAGAGTAATTCTAGGTGGCATTATCTTTTCTCTGTGACGTGAAATACGCAACAATCGATAAATTCTCATGAAAACTTATCATTTACTGTTACATGACTTCGGTCACTAAGCAAATATAGTGCCAGAACGAGAGCAAATGGAAGTTTCAGTGACACATTCTTCAAACTGTTGCAGTAAGTCAGTACATTGGCAACTTGTAGATATGTTTGCTTTGCAAAGCTTTTTATTACTGTGTTTTACTCTAAAATTAGAGTTGAGGAGGACATAGTGCTAGGCATAAAAATTAAGTCATTTGAGACTAGAAAGATTGTGTAAAAACATATATTTTCCATGTACATCACCCACTTCTCTTGCATTTTTACAAACGTTGTTTCACATGGACTGTATGCAAAATGTGTGATGAGCCTAAGTAACGCTGTTGACCTGGAATTGCCCCTGGTTAGATCAATATTAAGCAAGATAAAGTAAATTTATTTGAGAATTCATTTATTCAATGATTAGTAATCCATAAACAATATCTTATAGCAAATTATAATATTTATAGAAATTGTAACATTTTAAAAATGGATGATCAAAACAAATATCTTGAAGATCAATTTTTAGATGAGCACCACATCGGAAAATTTTGTTAAAAAAACATCTAGGCTACTTGTTGCCATGCACTGACAACCAATTTATGCACGAAACCTGTCGGAGATTAGTATTTAAGAAGTTACGCACAATGAAAATGTTACCTGATATAAGGTAGACCTTCCTTCACCAACTACGCACAGCCACAACAACATGGGGGTGGCAATGCTCCTTCATAAAGAACTGCTGAGTACTACTTACGGCTAGTAACTGGTTATCCGCAGACAGCTGGTAACAACAAACAATTTAAGACAGAGGTTGGCACAAATCCAGGGTACCAGAGCCAACTCAAGCAGCTGAGCAGGATTGTGCATTTTACTTTCGAATCTGGAGTGAAAAAGTTGTTACAAAAGGGACTTGGTTTTCAAACCCTATCGTTGAAACCACAATATTTACACATTCTACCACTAAACCCTAACGCAATCTCTAAACCCTATCATCAAGTCCCAACACTAAACCTTATCCATAAACCTATCGCTAACCCCTATCCTAAAACCCTTATCCCTAACTCCTAACCCTATCCCGAAACTCCTTCAGATATTTTTGCTCTGTATAGGCCCAAAAGAAAAATGCTAATGCAGACGACCGGTTACCAGCCGTAATTAATTCGTGCTTCTCACTCACAAGCATCGCCATGTTGTGGCTGTGCATACTTTGTGAATATATTAGATCTAAGTTATGAGCTTGTATCAGGTGACATTTTGATTACACGTATCTTTGTAAATAATCATTTTCGACAGGTTTCGTGCACAAATTCGTTGTAAGTGCATCGTGATTAGTGCGCCAACATGTTTATTAAATTGTAATTTTCTTATTTGGTGTTCAGCTGAAATTTGAACATCTTGAAAGCACTGCTGATTTCATTTCAACACCACTGTCTAAATTTTCGAAACCCCTAATCAGAACTGAGACGTGCTGTGACAACTGCAAGAAATTTAAAGTTTCAACTAAAGCAACATCTAATTTTTTATCACACATTTGAAGAGATGTTCTAATTTACTGCGACTAACTGCAATTTTGTACTTGCCTATTTGTTAATTATTGGCAATGGCTATGGATACCCCTGTGGATCTTGAAATTTAAAACTTATTCATATGCCATCTGTGACGTAACAGTAACGCATGACGACAGTGCAGTAGGTTTGGTAGAACTAAATGTAACAGATAAACCCTAAACCTAACCTTAACTGTAGCCCTCACCTAACACTAACCCCTATAGACGTAACACCTACGCCTAAAAAAAAGTAAAGAAAAAAAAACAAAAGAAAAGTCAGCAAGGTGAGAGTTGAACCGTAAACCATTGACGTAGCATCCGTAACGTATGACCATTACGCTATGAGCAGCACACCACCACTTACCTGACAAACTGACCCTTTTATTGAATTACATCAGGACAGGCGTATCCGTAGTCACTTCCTTAATTGTTTGTTATGTGCTCAGCTAACCAGTAGTGAAGTCTGTACGCTAGTTTAGACTGTGCTGCTATAAATTATAATGTTGAATCTTGTTTCTGTTGAGTTCCAGAAACTGTATTCAAAGATCAATCACTGTTCAAACGATCAACTGTTGCTACTTTAATTGTGACAAGTGTTTGTGCTAATCTACCATTGTGTAGCAACATCTGTAATAAATAAGAGACTGCAGTTCTGTGGATACTCTCAGAATTTGTGAAGTGTGAAAATATGCAAAAAGTTGTTGGATACGCAGTGGGAAACTTTGTGAGGACTGTTCTCTAAAAGTCACAAAAATCTTGTCCTGGCACCACTTCTGGGATCATTCCAACATGTCTGCATGTATTGTTTTCATTTTCTTAAAAGAATTTTATTTCAACTTGTAATCAATTAAAAGTATGAAAATAATTGTAACTGTAATTTGATGTTTTTAACACAGAGTATCAATTGTTTTACTGTAATGTAATTGACAAATTTGAAGGTGTAATTGAACTGGAATGATGCAAATGATCCAACTCTGATATGCACTAATGCTTTTTGTTTTTTGCAATTAAGACTATATTCTATAGCAGTATTGTATAGCCTAGGGCCTAGGCTATAGTCAGCATTACAATAATTCCAATACTGTTGATATGCAAAAAATCTTTAACCTTTGTGTGGAATTCACACAGACCTGCATGTCTACTGTAACCTGGTTTAATTTCTCTTTTTATTCTTACAACAAAAAAACAGTACAGCTGCGTAGTCCTGCTGATTACAATTATTAAGTTACTGTCAGTTCTGAAAGGATCAATCTTCTGAGAATACTTTCACGCCATTGTTTCAACAGTACTTAATATTATCTAATTTAGAACAGTCATATAGGATTAGTTTGCAGCATTACCATATATCTTTATGATTGATATAACAGTCACGAGTGGGCTGCTGACTACTAAGGCCAAGTAATATGTATCCAATGACTTACGTTCTTCCATCAAAATAAGTCACGAAGCTGCATATTGTACAAAGCAAACTGCAAAACAAAAATTACATGAAGTATATCATTACCCGTCCCATGGCAAGTTGCTATCTCTCCGACGCGTTTGACAGTTACTAGTGCTGTACTGTTAAAGTACATAAACTAAAGAACACATACAACGACAGTCCACGTCGTATGCGCCTTTCACTCAATGGCGTCAAAATCCCAGTCCAAAACAAACCAAAACCCAACACGTGAGTGATTTTTTCTTTTTCTGGATCACCTTCTCATCTTACAGGCTAAAGCCAAAGCCGTACACTTCAGCTCAGAGCACTGAGGAGAGGGTTATCACGGAGTCAGAGTGCCTGAGTGGACTCCGTCCGCTCGTGTGCGGACTCTACGATTGTTCACGTCAAATGACAGTCGATTGTCCACATCGTATGACATTCCACGTCGTATGCGACTTTCACTCAATGGCGTCAAAATCCCAGTCCAAAACAAACCAAAACCCAACACGTGAGCGGTTTTTTCTTTTTTTGGATCACCTCTTCTCATCCTACAGGCTAAAGCCAAAGCCGTTAGAGATGAGCGGACTGTCATCAGAGATGAGCACGGACAGGACTGGATCGGACTGGATCAGGACTGAAGCCAATTTTGGCCGGACAGGACTTGATCGGACTGCATTTTTTTTTAAATTAGCAGACCAAGACTGGATCAGACTGAGAAAATTTTTGTTGTTTTAATGGCAATATCACAACCAGATCAGAAATTTTATTTGTCTTGCCATTTTACAGATTTGATAAATGGTAGTGTATATTTTGCCATCAATGGCAAAAGCTCTGCTGTGTTGAGTTAGTATTACTAGTATCAAGATGAACGTAGTCGAGTGTCAGTGCCTGCTGTGCGAGTGTTCAGTGGTTCTAATCTCATCATTTGCTTTGGTTAACCTAGTAGAGATTACACCGGAGCACTTTTTATGCTCTTCTTCAAAAAGTTTTGGGATTAGGGCATAGGGTTATCGTTTAGGGCATCTTTGTCCAACAGAAATGCCTTACTGGCCCAAAAATTATATCACTAACCGCACATTGAATGACTTACTTTCGTTTTACAGTAGCAAACCAAAGTTTAGTTTAAAAGCTACCGAGAACATTTGAATACTACCTGCAAAGAAAACGACTGTGCGGTAGGCCTAATTACTCCCAAACTGTGATGCTAATGATATTGGAAGAACAAAATGATACAGTAAGAAATCAGCTTAGTCCAGAGTAACGCATGAGTAGAAATCACCTTTGCACCGAGGTGTCAGTACACACGTGAAAATCTACCAGCGCATAGTACATGAGAAACGGACACGAAAGACCATCACATCGAAAATGTCAAATTTAAGACTATCACAACAAAGACAAGGTATCATTGTGTTGTACATACACAATAATAAAAAGCTTACAGGGCCGCAGAAAACCATTGACTAGGTCGCATGCAGCCCGCATGTTGGATATAGCTAGTTTAGGGTGTAGGTTAAGGTTTCGGTTTAGAATTTAAATTAAGGTTTAGGGTTTGGGTTCAGGTTTTGGGCTTAGTTTTAGGGTTTAGGTTTAACTTTTGGGTCTAATTTTGGGTTTAGGTTTTGGGTGTAGGTTTTAGGTTTGGATTTTGGGATTAGGTTTTGGGTTTAGGTTTTGGGTTTTATGTTTTGGGTTTAGGTTTTGGGTTTAGGTTTTGGGTTTAGGTTTTGGGTTTAGGTTTTGGGTTTAGGTTTTGGGTTTAGGTTTTGGGTTTAGGTTTTGGGTTTAGGTTTTG
>Ga0210059_1004443_pt1 | contig 22624 bp, 17 predicted proteins | sample Ectturendosymbi2_FD_188042 | JGI IMG/M metagenome (GOLD analysis project Ga0210059, IMG submission 188042) | Ecteinascidia turbinata endosymbiont from Florida, USA - Sample 2 (SPAdes) (version 2) | ecosystem: Host-associated > Tunicates > Ascidians > Unclassified | place: Key West, Florida...
AGCTGTGCAGTAGGCTGGATTCCTTGAAGTGTACTTGTACAGTTGGGTTTTGCTTCAGGTTGAAATACTAGCCTACTTTGTCTAGTTGGTAGTGTGGTTTCTTTGTCTGTGTGACGATTACTGTAACGCTCAGAGGTGGTGAGCTGCGCCTCTTTTTGCACCTTCAGGTGCAAAAAGAGAATGCTCTCACAGAAAGAGCGCGCCCTTCGACACGCTTTAGCGCTATCTCTGCATGCAGAGATAGCTATCTCTGCCAGAGATAACATCTCTGCACGCAGAGATAGCTATCTCTGCCAGAGATAGCAGTTTTGTGCTAAATCTGTCAGACATAATATTTTTACAAACGGCGCCCCATAAAGAGTTTTATTAATGCACGGCTGCCATAAGTTTTATTTGAAATTACACGTGCACTGTCGCCTAAATTTTTATCGACGGCCGCAGGTTGTGTACCCTGCTTCAAAGATACCAGTGCAGTGCCTCACCAGTCATTGACCCCATAGCATTTCATTGCAGCATATAGCAACATATGGAAGTCACACAATTGGTTCGTAGAAAGGGAGATGTCACACATCATAATAGTCCACGCCGCCGAGGAAAACGTGATGGTGTTCAGTCTTTACAAAATCTTTGTTAGCAGAAGTTGCAGCACCCCCACGAATCACAGTCACGAGCCGACACTGCTGCAATTCATGTTGGTTCGCAGAAGTTGCCATTAAGTTAAATTTGAAACAATTGTAGCAGTTACCACAACTTAATTCGATGCAATATCCACATTTCAGACAAGCAAACTTCGCAAATCAACCAAATAAAGACAGTCTTCACAAAAACACTCGGATGGTTTGAAAGGAGTACTTTGTGATGGAACAAAGACAAAACAGACGTTTCTGTAACAATCGAACGACATGCACCAGTGAGCAGACCTTACGGAGTCTAGTCTGGCTGCAAAAATAATGGCTGCAGATCTTGCAGAAGCACAGCTTTTACAAGAAGTGAAAAGTCGAGATAATGTTTTCGTTCGCTTCTACAAAAGTAAAGCATCTGAGTTCTACATACTCAAGTTTGTCCTTGGAGGTATTTTTGGTGCTGGAATGGGGTATGGTAAGTTTTCTTGCGATAAGTTTCTTTCTTACGCTTGGGTAGGCTGGTTCTTCTAGCCTAAGTCTGGCCTACTTAAATTAAAAATTTGGTATGGCCATGTGGCTATGGTGGCTAAGTAATTGGAAAACCCATAATATGAAATTATGGAAGAAAACTTCTCCTATCTTGACTGACTGAGGAAAGACTTGATATTTACAGAGAATTCGTGTTTCATTTTCTTGCACAGTTGATAGTAAACGTGGTGGCTATAGCCCAAACAGCCATTTGCTCAAATTGCAGTAGCCGACTTCCTTTCAATAACTAAAGTCACGGCACTGGAATCCTGCAAAACACCAGCAGTCTAATTGAAGTTATTGCAACTGTAGAAGTACGTAAAACGTGTTAATTAGCACAAGCGTTGGCTTTGATGGTTTCGTAATTTTCACAGTGATATGCATCGATCCGCCTGCAGTTTACAACCACTGGCTAAAGTTGCAGTTCTGCGACTTTTTCAAGCTTGTGAACTATCTGAGCTACGTGAGACGCTTGCAAAGCCTCGCACGGCATAAGCCTCTTGTCTGAATTGAGCAATGCTGATAAACCAATCTACTTCCATTTGCAGTCAACCAACGCTGTCAAGGCATCTGCAGTCAGCGAGTCCAACTGCAGATATCTCCAGAACGCCAAAAGAGTTATTCATAAAATTCCTTAAAAACATTAACTTTCCTGCTAAGCCAATGGAGCTTAAACATCAGTCAAAAAGAAAATCGAAACCGGGCTTTTGCCGAGAGTAGACTCGAGTAGACCAGGGTGTTTCATTCACTCTGGCTGTTGTATTTTTTGCGTGAAAAGCTGCAGTCACGAGGTTAGAACAGTGGAATGAAATTTCGCGTTGATTTCGTTTGTTGCGTCAATTCGATGTTGCTCTTTTCCTGTTTCTTTTAAAACTGCTTTCTCCACTCGAAGCGATTTTCGATCTGAGAAGATATGTACAGCTGCAAAACAATGATAAATTTGAAATTACTCTTGCTCGTTATGCGACATCTATAGGTTCGTTTGGTAACTCTAATGCAGTGGTTCCCAAGCTTGTTCTGATCGTGTACCATTTGTGAGTCCCGTACTGTCACCACGTACCACCTTTTTCCATGAAATCTAAATCTACCAAAGATCATTCGATCAAAAGGTTGGAAACCCAGTACTGACACAAATGCGGCATGAACAAAATGTCTGTGAGAAATCATTAGCTATTTTTAAAAACTAACAAGGGAAGTACCTAAAAATTCAGGTATTTATTAACAGAACCCGGTAAGTAAAAACTACAACTGTGAATATAATTTTTGGGAAGAAAAACAAGAAGTAGGCCTATTTGCGTGTCGCCTTGAGGCCTTCGCGTACCACAATTTGGCTACTACTGCTCTAATGCAAATATGCAATACAAAGCTTATGGGTAACTCAGAATATTTTTATGAAACGTGTTTCCTTGGCATAAGATTTAAAAGTTTACTTCTTGGGAGAAGCAGAAGAAACTCTACTCCGTTTTATTTCAGGGTGAAGACATTTTCATACCGCTGCCTTTATGTTAAACTCTCAGTTTGTCACCTCAAGGAATGCAGTGTGGCCTGACCCTGAAAAGCATTTTACTCACTTCGTCAGATAGATAGTCTCACACAGCGTAAGTTGTCTGCAGTGAGCAAAATTGGAAAACACCAATCTTCAAACATTTATGTTCCGTCACCCACAGCTGCCCAACTGTATGTAATCATGGAATCGAACTGTGAATATCTCTAGAACGTCAAGAACATCATTTAAAAAGTTCCCTGAAAAGTTGCTGCTGAGGTCAGCCATCAAAGAAAAAGAAAGCAGATTGAGACCGGGCTTTGTGTGGATGTGGACCATCAGCGGGTTTAACTGAAATTTGCTATTTACCTCTAGAATGAAAGTGTCTCAGGATAAGTAAAGCAGTGTCAAACCTTGGGTAAGGTGCTTGGATATTTTTAGGTTTTTTTTGCGAAGTTTGGCATTTTTCGCAAAGTCTTTCTACCCAAATTGTTGCGTGGCAGCTGCCCTGATTCTAACTTTGGTTTAAAAATATGCGGCAAATAGGTAGTCTACATTCGAAAATGGCGTTGCTAACAGCATACTGTGTGCTTTTTTCTTTAAATCTACTGGTTGCATTGTTCCGTCTGCCGAAATTGACCAAAAAATATTATTGCCAGCAAGTCATTCAGTCTAAGCGCAGCAGCTGTCTATATTAGTAACCCGAGTTGATTGTAGGAGATGTCATGCCCTGTTTGAGGTTAAGGTCGTCGGCGTTGGTGACTCATCACAATAATTCTTTAAAGATCGTCGCACTAATTGCTTGCCAACCTATTTTGAAGTATTGCTTTTGCGTGTTTAAAATTCTTTGACTTCGACTTATTAGTCCAGAACATTTTGCTCCAAAATATTCTTTTCATATCATTCATAAAACGCTGTTATCTTCTATCTGTTATAACGCTATGTCGAGAGTGAAAACGGGACAATGGGACAAAAAAAAAATGTATTGAGAAACACTGTTAGAAAGTGCAGTGCTATAAAGCATCCAGCACTTTCTTAGGTCGCATTTCATGATTTGGATATTGTCGTTTCTTTGAATTATATTGTAAAGTTTTATGCAGGTCTCTATTCAATAGCAATATCAGGAGTGTTTCTCCAGAATGAGCACGTAATACGATGGATAGCGGCCGCTGCCATTGTGGGGCTAATGACACTTGGATGTGCTGCGTCAGTCCAATGCCGCTGCGTTACAGCACTGTGCGTTCCTGCTATGGTTGGCGCTACTGGCAGGAGAGTTTTGTATGCTGTCCTAGCAACCTGGATTCTTGCAGGTGAAAGGAAGGGGTGGTCAGTGCCATACCGTCATGATACCGCTTTTCCTCTGAAATCAAACCGGAGTTTTTTTCGGTCGTTTACCGGATTTTTTTAAATGACCGAAATAAATTAAGTCAATTCGATCATACTGCCTTTTTCAGTCATACAAAAATGTCCTGAAATGAAAAAATGAGAGAAAGTTTTGAGCTATGTCGGACAAATGACTGAAATGTCTCGGCAAAAAAAGACTGGAACCAGACCGTCATTTCTTTGGAATTGCAGCACCAACTAAATAGTTCATTCATTTCTCGCATGAACTTGTTAAACCCCTGAAAACGAAAAAAGGCTTAATTTATATTGCATTATCACAAAGTCTAATGAAAAATCAAAATCCTTCGTTTGCACGCATGCAAATGTCCGCGAGGGATACCACTTTTTGCAAGTCATGCTTTGAATAAAAATCATAGCCATTCTGAATCAAACACGTATTACAAATCAGGAATGAATATTCTCTACACCAGCTACGATCTAAAGTTTTGTGAAGTTTTCGGTTCGCAGATTGTTCAGATTCGTATAGAGTGCGTTGTGATTGTTTCGTTGCTGATACTCCGGTTGAATGCAGCTGAACATCTATTTTTGGTTGCGTTTCATCTCTGATATTTGTGCTTCATTTTGCTGCGCTGCTTAAATCAACAGGTTATGTGATAACTAATAAGCTCAAAGTGTGACGGTGCATCGCGTCACATACTGTGAGCCCGCAATCGGCAAGTGCTGCAAGAACGTGATGACGCACAACCAACAACAGAGTGGACCTGGTCGAGCGTGGAATTTCTATTCTTACTTGCCCGTTGCATTTGAGATTGGCGTTCACTCCCTTGCGTGTTCGTATCTCCCATATAGAGTCGCAATAAAACAGCAATCTTCTAGTGTCGTATCTTTTCGAAAACCACACATTAATCGTAAGCAGTGTTGCCACTTCTCATGTTTTGAGAGAAATTTGTGATGTCTGATGTTTTGGCGACTAATCTGATTTTGAGTGGGTAGTTGTTGTTGTTTTCCACATTTCTTCTCTTTTTAGGTTGAAAATAATTTAGATTCATATATAATTTTTAAGTTCCTTTCGTCAATTTATCAATTCTCAACCTCATGTGTGTTTGGTTGTCGTTCCAAACTGAAGATGCTCCAAACGCTGCGTTGAGAATAATATTTTATGTTACGCACAAAGGACTTCTCCATTTAGTGACGACACTTTAAGACAGTGATTCGTAAGCGTTTCTACACCACGCCTCCCTCAGAGTAATCGTCCTTTGTTCCAAGCCCCCTACATTAAACATGTTGTAAAAACAAGTGTATTTGCTAGTAAATTTATTGATCAAACTTTGTATGTTGTAGAGCGCGTAAAAGCTCACACTCCGTTGGAAATTTATTGACGCCCCCGGGTAGGTATTGACATAAGACGATGGGGGTATTCAGCAATGTATTAACACCCAATCATTATATTCGTTCTAGCAATGCAGCAACACCTTACCCATATGAAGTAGAAAATTAGTGTTGATGAATATGATGCAGTCTTTGCATTGACCTTTTTCCTCACCACTCCAGTGATGGAGTATTTCTCTACCAGTTCTGTTTTGTTTCTTACATTTTTTGGTTATTAAACTGCTGAAAAGGGTTATCTAGATTGACGAAAATTTGACTTAGGGGTATTGAGGCGTTGAATCTTTAACGACCACTGATTTCGCTTATATGCAACTGTAATGTAAAAATCTGATGTTATCTAATGTTGAAGAAGGCCACAATCTGATGTTGACGAGACTGACCCCAGTGGCAACACCGATTATAATCGATTATTATAATTATAAGTGCTAGTGGTGTATCTCTTGCTTTGTGCACGTTTCAGGTCCAGTCGCAAATATGGTGCACCACGGTGGCGAGGTGGTACGCAGCATGACATGCATTGCTCGTTTGCACGTTCATCAGATGACACAACTGATGCATCTTCTGCATACTCCAGTCACTTCTGGCTTTCTGCATATCACGGTGAGGCTCTGGGAATACACCTTCGTATTGAGCAACTGCCAAACGTTCAAATACCTAGTTACCGCAGTGAATAAGTACACGACCTTCACATTTCAAAAACACATTCTTCGCACTTCTAAACACTGTCGAATCATGGATGAACTTCAACACCGCTGTGCGTTTGAATTCTTATGAAAATCCTGGTTTAAACCATTGGCATTTTAACGCTTTTATAGTACAGTAAAATGAAGCTAAACCGTCATAATGGCGTTCATGCTGTACTTCAACAAATATTAACACATTTTTTTGCAATTCCAAGTAATAAAGCAACAACGTATGTCCGAAAATTCCTCCCACAAACAGGAATGAAAATATATAAAGTAGAAACAATCAGCCGTGCACTACAAGACCCTGCAGTTGGAGGTTCCAATGAAACAAGAATATCAGTTTTTGAAGCCAAAAGTGTATATAAACGTTTTTGGTTAATTGTATGTTTTTGCGTTGTTAGGCCCTGAGTTTGATTAATCATACGATAGGCCGCAAAATCAATTTGTTCATTGCCGTCGGCTGCGCCTCGTCGCGGACATTTTTCTCTATAGGAAGTTGCTGCGCTTTTGAACGACACAGAGGAGGCTTTGAATGTAACGATTAACAAAATGGAAATGGAATTATGGGACCGTAAATCTGACAACAGCGATGGACTTAAGCAAAATGGTGATGTGGCTGAGAAGCTACGTTCAGATACAATTAAACGCTGCAAGGGTGAGTGGTGATCTTCTGTGAAAGGTACACAGAAGAATGAACAAAACGATTTTGATTCAGGCATTACTTCATGTTTCGATAGAAGTCATTCAATTTCTTAACGGCACGATTCTATTGTTTTGATATCGTGTAAAGTACGCAATAAACAGAACACTATGCAGGGTGTTCCGAGCTCCATCTTTTGATCTCGTGCAGGGCCGGCGTTAGCAAGTGCGGGGCCCGATTTGAAACACTTTTGCGCGGCCCCACTCAGTGGTGTGGAGAAATTATTGAGGGGTGCATCAAGGCATAATGATAGAAATCGGTGATGTTACGAAGGCGAAGCCCGAAAGGGTGACGCTAAGACCTCTCCAGTAGAGAATTCAATGGACAGCGCCATAAAAACTAATAAATCAAACAATTACAACCTTCTTTAATACTTCCTCTCTAGTCAAGTACTTCCCTGACCAGAAGGGAGGAACAAGTGTAATACCTGCAGAGAGGAGAGGCATTGAGTGTTGCGCTAGTGTGGCGGCTTGAAGATTGCGCTACATCTATGTGAATAGTCACCACTAGATGGTGCCCATGAGTAACAAGTCGCTGTGATAGTCACCACAAATGAAAGATCGTAATTCATACAGATATATAATAATATTGCAACCTAGCATCGGTAGAGTGAAATCATTGATAAATCTCTGTTGTTGATGGTTGGATTCTTGTTGTAATGCCCCGAATTACCGTCTTTCTCTTGTGCTCGCCTCAGTAGTTTAAGGCGATGCAGTCAACTGCAACACTAGTGCATATCCAGAAGCGAAAAGTTTGAAGTAGAAGCAAAAGATGCCATTTTTCCAGGCCTGGAGTGTTAGAGATTGATGACCAACCTCTTCAACATTTGGTGGTATTCTTTTGCCGTGAAATTTAGAAAACCGCGTTCCATCACTCTCGTTTCTGGGGAAAATTTCTATTATATTTGCAGGCAGTTTTATCCGCGCTAAATAGTCCAGGTTAGTCACTAACATTCCGACTCATGACCCTTGGCTAAGTAGCAGGATCATTTGTTCGTCCAAATTTTGAATAATCTTGCACGCATGCAAGATTATTCATCAAATGCACCATCCCACGAGGTTCCTTCTTTGTACGACTTCCCGCACATAAACTTCCACTTTGACTATCTACAGTAGCTGGCGCAACATGACCAGGCTGCCTGCCTGCTACCTTGTCGCCATCTTCAATGTGGTGTGGCATTGAGGGTATGCCCTCAGTGGTTAAAATACTTGTCCAACGCAACTTTATTTTTTATGTTTTGGTCTGTTTTTGTCTTAGCTTTAGGTCTCCTTTGACTGCCACTTAATATTTTCGGCCTGTGTCTCTTGACCTTTGACTCAAAATATTTAGCTTAGTCACAGACAAAATATATTCTTAAAATACATAGCCCAAACTCGACTGCTAAAACTAAAGACAATACCCCTGCGTATCACTACATACTTTACACGTGGAAAATCGTTACAGTGAAAAACACTTCATAGAGCACCGATTAAATGCGTAAAAACCGCTTATCCCGGAGAAGGTTAAAATTTAAAGAAATATATGAAGTGATTGTAGATCTCCCAATAAGTTTAAAACTACTTTCAATTTTTCAAAACAGGCAAGTAGCTGCTGTAGTATATTCTAAAACCTCCTCGAAAGTTATTCCGCTTTCCACCTTTTTAGATTTTTGTAACTTTCAATTTATTAGGCTATATCTCAGAAATTACGACACCGATCTGTGTAAGATTGACACCATAATCCTTGTTTCGGTAGTATTTTATGATGCAGTTTTCACCACAAGAACATCATGAAGCTTACTTCACTTAAACGAAATTGTCAGTTCTGTTACCTATTTTGCAAATGGCTTAAATCAGAGTTTTTCAAACGGGGCCCTCGGCCCCCCTTGGGGGCCACGAGGCGGTTCTTTGGGACCCTCGAGGAGAGGCCTTCACTAGGTAGCTTTGCCGTGACATTGCATAACCCAAGTGTCACGATATATTAAGTATTCGCCAGTTAAACTTTGAAGGGGACCACGGCTCATGAAAGTTTGAGAACCACTGGCTTAGATGTTAGTAATTTTCTGTTACTTTTTCAGGAACTGTTATTTTTTGCACACTTGAAATAGTCATTCATAATTAAACTAGGTTTATTTAAAAAGTTTTCGCCAATTTCAGGTTGCCTTATCAAATATTTACGAGAGGGAAAATGAATAACGCTATTGAAAGACTAAGCAGCAGACATCTGCAATTACGAACTAAAGGTTAGCTTCATGAGACAATTAGTAGTAACTATTGAAATATTAACAACTATCGAAACGTATTTTGCAGCAGTTGAAACCTGACCTGCCAAACACGAAAAGTTTTGTTTAAATGAAACAAAAAACAGCTTAGTAACTTAAGCCTTAACGAGGTGGTAGTGAAATCACTGGCTACACATTACTGAAGATAATGACCATTCTTGCTATAGAATTTTGATGAGGGCGTTAAAAACAAGGCAGTTCGCTCGGATTTTCGTTGGAGCGGATCCCGCGCTTACAAATTACTGTGGGCCCCTCCAGGGTTTTTTTCAGGCTTGACCTTGCTGACTGCAGTGACATTTTAAGAGACCGCATCTGTTTTATCTGAATACCAAGATGATTGTAGAGCAAGGTTTTGGTGTACTTTGATGGTGGTAGCAAAGCGACTTCGTACTGCATTTTGAGAAAATGTTGGAAAAAATTTGAGAACCGGTTGGGCGACTCTCTCAAAATACCTTAAAAAACACTGGGCCCCGCGCCGGCTCTACAAACAAGCAACTTCGATAGAAAGTGTAAGTTTGCGGTGGTTAGTAGGCGCAGCGCGGGGCCCCCTTTGACGCGGGGTCCGATTAGAAGAAATCGGTCAAATCGGCTAAAAACCGGCCCTGATCTCATGAAGAACACTGTTATACCTCTAACATTTTTCGAGCAATTCCTGCACTTCAGTGATGCGCAATGATTATCTAGTCATTTCTTAATTGGAATTTCTTTTGAGGTTTCAAAATTTCAGAAACAACATAATTGGCTTGTGTGAAGTCGTGTGGTTTTCATGTGCTGTAGTTACTATTTCGCTTGCAACACATGCGCAGATTTTTTAAGGTTTGATCTTGCAAACAGCAAAACATTTTTAGAGACCGCAGCTGTTTTATCTGAATACCAAGGCGGTCGTACAGCAAGGTTTTAGTGTATTTTGATGGTTATAGTAAAGCGAATTTCTGCTGTATTTTCAGAGACCGTTGAAAAATTTTGAAAGACCGGTTTGGTCTCTCAAAACACCTTTAAAACGCTGCACATGCTTGCATGTGCGCAATTTAACCTCAAAGTCAGATTCTCGTGTTTTCTCCAATTACTATATACGTTGCTACATACTCTGACGTAAATCGTAATGACTCTTTCTTGAAATGGGGAATTTTGTTTTTCCTTGGGAAAAAAATGGGGAATTTTGTGCTCTCGATCGTTAAAAAATGTAACAATTAGGAATTTTGCAGTAAAAAGCAGCTCTAGTTTCAAAGGACATCTGAAGTCAAAACACTTTGTTTTCACAATGGTTGGAAAAAATGTATGTTTCTGAATTTACTCCTGAAAAAACATTTATCTGTTTCTTGCAGCTGAAATACCCATCGCAAAAAGCACACGAACAGATTGTATGTGATACCTTGCGGCTTTTACTGAACTCGACATAATTTTTGTTCTGGTGTTTTCACGCCTTCTGCTCATTTAACAAATATAATGCTTCGGTTTTCTTGATTGACTAGACTTACACGATTTCTTTTGTTCAGTTTGAACCTATTGAATGTGCCTAAATTTTCATTATACTGTAAGTTAACCAACGTTTTTCATATTTTCTCTATTGTGTAAATCGTAAATGAGCACCGTACCGAACTGCTGTTACAGCAGACCTGATTGAATTATGAAAAATGATCCTTGATTTGCATCAGCTTATATTTTGCTGCTGCAAATGAAGGACCATTATTTTGCTACGTAATGAGGTATAAACAAACATTTTTACGCGAGATGAAAAGTTCAAGGCATTCAGCCATGCTACCTCAGTATTTGGGGTCATTTCGATAGGACATTTTGCCGATTTTTTACACAGTGCCGCATTTGTGCCAATGGCCAATGGGAGAAAAGCCTTCCCGTGCGTCAGTGACTCTAGCTTGCTGTTGACGCAGACATGTTCATACACGGAGTAAAGGAATGCAAGCGGCTCTTCCGCAAAAAAGAACAAGAATGCTTGAACACGATCAAGATTCCGATAATAAAAGAAATTCTATGCTTTGTGCTGAAAAGCACGTTCCTGTGCAATGCCGTGAATTGTAAGTAACCAATCTGTTGTCGCATCTGCACCTGAAAATTTTCTTGTTTTTTCTAACATCGTATTTTTACCAAGTCGCTGCACGTCATCAAGCAAACCAGGAGTACAACGAAACTCTGAATGATCTCGAAGGCCTGGTTGTTTTTTTACAAAGCTTTTCTGATGTCAGCACTGGCGCAAAGAGTTTCGACGTCAAAACGGCTTGTTTACTTCCGCGTTTATTTTTTGCGTAATTTTGACCGTTTCCTTCACAGATTTCAGTTTTTGGTGCCAGGAAGTACCTGACGCTGACGACGCTGATCAAGTGAACAGCAATTACAGGGAAGTGAGTCGATTCGGAGGCACTGTGAAGAAGGAAGTTGAAGCTGAGTTTAAGTGGAAGGTGAAGCTAAATTTATTTGCCTGTCTTCTGCGAAAAGCACTCTCTTCGTCTCTCTTAAAACACAAGTTTTAATCAAGAGTGTTGTGTAAGTGCGAGTCACGAATTTCTTCGAAGCAATTTTTGAAATCGATTAAGTTGCCAAAATAAAAATAGATCAAGGTTTTTCATTGGAGCATTTTCGTGTCTCTTGGTATAGTTAGCTATTTTTTACTTGCCCCTTCAAAATCTACATTTTATTTGTAAAATAAAAAATTAACAACACGAACATTTTTCAGGTTCCTAAAAAAGACCAAAGGACAGGTGTTATGACAGTTGACGAGATAGCCGACAGCTTAGAAAACGACTTTGACACAAAAAAACATATTTTTGACTTTACTGCAGCAGTCATAAGAAAGATCGTGGCCGTCTCTTTCATTCTGGTTATATCAAAGTAAGTAACTGTCTGATAGTTTTGTCAGAATGAACAATGACGAAGTTCATGAGGGTCTTAGTACTTAACCGTCCAAGAGATTTATAGAAATTTCTTTGTAAATGCAGTAGGCCTTTTCTCTTTTTAAATATGTTTTGCTTCAGCATCACGTATTTTTCTTGAGTTAGTTGATGTTCAGCATACTTATCTTCTGAACATTAGCATTCAAACGTTGAATCTGAAGCTTTAAGTTTTTAACCAGAAGCAAAACTAGCAAAGATATTTCGAAAACAATCAGAACCATTGCAGAATGATGCAATGTCGTTTGTGCAGCGCCGCTTCTTACAATTACAAATATCTGACCGACATTCGCTTCGACAACGTGTACATCACGCCATACTTTCGACGAAAAGACCGCGAACGCAAGAAACAGGTTGCTTTTGAATCTTTGTTTTGATTCAAATATTTACTGGAATTCGCATTGTTGCATTGTTGGTAAGCTCTGTGGTTAATTTTCAAAAATGCAGCAAATTGGCACAGCATATGAATATTTTTAAATATTCGCAAGCAAGTTTTTCGTAATTTCTTGTGCGTATTTTTCTTTTTTTTTCAAATGGGGAATAGCTTGTAAGTTAAGTTTCAATTTTTTCTGAATAATATTTATCTGTGTGTGCCGTTTAAATAGATATCGCAGATCAAGCAAAGCAGCCAAATACTTTCGAAGTATAGTACCAGTGTAACTCTAAGGTGGTTGGTGCCGGGTGTTTCATCAAAAATTTTATCTGATTTGTGAACCATTTAAAAGACCCATTAAACGATGGGGATCCGAAAAATGCTGTGCATTCACATTTAGCAAAACAAATTTCCGCTTTTAAGTTGAACGAATAGGTTGTAGAGACCATGTTTATCGATTTTTGCAGTCGTGTTATTAGTTACGATGGCTCACCGAGAAATTCCAAACCGGCCTGTCGTATCATCAGCAGCCTACATTGACTAACCTCGGCCCATAGTGATGTAACTACCACGTAAGACGTCAAACATTTAGCGCAATGCCTGACGTAGAGCCCCTCATTTCTTGAACAATTTTGTCTCAAAGTTGTCTTGTACAGTATCTCATAAGAGTCTTTTTGTTTCAGGGAAAAAGATATTTGCTCCCGCTATCCAGACTGGAGAAAAGGAATCTTGTTTACACTTTGTCCTTGAAGCTGACTAGCGCTGAGAAAAAACCTATGGTAGCATTGTTAAACCTACTACAGCTGGTTGTTGTTACAAGGAGTTCTTCATTGTTCGGTTTTACTGCATCGCGAAAATTAATTTGTATTTTCTTGCACACGCAATGTTTGTGCTTGTTTTCTTCCATGTCTATGGTTTAAATTTTGCTTTTTAGCCTCCGACGGCCAAGTCAACACGTTACGTTTGCTGCATCCACAGATTTCAAGAACTACTTCGCTAGCCTGGACTGCAAAACGCGACTGTTGTGCACGATGTGTTTTTTCTTGCGGTCGTGTGGTTCTGTCTTAAGTAATTCATACATAACAGTTAGTTTGTGCACATTAGAAAGCGTTTGCCAACTACATTCGGAAAACGTTTACGCGTTGCTGGCCATTTTTTCTGTTGCATTCTCCAGATATTCTCGTACTCCAATCTTATTTGTCAGCTTAGAAATATTGACTTATCTTCTGGCGCAAAGATCAATGTGGCCAAGCCGCGCGGAGAATTAACGCGTGCCACTGAGAAGAAAACTTCAAAATGTACATTACTTTTCACAAGTAAAGGTCGTAAAAAATTTATTTCAAACCCAATGGTTGTTGCCTTAAAAGTTGGTTGATGGAAATTTAACTTATTTGCAAACTATATGTTTGGTCCACGTTTTGCATTTTTGATTCAATCTCCCACATTTCTGGAAATTTATGTTTAAAAACTTTCTGCAGTTATTTAAAGTTCTCAAGCTGGCTGGCCAAATAATCTACACTTCTCTTCTGCTGATGATCGACTATCTCATTTTCTACATTCTCGATTTGATACGACGTCACGGCCGAATCGATGCGTTCTACACCGGCAAGCATAAACTCGAGGGTACAATTCAACACAAATCTACTTTTCAGTTAGACAACAAGCAATTAACAACGTTGTTTTCCTTGAAAATAGTATAACCCTGGTACCATTAGCTCAAGCTGCTAGTTCTGGTATTTTTTTTATTTTTTTACTTTTGGCTAAACCTTGAAACAGTTGGTAATTCGTTGTCGTTTCATCTTGACCGTGAATTCGTCTATTCTAAACTCAGCATTGATTATTATCATATATGTATTGTCCCGAGTTGTAAGTGTTTTGTTCAATGGAGCTCCAATTTGTGAAAATATGAAGCGGCATTTTCATTGTAATCATTGCACTCGTGAACGTGGTTTGCAACGACTGGACATTTGCACAAAACTTTGGCTGTAGGACCGGAAGTCTTCTGCATACAACAAATATTTATATATTTTTCCTTCAGTAAACACTCAATAGTTGTAATGAGGCCACTATGCAATCTGTGGACTGATTCGCACACTTATATATGTGCAAAAGCTATGTTCAACAGCCAAAGCTCACAAACTCCAGTGCACAAGTTTTGTTCACCAATAATGAATAGTTCCTATTTTGGGCAGCGAAAGGACAGTGGGAACGGAACCTCAAACTGCAATGTTTGCCAACTGTTGCAATCTCTTGCCAAATCACGTTTTGAGCAAGTCATCAACAGCGTTGTAATTTAAAACGTGCAGAAATGGCGTGCTGCGTGCACAACCTTGGTAAAACTTCACCAAGAATTTCTTTCTGTTGACATATTGATTGTAGTTGGTTTGGATAAAGGACGATACGTTGAATAAGTGTGAGGAAAGGCAGTGTTTTTTTCCTTTCGTGTGAAAAACTTTCTTGTTACTACAAAACTATTGCGGAAAATTTTTGGGAAGCCTACGCCTGTACGTTTTTCATTCATTGAAACATAACACTTCTTTCCCATTTTAGTCGAGGCGGCCAGCAGCAGCAAGCTTCTCTCTTTTTTTTCTGATTCCCTAAATGCCATACTCTGTTACTTTATGTAGAAAAACAGACTGCTTTGCTGACATAGTTGCAAACATCAGTACTCTGTTGATATATGCAAAACAAAGTTTTTTAGCTGATATGATGTAAATCTCGCCAAACGTCAGTTCGAGAATGCGATTCCTGACTCACTAACTTTCTGTAAGTTGAGCTTTGAAGCTGTCGCTACTGAATGAAGCATTTGTGGTGTCTTTTTTGCTGCCTTTTTCAATCTGTGTGCAAAGCATTACCTCTCTCTTGTGCACGTCTTAATTAAATAATTGTTTATGTGAGATTTGCTGATGTTTAAACTCACCTTCACTGAAACAGTGACTGTTGAAGGCAACGGAACTGTCGCCAATCTTCTGAAAAGACTTTTTCGCCCATACGAAGATAACGAAGTTGTTCTCGATAGTTTCAGCTCTAATCTTGGTGGGTTAAAAAAAAAAGTACAAGCTTATGATTTAAAATAGTTATGCTGGTGTTCAAACTTTCTTGTAAACTGCAATCTGTTTTGCGATTCCCGAAGAAGATGAAAAACTTCTGCAATGCCAATGAAAAGTTAAAATGTTGAGCAAATCCAATCATGTTTCTGCTTTGCTAGTTGTCACAGAGTTATGTTGTCACAGAGTTATGTTGTGACAACTAGTAATTGTAGTCGTTTTTAACACGTCACTACGAAATTGCGTTTCAGTTGGTGGCAGATTGCAGGGGAGCATTTTAAACCAGTTGCTAAGAAACAACCACGGTATGTAACCAACCGTCTTCTCTTTTCAGAAAATATACAGCATCTTCCTTGGAGTTTAACTCTTAATCAAAGTTGATGATGTGATCGCTGTAAACTATCGGGATCATTGTTTGTTAAGTCTCTTAAACTCGAAATATGGCTCTCCGCCGCAGTTTTTGAACCCAACTATTTATCAGTAAACTCAAAAGGAATTAACAATTCTTCGAAGGTAGTTTTAATTTAACGAGTTTTGTGGCACGTCATGATAGTTGTTCTGCAGACTGCTTGCCGAGAACTCACCTACTGCCCTTCACCGACATCTTGTGGATTATTTTCGGTTACGTCGCGCTCATCATTGCCACGTGGTTGGACGCCTATTCGTTGCGTATGCGTCACGTGATCGCCTCGATAGCGTATCGTCGTCGCGAGAAGGCACGGATCGTTATGCTTTACAATGACGTCTTGCAGAGACGAAAAAATCAACTCTATCACGTGCGAATGACCATCCAAAAACTTGCTCGAAAGCATCGTTTGAACGTAAGGAAAAATACATGGTCGTTCAACGCGTTACGCTTTCGCACCATGTTTTTCATAGAGATATTTTAGAAAAGAATTCATTTGTGCCATTAAATATCTTCAAAAGTATATTTTTCTGTTTGAATAAGTTTTCAGAAATGCGGATGAATAATGTCACGTGAAATCGATTTCCGATTTTGTTGATTGATTCAACTTCGTCGTCATTGTTGAGACTAGATGCATGTTTTGTTTCAAAAACATTTTTTATGTCATGTTCATGCGACTACACAACCTCTGACAAATTTCAGCGAAGAACAATTGACGGCGTGCATACAAGCGTATGTTCGCTCGGAGTAAACTTGATAAAATGAGTAGCCTCTCTGTTAAATTTGATTGAGTTTCTTTCATAAAACTGCTAGTCTGAGCCGTTTGCGGCGTTTTTCGGAAAAAATACCCCCATAAATCTTTTGTGTTGCACACGTGACTGCAATCGGATGACGTTCACTTACTAGTCTTACGCTGTTTATTTTGAAGCAAAAACACTCGCTGATGGAAATCTTGCGCGTGAAGCTGCCTTCTTTGCAAAGATGTTTCGATTTGCTCGGGGTAGGTCGGCTGCACTGCCTGATATGCGAGAAAAAGGAAACAGTCGACGAAGAGCTGATCGTGTGTCTGAACCCAAAGTGTCGGATACGCTATTGCTCCATGTGCTGGGACGAAATCGGGGTAAAGAGCAGTTTTGATCATTCTGTCTCTCGTTTAATGAAAACAAAGTGAACAAGGCGTCCTTGGGGATACATCTCAAGGCGTTGCGTACATTTGTTGATACTGCGACTTCCTCCAAACCATTAATTGACTTTTGTATGGTGTAAAAATGGTTTCCGCGCATTTACACTAACAGTCTGTATGTCATGTAAAACTGTGTAGCCCATTCAAGCCACTTCTTTTTGTCATGCGCTGCGCAATGTTAGTTAAAGATGCTAACCAGTCTGTGTACCTATGGGAATGTTGTGCTGCCTCATGGTGGTGGTGTCAGAACTACGGTGATTTTCAATCTTCAGGCAAAATGCTGGGCATGTGAGCACTCTGTGAATCGTAACAATGAGCTTCACGATGACGAAACTAACGAACCATCGGACGATGACACCGATCCACAAGCGCCCAGCCAAATGAATCGAAGGCAGACGCATTCAAGCACTTTGACCAAGCCAGAAGAGAAAAACATTCACCAGCCGACGGATAATGATGAGCAACACCCAGCTTCTTCCGACCAAAGGGAAGTTGGTGAGACCGAGAGACAACATCCGGGTCAATCAAGTATGGATGATTGGGACCAGTCTGAACCAGGTGATGAATTTTCGGACCTTCACCAAGCGAATCAGTTGCCGCAGAGAAGTCAAACAGACTTGGGTTCATCAGACCGAAAAAGACGTGTTGAACAAAGAAGCCAACGAAGAGGTTTGCAGCCTGATCGCAGGAAGAACCCAATGAGAAGTAAGCCCAGATCAGATGGAGCATTTAGCTCAACCAGACAGGACACAACTCAGCAGCCTGAAGTAAGCCAGGGCCCTTTGATGCCGGACAAACAGTACGACGTATCCTTTGTGTAAACTCAATTTCGGGATAAAGTAGAAAACGCACGGATAATAAATCTATCTGTTTATTAATCCCATTTACCTGGTGGTAGAATTTCCTCGTTAAAATACATTAAGACCCCGCTTAACAAAGCCATATACTTTATAAATCCTTTATTACTTCTATGTTTACTGTATTTCTAAACGAACAAAGGTCTGTTCTGACGTAATAGATTGTTCTCGAACTTTCGTCATTCTCTGCTTTATCTCATTTCCTAAGTCGTTTAACTCAAATCAGGGGTCTCAAACCAGCGACCCGCGTGCCACATGTGGCCCGCGAAAGCATTTTCTCCAGCCCGCGATGCATTTTGGGAATTTTCAAATAATTCACATTTAAGTTATTTAGCTCAGTCACTGGTGCCAAGTTCCTTTTAAACGAACGTAGAGACGCCTATAAATGAATTGCTTTTAATTCACGATACCTTTCGCAGGAAATAAGATGTTGAAGCTGTTTCCAGTAAGGTTCAGGTACCGTCGTTGTTGCGTCAGCGTAATAATGTGGCCCTCGGGTTACCTTATAAGTCTACATTTGGCTCACCGAGCAATTTGAGACCTGCTTTAGATCTTCCACAATTTTTACTCTGAATTTCAATCGCTGCATGCGAGGTGTATATTCTAGAATCTAGTGCACATTGCCCAATGAAAAGAGCTACACAATATAGGGCAACAGCTGAAAGGATTGAGTTGCTAAATGATGGATGGCATTTATAACGTCACGATTCTTTGTGTTGCTGCTGGTCTCGAGCAGGTTCACTGGGTAGCAAAATCACCACTTGTTAAATTCGAATCGACAGGGACCAAGGCGGAATTACTAAGCGGGGTCTGTTGCATATCCTTTAACGAACCCTCTCAGGAGCAAAAGGAACGTTGTTAGATATGACAATTGCTCATCTTGAAAAAGCAGTTCGAATTATGTAGAAAATCGGGAAGAGGTGTTTGCGGAAAGTGATCTGTTTGCCCCAAATACTCCCATAAAAATGACCACAATAAGTAAACGGCGACCACTTCAGGTCGGTGGTCGTGTTGGAGACTTAAAAGCTGCCATCTATCAAAATGTAAGTTTGATCTGAAAATTGTATTTTGCTTCCAGGACGTTATTTTGTTAATGGTGATTTGTTCGGAGTGTCGACAGGAATCCCTATTGTTTTTATTTCATAAAACAAGCAAGAAATAGGTAAGGACTGAAATTGAAAAAACTTTTTTTAATCTTTCAACACTAAATGTTCAAATACGCGATTTGAAGGAAAGTTGCATAATTTGCAAAGCATCGATAGTAAATGGTTTAATTTTCGGTTGGTTTTACCAGTAAGCAATTGAATCTGTTAACTTACTGGAACTCGGTAACTGATGCAAGAGCAATAAATCTGTTTTCAACGAAATTTAGTACAAATCATCGCTGCATCTCGTGGATTTTATGCGTTTGCAATTGTGTAAATAATGATCATCGTTTTTCAACATTTTTTATGTTGAAATGTTTGTTTTCCTGCAAAGCGACTGGGCACAGTTGTTTTTTCTGCCCAGTTGTTTGTTGCAAGCTTTTATCGACACTGCAATAAAAACAGTGGTGCAGGAAAATATTACCCGACCATCACATCAAGATGCTTCTTGTAAGACCCGTAAAGCAGGGGTGTGGCAATCGGGCAATCACCCCCCAAACAAATTCAAAAAACATGTGTAGGTTTCAGGTACAACAACAAGTTCCAATCCTTTTGCCCCCGAAAATATCAGTTGGTTGCAGCCCTGCTTCTTCAAGGTTCTTGCAGCAGCTTCACAACAGGATTGGTGCCAAAATCAAATATACCAGTTCTAATAAAATTCCTGGGTTGTGTGAATCATTTGTTGTGGTAATGCACACTTACGGAGTTCCATATGAGATATGACACTTAGGGTCAAGCTGTTTAACAACTTTATGCACAGTGTACCATGTAGAGATGCACATAGCCTACACAGTGCAGTATAAACCACTGAAGCACACTTTTTGTTGAAAAAAATAACAAGCCATTTTGTGGTGGAATTTGCTTGAAGTTGTGTTAATAAAGTAAACATATTATCAACTGAATTGTTTATGAAAGAGATATTTTTGCTCCTTTGTGAAAGAATAGAAAACACCTCCGTGTTTGGCTGTTGCTGGATATGTCGTACTTGGTCTGTGATTGGCAGACAAACTTTAACGAGAAAGAAAAGCGCGTATATCATATGTATGCGCGGTCATATCATAACCTCATTTACTACCATAAGACAAAATGATGGCATAAGCACATGCAACAGAACATCAACTTGTAGCAAATCAAAATGCAGTATTAGAAGGATTAGTTTAACGTTTTTTGATAACGTTTGCAAATACAGTATAAATATCTCAAGAAATTATGCAATGAGCATTTACAAAAACATTAAGCTTGACAATAAATATGTCCATTAATCTACCGCAATAGCTTTTTAATTATAATCGCCAAAGCACTTTCCAGCAATATTGAAAAAGGTGAGAAATTAATTTGAAAATAATGTGCAGCAATAATAAGCAAGGCCGGCCCTACCATTTGGCGAACTAGGCGGCTGACTAGGGCGTTGGGCCAAAGGGGGCGCCAATAATATAACTACGTGCTTCAGAAAGTGACGAACGTAGACCAAGAAAGGATAAGAGTGAATGAAACTCACGTTCACGCAGTGTATGAGAAGATTGAGGTTAGGTACTATTTCAGGTGTGCTGCAAGAAGGGTCAATATTTTCCTATTAATTTCAATTTCGCATATTACTAGGTAGTTATGTCGTAATTTGGTATAAATTTCATTCATGTAATAAACGTTTCTCATGTCGCCACAAGGGTATTCGGGGGAAGTGCCCCCCAATTTTCAATTTTTTGTGACCTCGGTTTCTGTTGTGTCCAGACAAATTTGTTTTAAACATATGGCAAAAACAAAAATCGTGCCCCTGAAAATGTATTTTGCTCCCCAAAGCCTCACAACCTGGCTTTGGTCTGTGTAGCTTAGGGATCTTTGTATTAGGGTGGTCGCTGGAATGGATCTTGTCTGAGGTGCTGACCAGCAGTCTACCAATGGCGTGCTGTATAGGACAGCAAAGCATGCTCTGCATGCCATACTCTATCAAGCTCCATGCAACATTTAAAGGTTATGATCTCTGTTCTTCTCATTTCTTGACTTTTCCTAGCTGCGCCGTTTTTACCGGAGTAAGTTTATGTCAAAGTCTTCACTAAATCTTGCTTCAGCTACCCAGTGTAGTCACATTAGGAAACACTGCTGAAACGCCAGCATTTTTAGCGTGAGTAGCCCAGCTAAGGGGTCCTGAAAATATTTTCTCCCTCCCTGGAAATGTGTTGGACATAGTTTACAACTATTGGACATAATTAAAAAAAATTGGGCCCCTCTTAGAAAACTCTTGATCTCCCTGGTCACGGGCCTGAGTCCCTCGGGCCATGCCCCTCAAATATTTAGCATATCTACTCATTTTGTGATTTGATAGGCGGTATCCCAAACAAAATACTGTTGCTCGTCTAAAACCAAACATTTTGGCCCCCCAAAATGTTTTGTCTGGCTACGCCACTGCTCAGAGTGGAAGGACTCGCGACCCAAATTTGGTATCACGTCTAACATATTACGGACCCCTGGCCTAGGTAACCCGTTAGATTTCGATCACAGGACGCACCACCGTAATTTATGTAACAAACATATGTAACAAACTGGTACGCACCATAACCAACATGGTGGCCTTCGCGAACGTCCGAGGTGTTTTACACATGTGGAATGTTGTCGATTGTTACGACCAGACTGTAAGGGTTTTCGGAGGCCTATGCTAAAATTTTTTGTTTGTGTGAATCCTGTAACGGTTGATACTGGCTAAGATAATATTTTTGATGAATTATTTGGCGTTCAAATAACTCGACATGCACCTAATAAATTGATTAAATGAAATAAATGGTCCTTGAAAGGATCTTCTTCGGTGGAGTGGTTCTGGAATGGACCTCGCCTAGGTCCCACCGGTAATTTTAAGATGTACCAAGTACAGTCGGTGGGCAATTTTGCAAAAAGGTCCTGCCACGGTTGATCGCATGACATCATAAACCAGGGGTCGGGAAACGTTTTGGCTAAGGGAGCCATGAAACCTACATATATTTAAATTGTTTTTCCGTGAAAGCCATATAATGATGTGACCTAATGAAGGCTTTATTAAACTTATTCGTCGAGTCCGCAGCGAACGATCAAGCGGCATACATTGAATGAAACAACATGAGCGTTGTCAACCGAACAGCGACTTCTGAACAAAGCTGGAGGCGCAAGAACCAACGCCACGTCGCAAACAATCAACGCAAGCCAAACAATTAACGGCGCGCAACAAAAATGCACTCGCGCGCGTGACACTACAAGAAAACAAAATAACGCCAAATAGGACATTATCCCCCTCTACATAAATCGACACACGCAATAGCACATCTTAGTATGCAACTCGACACAAGCAAAAGCACATCATGTTAAGTAACAGGACACATGCAGTAGCACATCTTATTTATCTGGGACGACCCCATATCTACCGACGGGTTTGCGCACGCGTGACGAGCGTTGCAACGGAACAGTTGTAGGATCAGTGTTCTCTGATGTTTCAACAATGCTGTTATGTCCATCGCTTCTTACAGGAGACTGACTTTCGCAGTCTCCAGACGAATTGTCTGTAGAAACAGTATCTTCCTTGTCTTCTTCATTTGACGTACAGCTGTCGTCAGGAGGTCGATCGTCATAACGGGGCGAGGGGATGGGAACACTTGGTGGAGAGGCATCACGAACACTTCGAGGTGAAAGATCACGAATCGAGACGGTTGTTTCTCGTCCATCCTTCAAACGAACG
>Ga0210059_1004444_pt1 | contig 22624 bp, 8 predicted proteins | sample Ectturendosymbi2_FD_188042 | JGI IMG/M metagenome (GOLD analysis project Ga0210059, IMG submission 188042) | Ecteinascidia turbinata endosymbiont from Florida, USA - Sample 2 (SPAdes) (version 2) | ecosystem: Host-associated > Tunicates > Ascidians > Unclassified | place: Key West, Florida...
TTAGTCCCACACTGTTTTTGAGAAGGCGATAGCGGTGAGGAAATTAGCGTGCGTCGAAAAGATCAATCACTCACGCGATTCTTGGCTTGTTTCAAGCCGGCTTTTCATGTCTGTAGAGCTATCCTAAAAAGTTTCTTTTGTGCCTATAGCGCCATCGTAGATAGTTTCGTCATTGTTTTTTTTCTTGAAAAACATTATTTTCCACACTCCGCAGTATTATCGTTGACTAACATGCTACGTTTGTGCCAGATTATGCCAATGTTTTGGTCAAGGTGGCTGCTATTTTCGGCGTGATAAACCGTGTACTTGCAATTACACCTGCACACAACTTTTTTTGTTACTCTGCAGTTACGCATCTACCTCGGTAAATGTGGCTTTCAGGACTAAACCGGGCTTCAAAAACAAATGTCGGGCTCGAGCCGGGTTCAGGCTTCAAAATGGGGCCCTTCTACAACTCTGTGTGAGTATGTAGGCAGGGGTCAACAAGGGGAGATTGAGAACCCACCAACAGTAAAAATAGATTGAAATCATTTTGTGAAGTAGGCTACGCTGATTTTAGGCCAAATATTTTTGTGGCTAGTAAGAGGATATCAATGGAGATTTTGGTAGGGGTGGGCTGCATGCATGATCCCCAGTAGCATCAAAAAGATTTGTAGTTTTTCATAAAACAGAAATGCGCAAGAATAATATTTACCTTCTTTGTAACGTTAAGCAACGTGAACCAGACATCAAATCGTGTTGTAACCCACACTTCTTATAAAATGCATGAAAACTAGTTCTACTGTAAGAGTGACATGCACGTGCGACCAATGCGATTCAGCATTTTGTGCGCTCCAACTGACAGCTCTAATTAAACCCAAATTATGTGTTCTACCGAATTGCTGTGTTTGTTTACATCCAAACACGATGTTAATGGAAGCAGGCTGAACTACAGTACCGTGTCCAGAAACAAATATAAGTATATTAATATGTAAATCATCTGGAAGGACAAAACAAAGCGTGATTACTGTTGCTCTCAAAACACCTCTAGAAATAAGATTGGGAATCTGTATACATGAAAAGTCACTTCTGCATCGACCCGATGACCATATTGATTTCACACCAAGCTCCCCCCCCACATTTTACAACAAAATTGCGCCCATGCTTACAACATCAGATTTTTTGCATTCAAATGCCTTGTACAACTGACTGATTGAAATACTTTACCATTACTCTTTAAACAATTAGATAACCACGAAATCTTACTGTTTTTTTCCCAAAACTTGTAATTCTACGCATTTCGGTGCTTTGGTATTACTGCTGCTCAGTTTTCCTCAGCACAATCACCATGCACGCTGCTTTTCTCCTGGTCTGGGCAATGGCTGCAACAGGTAATTACTGCCAAGTGCGTACTGTTTTTTCGATGAAATATCAATCTTGTTTATTAAAACTTCAAATAGCTACTGCTTTGACCGGACATTTAAGAAAATATGCCTTGTTGTTTGTATTCTGAACTTGAATGATATTTTAATTTTATAATCTGCGCATAAACTACAGAGTCTGTAATTTATTGCAGTTAATTTAAAGGCTGCATTGACCATCGAAATTCGATGATGAAGACAAAAACTCACGCTGGCTGAGTTTTACTAGAAAGAAAATTGCCATAAGTGAAGGCCATGATAACATTGCGACGGCTTTCATTTTCTTCTGCTGCTTTGTAGTCATGTTATACTTGTTTTTCGCTTAGTCTTAGAGACCATATTTACAGCAAAGTCGTCATTGCATTAGCAAGGAAATTTAGTTTACCCAACGTGCTGCTGAAGAACCGCTTTGGGCTAGTTTTATTATATTTTTCTGGATTGCGATACATATTTTTCAGGACATGCTTACATTTTTAGGCGCAGAAATGTGACACAAACGTAGAGTATGAAGAAGCAATATACTGTATGACATTAACGGTAAAAACTCCGTTTGGCGTGTGTTTTTTTACTGACCCGAACGCTTCTTTTCTTTACGCGCCTTCGCGCAATCGGTTACGGAAAACGATATCAAGCAAGTTGCGAAGGAAATTTTGTGTAAATAAGGCTCGATAATCTCTGTTCTATATACAGTAGTTAGAACTGTTGGCTGCTTTTTATAGAAAAGTAGATGCTATGCAGGGTGCTCAACGTTTCAGCAACAAAGCGTTTTCATTCTATTGCTGAAAAGTCAACCAGCGTTAGATAATTTTCACGCGATGGCTGTCTGTTTTATGCATGAGCAATCTTTGGGCCAATTTTTAAAAATGCGTCTTAAAATTCCTCTTGGACCAAAGCCGACGGTTTCATGTAGTAAAAACTATGTATCAGTAAAGCTGAGTTTACAAGCAGTTTTAGTTTCGCGCGGAAACTGAGCGACTGCTGTGATTGCGGTGCTCCGTTCGCCCGTTTACATTGCACCGCAGAAAAGCGTACGAGTCATGAATGGTGATTGTTGTTGCCCGGCAACGTTGCCCGGGAAAACTTGACTAGTGTAGGTTTAGCTTTAATGGAGTCTGATCGTTTTGCCTCGTATCGCCCATGGCGTGAAAATCAACTGTTTAGAATAATGCAAAGCATGTAGTAGCATCCTATCTGCAATAAAACACAAAACTTTTATGAAATATAAAGAATTGAGCGAGTTTTAAATCTTAACAGAAAATATTCGGGTCTCGGAATGGTGGCGCACTTTTTGACCTGGTCTCAAATTTTTGCCATGAAGTCTCGGTTTCGGAGATTCAGGTCACGACAACATCACTGCCATTTATCGCAGCTGGTGCAATAATAAAGTATTACATAAGGCACAAAAAGTGTGTGATTTTGTCACTGGTTCAACGGCGTTCAGACGCTTTGCGTGAGAAACAAAATGGTAGAAAAATTAAACAAGCTTAGTTACTTGCTAAATTGTCAATTACCACGTCACGTCTCATCAGTGCGATTAATACTTCTCCTTCCTCCAGTCAGCCGTTTACTTCATCAGAGCAATGCCTTGTCAACTAACCCTCATTCCTTTTTCCCTCTTAACATGACATCTGTTATGAACAACTCGCAGGAAAAATATTTCACGTTTTTTGGTTTAAGAAGACAAATGCTTCAAAATTTAAGATCAAGCATGATCGTGGTTAAAAATTACATGACGTTTCTTTTAAAATATTTAAAATATATCCATGTCTCCTTTTCCAAACTAGCAGTGCTACACTTCTCTGTGTTCATAGGATGTTGGTCATTAATAGATACTTGAGTGTAAACACAAAACGCCATTGTTGAAATCAGGATATCTCTGTATTTGAAATTCGCGAAGGTGACGCAGTTAATTTTTGGTGTTACTGGACTTCCGGTTTACTTGAAAATGTGCAGGTCCAATGTCTTTCAGGCATAGTCGTAGTACGCAAAACGCATAAACTCTTTTTCTTTGATGTTTCAAAGGAAACATTAAATAAAAGATTAAGCGATTAACGCAAGATACTATGTCATATAATCCAGGCATCAAAACTTAGATTTTTTAAAGTTTTAGTTGCTTATACAAAACCCAAAGGTTTCTAATGAAAACTTTGAACATATTGCAAATAACTAGTGTCTTTTAAACAATTCTTATTGATTAAAGCTGCACCCATTTCATCAACACATCGATATTGAAATTTTTGCAGTAATTGTTTTCATGGAATAAACAAGAGACTACCATAAATTAAGAAGAATGCATCTAGCATAAGTGGCATAAAAGTAAAATTTACGGATGCCAGGATTAATATATAAACGTTATAGGAAATAATGCAACTGTTATTCCTTTTGAATAATGTATCAGAAGACGTATGACGTGTCAAAGAATGAAAAAGCAAGACGGAAACCGTGCGTTGCTTGGAAACCGTGCGTCGCTTTTGTGAACTTGTTCTTTCACGTTTTCGTGACTAACTCGTGTTTCGCGTTTCTTATCCATTTAGACTGTGCTGATGCATTTAATCTAAAATAAAACAACTTTCAATGTCGTAGTATTTCACCAATTGGATAAAATGTACTTGCTTCATTATCGCAACACTGACAGGAGAGAATAAGAAAAAGTTGTTTAAAGTAAAAGGTTGCTCGCAAAAATAGCAACCTACCCTTAAATCTAAAATCTATAACAACCGTGGGGTGAGTTTATTATTTGAAATCTGTGGTATATCTGGCTAACAGCAGGTAGTGAATACTTAGCTCAGCGTGGTCTAACTACAGGCCCGCGGGCCACATATGGTCCGCGGATCGAATTTTATGGCACGCGAGCTTTCTCACTATTGATTGTTGTGTGGATGTTACAGTAGGTAATTTTAATTCGAACACGCAGAACATCTTTTTGTAATAATGAACAATATTACCGGCGTTAGACCAGAGTGTCCAAACTACAGTCCACGGGCCAAATCCGGCCCGCGAAGACATTTCATTCGGCCGGCGAAGTTATTTTGTCAATAATGAAAAAATACGTATTCTCGAAAAATTTGTTGTCTTAGTAGAATGTAACATATCCCGAAACAATCTCATTACGTAAGATGCCCGGCCCTCGAACTGTTGTGTAATAACTTATGTGGCTCTCTGCTAAAAAAGTTTGGAGACCCCTGGACTAGACAGTTAAATAAGCGGCTTGCCTGCGCACTTACGCACTAGGCTAAAGTGAGCTCCCAGTAGCTTTCGTGCTGCTAGGGATGTTATGCTTAGCGCGTCGCATGTAGCAGCCACCGCGCTGCTACACAGTAGAGAGCTTCTAGAAATTAGTCAGCATAGATAGGTTTCCTACACTGAAAAATTTCGCACTAAAAATGCACTCGGCGTTTAGAAGCACATACGTATGTGAGAGTAGGCGACATTTTCTGCAATGAAGCAAGTCAAATCAAAAACATAAATCGAATAACAGACGAACCACTGGTCACTAGTCTCTGACTTGCTACCACTGACATATGGTATTGATATAGAAACGATAGTGTCAGAGAAGCCTCAAACACAGGCATCGTACTAGTAGAGATTTGTAATAAATTTTTATTGCTATTGTGTAATGATTTCAATGACACGCTGGCTCCACTCGCCTATTTTCTATTTTAAGTCTTGTGAATCTGTTTTTCATGCGTCATGTTATGTGAAGCGGCCTGCGAGTTGTCACGTTTTTGTAAAATGACTCGTACGTGAAAAATAGTTGGACCACGCTGACGTAGCTCATTTAAAAAAGCAAATTTCATCACAGTAAATTGGCTTGGCTTTTTAAAGGAATGTTTCAAGGGTTTTTCGTAAATTCATGCTTTGAAAGTTTGCGACAACTAAGAAGTTGTTCACTGCAGTGTGGCGTATTGAAAATTTTGAATATATTTTACTTCTACAGCCACAACCTCCCTCAAGTGCTACCAGTGCACACACTCGTCTGTAGTTACAGACACAACTTGTATGGGTCCCAGTGTTTCTGATCAGTACCTTCTCGACTGCGCAAGTCAGCTGAATGCTTGCAAAACAGTCACAACCAAAACAAGTAAGATCTGCATTAAGATCAGAAGCTGTATTCAATCCTTGAATGCATATTATTAAAAATGAAATAGAAATGTACGTGCAAGCTTGATAAAACCTTCAATGTCACGTAGAATAATGAGATAAAGTAAGTTGCAAATTTACAATTTTTGAGATGATTCAGCTAGTAAATTTCTACAAAAAATTTTTTTTATTTCAAATTGCTAATTTTTTTTGAAATCCTTTGATGTGTTGGGTGCTCATACTTTCGTGAATTTGCTGTATCCGCGTACTCTTCATCTATATAATCACAAGGCACCTATTTTACAGTGATTACCCGACATTATATATTTGTCTCAGCTTCAATAATGCCCAGACGAAATTTGTAGTAGAGACTGCGTGTTTAGGCCAAGCTTTTTATCTTCTGCTCTGTATTGCTTTTCGTTTCGCGCTGGAATTCCTCCACTCCAATGTGCAGGAAAGCGTTCGATCGGATAAAAAAAACGCGCCCTTGATTCAACTTCTCGCGAGGGTCGATTGTAGAAAGCAGAGTTTAAAACGATAAAAAAATCTGGACCATATGCGTCAGAAGGAATTGGACAGTAGGCCAAGGCCCCCCTGGATTTTGAAATTTGATATTTTCCTATTAAATTTGTAGCAAAAACGGTTTTCTTCTTTGTATCAAGTGGGTAAAATGAAATTTCACGATTTTTGAATCCATGGAAAAAAACACTATCGCCCCCTCTCTTTAGAAAAATCCTTCCGACGTCCATGCCCTCGACCAGACTTTGTCTGGGGTGTTTGCAAAGGCAAATGCAGTTTAGTGACTAAGTCGCTTGTAACAACGAAGTATAACAACAGCAACTTTTAGCTCTTTGTACAGATTAAAAGAAATGAGTGTTTCTAAAAGCACAACGCCACCGAAAAACTAACTTCGGGTTTTCTTTGGCAGAACACGTGTTCCGCGGTGGGTTAGCTTTGTTCAGTGAAAACCGAGACAATTTTGGAAGTTGTTGTCAATGCTCTTCATGACGTGCATATAGAATAAAGCATCCCTACATCTGAATGCGTCTTTGCGACACATTTTGTTTGCTTTGCTGCATTTTTTTCGTCGTTTCAAAGCAGGTACATTGTACATATACCTACAAACAAAACATATAACTGAGGCCTACATATTTTTGTTTTTTGAAGTAAAATGAGTTAAGTTCAATTAATTTTGTTTGAGATATAAATACATAATTCTTTTGCTTTTTTGTTAATCTGTTTTAGCACCTTTAATTTTAACAAGTTTAAGAACAGTAAGTAATGGCAGCCAGGACCTTGGTGAAAAAATAGCTGGCAACAAAACACCATATGTTTTTGCTGAAGGCCAGAATGTGTTTTTCCTGGTGAAAAAATATAGGCAGTACGCGTCATGTGTTTTTGCATCCACAAGATGCTTTTAACATAATATTCTCGCTGTTTCTGTTTAGCTGGATCTTACTAGAAAGATAGTGGGGAATTAAACAATCATCAGCAGAAGAAAAAATTTGAAACAAACGCAAAAATTACATTTTACGTTTTTCTGGTTACTTTTAATTAGAGCTGAGCAAGCGAGCAGGTACAACATTTGAAATTTTAATTTCATGTTACAAAATATTTTGCAAACAAATCGTGCTGATCCGGAAACTGAATTGTCAGCAGAGGCGTAGCCAAGGGGACCCCAAGCGGCACCTTTCGGGGGCGGCAAGTTAGTGATTAAAAATTAATTTTTGAAAGTAGTTTTAAAAGTTATAATTCTTTTCAGTTTTTGCATTTAGAAGTCCTTGACTAGAAGTCCTTTATTATACCTTATAACTTTAATAAGCACGAAACATGATATTCTTTCAATTTAAATTATTGTAAGCAAATTGAAGGGTGGTAAGGGCGGCACTTTTATGGCCGGCCCCGGGTGGCACTTAGCCTCGCTGGGCCACTGATTGTAAAGCTGTTGAAGAGTTCACCTTTCACTAATTTTATCGATAAAGCCAATTGTCGAACATTATAGGAAGAAGAGCTTAACCAAAAAGTTGGTCTTAGAACAGAAAGCATGAGCAATTCGTTTGTCCTCGGGTCTTATTTTTTTCAGCCATCCTGCTGCACAATGACTCTGTATCAATTTATTATTTGTTACTTTTGTGATGAAAATATATTGGGAAAGTCAAATAAAGAATCAAACCGATATTTAGGGCAGATTTTTTTGAAACCCGAGATGTTTATTGCAGGCAAAAACTTGACAATTTTCATGTAAATCCTCCATTAATATCTGTCTTGGGAAAAACTTTGTTTCCTCCATTAGATGTCTGTCTTGAGAAAACATATGTTTTGTTTCAATCTTTACGCCAGCAACTTGGGTGTCAAAATCAACTCATGGCTTGCGACTGCTTAAAAAAGCTCCTAGAAATCTCCTTAATTCAAGTTGATGCATGTATTTTGAAATCCGTAAATTGCCTTGGTTCCTTTCAGCTTCACCCGTCGCACTAACTACAACGACCAGGTCTTGCGGCATGACAACTGATCAGACTGGCTGCACTACCACGTCTTTGCTGGGCATTAGCTCAACTGTGTGTACAAGCACATGCACCACAGGTAAGTTTCCCACAAGTGCGTACAGTATGTTCAGAATTAACGCTGGTGGTCAACATCTTGCTGCTTCAAAATGGTTAACCTTGTAACACGTCTCAGAACTGCTCTCACTAGGTCATATACAGTCTGTTTGATATGGTCCGAAAAGTGCATACTTGCCTGGTTTCGATCGGGCGCGGTTAGCAAATTTGCTTGCATGTCAAGTCCAAACAAATGTTACAGCAAAGTAAATTCGGCGACAGTGTATTTAGTAAGGTGCATATTGCAAAGACAACAGTATTTTTTTATAAGGGGCTGCGGACGGACGAAGGACGACGAATATAACGCAATGTGTTGCAAACTGCAAAGTAAACAGTTCGCTATTTCACTAGATGGAACTGTAAGCTGTTCTTTAAAAACATATAGCAATGCAATTTAGACAGCGTTCTTAAAAACACGTTTAGAGCAATTGAATTTCTGATAGAACACAAACTTAAATGCCTCACTCAAGTTAAATGCCTCACCTATGTCTGAACACAACTACACAGCCGTAGATCGGTATTATGGCGTGAATCACTGCTTTACTCTTGGAAAGTAGAGAAATTAGAACTCTCATTTCGATTTTTCTGTGCTATTTTTGGAGCTTTCTGACTTTTTGTGTTGCCAAATCTTCTTTTTTCAATTTCTTCCCGATCCGATTACAGGTCCATAATACCAATGTGCTATGAAAAAGCATTCGGTAAGAAATTTTCTGAATATTTTCTATGGTGTAACTGCATAAATGTAGCCTATGCTTGACAAAATGCAACATACCGCGGCAAAGATTTTCAAAAATATTACAGGCACTGCAAAATGCCTGTTCTTTAACAGAAAGCACCGTGCAGAAAATCTGTTTCGGCAACAAAACATTTGATGAAATTAGATCAAACGATTCAAACAACGACAGAAAATAAAGAATAAAATCGCTTTATCGGTTGTAATCAGGTTAAGCAATACGTTTTGTAGGTAAAAATCACAGTGCTCTATAGCATCGCTTTTCGATTGTTTCATCACAACCAACAGTCACGCTTCACTTCACGTATTTTAGCTCTGTAAGAAAATATTAAACTCCGGCGATTCTTAAACGCATGCAAGACGGTTTGTCTCTGAAACGTAGGCACATTTTTCGAACAATAATAATCTCTACATTTTAAAAGAACTAAAAACCTAAACATGAACTTCAAAAATTTTAGTTTATTGAGCAAGTGTGAAAGGAAGTTGTCAGATTCTATTTCACTGCGAAGTTACAACAAATGATTAGTGACTTAATGTCTTTCTGACTGAATTTTTAAATCTTGATGACGGCTTTTTTAAAACGATGATCAAAATTCAAGGAGCATAACTTTTGCTGTACTTACCTTGTTAGAGAAGTTCCAAGATTTTCACTAGTTGGGAATCACATTTACATACGCAGTGGCAGGCCCGTAACCAGGGGGGCGCAGGGGAGGTGAAGCCCCCTACAAAATTTTTCGCCCCCCTGGAAAAATGTGTTGGGCATAGTTCAAAACTGTTGGACATAGTTGAAAAAGTTGGACCCCTCTCACAAAACTCTTCGCCGCCCCTGGTGTCCAAAGCTGGTTACGGGCCTGCTTAGTGGCGAAAACTTTTAAACTTTTCAAGATTTTGTTCTACTGTAGAGAGGCATCACTTGATGACTGGGCTCAATCACACAATACTTTAATCCGTTGTCTACTATTGTATCGTGACTGGTAACTTTTTCCAGTATTAGCAACGTAGTTAGGCGTGCTCAGACTTGGAAATCCACTGCTCTGGAAAAATTGTCGAACAACATATTCATTACTGTAACAAACATTTGAATAGCGCTTTTGTTGGCGAGCAATATTCACATCACAAGATGTTGCTGGAAATTAGAATGTTCCACTCAAGTCAAAACAATTTCTTTTTGTGAACAAAATTGTCATGGCTACTGTAATCTTTCCTTGTCAAACAGTGCAACGCTTCGTGCGGTACATAACATTTTCGGCAGCTGGCTTTTCACGTGATTGTCCACACGAAAACGTCAGCAACCACGTTGAGTAATTGCCGCCTGAAGTCTGTAATCAAGCCTAATTTCGCGTATTACAAGCTTTTGTCAAAAGGCGAAGAACATCTGCGCAGGCCTGTGCTAGATATGCCGGTTGGTGTGCCAAAATAAACGCTGACAATAGGTCACGAAGCGAAAAGCTCTTCAACATATATTTGACCAGTCTTTATGTTTTGTTTGTCGCGTTGTTTCATCATTTGTCTTTGTGACCCATCTTTTGTTCGCAGTTTTTTGACAACGCATTATTTCCAAAGCATGAACAGTTGTGTTGAGAAATATTCGATTCGAGCAGGATGTTGACAAAAAGAGGAAGTTGTCGGTATAAATTTCCCACGATTTAAGCCGTTAGTAAATATGAGCTTGAAAGTGCGAAATTTTGCAAAACACGGAGTACAGTCACATGCTCATAGCAAGCGAGTGTCGGAAACTATTGAGAATTACCGCAAAGCACTGTGATCAACTTTTTACACCAATGTTTTGATACAAAACAACCTACTGTTAACTTCCAATTTCAAAACATTTCATGCCGTTTAAAAATGTTTTATCAGCATCTTCACAAACAAAAGGCTGAAAGCGTGCAAAATGGCCATCTAAAAATGTTTTGCCTAGGGTGTGAAGCTTTTATTACATATTGCAATAATGCTGGTTCCGAGTCCATCCGGGAATCACTTACCAGTTAGGCTTTAGAATAGGATCTAGGAATGACTCCTGAATCACTACATCAACTTTGATGGGTATAGCCAGTATTACGCATGCTAAGGGAACAAACACCGGCCGTCTAGATAGATAGACGGAAACAACAAACTCCAACGACCCGGACATACAAAAATATATATTACCGCAAGTGTTTTCCTTGCTAGAAGATCTGAGTTATACTGTAGTATGGAAATGAGATGCATGGTGCTTGCGTGAACCATTGTAAATGGAGACTTTTTTCAGACGGATGCAATACAACCAACGGTGGTGGAGCAAAGAAGCGGAATGTTGCTATCCTTGCCATTGCCACAGTGCTGACTGGTCTGCTAACATACGCAAGCGTATGAAATTTGTCCTATTAGTGAAACATCCACACTTCTGTAAATTGTTGTTTTCTTACGTAACCAGTAGAAGTTATATGTGGAATGTGGATACACTAAACTCGACCCCATAGTAGCCTTTGTATTTGCAAATATTATACAAATAAAATCTTGTTCTTTCTGTGAATGAATTCTATTTGCGGCAGATGTGACAGATTTACTGAATGTGTTCTCTCAAGATATTTGTTGTTTCCATCGTTACCCCCTAGATCAGTGGTTCCCAACCGGGGGTTCACAGAAAGATTTTGGGGGGTTCATGACCTTTTTATGTAAAATATTAAATCATCTGGCACTATTTCAAAAAATATAGCGAAAATTAGTATTGACAAAATGAAAAACACCAAAAAATGAGAAGTTGTAAATGTCTCCATAAAAAGTTCCACACAGTAAAAAGTGAAAATAAGTATTAGGCCGAAGTTATGGGAACAGTCAGCTGGACTCTGGCTGCAGATGATCACCGTGATTAACTCAAACGTATCAGCGTCGCTTATTCAGCAATATGCAGAAATGAGATTAATTAAAAAACTTACTGGGTTGATCAGCTTCTATTTTTGCCAATAGAAAAACCAAATTTCAAATCTAACTCTGAATTAAACCTTATTTCTCACCCCTATCAAATAACTCTAGCTCTCACCTCAACCAGTCCACCTAAACTCAGAACTTCGTGAGGTGATCATGGAGCCGGAGTGCCATAGTGTAGACTCCGGCCGGAGTCTTTACGTTTTTTGCCAGAGCAGGACCCGGAATTATGAATAAACACCGGACCCGGATCTGCAAGCAGGAGTGAAATTTTTAGATTTTACACGATCCGGATGATAGCTTATATTAAAATTCGCCCTGACATGCTCATTGTTGGATTGACCTCATCACTCTTTTATCTGGGTTAAATTGGACAGTGAGCTATTCAGTACAGGCTGCTGAGGATGAGGGGGTGGGGTGGCAGATTGACGGGCTCGATTCTGACTGGCGCACAGTCAAACTCAACTGCTGTATCACAGGAATATAGTTTTTTAGTTACGTCGGTTATTGAATGTTTACCTCTGCGGTTTATCTTGTTTTGCAAGCAGTATTCACAATTTGGTATTTTTAGTGAAATGTGCAAGACCAGCAGTGTAGCCTATGCATCTTTAAAATGAAGCAACTGCAGTGCGGGTTCAGTGAAGCCAGTAGAAATGCAGTTTGCTTGAGAGTATTCCTAAACATACTAATATTATCTTGCAAATTTACAATATAAGATAGATAAATTAATTGTATGAAAAAGGTGCTATGAAGTATTTTGAATGTAGCGTGCGGGGCTTTATTAGTGGATGTTTCATTGTGTTGTGCCTAAAGTAGCCTAGCCTACTCTAGCAGAAGAAGAATTGAACGAAACTTGGTTGAGGTGAAAACACCACATGACTTTGTTTCTTGGTTCCAAGTTTGCTGAGTGTAAACAGGAGTCGGAGTGTAATTTTTAATGAGCTTCCGAGCAGGAGTTCGAGTCACTTTTTTGCAACGGGAGCAGGAGTCAAAAAAGTGACTCCGATCACCTCTGGACCGTACCTTGCAAACTGGCTGGGCTAACGACGTCTGAGGAGATGGCGAGCTATAAAGCCATATTTGCCAAAATCAACGCTTAAAAAGGAAAAGTTGGCTGGATTTCGTCTGGAAAAAAAACGTTTTTTCATACACTGCAAAATACCATAGAATTTCGTCAGGTTTTCGTCTAGTATAGTTCCAAACTTCTTATTTTGTCAACAAAGCGTTTTAAATTTCACCAGATTTTCAAAATCTGGTGGCCCATTTCACTATCTGGCAATACTGTTGCTGAATATTTTAACTCTTGGTGAACAACCTTTTCACATTTTTTCCACCTAACGCCATTTATATGAAATTATTTTGCCCTTTGCAGCACTTGTAACACACAATTCCAAGATAGTTTAATTGTTATACAATGTGAGTTTGTTACGTGATAAGTTGTTCCATGAAACATACATGATTTTGGCGCACAAAGCGGATGATAACATTTTCTAGTATAGACGTATCAGTACTAACTGGTTTTATTTTAAAGGGGTTTACAGCCTTCAACAAAATCGTCAAAAGGGTCCTTGACACTGAAAAGGTTGGGAACAATTGCCGTAGACCAGAGGTGGACAAACTACGGCCCGCGAGGGCATTTTATGCGGCCCGCAGGGCAGCCACACGTACAGAGAGAGTACATTTGTGGAGTCTATGTTAAAGAAATTTTATCGATTAGATGAGAATTATCAAGTTTTTTTCCATATGTTTAATTCGAAACTGCTTTTTTACTCAACCAGAAGTGACTATTGTTACCTACATTTTGTGCTTGCTAATGTGGAGCTTTTTTAAAGTTTTCAAAGCGATTATATATGTAGTATATGTGATACGAGCATGCGGCCCGCGGTAGCAATAAAATCTTCAGTGTGGCCCTCGGTAGAAAATGTTTGCCCACCCCTACCCTAGACCAAACATTGCCAATATGCGGGTCACATCCGGCACCTTGACATGTCCTGTCAGTATCGCTTGTTGGAAAGTGGTTCTGCTCTGCTGATCATTACAATTTTGTTTCACCCATTGTTTGCTAGTTGGAGCAAAGTAAAAGCTTTCATGCGACATCTGCAGAAAAAGAAGCCACGCCTAGTGGCTCAAACGATGTATTACAAGCGCCAGTACAGATGGTTGTTTCTCATTAACCTATCCAAATGTGGAAAATTGATGTCGTATCCAGTCCTTGTTCTCATTCTAACCAGAATATGTCATCTATATCGACTTCTAATCAAGTTATGAAGTGGTGAGTACTCACGAAAAGGAACACCGCAGTTTGACAGAAAATGGCACCAGTCGATTTAACATACTTTCCAGACATTAAGATGACGAGTCAAAAGGCACATCAAAAGTAGAACAGGAAGGAAGAAGGGTCAGAATTACCACAGGGTAAAGTAAGCTTAAGCACAGGCCCCCGTTGACCGGGGTACCCCATCTTCCTTCAAACGTTTTTCAAAACTCTGCTGAAATGCATTTAATGCACATCGTAAAGATATTTTGCGTCTACACATGCTTGAGTTGTGTTCAGAAGCAGAAGGAAATGGCGAGATAATTAGAGTTCCGAAAACTTGGTCAAATTTACAATAAGCATAGCTGATATCGAAAATATCTATTTTAAAGAGGAAACTCCTCCACCAAAAATCTTTTCATTGATTTTCTAGCTTTGACTATCCCTTTAACAATTTATCAGTAGTGTGTCGGAATAAAAGTTTCTATCCACAACCAATATTTTGTTTTGCACATTTCATGAAATTGATTTACTAGTTTTGTTTTATTTTGCCAATAGATTTTTTGACGAATTGAGCTATGTCGAAATCATAGTCGTTTTGACATCAAAGGATTTTGCAATTGCAAGGCAAGATTTGAAATTGACTTAGACCTTTCAGTTCGGGTCGTGTGCATTGTTGCCGGAAAATCTCCTTACACACACCATGTTAAAATTTTGAGTAATATTACATTGGCGATTAAAGAGTTTTTTTAAATTTTATTATGCACTTTATACAGTTTCAGTAGGGGTCCTTTCTGGATTCTTAAGTGCTTCCCGATATGATTTCATTTGGTGCACAGCTTTGTCCTGGCGAAACAGTGGTGGGCTGCTCCACTTCGATTGCTGTATTGGCGGCCTGATCTTGTATACCGCGAAAACAATTTCGGTGCATTTTATGCTCTTATTGCGGACAGTTGCTCTTTTCTCTCGCCGTTATTGGTTAACGTCACACGAATTTCAATCGTTCTTCGCCAAGTCACCTTATTATAGGCCAGGGTGGCCTGTTCACGTAAAATGATCTCGAGGTCCTGCATGGCTGCCAGGCAACGATTAGCTATTAAATATACTTTTATATATTACGCAACAACGATCCATGCTCCTGACCTGCACCTAGTGCAAAAACCAAAGACTTGAAAACTAATTCGATTATGAAAACTATTTTTCCACAAACGATTCAAGAGCTTAGTTTGCAAGAAAAACATCGAAAAAACTTATTACCAATGATAAAAATGGACATGATGCTTGGAAAAGAATAAATCGAAATGGGAAAAAAGCCCACGCAGTTTCGTTAACGGGGATAAGCTAAAAGATTTTGAACTCGTTTAGGATCTATTTTAATTCCACGGTGATGGCGTTAGTTTTTAAGAGTAAACTTTAACATTCAAATTGCAAGTAACTCTTCTTAGACGTCTTTTTGGGCGATGTAGGTGATCTTTCGTAAAATAACAAACTGAACGAGCTGTATCTAAAAGCAATGCTCGAAAACCGATTTTATCAAGCAGCTGCGAATCCGTTTTGGACGATGGAAGACAGACTTTAAAGGATACACGCTTTTGAAAATACATTATATCTCCATCGATTCGGCACAAGCTTTTGCACATATAGAAATCAGTGATCTATTGTACAAGTCTCTAATATCTGCAAATCCAGTGAGATTTTGTTATGTTTACAACGTGATTAATGCTACTGGTCACAAAGTGGAGCTGCAATGAACACGTACAAGTTGAGGCCCGTATAATACGTGTGCTTAGTGGCGTAACGAGGGGTGTGCAAGAGGGGCACAATGCCCCGGCCGGGCACCGAGTCACTGGGAGGCGCCGAAAAGTCCTAACAATATCTCAAGTACTTTCTTCAATACAGCACATTTAGTCCCAAAAGACCTGAGTCTCAAACAAGGGAGCGCCAAAAAATGTTTCTTGTCACGGGCGCCATCTAACCTCGGTACGCTCCTGCAAGTGCTTCGCACGCGTCTGAACTCAAGCGGATTAGACAAAGGCCTCCTATCTCTCTAGGAGGCCTTGTTTAGACAGGAGCTCCAGATGCACTTTTAGCAAACTTGTGAGAGACTTTTGGATATGTACCGGACCAACTCAGGATGGGAGAGTGCACTTCCAGATCTGCGAAAACCACCAGTGAAAGTTATGGACACATTGTTGAAGTATTTAGTAGCATCCATGACAACAGTGACGGATCCAGTGGGAGGTTGCGGGCAATTTCAGTCCCATCCAGAACTCCGTGCCGCTCCATTGAATGGTGCCCGTTTCATCTGTAAATGCGATCATTTTTGATGCTCGTAGAAGCATAAACAGAGATTAAAAGACATTCTTTAAACAATGTTTCGCCCTCTTGATCTGCAGAATTTACGAGCCGGTAAAGCCTGGTGTCCTTCTACCATGAACAATAACAACAGTGCATTTCTAGTTTAATTCCCTTGTTAATACGGTTTGATTGACGTAACTCTGCCCTTTCGCTCGCAGCCAGGTTTTAAGATTTGGGGAACAAAACACATTTTAGGGGGGAAAGATTTTTGTTTTATATGTTTAAAACAATTTTTCTGGGCACAACAAAATTTGGAAGCATGAAAAAATTGGGGGAATTGCCCCCAAATGCCCCTGTGGCTACAAGCCTGCCTCTCGGATATCCATTGCAGAGTTTCCTTTAGAACTTTCGGCGTAATTAGGAGTGATAGTCGTACACTGTCTAATGTCCACCACAGCAGCATTCTATTTGTCATAAACATGCACTTGGGTACATGAGTTATGCCCACGCCCCATCCAAATAAAAGAAATTGTTGTGTTATCATGAATGCACAGAGCAACTTTAATAATTTGCTGTTTTATTGATATTGATATACTTATTTTGCTGAAACATCTTCATCATAAGGTCGTAGCACGGTTGGCTGAGCAAGATGACGTCATAACACCGCTCCTCAGAGGTCCCCGCGCCTAGGTCTTGCATTGGGCCCCTCATCTGTTAAGGCCGGCCCTGCCAACGATGATGCTTTAAACACAAATGCGATTTGAAAGCTTCATTTGCATAAACGTTCCGACAACATCCGACAACTCACATAAATATGCTACCCCTAATTTTACTCATTCGGTTGGATCTGTTCAGTTCACCCAGGAAATCAGATTTGAACACCTGCATAAGATTCTTCTTCTTTGGATAAACCACCTTTCGAAACAGAAAATGAGTAAGACCTATTATATGTAACTGTTTGGTACTAGGTAATTGTGCAAACTTTAAATTAAATTTATTTCCATCTTCACTATTTTTGGACATAATTGCAGTTTAATCAGGCCCTGTCAGTATGAACCAAATGAAGAATGATGTGTATCTTTATTATAATAAAAAAATCATAATAATAACAATATAATTGCGTTAGACTCATGGTCCATTTCACAAGGATGATGGTGTAACACAAGAACATAAAATGGTTAGTCATTGGAACAGTGCGTTACAGAGTAGGTGTTACTTGATAAACACAGTCAACACAGAGAGCAGGACCGGAAGGAAGGGAAAAATGGGCACCTGCCCAGGAGCCTCCACAGTCACGAGCAGCAAGGCCCCTGGTTAAGGGTGGTTTAACATATTTAATGTGAATAATCATAAAAATAGTTAATAACAACAGTATTAGGAAACAAAAATATTTATGTTTATTGAAATTATTGTCATTGTTTCGAGTTGCACTGATAGAAAACTACAACCTACAGAACGAAAGCGTTACTTGTGCGAAAGTGCACTTTATGGATCCCCAATGAGAAATATATAAAAATAAATTTAGAGACGCCAATATTTCAATATATACTGTAAAAATTCTCTCGTTGAGGCAAGAGGCCTTGTAACGCAACAGTGGAACTGAGGGCCTTCACACAAAGGCTGCCCAGGGGCCTCCACATGTCTAGATCCGGCCCTGACAGAGAGGTGTCAAACACTGAAACAGCGCACCAGCTGTAATTGCATTTACACATCATCATACAGGAATCCGGCAGTGGGAGAAAATGAAGACATTCTAACATCAGGTTTCTGCAGTAAACGGCAAAAAATTAGATGGGGGTGCTCAGTGGCGCACAAAAGCATGTAAATTGTTTTGATCAAGGAAAGGCTTCAATTTTTTTGGGGAGATATTTAGGTTGAGGCTGACAACCGTTTGTTTTCACTAAATTTAAAGCAAGAATTGATGATTGGTGTTTCGCTAGTTTTGTGTACTGTGTTTATTCGATTGTTAACCGCCCTTGATTGAAGCCGCACGAAATGATTACCTGCTTTGGTAACCTGAGGAAAATCGGTCCATGTCATTTTTCAACTGGCTTGTTAAAAGACTTAAAAAGCTTTCATTAAACCTATTATCTCAGTAGCTTATTTTTTCTAAGAGTTCTTTCATGCAGTAGTCTACTCTCCAAATCTGCATAGGTTTTGTAGTTTGTGAGTAAGGGGGGGTGCTTGGACTGGTTTGGCGGTGGTCACTTCATCTTTGGCAAAATAGCTAATGTCATGCATGCAACACAAGACATATGTGGTGTTAAACAAAGCAAAACTGAACTTCACCCGGTAACATTGGACATTTTTGGCGAAACCAAGTTTGACAGGTAGATCGAAGACCTAAGCCTTTGAGATACTTTTACGTACTAGAACATTTCGCGTTAATTGGCAACTCTGGCAATGATGTTTACACCGCAACAACTGCCTTGTGTTCATCATAATCCATCCTGAGAAGAATGTGCACGGGATGCTGAAGAGAATAGAATGTGAAATTACAGTTCGATCGATAAAACTTAGCCAAGGTAAGACTGAGTGCCATCTATACCTTTCGATAAGGTACAGAAATAAAAACAGTAAGCAGCTCTGGATTGTATCGTAAGCCGCTCTTGATTATAAGCAGAACCGTCTCCAGAAAGTCTTCAACAGGGGGGGTTACGTTCGTACAGGTGTCTCAGCATTCTGAAAATGATAGAACTCTACTGATTATAGCGTTTCATATTTCAATTTGGGCTACTTGGAGCTGAGTTTGGGGAGCTAAGCCCACAAAAAAACGTGGCGATGGGATTGATTGTTTATAAACCGCACAAAATAACAAAAAAAGCTTTATAAGCCGCAGCTTACAGTCAAATAAATACGGTCATCACTTTTTCAACTCATTTGGCTTGTATATATCGTTGACAAGCTGAAGGTGATGAGGAATCACAAGAAAATACGGAATCATAAGACGCCACGAAATACATGGATGGTTTTGGTTGCTACACAAAGGTAAAACTGAAAAAAAACAACAGATACAACGTACCAGAAATTACTGCAATTGGTCACCGTCATACAGGAGCGTTAAATAGTGGAAAAAATGGAGATTTGTTAAAAGCATCAGACCTTTGAAGTGATCGGATAAACAAAAATTATGAAAATTCACAGGGTTGAGAAAACGATACAGATTGTTTCTAAACAAGGCATCAGTGGTCCTGTCATTTTCATAATGGTTAACTTGATGTGGGCGAACACTTACATTTCTGGGTATGTAATGCAAATTCGGTAGGCATTGTTGTAGGCAACTCGTAAGCGTTTTGTATAAGTCTGTGTGTACTTGTTACACAATTGGAAAGCATACATTGGCATGCAGTAGGAAGGAAATAGAGTGTTTTTCATTCTCTTTCCTTGAGCACTCCATGCATGGGCAAAAGCTCCTCTAGCTTGTTTGCTACTCAATACAGCGATTTCATTGTCTGTGAGTGTCATCGTCACCCTTCAGTGAAGCATTTTAATGATACACCAAGATTTGATTTGGCCAGAAAATTGTACACGTGTACCATCAAGAAAAACATTCAATGGAGTAGGTTGCTGGTACTTTATTAAATTGCTGTTGTCCTGCAAACCCTGCAACACTCACATGCTAAAATTAGAAAAGCGCGTTTCGTAATGGTTTTCGTACGCTGTGTAAATATCGATATGAAATTTGTTTTCAAATAAAGTAATATAAGTGCTGTAACACAAATTTGAGTGAGCCTACAATTTTCAGATAGTAAGTTAAAGTCAGGGGTGTAGTGGGGCGGGAACTAGTGGGAATGGCGTTCCCACACCTTTTTCATGTTTTGCTTTAAAATGAGTTTAAGTTATTTTAAAATGGCTAGGTTTTTGGGTGCGTTCCTACACCTTTCTGTTAGCACTACATCCCTGGGTAAAGTAGAATTGTGGGAAACAAATCATTGATCCACACAAAAACCACTCAGAACAAGCATTCAGAATTCCACACCACCATGGAGAAGAAGGCTAGAAAACAAAATCAAGAAATTGAGAAAAGACATCAGAACAATGGAGAGTGCTAGGAAAGGAAAGTCCAGAATGTAGGAAGTGACAGTGAAGCAGTAGGCTACACTAGGCTATAACAGGAAAGGATGTCTGAAATCACCAATTGAAGATGCAAAGCAGAGGTTGACAGCCACATCTCACAGACTTCAGAGGTACACGGCCAAAACAGAACAATACAAGATGAATAGAATGTTCAAGACATAGCCTAGAAAAGTATATTCCCATTGCAAAACCACAATAACCAGGAAGAAGCAGAAACCCCAGATCAACAAGAAACATATAGATTCTGGAACAACATACGGGGAACACCAAAAATCCACAACGCAACTGAATGGACACAGAAGGAATACTTCGACGTTCCAACCCAGCAAGCACAAAAAATCACCAAGGGAGACATCAACAACAAATCCAAGAAAATGACAAACTGGAAATACCCTGAGCCTTACCAGGTTCAAGGATACTGGCTCAAACATCTCACCAGCCTACATGAAAACTGGCACAACACCTCCAAATTATCCTGGATGATCCCAGCTGCATGCCATCATGCTTTACAACCGGAAGGACAGTGCTCATACAAAAGGACCAAATTCAAGGAAACAAACCGTCAAACTATCGACCAATCACATGCCTTCCAACAACCTGGAAGCTTCTCTCAGGAATCCTAACCGATCGGATCACCCAGCACCTGAACCAGCATGACATCCTAGCATAGGGACAGAAAGGAAGTCTACCTGGATGTCGAGGTACCAAAGACAAGCTGCTGATCGACAAGGTGCTAACTGCAGACTCCAAAAGGAGAAAAAACAATTTGGCTATGGGATGGATATACTACAACAAGAAAGCATGTGACACATTGCCACATTCCTGGATAATCCAAACCATGGAGTTTCACAAGATCATCAACCTTGTCCAGCAATCACTGGGAAACTGGAACACCACCCTAACATCTGGCGGCGAGCACCTTGCCAATATCAAGATCAAATGGGAAATATTCCAAGGAGATGCTGTGTCACCACCAGGGTTGCGGAGTCGGAGTCGTAAGTAGTCGGAGGTTTTTGGGTGGAGACGGATTCCCAACAACACTGGGAGTCGGAGTAGGATTTTTTTGTCTGACTCCTACTCCAGATGTCCAATTGGATCATTTTTTACATCACACTCCTAAATTGGGAATTCCTGTTAAAATGGTACAATTTCTTTTGAAACTTTTGTTGAAACAGAGATTTCTTGCTTTGTACCACGATTTCCATTGGTTTTAACAGCCAATTTTCATTCCCTTGATGTTAAGGAGTCGGAGTCGGAAATTTTGGAAAGTTGGAGTCGCTAAAGAACTTTTTTAATAAGTTTTCAAAACCAGGCACAGGTTTACAATTTGGGTTAGAGTCTTAGGTTACATGGCAAAGAAGCTCAGCTAATTCAAGGATATAGCTCTTGTCATGTGACCAATTTTCAAACAATCAGGTTCAGCTAATGGCAAAAGAGCTTCAGCATTCAATAAATTAGTAAAATAAAGAAAATTGATTTTGTAACACTGAGAGTAGATCACAGTACAAAATATACTAAAACTGTAGCTTACAAAAACTACAAACTCAAACTGCCTTTTAGCAAAGGCTGACTGCATAAAACTGGAGATAGGATGTTCAAAATTCTAACCAAAAGAAATGTAGCTTATTAAACATTGAAACAGACCAGGGTGGCAAAAACCGGTCGATTGCATTGACAAGTTTAACCGCCGAGTGTCACTTGGTCGATCGCGTCTGATTTTGCATTGAATAGACAAGATACCTAAAAAAAGAACATTTTTCAATTAATATTCAAGAAAGTAGGCTAGGCTACATAAAAATTAGGCAGTGGCTATAGAACCGCCTGCGGATCTTTAAATTTGAAGCCTTATTCGACCGCCTTCTATAACATGACAGTAACGCATGACGAGAGTGCAGTAAGATAGTCACTTCCTAAAAATTATCCATCAATTGGTTGGTCACGTATATTCTCTGGTGCCTCTTGTGATGACTAACTATAGGTTAGCTCCTAGCTGGGCAGATGCCGCAAAGGTATTGTAATATGTTTTTCTATTATTGCGTGGCAATCATGATTTAGGCGTAACAGACACATCACCTTCTGCAAGGGCGTACGCAAGGGGGGTTTTGGGGTTAACCCCCCCCCTTGAGCTTGATATTTTACAAAAACTTTATTACCTTCGAAGGAGATTAAGTGTTTTCGCATACTTTTTGCTTGTTAATTTGTCGACTTAATGCAAATACCACGGAATAAATTTGCATGCAAATTTCAAGGAGCATTGTAAATGGGCTAAAAAAGTAAT
>Ga0210059_1004446_pt1 | contig 22622 bp, 14 predicted proteins | sample Ectturendosymbi2_FD_188042 | JGI IMG/M metagenome (GOLD analysis project Ga0210059, IMG submission 188042) | Ecteinascidia turbinata endosymbiont from Florida, USA - Sample 2 (SPAdes) (version 2) | ecosystem: Host-associated > Tunicates > Ascidians > Unclassified | place: Key West, Florida...
ACCAAGATGCAGAGAAGCCAAAGTCTTTACTATGATGACATAAATTCAGAAAATTTTTGAAATTTTTATACTGCCCACTGCAACCATCAGAAAAATATTGCAACTTTGTAATTTGGGGAAAATATATTTTTAGAAATTCTGTTAAACTTTTTTGAAGGCAGTAGATGAAAGAAGTATCATGGGTGAGGTCATCGGATATTATACATATAGATACTTTGTGTCTTCTTTGGAATCAGATAATCGCTGTAAAGTTGTTTCTTGTAGGAATAATATAGTATGGATCCCCATTATTGTCGTACTACTTACTATTATCACTTTTGTATTCTGGAAACCTTACTTTCCAGTCATTTTCTTGCCATAAAACGATCTTGGTTTCATTTAGTAAGAAGTTACACATTTTTCCACAAATATCTTGACATAATCAAACAGCAATAACTGCAAAAACGAAATAAAACTGCAGTACCCAGACTTGCGGAATAGTATTGTTTATCCACAATTTTATGCCCAAATGACTAGTGTACCGAATTTGACCCAGCCACAAAAATCTGCCTAAAAACTCACAAAGCAACGATACTACACTCAAAATTCCAGATTCCTATTCTACAGGACTGACTCTATATTCCTGATATTTTCTGTCGTCCAGAACTGAAAACTTTTACCAAAAATGTTCATCAAAATCTCTACTGGATGTCTGCTGCTAATAACCAACAGTCGACAGAATTCAAAATGGTGGATGTCAAACCTGTAATCAATAAAAGGCGATAAAGCGCTTGAACAGAAAGTGCGACTCTGGCCGAATTCAGGACATTGGTCGTTGAGCGATAGAAATAACCGTGTGCAGAATAAAAGAACAAAACATGGGATGGGACGAATTCAGCACATATGACGTTAAAGGGTTAATACTATTTATAAATTTGCCATGATATACAGCAAAACATAAAGTTGACTGCAAAAGTAATAAAAGCAGTTGTAGGTGTTGGAAGTTGAATATTCCAGTTGTTAGCAAATCTGTCAACTGTTAAAGTTAAGAAAATAGAAATTGAGTTGGCAACTTCTTTATGATGCTAATGCACAACAGCAACTGTTGATCATCTAAGTGAGATAGTAAAAAGCATTGAAAAAGCAGTGTTAAATTTTAAGTTTTTTCTTATAGATGAATTTGGTATATTTTTTCACAAGATTTGTGGAATCTTGTCCATGTGGACAAAGGTAAGGTTGGGCAATAAAATTGTGGAAATTTGTCTTATTTGGATATTAGGATATTCAGGTTTAACACATAAAAAAGCTTGCTAAATTAGGTATGTGATTAACTGGATTGACCTGTACTCATAACGTTTTTTAGTCAGTTTTTTTAATGTTGTGTTGCTGCACGTCCAGCATCAAATAAATACTATTTTTTAAGCAAGTAAGTTTTTTGTTAAACATTATTTACTTTATTTAGAAATAAAACTTTTAGTATTGCAATCAGAGAGCCCAAGTAGCAAGTGTGCAAAACTTTGCACTGTGGCAGCACTCACTGAGCAATAATAGGGATAACATGCCATGATCGCTCTGTCATTGCTGCTTGTGCCACATATGTGCTATTCTTCATGACATTCTTCATATTCCCTTTGTGGTGCATCACGTATTCAACACCATGTCTGCTGAGTAATTGCAACATTAGCCATATTTTTGTGATCACAAGGTACGACTGTTTGGTTTTGCCATATTTTGTGCTCAGGTTTGATGTAGTTTCAGAGAATATTGTGGCATCACTGATCGCTTCATAGTTCTACTGTAGTTTTTTAATTTGAATATGTGCATAAAATCATTATATTGTGTTTTACTTATTTCTTAGTCAACTTTTAAAAAATACACAAACACTAACCTATGAACAGTGGTGTCCAAACTTGAACACTTGTTTCTGATGCTAAGTTCCATATACAATGTGTAATTTAGTTTCAGGTTCATTTCTGCACAATGGAAGTTGAAACTGCGCCAGGAAAACACACTACAAACTCTTCAGTGTTAAGTCAACATACTACATTTTTCAGACCATAAGGCACACTTAAAATCCATCCATTTTCTCAAAAATTATAACACAGTGCACCTTATATATGGATTTGGTTGTGCTTACTCATCTAGAACCAATTTTATGTGGTAAACGGTGCTATTTATTTAATTGCTATACACGATTTTTTTGTAAACAAACGATCGTGTTTTGTAATAAACCAAGAACAATTGCAATGAGCAACGTAAATGGTTCAGGGAGTGGCTAGCACATAACACAGATCTATTACTCCGTGAGACTCCTGACTACATTGGCACACACTGAATCAAACATGGGTACAACTTTCATTTTATTCTATTTGTGTCTAGCAAATTAGGCATGTGTGACAGATTAAACTCCCTCGTATGTACGGTAATCCAAGGGAGTTTAATCTGTCCGATAAAAATTCCTCATATGTTAGCTGAGCTTTGCTTCATTTAATGTGCCTTATAGCCCGGTGCGCCCTATGTATGAAAAAAGAACAGTAGGCATTCAATTTTGATACTGCGCCTTATAATCTGGTGCACCTTATGGTCTGAAAAATATGGTATATTGCAAACAAGCTTTGAAACGCTTCAAAACCCCTAAATTGGATTGTGATGTTTTAATTCTGTTTATGTACTTTGTTTACATTAGTTCAAATTGTTTACTTATATACATGTGAGATGTGAAACTATTTCACTGAAAACCTTTAATGGCTCCGGTTTTTGAAAATGGAAGATGGGGACAACCAACATCAACTCTTGATTGGTGTGAAGAAAATTACTTGATTACTTACCATGTTGCAGAATTTTGTGAGTAGCCTTATATCAACTGTTAACTACTATGTTTTAGAGTTATGTAAAAGTATTGTATAAAATTCAGCAATGCATGTGCACTTTTTTGTTACATAGCACTTTTTTTCCATTTAACATTTTGGTGCTGGAGGTTTTCTCTGAGAAAACAGGCTGGGCATAAGGCATTTTTCAAAAAATTAAAATTTTTGTGCCATTTCCATAAAACACCTTGCTTTGGAGGTCCAAGGAAGTACTTCATTCAGTAAATCTACTAGAAGCACAGCCACTCCAGTCTTGAAATTGGGTGGTCAATACGTAAATTCTATTGACCAATACAAATATCTGGAGATTTTACTGGATACTGAGCTCTCAGATGACAAAGACATTCAGAAACAACTGTGATATAACTATTGTGCAGCAAACAAGCTGCGAGCCTCTTTTTCCCGTTGTTCAAATGTAGTTAAAAACGTACTTTTTCGTTCCTTTTGTACGCCCATGTATGCATCTCAATTATGGTGTAACTTCAGGAAGTCATGCATGCAGAGATTGTGGGTGGCATATAATTTTGGTTGCAGAGCTCTATACAACCTGCCCTGGAGAGTGAGTTTTTTAGCCACCAAGTTCAATGTAACATTCCTACCTTTGAGGCTCTGCTACGTAAATACAAGTACCTGTTTCTCGAAAGATGCAGAAAATCTAACAACATATGGTTACGTGCTTTGATGCAGTCAGATTGTTTGTACTCATCACTATTCTTTGAACACTATAATTGCATTTTGCTCTGTGACTGAGTGATTGAACTTTGCAGTGTCCGTTTGATCGCTGGGGTGTCAAGCCACAACGCTTTCGCATTTTACCTAGAATAGACCAAGTTAGGAATTAGCGCCCTACTCCGCAGTAGTGCTGTAACAAGTGTTACGTGTTAGCTAACAATAGTGTTAAGAATGTGTCTGTAACCCTATAGTTCTGTCTTCAATGCAGTTGCAAAAAGTGTCTGTAACCCTGTGATTCCGCTGGCTTCAATGCCTTGTACTACGTTCTGTATTGTCTGTTTTTATCAACCTGCGTTCTGCGGAGTGTGTGTGTTCATACTATGGACTTCGTGTCTGCTCATAAACAAATAAATTAAATTATTTATCTTCATAGTTTTTTTATATAAATGTATGAACTTTCAGGAAAAAAAAGATTGCACACCTGGTATCTAATAGAAACCAGTTCTGTATTTGCACTTAGACCAATAGCAAAAGTGCTACAAAAAGAGTCAACAGTCATGACTACACATTTTAAAAAAAATAAAGGTAGATTTACTGCTTTTTGTATCATTTAGGTTTAGGTGATAGCATTTGGATACTTAGGCTGAATCCTAAACTTGCTTTCCCTGAGTTGTTTGGGGTGAATCATCCAAACTTTTATTCACAAAAATACTATACCATTGACAAATGTTCGTTTCCTGATATTGTACTCTTGTACAAGTGTGCATTTTTTATAAGAATTAGAGAGGCAACTTCCAAAAGCCATAAAAGGAATTGTTTAAAATTGGTTGAAAGCTATTTTTTATTATCATAGGAGGTTCATTCATTCATTTTAAAACCATTTTTCCTTTGAGGTGGATCGCAGGAGGTGCTAAGTGTGACTTCTATTCATTTTGATGCTTCAACAAATACTGTTTGACAGGGAACACAATCAGCAATGTGGCAATGATTTTTCCTCCATTTTTCTGTGCTATGTATTTCTGGAAGAAAGGAATTGAAGTGAGACACATACTGGCAAATTTTTCTTTGTTGGGTAAGTTCAGTTGCTTCTTTATTTTTTTGCTAAGTGATGAAGGTAAAATAAATACAAGGTTAGTGAAATATGTGAAATATAATGTCTTTACTCACACACGCAACGCAGTAGACTTGAGCATGCATGTCAGTAACAAGGAACACACAAATACATGAACAAGCACAAAGATAGACATGTGGCAGTGGTAGAGAAGCAAACGCTTAATGGCTCTAGCACAATTACTTCAATGATGAAACACAAATGTAAAGGGCACACGCATGAATGATGCCAACACAGTTTTTATAACATAGTGCTGTGATGACTTCCAATTGAACCGATTGATAAAATGTGTAGGTGAGTGGGAGACTGCTAAGGATTAGTGAGTATTTAGGCTGCAGACCTCACTAGGGTGAAGTTATTTACAGTGTAAAGGGAACATTTTATAGCAGTAACTAAAAGCATGTTGTTCCGAGTTTAAGGTTTAATATGCGCAATGCAGTTAAAGTCAGACCTCATTTATCTGGACTACTTTGTTTCATCAAATAAGGTCGGTTTAGCAAGGTATCCAGATAATTGAAATTATAAAGAACAAAATTCTTTTCATAGGAAATGTAGACAAAGGTGATGATGTGCAGTACAGCAGAACTTGCCTAAGTAGACACTGAATAGGGAACAGAAAAAAAAAAACTGTAGACTCAGATGAACTGTCAACTTAAGCTAATATTTAGACTGCATGTGAAAAATGACTAAATGAAATACTCATAGTTTTTGTTTATTAGCAGATCCCTATACATGACCTACAGTAGTATGCATTCAGAATGAGATTAAATGCGAAAAAGAACTGTGGAAGAGACCTAACTGCGTCCTGCAAGTTCTACCACTGTTACATTCACTGTGCATAGAAAATTGACTTTCACACTTCCATTGTGATTTAATAAACGACTAAGTAACAGTTGGCATAATCTGGCTTAGTTTTTTTCCATTGATTTGGCATATCTGTTCTTAAATTTCTGTGTCAGAGTCGGACAGTGAGGTTTCTGGAATAAAGAGGTGAAATACATTGAGAAAAGTCCGTTCTTAGCAGTTGTGTGTCAGGTGGTGGGAATTCCAGTCAATTGGAGTTCAGACAAACAAGGTCTGACTGCATATGGTTTGTGGAAGCAGAATGCATTGCAGGCAATGTCATTCCACCAGGAGATATTGTGAACATGTTTGGTTGTCACTGCCTAACAGATATTGTTTACTACAAAATCTTAGTATTGTTAATCTTAATGATGTTTCAAGGAAAGATTTAGCTTTGGTCTATATGAATGCATGTTAACACCTTCAGTGCCAATGTGCAATATATTCTCACCGAAATCATGCACGAGCCATGGATTTTGTGTCACTTTGCAACTCCATAACTCACAAGGTGATTGAGCAAGAGACCTATTCAAACCCTCAAAAGATGTGGCAAGTCTTACACAGTCGAACTCAAAAGTTTAAGACAGGGGTCGGCAACCTTTCTTTAGTCATGGGCCAAAAACAAAATCTGCAAGGTATGGCGGGCCGTACTAATTTTCCACCAGTAATTTCATTCTCTTTGACTGTTAATGATGTTCTTAAAACTAGGGAATTTATGGAATTTTAATCAGATTCACTCCTTATTTTCACAGTTCATAACTGAAAACCCAGAATAGGAAGTACAGTACATTTGTAGCATAGTGGGGTTTCTCATAAGTAGTCACATATAAGTACACAATATAAGAGGTTGTATATATAAGGAGGGATATATAAGGAGGGAACAATATATAAGGAGGGAAAATTCATACAATGTAATATCAAGTAAGTACGATTTGTTAAAGGGGTTGCGGGCTGAATAATTTTGCTTTGCGGGCCAGATCTGGCCCGTGGGCCGTAGGTTGCTGACCCCTGGTAATCTTGATTTTTACAAGTTTAGAAAATTGTGTTATTTGCTTTATCACATTGCTTTTTATGTTGGAAGAACATTGCTACGTAACTGATGCTTTTATTACAACTTTTAAGGGTGATCTTTAACAATCTGGTTGTCTTGGAAGCAAGAATGTTCAAAATTATTGCAAGTTTTGCTGCTGAAAGTACGAGGAAAAAAGGGTGTTATCAGGTGTGGACAGGTCAAAAATTATTATATTGCATGAAGAGGGGGTACTCAGAAAGGCAAATATCTGACAAAAAGCAAGGTAATCAGGCCCTGGGCCCCAACCACAAGAGCCAATTTTTGACTGAAGTTTTTATTAGAAACTATGTGAAAATCCGAGTCTTTGAGTGCTTGATTGGCTTTCTAGCATTTCTGATTCTTAAGTTATGGCTTAAAAGCAACAAAATAATTAATGAATCACTTAATCAATTTTTGGCCTTCGGATCAAAGGCTCAAAAGACTTGTATTATAGGCAAAGTTTCTCTAAAAACTTCTGTCAAAAAATTAGCTCTTGCAGTTGAGGCCCAGGGCCCAACGACCTTAGCCAAAAATAATTTCCTTGTGCAAATAAATTGCGATTCTGCGGAATTCTGTGGTTCCACAAAACATGTAGTGGGGTTCCTTGAGGGTTCCTCATTTTTTAGGGGAAATCATTGTTTGCTTCAGTATGTTGATGCGTCAATATGAAACTTCTTAGATTACCATGCCCCATTCAGACTCCAAGTAGGCCAGTTAGTTATACAGGAGGTTGAGTGCAGATATTGGAGCAAGAAATATTGAAAGTTGTTGTGTCACTTGTGCAATTAAGAACGTTATTGCTGCATCATAGTCATACGATGTTGCCTATGCACAGTTCACAGTAGACTGAATACAAAGTAGACTCTGCCTAAGTCAGTAGAAAGTAGACTGAGTCACAGACTAAAGCTGCTGTTCAACCTAATGTGGGAATAAAGTAAAAACAGTGTGAAACCAACTTTCTACTATTTGGACAAACCAGATGAAGCAAAATAGCACATTTTCTATGTGAGGCGAAAGAATAACAACAGAGAAGGTGTAGACGGTAATGAGCAATGTAGTTCAAATGTAAAAGAGGCACCAAATCTGATCAGACCAAATGTAATTAAATTGCTAAGTTAGAAAATGGGATGACCAGGGGCATAAAGAGGTTAGATGGCACCCGGGGCAAAAAGCCAGTTTGGCGCCCCTATGGCCGAACCTGAGCTCTTTCGTAAGCAAATTTGCTGTATTGAAGAAAGTACTTGTGACATTGTTGGGACTTTTTGGTGCCTCCCGCAATAATTCGGCACCCGGGGAATTGTGCCCCCCTTGTCCCCCCTCATGCTCCTAGGGATGACACACAATGGTGATACGGGTTATTTTTGCTGGATGACCAAATTCTGAATGTAGCAGATACACTCCAGAAATGCAAGACCAACCGATTCATTAACATTCTTGCTTTTTAACTTCTGTAGTAACTGTTTATTTGTTGAAGTGTCTAATAACGAAATATTTGGTTTTCTTACAAGTAATTCGTGTTTTTTTAAATTTTGTTAATGAGAGTTCCATGACAAATGTGAAAGTATATCAGGGTTCCACAATGACAAAATGTTGAAGAGCGCTGAACTAAATGAAACCAGGAAGGCTAAAATGTTTTTTGATAAGTCATGATTTTGTTTCCCATTACAGTGCTCATGCACCCATGTACAACTTGCCGCGTATGCCACAAGCTTTCCTTGAAAAACTGTCACCAAAGTTATCGTGGAAGATTTAAGAAATTTCTCAGGTGAAGACAGTTTTTTGCTGAGGGCAGTCAAGGCATTTTAGCTAATACCATCGCATCCTTCTGCTCTTCCTCCGCAGTCACCTTGAAATTTTGAACTCCTGGTGTCACAATCGATCTCGCCATGTCCCTTGGAATAACAGGCTAGCAGTTCCATGCACACTTCTCTCTAGTCCTGCACACATGCTACGCTAAGCAAAACCTTGTAGACCACACACCAACTATTATTTTAAACAGCATATCGTGGTAAATGCGTCTGCATGTCTAGACGAGCTGTTGAAAATACGCGAAGCACGGGGTGAATGCTGTAATTCTGCAGATTTTTTGTTTATGATCAAGCAGATGTTGCTATTTACCTAATACAGTGACTATGGCTACTTCACCATATATATTATTTTGCCTGTAGGCAAGGCTTACCAATCATTTCAGTTGCGGAGCATGATCTACTTAGCCAGAGTGTAGTTCAATTTTTATAGCTTTGTGCAAATGATGTTATGCACAAGTCGCTAAAGTGACGAGATATACTCATGTCAGGGATAAATAAAACTCCGTTTTAGATATCCCTGACTCATGCAAAATAAACGATAGTAGGAACACTGCAAAAGAGTCAAAAATAATGTCAATTTTTTCAAAGAACCAATTAACATTAAAGCAAACAACTGGTTTTCATTGTGACATGGCCCCCAGGCAATTGCCTCGCTTGCTTCCCCCCTTGATTCGACCCTGGCCATTTACATGGTCTGTTATGAACTGATCTGTGATGAATGTGGTCTGTTGGAAACAGGTCTGTTTTTAATGGACACCGATACGTAGCTATGCGTATGTTCGCCTTCAAAATAGTACAAAGAACTGACTGTTTCGCTGTGCAATATTTCTGCCGTACCTGTTTCTGGCAAATGTGGCGAGCACACGTTTCGTACTAGAGATATGCCTGTGAATGTAGTATTACGACTAGTGACACAGAACAATGCTTGATTGGTCACCGTGTTTAGCGATGATTGCTTGCGATGTGCTGTCGTGTCATCGGCTCGTCTTCAGATTTGCGGATAGCATCAAGCCACACTGAGTCCTGTGATTAATTATAAGTTGTGTTCATTGCATTGCTATGTTTATTGCAGACTGCGGTAGCATTTCAACACATAAAACGTTCAATGAAAACTAAGCTCTGATTGCATTTTGTACAACTTCAGTGTTGTATCAAGTAATATTTTTGTTGCAGTTGTTGGACTAGGATCTTGGTTGTTTCACATGACGCTTCAATATGAAATGCAGGTAATGCATGCAGGAGTGGAAATATGATTTGGCTTGTGGCTATCAAAAGATGCTTTTTTCTACTTTTCTTGCAATTCATTTCTATGTACCAGTACTCTCATGGTGTCATTTAAGGTCATAGCTGTCTAGTTTATTCACTAATGCATAGGTATTCTTGTTTAAGAAGTAGCCAAAAAGTTTTACTAAAGGGCCATTCTGTGTCAGTTCTCAGGAAGTGGTCAGGTCACCCTCTCCAATTTTACTCAAATTGTCATTACCCCATATGATGAACATCTGCAAAATTTGAATGAAATCTGTCAAAAAATGGCATGATTATAAACCTTTTTAGTTGGGGGTGTTACTCGGGGGGGGCTCAACTTGTTCATATTTGGCCATGTTTAAAGCCTTATTACTGCCAAACTACATCAGTGAACAACCCCAATTTTTCAAGGATGCTAGTAACTTTGCCATGTATTGAAAAAATAACATTATCTACATTGTGACTTTCAAAGGTCATGGACAACCAAATTTGACTGTTTCTAGCTCTCGCTACAAATTTTCGAAAAATTTCAAACCTCGCCACGGTCTTATTTCTTGATATTTTTCGCTCATATTTGGAAGAATTGTTGCTGATAAAAGTATTGTTAACCTTAGAAAATTTCATTGCAAAATATCACAAGGTTTGTGAGATATCTTGGGCCAAACTTGACACGAAATGAAAAAACTAGAAAAGTGGGGTACCTTGGTCGCCTCGGTTACCAATGACTGCAGCGAAAATTTGTGTTGAAAAAATTTTCACTTATTCATTATGATATGGCAAGTTTACCATACAAAATTCATGAATGGTTCTCAATGTTTCATAGAGAAAAAATTTGACAAATTTGTGCAAAAACTACAAATTTTGTGTAATACAGAGGTCTTAATATTCACTATTCACTATTTTTCATTATACTATTGTTATTCAAGCTAGCATTGTTACTTCACAAATTCATTATTAAATTCTGGAATTCTGTTGTGTCTTGTGCAAAGTCAATTGCTTGTTTAAGTGGAATGAAACCGAAAAATTTTGTTTCATTTCACTCAACACTTTTGCGGCCGGTCTACGAATATATCGTACCTGGATGAATATATCGTACCTGAAAGTTTGTATGACGGAAAAAAAACACCAAAATTTACGATACTTACCTTTTTCACTGCCATCCCTAAAAACGGGCATGTTCTGCTGTATTACAATTCACCAGCGACTAACTGTAACCAGCTGTATGCTACACAGACAACCCACGAGATGCATTTATCAATACAGTCATGCTGTAACGCTTTTGGTCGGAATATGTGGTATGATGTTCTGGCATTGATTCTACAACATGACTCATACCAATGCATAATAGGAACCAAATTTCAAGTAGTGAGAAAAGTGTGTCGGAATGAGCTTGTGAAATGCTGTTAATTTGTTAGTACTGTACTCATTATCACAGACATTCTTGTTAGAATTTCTGCGACAGGACGAAATTTCCTGTCCAAATTCAACGTTTCTTAAGAATTCCGTTTGGGTTAAGATTATCGAAGCTCCCTTTTGTTTTCGTCACATCTTTTTAGTTACAATTTAGTCGCTTTATGTTTCAGCTCTTGGATGAACTCCCGATGATATATGCAACATGTGTTTTTCTATACGCTTTGTAAGTTGCAAATGTACTGCATACTCAGTATTTCATGTCTGTGTAACTTTACGGAGTTGGTTTACTAAGCATGATGCGTATTTGAATTTTTCAGTAAATGTGTATGCACTGAGCCACTGTTTTGTCAAACTTGCAGTTCTTATTCCAGGTTCAAATTGAATTTTAGCGGTACAGCAATTAATCCTTTTGAACTGATCGCATCACATTATTTTATTGACGACGCATTTTGTTGTATTGATTTTCTAGGCACCATCATGCTGAACCTGGAAAATCACGAAGTTGGTTTTATATAAGTTTTCTAGTGGTTTTCAGTGTTGTAATGACCGTAATTTACCTTTACTGGAAGAACCCTGTCTTTCATCAGGTGAGATATTGTCGGTTATACTCGTGGGTCACATTGGATTCTAAAACTTGACAGCGAGCCGAACTGGGAACTGAAGGATGAATTTCTTGTGCACTGTATACTAACTTAAATGGCATGTAAACGCCACATCATAAAAAAGTTTGTGCTTAACGGATAGCAAAGCCTGATGATGAAAGGCTTCCTGCATATTTGATTTTTTTAACCCATCAAGGAAAGTAAATTTCTCTTTTAGTGAAAACACTGTTGTTGGTATCCGTTTTCATTCAGTGCACAAATACCGGAGTTAGTTTGTTGTGGCCAGTATCATGATACTGTAGATCTGAAGTGTTGTTCAGTTTTGATTTTTAACGAAGTTTGTTAATGTACATCACGGTGAGCGTTTGATCACACGCATATATCGGGCCAAACAATGCCATCATCTGTGCCATTCTCTGGAGTTTGGAATGCAATTTCGTGCAGTGCCTCGTAAAAATCGATGTAAAAGGATTGAATTTCTTTTTTAAGGCAGTGTTAGACTGAAGATCCATCACTTCCAATCGCAGAGTTTTGTGACAGGGTAGCGAAAAATATACTTCTGCTGCAAACAAGAACATAATCATGTTTGAAGTAAAAAAGCCGTATTGTAGCAATTTTATATCGAACCCTTACGCAATAAACCTTCAGATATGCGAGTTGTATTTTTGTTGTTTACAGGTTTGTTACGCTGCACTTGTTCTTACTCTGACGTATGAAGCCATCCTCGCTTGCAAGAATTACCCTCCTATCAAGCCACTTGTTTTAACGTCGCTTGTGCTCTACTTATTCGGATTTTTTCTGTGGAATCTAGACAATGTTTTCTGTTCCAGTTTGCGGTTGGTTGGTGCATTGTGAAACAGTTTTGTTTCCCTAGCTAGTGCGTGCGTTTGATTTAATTATAACCATGGGCCGGTTTGCGTGTATCATTTTATTTGGTTAGAGCGTAAGCACTACGTTGATCGTATTCGGTGGATGGAATGCAGGGAGAACAACTCGTTAGCAAAAATTTTGCCCTGTCTTGCAAAGTTGATTTCAAATCAACAACAGTAAAAACGCTCTAAGTTTGCTGCAAGCTTTCGCAGAATCAGCCGACTGGACTCTGTTTTCATGACTTAGCGATGATTCAGACATGCACATGTGTGTATTCAAGTAACTAACTTCCACAAAGGTGACAAAATCTAAACCAGTCAAAAAAGAATTTTAATGGGATATCGATTTCATACAACAATACGCATCATCAGTTTTAAAGCTTATTCTAATAGTAGCATCTTCTATTTGAATAAGATTTCAGGACTGAGAATGCGTGGTGTTATGTGAAGTCGATATCCTATTTAAAATTTTGCTAATTGATTTAGATTTCGTCACTTTTGTGGAGACTTGCTAATTAATTTTATTGGGAATTGCGTTAGATAGTGTGTAGTTCCATGGTGAAAGCACTTTGTCTGCCTTTGAACACACTTTTGATACATGTTTGCAATCCTGATGCATAAACTTTGAAAACATCAGTTGTTCAAAACTTTCGAATTAGTTTTCAAAACATTAAAAAAGGAGCATGGGAATTAAAATCTTGGAATTCAACTGCCAAAGTAGTGTTTCCCAACAGTTCATGCACCTTGCCAAGTTCTCTCCGATGTTCAGAAAGCTGCTGGGTAGGCGAATCGTGTTGGTGCTGGATTTGCTGGGTCATTTTGCTTGTCGCGTAGCAGTACGGTTGCATCAACTTTACACCGTTTGTTACCGAACGAAAGAAAGACATCACAAAAGCGAAGAGCGTTTAACTGGTGGCTGCAGGCAATCGAGGAACTGTGGCATCTGCAAGGAAGCTTTTTGTCACAACTGTATTTTTATCTCTATTAGTTGCGCAACTGATTTAAAATTTAGCAAAAGTTTGTATGCAGTGCCTGTTTAAAAATAAGTGTCGTTGGCACTTCTTATCCTTAAGGTAAAACTGCATTGTATTTCTCTAGGTATCGTGAAAACTTTGTGGCGTTGGAGCTAGCAAACTTTAAGTCTATAAATCACATGCGTTTGTCAAGAAACAACGAGGGAAAACCAGTCATTTAAATGAAATTATGGCAATGCTTTCAATCAAATCAATTGTAAAATATGTAGTTTTCCGTCGATTGTTTACGACTTTTCCATATGTTAGTTATGGACAAATGGACAGTCGTTCAGTGTTTTATAATAACGACTGTGCTCATTATATTTTTGAATCGCCTACTGACAAAACAACTGTTTTGTTACAGTTCGGTACAGAACCGTCGCCAGAAAGTTTTCAGTAGGGGGACTTTGCGTTTGTGCGGGGGAGCTTGACACTCTAAAAATTGACAAAAACTCAACTGATTTATAGTGTTCCAATTTCAATTTTGGAGAGCTAATCCCCCAAATGCCCCCCGTGGCGACGGGACTGTTTCGGTATCCCACTCAACCGAAATTACTTGCAGTGTTTAATTTTGTTCTCTCTGAAGAAAACTTTGGTTGTTCTTCAGCTCGATTGGAATGAGAAATGGCAATATTTTTCGCTATTTTGTGTTTGAAGGAGGGTTAGAATCGAAAGCGCCAGCTACAGTCCTTTTAAGATGATCACCCAACTTCACGCTTGGTGGCATATTTTCACTGGCTACGCAACGTATTTGCATATATTGTTTTCGTCTTATGCAAGATGCCTTCATCTGAAACGAGACTGCTCTATTCAGGTAGGATAGGTTTACTAATTGCGTAACCTTTACCTTTTCAAACTGATTACATGTTTCGTTCTTGCTTTAAAGCATTTTCTGTACAACCACTCTCAACTTTTGCTTTATTGAGAAATAAGTTTGTTGCTCATTATGCTTAAATATCTTGGTTGCTGACAGGGTGAAGTTTATTTCTTCATGTTGTACATGCAGGAAACTCATGTTGCAATAAAAAACAACCTGGCAAACATGCTTTCAGACGCGTGATCCGCAGAGGCGGTTCTTTCAACTTTTTTCCACACCACTTCACTCAGGGTCGCGGCGATCTTGAGATTTTATAAATTTATTTTGCTGAATATGTTTAAATATTGGTTAGACGCGGTAACTTCTATAGTCATACAAAAACGTATCATTACTTGACATGGTAATGAGTAGCAGAGCCTGTTTGTTGGAACGGCGCTTATTATTATTCCTACCTTAAACATTTTTGTGGAACCATGACAAATTTAAATAGTTTTGTGTCTAAATAATTTAGCTGTTTTTAGAAGATTTTAACTGAGTTTTTGTGGATGCCAAAATTCTTCCTTTAGGTTTTGACCATTCTGAAAGCCTTCACTGCTTGTCTGGAGTTGCATGTCATAAAAATACATCCACAAACGATGCGAACTACACTGAAAAACTGTACATTAAGGCTTTTTTCTGTCAATCAAAACACTGGGCTATTGAATTACCTTTGCAATTTCGCTGCGTGGAATAACTCCCTTAGTTATCTGTTCTGAATTGGAAATTTCTTGATGCCGTTTTTCAAGGTTACAACGCTGCCCAGAAAATATCTCCAGAGTGAATCAAAACCGTGGTGTAAGCCAGAGTTTGCCAACATTTTTGGGCATACCTCACATGAATCATCACCAGATCGTAATGTCCCCTGGTACGCGTAAGTTTACTATTTATAAACGGAACTCTTGAAACAGTGAAGGAAAAAATCAGACTCTAATTTTAATGCCAACTTCGATCTGAATGTTTCCCTGTGATCTTTTCCATCTAAAATTGTCACTTGGTCCTGAAGACACTTAACCGGTCACGAAAAATCCGCCATAAATTCCCCCCTAAAAATCAATTTGCCTCATTGTGTAACTTCTAGTGCAGAGATTCCCAATCTGGGGTACGTGTTCCCAGGGTCGGATTAAATGAACGCGAGGCCCCGGGAAAAGTCGTGACCGCGAAGTCCCCCTAAACGCTTAGCGCAACTGGGTACCGTTTCACATGCCCTCGTTTCAACTTTGCAGAAACACCGGTCAAAACTAATACCGGTACGATTTGGCAGCCTGTACTTCAGAGACAGTTGGGGGGCATATACGGCGGTTCGTATGTAGTTCATTCCTTTGCGTGCAGAGGCAGGTTGTGAAACTTACTAGCGGATTGTTCTACTGTTGGTTTTTGTTGCTTAACAATAACATGGCCATATATCTTCAAACGTTCACTTCAAGTTACGGTAGTAGGGTTTGTTCCGCATGTTACTAGGGCTCCCACTGCGTTTTTCTTTCACCCAGATCTGTTTTTTTAGTCGACCTGTGTGTCTAGGCTTAATTACGAAAAAACGCGTTAAATCTGGGTATTTTGAACTCAAACTCATCAGCAACTTTACTGCATAGGCGTAGCCAGGGAGAGCAGAGGGCCATGCACCCCGAATTTAAGCATTTATAGTCATTTTGCACTTTGAGAGGCGTTATCTCAAACAAAATAGTGTTATTCGTCTAATATCAAACATTTTCTCCCAAAAAAAATTTTGCGCTGGCAACGCCACTGTTCAAAAATTTAAAGATAGCTAGCTTTGTATTAGTGTTTGCATGCGCACATCAGCTGAGAAAGCACGTATATCGGATGGAAGCAGAACGTGTTCCAACATTTTCATATTCTCATATAAGATCACTGTTGGGGTTACATATATAATGTTTTTGTCTCTTATACAATTGAAGAAACTGGTGAAACAAGGGTGAGGACTGATTGTTTAAATTTTGATGTTTACCTATGCATACAAGTTCAAAAACAAATTTAAATTAGAGGAAGAAGACACTGGGATTCTATTTTTGTTGGATTTTAGATCCTGCTGCAGTTCAAGATTGCGAAAAAATTCGTAGTTTAATTACAAATGTAATCAAATCCTACAGTTGGTGAGAGGCAGGGGCGAACGCCGGGGTCAAGGGGAACATTCCCCGGGCGCTGATTCGCTATGGAGGCGCCGAAAAGTCCCAACATGGTTACAAGTACTTTCTTCAGTGCAGTACATTTGGTTCTGAAAGATCTCAGGTTCGAACATGGGACACCAAACTTGCTTCTTGCTCCGGGCGCCATCTAACCTCGTTACGCCCCTGGTGAGAGGTATCACCAACGGATGTATATTGTTCTCGTTATGAAAAACGTCTTGAGCAACAAGAAGGTGGTGCCAGTGTTAATGTTTGCGCTGCAGAAGAACTTTTGGAAGAGGAACCCTATTAAATTAGTATTCGAATATCGTTTCAATTCAAATAAGCACGCTTATGATGTTTTTGTTCGTAACACAAGCTTTGTGGATTTTTATTGCACGAATATGCACGTTTTTTTGGTGTGCAATCTGGGTTTATTTGAAATCACTGAATTGGCGATCTACATGTGACGGTTGAACACAGATATCTTGACAGGTAATGCAAGGAGAAAGTGATAGTGCTAATAGTTGTAAGCCAACTTATAGTTTTATACTGTGTGAAAGGAAGCATGAGTAAACCTACAGCAGTGCTTCCGCAAGTTTGAAAACCCATTAGCGTGAGACTGTCATCAACGTGCCCGAGTGAATAGCTTAATCCAGTGGTTCCCAAACTGTGGTACGCGTACCAGCAGTGGTACGTGAGAGTCTTCCAGGTGGTACGCGAGCAACTCACCAAAGTTGACAAGAGTTAAGACAAAATAATAAAATTTGCGAGAAATTTCAGATTGCACACTATGCATTAATTGTGTCATTATTACTTTGTTTGGGTTTCATCCGTTTATGACGCAACACCCACGTTGTTCGACATTTTACTATTCAAATTTTCCGCGTTTCCTGCCGCCATCTGCGAAGACTCCAATGTAGTACAGTATTGTAGTGATGGTAGCAGTGGTAGTGTAGCCTATTTATCCATCTTCCAATTATCTTGAAGTTTAATGCATAAATTAATTTTACGGAACTAAGAATATTGCAACAGCTTAACACTATATTTAGTTTAATATTTATAAGCTTTTCGTAACATGTCGAAGCGAAAGTACAGTCCAACTTAACATAAAGAACGGATTCATAGTTGTTGAACCGGGGGAAGAATCTCTGCCGCGATGTGTAATTTGCATGAAGACTTGCTAATTCAGCTATGAAACCCAGCCTGCTAAAGCCAGTCCCGGCGCCACAAGGGGCGTTGGTGGGCTTATCCCCCCCAAACAAAGCTCCAACTCCCCCCAAATCAAAATATGAAACTTTACAAATCAGTGGAAATGTTAAATTTGAATGTCAAGCCCATCCTGCACAAACGTAAAGCCCCCTATTGACGACTTTTGGGCGACAGATCTATCATTCTGACAAGTACCACGGTGAGAGTTACTTTTAGCGACTTGACGAGAACGTCAAGCGGCAGCGCCAGGACAAGACTGGCTTAATTTGCTAGAGAAAGCAGGGTATTGGCAAAACATCGTATGAAGTCGCTCTCCTGCCCTCCTGGTAGCTAAAAATATGAAGGCGCATACTATTGTAGAGTCCCTCATAATGCCAACAGGAAGATCTTGGTTAAGCACGTGATTGGAGAGGAGGCGGCTGCGAAACTAGAAAGTGTCCCCCTCTAACAACACTGTTAAGAATCGAATAGAGATGTCAGTCGAGTTTTCTGAGAGGGGCCCGAAATTTTTCAACTATGTCCAATATTTCTAAACAATGTCCGTGACATTTTTCCTGGGGGGAGAAGCCCCCCTGGTTATGGGCCTGCGTGTCGCCAAACGCCACTATTGTTCATTGTGTCATACACAGATTCGCCCTTGGCGCAAAGGTGCTTCCTCAGAATATGTCATTATGCTTGAACCGAGTTATCAAATTGGTAAATATAGTTAAAACGTCCATCCTAAACACTCATTGTTTAAGCGACTTTGTGAAGATTTGAGCTCCAACCGCACCTGCCTTCTCTACTACACGGAAGTGCGCTGGCTCTCCCGAGGTAATGCGGCAAGGCGCCTGTTCGAACTGCGGGTTGAGAGACTTCAATTTTTTAGAGAGAAGAATCACGATTTTCAAGCAGATCTAGAAATCAAGGGGTTTGTTACAAGATTGGCCTACTTAACGGACATTTTCGAAGTTCTAAACAACTTCAACTTGTCGTTCCAAGGGTCCAACCAAACTGTAACAGAGTCCATTTCGAAGCTGGAAGCGTTTGTCCATAAGCTCGACCTCTGGGTAGAGAATATTAAGAATAAAACTTATGGTATGTACAAATTCCTCACTTCCGTTGAGGACAAACCTAGTGATGAACTTTCTAACGAAATTGTTCGTCATCTTTCGCACCTAAAGGCCGAGTTGATGCGTCACTTTCCTGACGTTGCATCTTGTGCTTAGTCCACCAACCCATTATTCGTTGATCCAGCTGATTTGCCTGTGGGTACCGGGGAATGACCATAAAATCGAAAAGCCGGAACCGTCTTGTTGCACCAGGACATGATTTTCGATGCGCTTCCTCGCATTGACCAGCCGGTGGAGACAAAACAATTACATCCATCTTAAAACTTTGTTTGGGTTTTTGTTCATTTTTTAGTTTTCAATTAGTCTGTTAACCCTAGGATGATATTCGTTTGATAAAATTCGTCAAACATCTTTGCCTTTTGATATAGAGGGTACGCGAACGCTGCACGAAAACACCGATTGGTACGTGAGTAGAAAAAGTTGGGAATCACTGGCTTAATCAAACAACTCTTATGCAGGCTTGTTTGAACAACATCTATGTAGGCTTGCGGTCTTTACCGCTAAGGCTTGGTTCTGATTTGTGTGGCGTGGTAATTCGCCACATACAACGTTGAATTCGAAGCAGCAATGCTAGCTAGAGTCTACCTTGTCAAGTGGCGAAGGCTCTATTCAGTGTTTCCTCTAAGGTGCGCAGTACTATCTCATTCTCGCGCACTTCCAACATTCTGAATTTTAATACGGTATATATATATATGTCGCATAGCCCTTTTAACGCTGGGAACGTCACTGTTGGTGTGTCTGCATGGTTGCAGTTTCATGCGCAACAAAACAAACATTTGCTCAGTGTATAATTTTCTTAGAGGGAACACTGGCTCTATGATTATTGCTTCTTGTTATGGTTCACTCTGACGACAGCCCAACACTACAAGCACATTGCGCTCGATCAAACAAATCAAGTGTTCCTTGCTCCATGCGGTTGATGTGGTGGAAAAATTGAGATGAGGCACGTGGTGTTTTGCACCAGCAGTAGCCGAACAATACGCAAAGCCGTATATAATTATGTACCTCTGTTTGGTGTGTTTTACAGAGAGCTGGAGGAGTCTGGCCATACCTTGAAATTGGTTTGCAACCGTAGCTTCTCAAGGGAGGAAATTTTCCATGTCTGATAAGAGTCTTCATGGGTGTTATTGATGCGCTAGTACTGCGCCTGTTCATGAAAATCTTCCCGTATTTTTACGTGGTTACTTGTATCTTGATTCTGTTTGTACTGTGATTAGTTCAAAAATGTTTTTCGGGTCGATTAAATTTTGTTACAAAAATTGCGTGCAACGCCAAAGGTTCTGGTCGATCATAAGCTTGTTGGTACACGTTTCAATGGTGGAATTTTGTGAGGGACATACGTTCGCGAAAATTTCCTGTTGGCTGTGTTATTTGGGGCGCCAGACGAAAACTAAATATAGCACCCGATCGGCTCAAGATTCTGGGCTTCTATTGGGAACCTGCCTAAATTGTAAGTCGTGAACTGCTTTAACAAAAGTTGTGTTGGCCTGAATATCTGAAAAAAGTTGGCCTGAAAAAGTTAGCGGATCCTTTCAACATGTGAAAATCCCCGTCTGTTGCTAAGTCAGCAGAGCAGACACTAACCGTACGTTTGAAATACCTGTTCCCTAGGTTTTCAATCAGCGTACTCGTAACTTAATTAATACATTTAGATCACCTCGGTTTGAAGTTGATTTCTTTATTAGATTTTTCGAAATAATATAGTTTACGACAGTCCAACCGCTGTAAACAGAAAAACACTCAAAACGACATACAAGGAGCACGTATTCCATCGTGTTTAGAATCGCGAAATCTGCAAAACACAGAAACATAAAATGTGGTTGCGTAAGGACAAACATTTTTTTAGAAACAAGTTTTACTTATGATCTGTTTATTGAAAGAAGTGCAACACTACATGACAGCCTTTACATTGGAAACAAGCAATCCCACACAAGCAGTAGAATTTTATATCTTGTCTTGACAGAGAAAAACGCCGAAATTGTCCATGTGTACGCAACCTCTACACGTTAGTCTTTAAGGTCGCAAGATACTAAAAATTTTGATGGAGCTTACGACGTGACTTAATCATCATCCTCTAATTGCCATGATGCTTTGACGCTTTTAAACACTCCAAATTCCTTTGATTGCTCAAATTCCTTGTCTTGGATATTTTTGACATTGCGGGCATACTCCATGGCTTTGTCCATCTTCTTAAATTCCCAAAAATACTGAAAAACGCAAAAATGTCGGGCTTTTGGTAGTCGAAGAATTGTAGTCAAAACTACTTTTCAAGAATGATGCTCATATCAAAGCATCCGAAAACAAAACTGACTACTGCAAAGCAAAAAAATGTAAAAATTCTTGTTTAACGAGATGCTTTTCTGCATTTAAGCGGCAGTGGCTTACACAAACTGGCAAATATTTAAAACGATGAAAGCGCAGTGGAAAGGTCATAGCATAAAAACCGGAAATCAAGGTAACCATGCAACTGGGACGCATCGAACGAAACAAGCGTGTGATGCACAACGAAAGGTTTGATTAAAGATAATTGGACACAACCTTTCTTAATTTTGGAAAATCAACTTTTACTTTTGCAAACTATTTTTTTAAAGAAACGAAAAACACAAATATGAACAACAACAACAAAAAATCGAAACCAGCGTATTATCTACGAGCCACCGAAATACGGAATCTTTTATGCAACACTGATTACACCAGCGCTACTTTTTTTGGTTGTTAAACCTCAAGTAAATCTATTCACCCCCCTCACAATGATCGCAGTCTTTCCTAAACGGCACACCGCATGACTTCTTAAAGCAGCGGGTGTGCAATGTGCATAACACTTCCGTAACTGCAATGCTACAACACGCACGTTGCGTGTAAATGATTCCCAAATATGGAAACACGGAAGTTTCCAATTTAGGCAAAATTGATGCGCAGACTAAGAAGTATGCATTGCGACACGCTCATTGATTTTCACACCCGCTTTTCCTCGGGAGGGTCACGGGGCTGCAGGTTGACTCGCAACACCACGGTTTGCAGCAAACTCCACAATTCCAACGGTTCAACACAATGGCAGGTCGGAGTATATAATCACACCACCTGGTCCTTGTTCGACCTCAGGCCCGCTTTTCCCTGGGTGCAGCCAGAAATCGCCTCACCAATCTTTGTTGATGAATTCTGGTTACATGGCCGAAACATCGTAGTTGAAAGTTGAAACTATTCGAAGAAGTGGCTCGACATTCAGGACTTTACGAATATCGCAGTTGCGCACTTTCTCCCGAAGTGTCACGTCGCGATCTCTTCGCAAAATACTCAATCTGAAAGCTCCCGTTTTGTCACCACAGAGCGAGACAGTTTGCTTTGCCAAGCCGTGTTTCAATCTTGTTTTGCCTTCCGCCACGCGTGAATACCACCCCAAGGTGCTTGAATGTATCAACCTGCTACAGTGTATTGTTAGCGCGCACTGGCTTGTGTTTCTGGAGAGATTATACTCAGACTTAATTCCCGCTGGGTGGCTTAATTTCCCGCACGGAAACGAAAACCCGTCCAAGTACATTTTGAAGACCCTGTTTAGAGGATGCAAGCAGCATCAAATGGTCTGCAAAATGCAATCGGTTGATCCTTCGGCTACCAGCAGTGACACTCTTGTCGACTCGGCTGTGACTTGTCTGTCAAATTCATAAAGACGATGAAGGGAAGTAGTGACAGCGCACACCCTTGTCGGTGTTCAACACCCACAACGAACGGCTGTGATTTTACTCCACCGACACGAGAGTACAATGAAATTCCCCATTGATCCGGTCGTATGCTTCCTTGAGGTCGACATATCATGCGTACGCGTTTTTAAGATGCACCGAAAATTTCTCG
>Ga0210059_1004448_pt1 | contig 22611 bp, 19 predicted proteins | sample Ectturendosymbi2_FD_188042 | JGI IMG/M metagenome (GOLD analysis project Ga0210059, IMG submission 188042) | Ecteinascidia turbinata endosymbiont from Florida, USA - Sample 2 (SPAdes) (version 2) | ecosystem: Host-associated > Tunicates > Ascidians > Unclassified | place: Key West, Florida...
ATACGGTGCTGTGCCGTATATTTAGTTGTCCATTTTCTTTCGTTCGTTCAACACATGTTGTTTGTGCGGGGGGAGATTGTGGTAATCAATTCCCTAAAGCGTAACAGTTGCGCGCGTTGATTGCTTGCTGTGCATTCCTTGGTTTGCGTCCTTACTTTCGTGTTCGTCATTGTCATTCTGTTTTGACCGTGGCTCTGTTCACTGCTGTTCTCTTTTCTGAATAAACTGTAGTAACTCTATACTACACGACCTCAACAAGGCTAACTGGATTAGCCTTCAAAGGCTCCAAAACCCCTAAGTGTAAGGGACACCAATTTTGGAGGGTCAATTTGGACAGCCAAATTGGGTGGATCCAAATTAACCACGATAGATGAACACCTTTCTTTTCAGATTTGGATTAAGGTTCATAAGTTTTTGCAATTCTTTGCATTGCGCTGGTGTGAGCTTGTCGTTCAGAAACCCAGTGACTGTTGAGCTTTTGATTCCAAGACTTTTATCCATTTATATCATAGTTTAATTAGTTCTTTGTTGTCAACCCAAGAGTTGAAACTTTCTGGATACCCCCTCCATTTCACCAACGACTTTGTTTTGCCTTTCTTCACAACCTTCTCGATTCTGAAAACTTCTTGAGACGTCTTCTGAAGCTCTTGTTCATAGAACGTGCCCCGAACCTCTTCATCGTTGAGGTCTGTTATTTTATAAGTGATCGGGTCGGTTCTTTGAACTTTTGACACGATGAAGACTTCTTCTGTCCAATTTGGGGTGAAGCCCTTTTCAAAACGTCCTTTCCTCTTATGAATTCGAACTTTATCTCCAATCTTGTATTTTGCTCTCATGGGTCATCTTGTTAAGTCTAGATAGAGATTTCTGTAAACAGCCACTTCATTTGTCTTTTTGCTTGCTTCAACAGGAGTCATTTTGATTGATGAGTGCCTTGTGTTGTTGTATTTGTCAACAAAGTCGTCAAGAACGTCAATATATTTGTTGATGTTGTTTGCTGTGAAATACTTGAACATTTTTTCTTTCATCGTCCTGTTCCAACGTTCGACGACTGAACTTTTTTTCTTCATTTTCAATTGAGTAAAGTTCAACACCCAATGCGTGAGCGAGAGCGTTCACATGCTTATTATAAAATTCTTTCCCTTTATCTGTCCAAAGCTTTTCTGGTTTTCTCTGTTTGAAAATCTCTTTCAGTGCATCCGCGACAGAAACCCCAGTTTTGTCTTTCAACGGAAGCATCCAGCCGAACTTTGAAAACACGTCAATCACAGTCAGAAGATACTTGACTCCACGGTTGAATTTTGAAAATGATTGCATGTCCACAAGGTCAGCAGCCCAGATTTTATCAATTCCATTCACGTACACTTTTCTTTTTCGGAAATTCTTGACAACTGGTTTATGAAGCTCGTCGGCAAATTGGTCTGTCCATGTCATTCCTGGAATCGTCGTTTTTTTTAACCCCCATCCAAAACGGTTCTTCGTTCCGATTATTTTGGAAACAGCACCTCGTTCCATTCTTACTCAAAAAGTTGGTTTGAAGATTTCATCAAGCTCTTCCAGCATTTCGGTGTCACACTTTTCATTTCGTGTTTTTGTTTCTTTATGTTTCACAAAAAAAATGTCATGATGATGAGCGACTTTGTCAACTCTGTTGATTGGTTTTGACCATTCTTTTGGAGTCAAATCAGGGTTCAAACGTTTGTTCAATTGCGTGCCAGGTCCTGTGAAATTATGTCCAGGAAGGTGCAATTCAATTGGGAGACTGTTGATTGTATCGTTCAAGAAGCCTTTACCTTTTTGACTTTTGACGCTTGCGCTTATAAATTTTGATTTTTTCGTTCCACAAACAACACAGATGCCTTGAAGCATTTGACGGTTGTTCTAGGTCGTTTTTTGTTTGATGTCTCTCGTTTCCGTAAATTGTCGACATTTTACACAATACATTTTGTCCATTTTATTAAATGCTTTTATCAAACAAATGGAAGTGAAGAATATTTCATGGAACGAAAACAAAACAAATAAAAGCAACCACCCTCTTTTGCCTCAAAGTTTGAGAGGCTTGATTGTTGGAAAGTCAGGCTGTCGAAAAACAACACTTTTGCTGAACCTTCTGCTTCAACCTGGTTGGCTGGATTATTCAAAATTGTCAGTTTTTGGCAAGAGTTTGTTTCAACCAGAATACAGAATTGTGAAAAAAGGTTTCGAAGAACAATTGCCGAAAAGGGTGATTATGAATTTGTTTGAAAATCAAAATGAAATACAACGAGAACAAATTTCACCAAGTGTGCTGATAGACGCATTAGCTCAGGAGTAGGCAAAAAATCGATGCTTGCACGCAAAGACTCGTTCCAAAGAGCCTATTGAGTGCAATTTTTATGAATCAGCAGATGATGTTCCAAACCCGAAAGAACTGTCTCCAGAGCAAAAGAATCTCATGATTTTTTATGACCTCCTGCTTCAGAAGCAGAACAAGTGTGAAGCATATTACGTTCATGGAAGGCATTCAAATTGTGATTGTTTGTATTTGAGTCAAAATTATTTCAAATTACCTTGCCAAACAATTCGAGAAAATGCAAATTTATTTTGCCTGTTTCCTCAAGACCAAAAGAATATTGACCACATATTCAACGACCACGTGTCCCAAGACGAAAGACTAATTCAAAAAATTTTGCAAAATGGTGTGGTCGAAACCTCACAATTTTGTTGTGATTGATTTGACCTCACCAAAACACAACGAGAAATACAGAAGTGGATTTGACAGCTTTTTCATCGTAGAACAAATGAATACTGAACTTCTTGAAAAAATGAGAGAAATACTTCTCCGAAAACTTCAACTCAGATTGTGGTTTCAGATAATTCGACAAAAATAAAGACAACGTTTAACCCCTCAATCGAGTTGGGCCGCACACGAAAGTATGAGATGGCTTTGGTCAATCTCGAGACGTATTATTCGTTTCCGAATTTGTCTGGTGAAAACAACGTTTTTCGATATTCCCCCGGTTTCATTGAAGTTGGGAGAGGCGACAGAGGAGGTGGTGAGGACGACTCAACGTGACAAAGACAATGGGTTGAAGTTCAAATTCCTGAAGGTAGTTACAAGATCACTGACATTGCGAAAACCATCAAAATTGCAATGAAAAGAAATGGACACAACGATGAATCAATTAAAATAACAGCAAACATGAGCACATTGAAAAGTGTCTTGGAAATTTCAAACGACTTTCAGGTTGATTTCAGAGTGCAAAATTCAATTTCAAGCGTTCTTGGATTTCAAAATCAGGTGTTCAAAGAGGGCGCCCACGAGTCGGAGAGTGTTGTCAATATTTTGAGCATGAATTCAATTCTCATGAATGTTGATGTGATTGAGGGTTCTTATGTGAATGGAAGAACTCAAAACACAATTTACAGTTTTTTTCCAGATGTTGAACCTGGTTACAAGATTGTTGAGAATCTGAGAAACCTTGTGTATCTTCCAGTGATTTTAGATAAAATCAACAAAATGGAAACGGTTGTCACAGACCAGAATGGAAAGCAGTTGAATCTTCGTGGAGAAAACCTGACAATCAGATTTCATTTGAAAGAAATTTAAAAAGAAAAATTTTTTTCTATAATAAATGGGTTAAAAGAAAATTTTAACAGAAGTTTCATCAAAAGAGACGGAAATCACAACAAAATTCACCCCACCATTGAGTCTCGATCCAAACAAAGAATATGAAATTGTTTTGATGCACATCTATTCCTCCCCTTTCTTGAAAATACTAGAAAAAACATCTTTCAAATGCAGAAAAATTGAGGAAAAAGAATGGTTTAAAATTGAAATTCCAAAAGGAAGAAATGATTTTTTTGAAATTGTTGATTTCATTGAAAATGAAATAGAAAAAAATGGGCATTTTGGTGAAAATGGGCATGTTCCCATTGAGTTCAACGTAAACTTGAATACTTATGGAATTGAACTTGACATCAAAAAAGGGTTTGAGGTTGATTTCTCAACACGTTTCCAATTTGAAATTTGTTCTCTTTTTGGTTTCGAACCAGGAAAATATGGAGAAGGTCATTACGAAACTAAAAAAATGATCTTTCAACCAAATTTATTTTTGTTGAAAACAGCTTGGTTTCAGGAAATGTTTTTTCATTTTTGCAAATTGGAAGAAGAATCTTTCATAACGCAAAGACGCTATTCTTTCATCCAGTGAATTCGAAGGGAGAAATAGATGAAATGATCACAAGTTTGGTTGACAAAAATGGGAAAAAACTGGATCTTTGTGAAGAAGAAACCCTGACAATCAGATTTGAATTGAGAGAAATTTGATTGCATAATATAAATGAGTTATACAAATGTGCATGTAAACATTTCTGAAAATCAACAGAAAAATTGAAGCACACTGTTGATACAAAGAGCTCCGTGAGCATTCGTCTTGGACATGCCGACTTGTGTGGTGGAGATGATGTTCTTGCTTTGACCAATTCACAAGTGAACAGAATGACAAAAGCGTATGAGAACGGAAAAGGCATTACAATGAGAATGAGTAAACGTCAGGTTGTTCACAACATAAAAACAGAGGGCGGGTTCCTTGGGATGTTAGCCGGTTTAGCTGCTTGCCAGTATTGGCGACTGGGGGACTTTCTGGTGTCAGGTCGGCTTTAGCACAAAAAGCAACAAACAAGGCGATGGGAAATGGGATATATTTGAAAAAAGGTTCAAACATCGCAAGAGTTGAGACGGACGGTCAGGGCTTGTATTTAAAGCCTTACAAAGGCTCGGGGCTTCGCAGAGTTGGAAATGGTTTGTATTTGAAACAGGGGGGTCAAATTATCAGTGGTGAGGGTTTGCTTCTTGGTCCGAACAGTCCTTTAAAACATATCCCAGTTCTTCGTCAGCTGCTGTGAAAGTGTTGTGAATTTTTGACATTAAATAAATGTGTAAATCCAAGGAAACACGAACTGAGCAAAAAGTCACGCAAGACATCAACCAGCACAAAAATCAACACATCAACCAAGCCGTTGGTGAGCAAAATAAGGGCAAAAACGTAATAATTAACCAGAAAATTTACCAACAAGTAAATCAACATTTGAATCAGCACATCAACCAAAATGTAAAGTGATTTTTATTCATTTAATAAAAATGAATAAGGGTCATTTATATAAGCTCCAGCAAATACATGAAATCGAAAAAGAAATCTATTTTGAGAAAATTAAACAAGAGTCAGTCGTTAAAAAGTATCATCGTGTGATCAATTTTTGTCATGTTTGTTTCATACTTGTTCAGTTTTGTATGTTTTTGTTGAATGTTTGCTTTTCATCCAATTTTCAAGAAATCATAGGCAACATTTCAGGGAAGATTTTGCAGGGATTCAACTTGTTTTTCGGAAGTGTCTCAATTTTTCTGAAAGTAATTGAAAAACACCTTTTCAAAAAAATTCAAAAACATGAGAAGCATAAAACTTTGGTTGAGAACCAAATCAACTCGATTCGAAACATGGTTTCAAAGGCATTGTCAAACAATGAAATTTCTGAAGGTGAGTTTGAGAAGATTCTTTCTAAGATATCAAAATGGAATGAAACAGACAGAAGCTTTGATGAGATGACTTTGGAATTCCCGAAACCGGAAAGCATCATTTAGAACAAATGAATATTAAAGTAGAAAATATTGTTTTACCAAATAAATCTCTGAGTAACTTTGAAATCGAAGATGCAGTGAAAAAGATTGGTTTGAAAAACTTTCATGGCGTTTTCCTGAGAGACACTCTGCCGACATGGCCGAGACGAAATGAGTGTGCAATTTTGAACTTGCACAACACGTCTGGAAATGGAACGCACTGGGTCGCGTGGTTCAAGCGTGGAAATGCTAAATTTTATTTTGACTCGTTCAGATTGCCACCACCAACTGAATTAAACAAGTATCTCAACGGTGATGTGTTCTATCCAACTGAGCAAATTCAATCGAGACGAGAAGTGTTTTGCGGCCATCTTTGTTTTTTTGTTTTGAAAGAGATGCAAAAAGGAAAGCACCTCCAGGAAATAATAAACAATTTTTGGTGATATAATAAATGCCTATAGATCAATTCGGACGAAGTCCAAAGACAAGTCGAAATGTTACCAATGTGAGTGGAGTTTCACATGAATATTTAAACAACTTTTCGCGAAAAGGTCAAGCCATTGACATGTCTGGTCAAAACATTGTGAATCTTTGCTCGCCGCATGATCCAATGGACGCAGTGAGGAAGAAGTATGTGAATGAAAGATTTTTCAAAAGGGGCGACTCGATTGATATGCAGAATAAACTGATTATAAATATTTCGTCACCAGTTGATGAAGGCGACGCAGCGAATAAGTCTTACGTAGATTCAAAAAGTGTTGGTGAAAGTGATCTGAATATGAACGGGAATTCTATAAGACACACAAACCCCACTCCGATACACGGAGATGAGGTTGTTCCAAAACAGTGGATCGAAAACAATTTTTTGAATCGTTATAGCCCTGTGTCGACTATGGCAATAGATTTCAATGTGGATGGTCACCATGTCTCATACTTGAAAGCGCCAGAACACAATCACCATGCGGTGACAAAAGGATACACTGATGCAAAATTGTTGCTTCTGGGTGAGAGTATGCAGGGTGAGATTGGAATGGCTGGAAACAGGATTTAACACTTGGGTGAGCCTGAACAGGATAACGACGCAGTCAGACTTCATTTTGTTAACGAATATTTCCTGAGACGTGATGGGGGTGGTTGTATGCGAAATAATTTATCTTTAGGCGGCTATAGAGTGACTGGAATGGCAGACCCAAAAGGTCCTCAGTAAGCTGTAAATTTACGAACGTTTCAAGCTTCGACAGCAAGTGTTTTAGAACATGCAGCCACGGCAGCTGACACATTGGTAGGTGACGCGATAACAAACCACGCAAACATTTTGAATTGAGAAATAAGAACTAAAAGTTTGGGCTTGTCCCCGGATGGGACAGCAAAAAAAACTTTAGCATGGGAGGGCAATATCATATTGCCGAACTACCAGACCCAACACTTGAACATGAGGCTGTCAATCTCAGAACGTTAAACTGAAAAATTGAGGAAAGCTCTTTGAGACCTGACGGGGAGATCAAATAGTTTCAGATCTTCAAATGAATAACCACAAAGTTGTTGGATTGGCTGGTGCAACTGCGCCTGCTGATGGTGTGAACAAAAAAACACTGGATGCTGCAGTAAATTTGCTGAGATCTGAAAACGAACAGCTGATACTTGCAACGAATGAGAACATCAATCAGAAAGTGTTGTTTCTAGATGGAACTCTGCCAGAAAAGCAACAAAATTACAATGGAAAAAGAATCACAAACCTTGGAGAGCCAGTCGAACATAGCGGTGCAGCGACAAAAGGTTTCATAGATAATCAACTAAGAAAGAGAACCTTTCACATAACTACAGAAGGTGCTCAGGGACATCTTAAAATGAATAATCATAAAATATCTGGACTTGCGAATCCAACTCAGAACAACGACGCTGTTCGTAAACACTATACTGATTCCCGCGATGAATATCTTCAGAGTTCAATAACCAACCTCACAAGCCAGGTTGACGCTCTGCAAACCCGTGTCGCCGACTCGAACGATTACCGCTCAGGGAATCAACTGAACCCGCCGAATGAGGAAATCTTTCAGATTAAATAAATAATGTTTTGTACTATGCCTGGAAATATTGGAGATAAAAAATATTGCACCCATTGGAAGCAAAAAGTTTTGACTTATGACTTTCAAAATTACTCTTGGCTTGGAAAAGAAAAAACATTGAACGAAGTTGAAAATGCTTTTAGTGTTTGGAAATATGTTTGCAATTTGAAAGAGTTTTTGATGGGAGTCAAGTGATGAATATTGAATTTTTGACTGATGATGAAAAGCAAAATGTGGAAATTAACTGCCCTTGCAAACTGAATGATCAAAAATCTGGAACTTGGCGCATGGATTCTACCCTGGTGATTCAACATTGTCTGGCGACCTTCATTTTGACAATGAGAGATGGTCAGAGCAGAAAAGTTTCAGGGGATGGAAAGTTCAACTTATTTTCAGTCGCTGTTCATGAAATTGGACATTGTATCGGACTCTTTCACAATACTGAAGACAAAGACAGTGTTATGCAACCAATTTATGAACCAGGATTTAGTGCCAAAACAAAAACAAGATACTTTCTGAATCTGATCTACAAACAGTGCAAGAAATGAATGGTGCAGCAAAAAATATAATAGTTACAGCAATTTTTAACTCTAAGCAAGCAAAAGGCAAAATAGAAAGGATTGAAAAAGACTCAAAGCCAAAAAAGTGAAAATTATTTACACTTTGAAACCAAAACACTTCGGCGAGACTGGGGATATTTCTGAAGAATCATTTAAAAATCTCTTTAAAAAATTAGCAGACATGAATCATGCTGAACTTGTGGCTAAGAATTTTGGTGTTAAACACGCAAGCGAGACCTGAGCAACAGGTGGCTGTGCATGAAAATGGCTGAAAGCAGATGATGCTTAGCCTTCAAGGATATTAGCATACTTTGATGAATGTGCGTTTGTCACATATGAACATCACACCTTGAATGTTTGCTTTTCGAGAAACAGCCAGGGTGGTGAAGTGCACATTATTAGACAAAGCTCACGCAGTCTAACAAACTGATACACAGCGAAGCAAGCACATCTAAAGCAATTGAGCATTTTATTTAAAAACTTTCACACAAATGCATGAGAGCATGCAACATAATAATGACTAATTTATACAACAAAAAACAGAAACGTGATTGAATAGAGTTCAGGTCTCTTATAAAAGTTCTGGACTTTGCCCTACTTGCTAGCACCTCGAATTTTCAGGTCTTTTTTAAAAGATCTGGACTTTGCTCTCACTTGCAAGCACCCCCGAATTTTCAGGTCTCTTAAAAAAGTTCTGGACTTCACCCTACTTGCTACCACCTCGAATTTTCAGGTCTTTTATTTTTGAAAGATCTGAACTTTGCCCTACTTGCTAGCAACAGCCCCAAGCCTTTTTTCTCTTATTAATTTCATAAATTAAGAAAAAATGCTATAAACCTGTGCTTCCATGTTTTCCTAATTTTAGAGACGAATCGAATGTCGCCACCTGAGGCGTGAGACTTCTGAACTCACGTTTTTTAACTACTGAGGGTAGCGAATTTCAAACATCTGAGAAAGTGAACATTTTAATGCAATTTGAAATTGCACCTCAAATTTGCCTAAGGTAACATCATACGGAAACATCTCTAAGCATAATTACCACACAAACAAAAAATCTCTACACACAAAACGTCCAAATTGTGAAATTTACTGAAGATTATTTCCACTCATTGGCAATTTTTTCATCTTGCAGCATGTGTTGAATATAATGGCGAATTTCGAAAATTTCTGTGAAAGACACACCCAGCTACTTAACTTTTTTACTGCCAAATATTTTACACTGAGCTGAAAACATAATTTTAAACATTGAAGCATATTTTCATGAAATAAAAGTGGATCAACTTGCAGTTTCTGTTGTTTTTTTCAACCATTTTTACCCACAACACCCTACTGCGGAATCAATTTAAGTCAACAATATCAACCACTCATCAACAGTTGCTTAATCAACCGAAAAAATTGCAATGAGACCAACTAACCTTCCAACACTGAATTGCCCCCATCCCAAATTGATTTCAACGCAAATTTAGCATAACCAAATTAGAGAGCTAGTGGCTAAGCACAAATATGCCCCAACAGTATCTTAACCATTGTGAACAAGCTTATTTTGCGATTACCACCATAACCTAATGTAACTTTCATCAGAAGAAAAACAGCTTTTTTGATAAATTTGATCAGTTTGCGGGCTGCCAAGCTGTTGCGGCTCTGGTGAACATTGGAACACACTGCTTGAGTCAGACGTTCTATCAAAATCCCTGCTTGATTTAAAAAAACTTAAATTAAAATTCTCATTGCCTGAAGCTGCCATCTTTTCAAGCACACTCTGTGGCTGGCGTCCAGAACTGTTTGCGTGGCAAAAAAATCCTTGCTTTGGAAGCCTTTGAAAAGGTTCTGTCACGTCAGAAAGGTGTGTCCTTTAAAATTATTTCAAGCGCGACCGATGGCGTGTCACGACCAAAAGCTAAGGCTGAAACGCAGGTGCGCGCCACACAAATGCAGTCAAACATGACACGCACCTGCTGTTGAATCGCGAACGCTTGAAATAGTTCTCTCTGCCAATGATGACAAACGAATCGTCCTGCCCGACAAATACAAACTCTTGCTCACGGGCACTTTCGAACATAGGGACACAGGACGGGCTGCCAAGGCGACAAGGGAACTGACAAGGTGACAAGGGAGGCCTGGCAAGGCCACAGGGGAGGCCTGGCAAGGGACAAGGGGCTTCGACAGAGACAGGGGCTTCAGCTGAAAGAGTGCTTGTGACGTCATCAACTGCAGGGAAATCCTAGGACATTCTGATACGCTTGACTGATAAAATGGGCATTTTTTTAGCAGTGAATATAATAAACAAACAAAGAAATAGTCCAAGCAGTCCTAGAAAATACAGTTCCCCTCTACTCTGATCAGCCTTATAGTAGACAAAATAAAGACAACTGTTTCGGATAAAGTGAACTATCGCGGAACACAATCTTAAACATGAGTAGTGGACGAAAGCTCTGCAAAAAGTGGTGAGATGGTTTCTGGACGTAGACGATAACCCAGATTCCCACCAAAACCTAATTATTGCTTTTTGGCCCATTTACCATGTTCCTTGAAATTTGCATTCAAATTTATTCCGTGGTATTTGCATTAAGTCGACAAATTAACAAGCAAAAAGTATGCGAAAACAATCACCTTTGCGAAAGTAATAAAATTTTTGTTAAATATCAAGCTCAAGGGGGGGGGTAACCCCAAACCGTCCCCCTTGCATACGCCCTTGCATACCAGCAACGTTGAAGAGATAAGTAAACAAAAACTGAAACGTACTTATCAGTTTTCGAAAAATTCAAGGAGATGGAGACAAGAGTATTATCACATTGCTTGAATTTAAATTTTCAGTTGTCATTGTGTCGATTCTGGTCGCAATTGTTGTTGGTCTTTCCGTATACCTGGTGTACAACAAGCGTTCAGTCGATTTTTCAAAAGTTTCTTTACAATCTCTTGATCCGAGACAGATTTTCAAAAAGGAGGTAAGATTTCAAAATATTTTAGCATTACTATGATGTCTATTTGTTATATCAACTTTAGAAGTGTTTACTTAGTGCACCATTCTAGTTTTCGGTTTTCGTGCTACTTTTTTGATCATGTCGTTACGAAATTTAATGCATTTACCTGATCGTTTGCCAACGATAAACCTTGAAAGAGTTGAGGCCCTAGCTATATAACATTAACTTGTCCCGCTGTTTTTGGCTAAAATCCTTTGAATCAAGCATAACAAGTTCCATCACCATCTTGCTACAATGTCACTGTTAATAGTAAAGTATTTCTGTCACTTTTCTGCAATTACACAATTAACAGCATCTCTGTTTCATACTACAACCACAAAACTTCCTATCTGAAATTTTGGATTAAAAAGCAATGATTGCGTGAGTCACGTCACTGACTTGACTCACCAAATTTGGTGACTTGACTCGAATCACGCTCGCTCTGCTACAAGTATGCAAAGACTCGACTTAAGTCATATTTTTGAAAAATAACTCGAAGGGAGTCACAAAATTTTGCCTTGCGCGTCAAGTCGCTTTATTTTTCCAAGTTTGCAAAACCCTGTTGAAATAACAAGTTGATCTGCAGCGAAAGCAAAAACAACAAAGAAAAACAAATCTTTTCACGTCTAATTTTGTTCGACTCGACAATGATTTTAGCTTGCAAGCTAGTGACTCGACAAATTTTGTGATATAACTCGGACAGGGTTACGGTTCAGCTCTCAATCAATTCGAAAAAATTTCAGATGACTCTGACGCAACTTCGACTCGAAGGGCTTGTGACTCGACAAATGTGAGATGGCCGAGTGTAGCAGCCATATTTGAGTTGATAATTGTGTAGTAGCCGCATTTGAGTTGATCCCAAGCTATGTGATGGAGTTGCGCCCAAGTATTCGAAGCGTACAGTGATACTCGATCTTCGATGTAACGTTTGGTCTAAACAACAATTATTTGATTTCTTCAATGTTAACTACGCATGGTCAAAAGCAATTTTAACAGTCAATGGTGTGAACATCTTGGTTGTAACCTATATAAATAAAGCAATTGATAGAATAAAGACATAAGTTGTTAATACTGGTCTGTTTGTATAGACAACTCAGAGTGGTTTGCTGAACGACCTGTGAGTGTTTTTCTTAAGAACGTTACCAACTTACAATAGGAAGATCAGCAACATAGCAGTACCCAAAAAATATATTATACATTGACTGTTGCAATAAATTCCCCATAACAGCTTTGCAGCTTCAACAAAATTAGTAGGTCTAAGTGTGCAGCAGCATAATTTCGTTTGCGTCTTTTTTTCTTCATTACATGTCACCAGCAAATGGGTTTCTGTTCTTTCTCATACTTTCACAATGGTTGCGCTCCCTTGTTTGAAAAAAATCATCAAAACCAAATATTATGCGTCTAAAATAGTTGTGAGTCATTGTGACAGAAGTAAAACCTTCTGGCTATGAATAGGTGGCAGGACTTTCTGAAAGAATAGCTTGCAAACGAACAGCAAAATAAATTGGTTATGCTTGAACAAACAACTCTTCTGTTGGACAGCGTAAGCACTATTAAAGAAAATTAAAAGTAAGAGATCAACGACAGATATGAGCATTTTGGATTAAATCTCAATGTATTTCGGAACTCTTCTCGGTAAAGGTTTTCTAAGTCAGCCCTGCACAAAATACGGCCCGCGGCCCGCGAGAGCTTTTCTTGTGGCCCGTGAAAGCTTTCTTAATTGCGGAAAAGCTATGTTGCAAAAGCCTGGCTTCGGATATAATCAATTGTTATTTCAGAATGATTTCTGGACTAGTGTGCAATGAAATAGACATTTGCGACCCGCCGAGAATTTGTGTTGATCACTTTGGCCCTTCGAAATTTCTGAGTTGTGCAGGCCTGTTCTAAGTCATTCTTCTCGGAATTGCACTTTTAAGCCTAATACACAAGGACAGCGTCTGGGTCAAGGGCATCTGCTTTCGAGGAGCCCCATTTTGCAAGCTTGAGTGTTCACATTTTCTAGGTCGCATCCGGGCCGTTTCATTCAACGTCCTAATGATTCCGGATGTTCCGTGCGACGCAATCTGCAATAGCATCAAACCCAGTGGTTCTTAACTTTTTTGTACCACGCCTCCCTTGAGGAATTGTCTTTTGTTTCAAGCCCCCTGACTTTTAACAAGCTGTACAAACCAATGCATTTAGTGGTAAATTTAATAGTCAAATTTTCCATGTTGTAGGGCTCGTAAGGGCTCTTGCCCCACTGGAAATTTATTGACGCCCCTTAGTTAAGAACCACTGATCAAACTTTTCAATTTTTTATTCCGAATGACTTCACGCCTGTAGCCAGGGACGGATTTACGCATAGGCCAAATAGGCCATGGCCTAGGGTCCCGCGCTTTTGGGGGCCCCGCGCAACTCTTTCCCATGACGACTCAATATTAACTAAAAATTTGCGAAACTGCACAGAGGCATAACTTCACAATTTACCTTGAAACGAGCGGAAATGCAAACGTCTACTCTAGACTCTTATCAGCAGGCCTACAGTAGCAACACGACAATACTGTGCATCTGGGTGTGAGAGAGATGCAAGACGTCTTTATGAAATTGGTTACAAAAAAAGAATGAAAAAAAAGGTAGTTAATTGATGTTCAATTTTCCACTGACAAAAAGCTCGTAACAACGCAAGACCGCCGGACACTGCAAAACTCTGATGAAAAGCAATATTGTCAATATTGGATCCTCCGTTTGGTTGTTTTTACTAGATTTCGCGCACACAGAGTTTGTTTTTTGAAGCTCTATATGTTAATTAAATCAGCTAGAACAGTTTCTCGTGAGCTTTACTGGGAAAAACGTGTCTACATTGGGCTTACTTCATATGTTTAACTGAGGGTGTTGCGACAATACTTTGCTGCTGTGCAAAACTTGTCTTCATGCTGTTTACCATCAGCCCATGACATAGAGCAGGGTTTCTCAAACTATGCGTCACAGCCCCAAATGGGATCGCGAAACCAATTGGCTTGACAAATCAGATACAACAATTTTTGTAAAATTTACAAGAAAATTGAAAGTAAGCCTGCAGTGAATCTATTTCTTCTGCATTTTTATTTATAGGGGCAATATCGTACTTTATGCTGTCAGTTGTTTGCTATGATGCCTGTCTGAGTTATCAAATGATAATAAAAACAGGCACGACAGGTTATGCGTTGTTACACCATCATTGTTTTAACGTACTAACCGATACTGACCTTACTGCGTTCATTCCGACGCGAAGGCATGCTTCTATTTAGACTCTAAGTCTACTCTAGTCCAGGGGCCAGGCTAACTGCTTTGAGAGCACACCGAGTAGTTTCAAACTAAAGTTAAAATCTTCATCCACAGTTTCAGAAGCACTTAGGACTTTGATTCAGGAGAAGTTGGATCCACAAACCATACACAATTGAAACTTTAGGAGGGCACACACCTTCCATGTCCAGGATGAGTTTGCGGATTTATTAAACGACAAACGCTTACAACTGGAATTTTCAGAACAGTTTAGCTAATGTCATTTTTCTGTAAGAACAAGAACTGAATGCTCAGTCATTTCTGATCTAGCCATTCATAAACTCTTAGACTTTTGCACAAGATATTTGTGTGAAGCAGTATTCTCAAAATTGATAATCATTGAGTCCAAAAGCCCATCCTTTTGAAAAATGTTAAGAATGTCCTTCGTCCTGCGTTATCTTGTATCAATCTATGAATCATTGATCTGCATAAAAATTATCAACTGCATCCATCCCATTAGTTGAGCTTGATATCTTCTATAAACTGAATTGTTTTTTGTTAATTATTTTTCACCTTACTGTTTCCATTACGTGGTAGTTTTATGAATGTGTAGTTACTTTGGAGGTTTGTGTGCATTTGTATGATTTCACTATTGACACAAATGCATCTTGAGATTTGTAGGGGGCCGCATAGAAAAAACTTTTTTTTTAAATGGGACAGCAGAACAAAAAAGTATGAGAAGCCCTGGCATAGAGGATTAAAACTGCTTTGTACTGCTTGGAATATGACAATTTCAAAACGGCATAAATAAGCTCTGTGTCCACTGAATGGATTGTGCTTGTTTGTTTCATGAAATATGTGGTTACTGTTACTATAAACAAAAGTTTACGTACAGGTAATCAGATCTCGACAGCTAGACGATATTTTCGAGGACGGAAACACGGCCCCGCATGAAAATGTATACATCCGAAAAAGAAACCTACAAAAAACGCTAGAAATCACGATATTTAGCGAAGAGAACTTCTGAACTACACGAAAGAGTTATAAATTCCAAGAAATGATAGCAATGCCATTTGTTCTTTAGTAGTATGTAGGAAAGGCTTTAATTTCTGTTGAACACCTAAGGCCAATGTAGAACCAAAGTCAGCACAGCAAACGATAGATGTTTGAGGGGCACACATAAGAGGGGTGTACTTTCACGCTTTTCAGACAAACGGCCAAATTGGTCACACCTGCTTGGGGCCCCCAAAACTAAGATGGCCTAGAGCCCAGCCCTCCCTAAATCCATCCCTGCCTGTAGCCTGTGATGTGGCCGAGTCATATTTGTCGAATCACGAGTCGAGTCAGAGTCATCTTAAAATTTTTCGAGTCAGAGTCGAGTCATGACTTGGTTGAGTGGAGTCAGAGACGGGTAATTTCGAGTCACTGGTTTGCAAGCTCGAATCAATGTCGAGTCAAATAAAATTAAACATTTTTCCTATGTTGTTTTGTTTCTAAATGCCAAACTATTCACACCAAGTTGTTCGCCAATATTGATCATGTGTCACTGAAGCAAAAAAGCTCATTTCTTTGTTTGCAAACTGACTGTGTTTGTCAATAAGACGTTTGGAGATTTTGTAAATATGACTCTTACTCGAGACATTCATTGTGATTCCGGTCGATTCCAGCCATTCGGTAAAAACGTGACTCGAGTCGTGTCATCACAACATCGTTTCTTCAGGTGACTCGAGTCATGCCATTACTGCCTGTAGCTCAGGCTTAGCCTACTTTACACACAGGTACATGAAATATCCTCTTTTAGAGTTCACAATAGTAAACTTCCTGTTAGATTTTTTCCTATCACCAACGCACACACCTCGGAAAGCTAAGGTTACCATTATTGGAAAATAGAAGGCACGTACGAAGCTCTGTGGCTCATCAAACTGAAAGTGTAGCTCGTGTTTTCCAGTTGGAAACCATTTTGAACAGATTATGTGTAGTGCGACGAATTAAATTTTTCTACTGTGTGTTTTGTAAACATTCATTATAGTCTGACGAAATGCAGATATCTCATGTTATATTTTTAAAGTGTGGAAAGTCGTTTTTGTCCGTACCTTCGTTGTTAAAATTTGTGTAAACTTTACAACATATGGTGAGTCACGACTCACGAGTCGTTTTTAAACAAGCATGTTGGTCATGGACCAAGAAGTTTAAAAATCACTGTTCTAGTCGAACGCATGCAGGCCTCGCTCAACACTGAGATGGGCGCTGTGACTGGACGTAATAAGACGCAGACATCTGAAAAACGCACTAGTCGCAGTCCGTGTTAATGGGCTTATTTATAATAGTTACTTTTTTAGGATGATAAGAAGACATTTTATTCAAAAGACGAAGCAGCTTCCGTCGAAAATCCAAATTACGGATTCGATAGCGACGCGTGATTCCATCTTAAGCTTACTCGTTGCATTGCTGTGTAAATTGTTTTCGACTGTGATTCATGTTTGTGATCATTTTTTGTTTGGGGTTTATCTGGAGAGCAAGTACATCGGCATATTGATCAGCACTGATTTTGTTGGCATGTCATGGTCTGGTCAACCCACTGTAAAAATTTATAGCACGGCAAATGTTTTCTTTTGACAAGACGGTGAACCGCTTTGTGTGTTTTTTCAAAGCTGATTGTGTCCCAACCAACGCCTGTGATGCTGCACCCAGAGAGTTGAATTGAGGCATAACGGTTAACTGCCAAAAAAATTCATCATAGCACTAAGGAACCGGTTCAGTAGCCTTGCAGTTATTGTCGCTTATCAAGCATTGATTGACTCCTTATCTTTCATCAGTCGCATTTCAACTGCTATGATAAGAACACAGTGCAAATAAAAGTTTTTTCAAGGTCCGTAGTGTCAACTCTGACAGAACTGAATCCTGAAAAATGAAAATAATGCCCAGTAGTACGAAAACCTTAGCTATACAGAAACTGTATAATAATTTTTTACGCAAGTTGTCACACCACCGATTTGCACAACAACTCCATGTTAGTGGTGCTGCTGCACTGATCTTTTTAAAGCGGTATTATCGTTTCAATATTTTAGTGAAATGTACAATACAAGACAACAGCGTACAGTAAACCTCGGTTAATCCGAATCTTTGCCAAAACTGGATAAATCTGGTGGTGTGAATGATTTCTGACGTTTTTCTTTATAAAAATCTTCGGTTTATCCGGATTTTCAATCCGAATATTCGCCAGTACCGGATAAAATCTGCTCTTTTCACAACTTACAATCCGGATTTTTCTGCACTTCCATGCTGTTGTGTTCTTGTGCATTGATTGGTCTCTACAAAAATTCGGCAGCTTTTCGACGCAACACAAGAGTGCTCACCATCACCAACGAATGTTATGAATTATGTCAAAAACGGCCGCAACTGTGCGCAACACTCAACTAATGGTAGAGAATATTATTACGCTACATACCAGAGATGAGCGGACTGTGAAATTTTTCAGTCCGATTCCAGTCCTGATTCAACAAAATTGAATCCGATCCAGTCCTGATCCGCAAAATGTTTGAAAATCATGAGTCCAATCCAGTCCTGATCCGCTCATGTAAAATCGTGTATTGTATTTTGCGTCGTGAGGCAAAAGCACTTCTGGAGCTATTTTGCCATTAGCCAAAAAAAATTGGTTGAAGGCAAAATAGTGCCATCTGTGCTCTTGACTCATGAGGCAAAATAGACACAGCGTTTTGGCATTACAAAAATTTAACATGGCTGTATCTATTTTGCCATCAGAGGAAAAAGCACTGCTGGATTTATTTTGCCATTAGGAGGATCTGATTGGTTGGATTGGTCAAGTGACAAAGACGATATACTTGGATTAGTGTAAGGTCCTTGTAACATCACCTAAAATCCTTAACCCAAAACTCAAACCCAAAACTTAAACCTAAACCCAAAAACCTAAACCCAAAACCTAAACCCAAAACCTAGACCCGAAACCTAAACCCGAAACCTAAACCCGAAACCTAAACCCAAAACTTAAACCCAAACCTAAACCCAAAACTTCAACTCAAACCTAAACCCAAAATCTAAATCTAAAAGCTGAATCTAAAACTTAAAACCGGAACCTAATTCCTAAACCTTAAACGTAAACCCCAACCAGTGGGGTTCAACCTTTTTCAAACAGCAACTCAATTTAAACTATTAACCCCCTTCCGAAATTTTCCAGTCAGGCATATGAAGTGCAGTTGCCTTTGCACAATACAAAATCTCAGTGATTAAAAAATAACATACGATATCACTATGCTTAACAAATACTACTAAATTCATGCACATGGCAGCATCGGTGAGGGAGTCACCTGCCGTATACGATACAAGTAGCTCCACAGCACTAGAATTGAATTGAAAGTAGGTAACTTCGAAGTTAGCAACCGCAATCACGTATCTAATTTTCAAATGCAGCACATTCTTAGGTCACAATGTTCATAGGCGTAGACAGGGGAGCTGAAGGGGTCATGCCCCCCAAAATTTTTAGAACGTGTAGTGATTTGTGCTTTGAGAGGTGTTTCTCCAAACAAAATAGTGTTATTTGCCTAAAATCAAACATTTTGCCCCCCACCAAAATTCTGGGCTGGCTACGACACTGACAAAGTTATTCTTGCGTTGCTGAATGCAACAGTACTGCAATGGTCATAATCATACTCAAAACAATATTGAACGAAAAAGTCAGCTATCATTTTTGCCAGGTAAGAGTGGCGCAGTCAGAATGAGAGCGAAGAAGACATGGCCTCCCCAAAACAAACTTTTTCAGATGTTTGCTGGTGTTTAGTATCAATTTTCAGCTGTTAGAAAATAAACGCGAGTAACAGTGGGACTCAAGACGTCAATGACTGACGACAACATTGACTAGAGCCTCCCAAACAAAATTATTGATTGCGTTATTGCCAGGTAATCCCATTGTTTTGGAAATGGCGAGAAGTGGTTCCATGTACGAAATACAAAATATAGAAGTACTTATGAATATATTTATCAGAAGCTCGTCTTGCAACCCAAAGAAAACAGGCAAATAACCCCCAGGTTGAAATCCACTGACCCAAACCCTAAACATTGTAAAAAAGCACATAAAAAGCATTCCCATCAAAGGTGTTATCTCTTCTAGCTGAGCCAAAGCAAATGTTGAGAGCAGAATCAGCGAACACTTACATAGCAGGTATAGACACTCACTAACCACTCAACTGTGTTCGCGTTGCTAGTAGAACTCAACGTTATATATTCACAAAGGTGGATACAGTTCGAATTGCAAAATTGTCTCAGCAGAGCCTTTGCCATTCATGGCAAAATATACTCGCATTTAGCAAATCTGTAAAATCGGATCACAACTAAAATTTTTGATATGTTCAGAATAATCACATAACCAGGGGCGGAGCTAGGGGGGTGCCAGGGGGAGCCAATGCCCCGCCCTAAATTTTGCCTGGCCCCCCTAAAATTTTCCGCGTGACGTCATGCCACTGGAGTAGGTCTTTTTCTGAAAGTCCTACACAGACTATTGACAGCTCCCCTTGTTGCAAAACTGGCCCCTCCAGTGTCCCCCCAAATGAAAATGTCTGGCTCCGCCCCTGCACATAACTACAACAAAATTTTCTCAGTCCAATCCAGTCCTGATCCGCCGATTTTCAAAAAAATTGCAGTCCGATCCAGTCCTGATCCGGCCAAAATTCGCTTCAGTCCTGATCCGTGCTCATCTCTGCTACACACGGCCATAGCACATCACTTTGAACATAAAAACGCTCAAGGCACGCCGCCGCACCACGGTTTCAGTCTATTGATCAGTGTTGAATGTGCGTGTGTAGAGCTTTATCCCTGAGTGTATTGTACTCGGTAAGGTGTCTGAAGGGCATTACCTTCAAAATAGAGTGACTGCTTAAGGACCAGTCGCAGAAATCTCTGCGTCAGTACAAAATCCCAGATTTCTTCGCAGCCAAGTAATCTAAGCTGATGAACTTAAGGTTGTTCCTAAATGCCTGGATATGGCGGTTACTAGTTTGACGTACCACTGTAAATACATCGATATATAATTCGTTGTGCGTCTGCGAAAGTCTGCTGTTGGGTCGTAAATGTGTTTAATCTAAGTGGTTTTCACCGATATCTCAGTACTTAGGTGACATTAAGCTGGAAACAGTCGTCTTCGGTTAATCCGGATCTTCGCCTAAACCGGATAAAATCGTCGGTCAAATCGAATCCGGATTAACGGAGGTTTACTGTATGTATTTTTGAAATGCAACAGCAGAAATGCGGTTTGATCCAAGCCGGCAGAAATGCAGTTCAGGCTATTCCTAAACATGCCATTATTATCTTGAAAATTTACAATATAAGGAAGATAATTGTGTGAATAAGTTGCAGTGGCGGCTCGTATGCAGGCACTGGGGAACAGCAGCAGCCCTTATTTCACGCTAGATTTGTCCCTTTATTACTTTACTTTGGTATTTAAGTTTTGCATGTACAAGAAAGGTTAACAATGTGTTGTTACATACACTACACACAGATTGCATAGGCTACTGTTTTTGTGAAAAATCCTCAGGGAGCGGGTGTGGAAGTTACCCTGGAAGAACCTATACTTTAGCCAAGACGCAAATTGTTATCAAAACGTCTGACTACTGCTATGTAGTAGACCCTCCCAAGTTCGACGGTTCTCACGCCAACCACCAATGATGTAGCCAAGACCGAGACCTGGTTAAACTTTGAGACCGAGACTTCATCAAAAACTCCGAGACTCGAGACTTGAAATTCGAGACCGAGACTTCGAAATTTGTGCATTTGGCCGAATTTTTTTTAAAATGTCATCACTCTTGAGTTGCATTTTTGTCAAATCTCTGGCATTTTCCGACCTATTTTGGTTGTTTCTTACCTGCAAATACAAGTAACAAAAAATCGTTGAATTATAGAAGTTTTACTAAACCATTTCTTTGCAATATTCAAAGTTCTGTGACCAAGTCTCGAGATTCCATTACTGCTAACCACTTCATATCAGAGATGATCGGATAGTGTTTTTTTGCTATCCGATCCAATTCTGTTTTTGAAAAATGATATCCGATCCGAATCCTGTTTTGGTTAAAATCATGATATCCATATCCGAAAACTATCCAAAAGTGTATTATGATACACAACATACATTTTTGCATGGTGTCTATTCTGCATTGTGAGGCAAAATAACTGCTGAAGCTATTTTGCCTTTAGCTGAACACGATTCACTGAAGTAGTCACATGACAAGTTTGGAACGCATGTCCTGTTGCGATCGGAAACCCGAGCGGCAAGTGCGCAAGCTTCATACTGTGGCAGCAAGAAACAACAGAGATCACGTGGCACAATCACTCTAGTATTGCTTGTTCGCGCCACAACCATATGTTGTGTGGTTCTTTGCGCACATGCCATTCATAGTAAATCGCACATTCAACGCAACGCCAAAGGAGATGTTGCAACAGTCTTACTTAGTTAACTGTGACATCTGTTACAGCTCAGTACCACATGCATGCACAAGTGTTGTCATGGTTTCCGGGCTGGCAAGCAGTTAATAGTTTCTTGTTTGCATTACGTGACCTGTAAGCTAAACCTTTAACCACTAAACCTAAAATCTGACCCTAAACCTTGACCATAAGCCCCAACACTAAACCCTAACCAGTGCCGGATTAACAATAGTAGCAAAAGTAGCAATTGCTACGGGCCCCACGGACTTATGTAACAAATCTTATTTATTACATTATATATAAGATTTTTTCAGTCTAAGGAGTCAGTATTTTGCTAAATTTGCCATAAGTAGTAAGCGAAGGTTTTCAATTGAACGCTGTCTGTGTCTAGAAATTCTTGTTTGACTCTTTTTGTGCAGTTACGTAACAAAGAGCATGAGATTGCAGTCAGCAGTGTTGCCATTTTAGATGATTTTCTGCTAAACTTTCAGGATTTTCTCAATTGTAAGCTGCAAAGGTTTTGATATAGCATTTAGCTGATTTTCTAGCAGGATTTTACCAACCATTTGGCAGGTTTAGCAGGTAACAAATTCCTGGCCAAAAACCTGTTTCAACGGTTTTTCGAGATGAAAAATTTTAGACCTTCTTCATCAAAAATATACTTGTCTTCTTCATGACGTTTTCAATTGGGTAACACCTCGACAAAGCACTACCAGCTGCCCAGTCCCGTCGCCACGTGGGCTTGGGTGTGCTTAGCCTTC